>OGXX01004607.1_pt1 | contig 10529 bp, 8 predicted proteins | sample 1576301 | NCBI WGS metagenome assembly OGXX01 (sample SAMEA3541469, study PRJEB24748) | human gut metagenome | biome: human gut; feature: human-associated habitat; material: faeces | place: China | collected 2012 | reverse complement strand
TCCAGATTGTTGATGTTGAACTGGGGCACACCGTAGTGGCCATCGCGTGCCTTGAGCAGCATTTCGGTTGCATTTACCAACATTATTCATTACCTCCAAAAATTATCGGGGTTCCGGCTCTGCCACACACCGCATTGTGCATGGTTTAACGAGCCCACATGGTTAGTATACCCCAAACTGCGCCTAAAATCAATCCGAACAGGCGCTTTTTCTTGCATAGAGCTGCTGCGGAACAGGCACGGCACAAAGCGGCTGATGCAGCAGCGGCAGAAATGTTCTGTGCCTGGCGACAAAAATCCATATATGCTGCAACATCTGCCTTGTGCATCGATGACACGGGTTTTCAACACATTTTAACATTCGTCAAAATGATGTTGGAGAAAATTGCAAAAGCGGACAATTTCTGGTTCAAAAAATTGTCATAATTCCGACTTGAATTTTACAAATTGTAAGGCTTTTGCCAAGATGTGGAGGAACCTGCTGTTGAAAACCCGGTGGAAACTGTTTAATTCCACCCGGAAAACGGGCGCTATGGCTGGACTTTTACACACTTTCCACCGAGTTTTCAACTTGTGGAAAAACTACAGAGCGTTTACGGAATGTATAGACGTTTTTTGTGGAAAACTTTTGACCTTGGCAAAACGGCGGAATTGCACCCCGCCGACCGGGCAGCGGGCAAAACATTTTTACAGCTGCCGAAACCGGCAGGAAGGAACGCTTTTTACCGAAAAAATTTTAGCGCCGGGCAATAAAATCTCTGCAATTTGTGGCGAAGCCGGGCGAGATATGGTATACTTTATCTTGGATTATCATAAACAGAATAAAACGCTCCGGCGCGGCACAGCCCGCCCGGAACGGAAGGAGCATAAAAAAGATGGAAGAACGTAACCAGCCGCGCCGTCCGCGCCGCGATGCAGAGCAGCCGCAGCAGAAAAGCGAGAGCCTGATCTACGGCAAAAACCCTGTGACCGAGCTGCTCAAGAGCGGCTCCGGTGTGGACACCGTGCTTATTGCCGAGGGGATGGCTCCGGCAGTGGCGGCATACTATACAGCGCTGGCCAAAGAGGCCGGTGCAACGGTCAAGCGGGTGCACCCCAACAAGCTGCGCCTGATGACCGGCACCGAGAGCCATCAGGGCGTGGCGGCCTTTGCAAGCGAGATCGAGTACGCGACCGTGGAGGATCTGCTGGCAGCAGCCAAAGCCAAGGGCGAGCCGCCCTTTTTGGTGCTGAGCGACGGCATTGAGGATCCCCACAATCTGGGCGCAGTCATGCGCAGCGCCCTGCTGTGCGGTGCCCACGGCATCGTCATCCCCAAGCGTGGCGGCGCATCCGTTACCCCCACCGTGATCAAGTCCAGCGCAGGCGCTGCCGAGCGTCTGCCGGTGGCGCGGGTGGCCAACATCGGCGAGACCATCCGCCGCCTGAAGGAGCAGGGCGTGTTCGTCTACTGCGCCGACATGGACGGCGTCTCCCTGCGCAAGAATAACCTGACCGGCCCCATCGCGCTGGTACTGGGCAGCGAGGGCAGCGGGGTATCCCAGCTGGTAAAGAAGCTGTGTGACGGTGTGGTGCGGCTGGATATGGCTGCACCCGGTACCGGCGTGGACAGTTATAACGTTTCGGTGGCGGCAGGCATCATTCTGTACGAGATCCAGTCGCAGCGCGCCGTAGAAGAATAAAACAAGCGGTAAACTCCATCCAGAACAGTGGGAGGGACAAGGATGCCGAACAATAAAAATGAACGCAAGGGCAAGCAGACGGGAGAGCTCTCGGCTGAAGAACGTTTCCGCAACTTTTTCAGCACCAGTGTGATCGATCTGCCCGAGGAGATGACCCACCGGGACGAGCCTGCTCCGGTGGAGGAAAAGCCCAAGGCCGGGCTGCTGGGCAAGCTGTTCGGCCACGACAAAGAAGAGTCGCCCGTCCCGGCACAGCCGATGCTGGAGATCCCCACCGGCGAGATCCTGCTGGGGGCAGATGCAAGGCCGGTGCAGCCGGAGCAGGAGGACATGGCGCTGGAGCTGCGCACCGCAGACCCTGTTCCGGTAATGCCGATGCAGCCCGCCCACCCGGAGCCTGTCAAGGCCGTCCCGGCAGAGCCTGTGCCTGCACCCAAGGCGGCTGCTGCCGTGCAGCCGGCACCGGAAAAGCCAGTACCGCAGCCCGCTGCAGCGCCCCAAAAGCAGCCCAAGGCGAAGAACGCCCCGGAGATACTGCTGCCACAGGAGGAGCTGGAGCAGCGGGAGATGCAGCAGCTGAAGGATATGCTCAACGGCATGAGCGGCAAGGCAAAGCCTGCCCCGCAGCCGGCAAAGCCCGTGCAGGCAGCGCCGCAGCCAAAGGTGCAGCCCGCGCCTGCACAGCCTGCGGCAGAGCCGGAAAAAGCCCCGGCAAAGGCTGCACAAAAGGCCGCCGAGGAACTGCCGCCGGTGGTGTTTGCCAGCGCTCCGGCAGACCCGGAAACGCTGCCGAAAAAGCCTGAGAAAAAGTCTATTTTCCAGATGTTCGGCACGGCAGAGGACGAAAAGCCCGCCGCCTGCAAGCCGGAAAAAGAGGATACCATGAGCCTGCCGCTGCTCCCGCTGGAGCAGGACGGCGCTCCTGCTGAACCGGCACCCGCACCGGCAGATGCTGTCCCCGCCGCCCCGGCACAGCCGGAGACCGCGCCGGAAGCAGCTGTTCCTACTGAGGAAGCTGTGCCGGAATCCACTACTGATAAGCTGCACCACATGGCCGCAGAGCTGACCTTGCGGTGTGTGCTGGCGGGCATTCTGGCCGTAGTGCTGCTGCACCTTGGGCTGACAGCAGAGCGTCTGCTGCCGCCGCTTTCGGTGCTGGACCCGGACGCAGCCCCGGCGGCGTTTTATGCCGCCAATCTGCTGCTATTTGCCGCCAGCCTGTTTGTGGGCTACCCGGTGCTGCGGGACGGTCTGGCCGGTCTGCGCGGCCGTCCCAGTGCGGACACCATGCCCGCGCTGGCTGCTGTGGCAGCGCTGCTGCAGGCAGTGGTGGCCATGCTGAATGCCAACGCCTACCGCAGCACCGAGGGCATCGGTCTGCTGACCGGTATGGCGGCGCTGGGACTGTTTCTGGCGCTGGTGGGCAGCCGGGTGATGCTGTCTGCCGTGCAGGGCGGCTACGCGCTGGCGGCAGAGGGCGGCGAACTGCGGGGCGCTTACCGCACCCGCGATAAAGACCTGATCCGCGCCCTCGCCCGGGATCTGGAGCAGAAGGATCCGTGGGTGCTGCTGAGCCGCCCGGTGCAGACTGCCAGCGATGACTTTGTGGAGCAGAGTCTCAGCGAGCGCGCCAGCGAGCGCCGCGCCCGCAAGGTGGCCTGTGTTCTGCTGGCGGCAGCAGTGCTCAGCGGCGTAGCCTTCCTGCTGTTCGGCGGCGGCATCAACTGCGCTGTGGCTGCGGCTGCTGCCGTGCTGTGCATGGGCGCACCCCTTTCCTCGGTGCTGGTGCCGGGTCTGGCGGCGCTGCGGCTGCAAAGAGCTGCCGCCGCTGTGGGCGCTGTGGTGCCCGGCTGGGCAGCCATTGAGGAGCTGGGCGGCATCGACACCATTGAGCTGGATGCCGATGACCTGTTTACCGCTGACAGCGTGACGCTGGAGGATATCCGCATCTTCAAGGGCGGCCGCATCGACCGCGCCATTCTGTATGCGGCCAGTGTGCTGAACGAGAGCTGCGACACCCTGCGCGGGCTGTTCCGCCAGATCATCGAGGATCGCACCGATATCCTGTTCCCGGTCAAGGATCTGGAGCAGCACACCGGGCTGGGCTTCTCGGCATGGTGCGACAATAACCGCATCCTCATCGGCACCCGCCGCTACATGGAGCAGGAGGGCGTTACCCTGCCGGAGCAGGACTACGAGGACAGCCACTCCAAAAATGGCGAGCTGCAAATTTTGTATCTGGCAGTGTCCGGCAACCTGCACGCCATGTTCGTGCTGCGCTATGTGGGCGGCCGCAATGTGGCACGCAGCCTTGCTTCTCTGCAAAAGGAAAACATCCGTCTGCTGGTCACCAGCAAGGATCCCAGCCTGACGGCGCGGCACATCACCGAGGCCTACCACCTGCCGGAGGGCATGGTCACGGTACTGGACGACAACCAGTGTCAGGCTATTGAAGCCGCCGATGCAGCCCCGGCAAAGCCCAAGTGCTGCTTGTACCACCACAGGGGTTTTGCCAGCCTGACTGGCGGCTTGCAGGCCGCAGATCAGGCACAGAATGCCGAGACCAGCGCCACCACGGTGCAGCTGGTGTCGGTATGCTTCTCGGTGTTCATTGCGGTGCTGCTGACCTATGCGGGCAGCATCTGGCAGCTGTCCATCGCCACGGTGCTGATGTATCAGGCCGCATGGAGCGCCTTGAGTATTGCCGTCTGCGCCCTGAAGCAGCATAGCTGATTTTTATAGCAAGGGGGCAAGGCAGGCAGCATTTGCAGCTGCTGTTTCCGGTTACGACCCCTTCCGTGAAAATACAATCCCGGAAAGTCCGCGTTTGTGCAACAATAAAAGCCCCAGTGGGGCTTTTAAGCGGCGGAGCGGTCTGCGCTAGCAGATGGAGGGGATTTGCCCCGACAAGTTCCGCAGACTTTCCGGGATTGTTCTAATAAAAAATAGTTTTTCCGCTGTTTTTGCCCAGAGCAACGCGGCGGGCATTTTGAATCGTCTATCTGAAAAGAAGCCGCCGCACAACGTATTATGTGCGGCGGCTTCTTTTCAGTGTAGCTTTTTGCGCTTTTCGTAGTCGTTCAGGGCGGCCAGCGCCTCGCCGGAAAGGGGAACGAGCGCCAGCATATTGAAGATGGTCATCAGTCCGATGCCCACATCGCCCAGATCCCACACCACGGTGTAGGCCTGTGTGCCGCCGATCAGCAGCATGACCAGCGCCAGCAGCTTGTAGGCGGTCTGGCTCCACCAGTTGTCGCCGCACAGGTAGGCCACATTGCCCCGGGCGTAGTACAGCACCCCCAGAAAGGTGGAGAAGCTGAACAGCGCTAAGATCACCGCAATGAACACGATGCCAAAACTGCCCAGATGGTACTGCATGGCGGTCTGCAAAAGGTCCATGCCGGTCAGCCCGGCGGTGATGTCCTGCGGCACCAGCAGCATCAGAAAGGCGGTGCAGCTGCAGATGACCACCGTGTCGATCAATACGCCCAGTGCCTGCACAAGCCCCATCTTTACCGGGTCGTCGCACTCGGCAGCGGCAGCGGCGCAGGGGGCAGAACCGCTGCCCGCCTCGTTGGAGAACAGTCCGCGCTTGACGCCGTTCATCAGCACTGCACCAAAGCCGCCTGCGGCCACCTGACGCAGGCCAAAGGCCTCGGCAAAGATGCGTGCCAGCACGGCGGGCAGCTGCCGGAGATTCAGCACCACGATGCCCACCGTGATGACAAAGTAGCACACCGCCATGACCGGCACGATAAAGTCAAGGCTTTTTACGGTGGCGTTTTTGCGCAGCACGATCAGCGCCGCCAGCAGGGTAAGCACCACGGTAGTGGCCAGCGGCGGGACGTGAAAGGCGTTTTCAAAGGCAGAACTGACCGAGTTGGAAATCACCTGACTGATGCCGCACCAGCAGATCAGACCGGACACTGCAAACAGCGCTGCGCACACCGAGCGCTTGAGCTTTTTGCCCCGCTTGCGCTCTGCCAGCACATGAAGGTAGTAGGCCGGGCCGCCCCGCCAGCCGCCGTACAGCGGGTCCGGCACGCGGTACTTCTGCGCCAGAGTGGACTCCACAAAGGAGGTGGAAGCACCCAGCAGGGCAGTGACCCACATCCAGAACACCGCGCCCGCACCGCCCGCCGAAACAGCGGCCACCACGCCCACAAGGTTGCCCATGCCCACCCGGGTGGCGGTGGAGATGACCAGTGTCTGGAAGGAGGAAAGCCCGCCCGCGGTCTGCTTTTTTTCGCATACTGCGCCGATCATATCCCGGAACAGGCGCACCGGCAGCAGCCTTGTGCGCAGGGTAAAGCCGATACCGGCTGCAAACAGAAGCACCACCATGAAGGAGATGCCAATGCCGCCCGCCACTGGCAGGGTGAATAAATCGCCCCACAGCAGGCGGTAAAGCGCTTCGATCAGATCAACTATCAAGAAAACAGCCTCCTGTACTTTCGAGAAATAAAGTTGCTACTTTATTATAGTACAGCACAGAAGAATTGTAAAATCTAAAATATTGATAGAATAGATTGACCAAACTGAACGCAGTGCAGCAAATGCAAAATAATAATTCCACTGAATATGCCGCAGCTCGGCAGCGGAGGGCATTTAAATCGTCCTACAAAAAAGGGACTGCCGCACGATTGTGCAGCAGTCCCGGAGGAAGAAGCGCCTTTCAGCGCGGGAAAAGCTTACAGAATGTCGATGTATTCACCGGCCAGCGCCTTGTTCATGCTGCGCACGGCGCAGAACTTGCCGCACATACTGCAGGTGTCGCTGTGGTCGTCCTCGGGCAGGCGGGCGTCGCGGATGGCCTTGGCGGTCTCGGGGTCCAGCGCGCAGGCGAACTGTGCATCCCAGTCCAGTACGCGGCGGGCATCGCCCATCTTGTCGTCAATGTCCCGGGCGTGGGGGATGCCCTTGGCAATGTCGGCGGCGTGGGCGGCAATTTTGGAGGCCACGATGCCCTGCTTTACATCGTCCACGTTAGGCAGTGCCAGATGCTCGGCGGGGGTCACATAGCACAGGAAGGCCGCACCGCTGGCGGCTGCCACTGCGCCGCCGATGGCAGCGGTGATGTGGTCGTAGCCGGGGGCGATATCGGTGACCAGAGGTCCCAGCACATAGAAGGGTGCGCCCATGCAGATGCTCTTCTGCACCTCCATGTTGGCGGCGACCTGATTCAGGGGCACATGGCCGGGGCCTTCTACCATCACCTGCACGTTGTGCGCCCATGCACGCTTGGTCAGCTCGCCCAGACGCACCAGCTCCTCGATCTGGCACACGTCGGTGGCGTCAGCCAGACAGCCGGGACGGCAGGCATCGCCCAAAGAGATGGTCACATCATGCTCGGCGCAGATCTCGCAGATCTCGTCAAAGTGCTCGTAGAAGGGGTTCTCGTTGCCGGTCATGCTCATCCACGCAAACACCAGAGAGCCGCCGCGGCTCACGATGTTCATCTTGCGCTTGTGCTTGCGGATCTGCTCGATGGTCTTGCGGGTGATGCCGCAGTGCAGGGTAACAAAGTCCACGCCGTCCTCTGCGTGCAGGCGTACCACATCGATGAAGTCCTGTGCAGTCAGCTCAGCCAGATCCCGCTGGTAGTGGATGACCGAATCATACACCGGCACAGTGCCGATCATCACCGGGCACTCATGGGTCAGCTTCTGGCGGAAGGGCTGGGTGTTGCCGTGGCTGGACAGATCCATAATGGCTTCTGCGCCCATGTTCACGGCGCTCATCACCTTCTGCATCTCAATGTTGTAGTCCTTGCAGTCGCGGGAGACGCCAAGGTTCACGTTGATCTTGGTGCGCAGCATGGAGCCAACGCCCTCGGGGTTCAGGCACTTGTGGTGCTTGTTGGCGGGGATGGCTACCTTGCCCTCGGCGACCCACTGGCGGATCTCCTCGGTGGTGCGGTATTCCTTTTTGGCTACGATCTCCATCTCCGGGGTGATGATGCCCTTGCGGGCGGCATCCATCTGGGTGGTATAAGTCTGCATACGCTCTGTTCCTCCAAATGACAGTTTATCTCTGAACAGCAGGGTGCTGGTCATACAGTGATGTGGGAGCGAACCGCCGGTCGGGAGTTTCTCCGAGGACCGTCCGCTGGGGTGGGACCCTGCTGCCGCAGGCAGTAGGGCGGGCGATGGAATGGCCCGATTCGTGTCCGAGGAGAAAGCTCCCGGCCAGCAGGCAAGTAGCCGCCATTCAGAAAAAACAGTATGCTCTGGATGCCGGCACCTGCGCAAAATACGCTTTTCATGTTGGGTTCTCCATGAATTTTGTAACGCGGCCCAAGGTGGTGCCCCCGGTTTGCCGCGGGGTGATAGCTTACTTTACGATCTGCTCCGAAAGGGCACGCAGTTCGCGGCACTCGGCCTCGATGTCCTTTGCGGCAAAGATGGCGCTTACCAGCGCCACACCGTCCACGCCGGTGCCCTTGAGCTGCAGGATGTTCTCCTTGTGGATGCCGCCAATGGCCACCACCGGCACATCCACGGCGTTGCAGATGTCCAGCAGGGTCTGCCGGGGCATCTCGCTTACGTCCGTCTTGGTGTGGGTGGCAAATACCGCGCCTACGCCCAGATAATCCGCGCCGTGCGCCACAGCGTCCAGTGCTTCCTGCACCGTGTGGGCAGAAACGCCGATCATCACGCCCTCGCCCACGCGCTGGCGCACCTGTGCGGCGGCCATATCGTCCTGCCCCACATGGATGCCCTCGGCGTGGCACTGCAAAGCCACCTCCACGTTATCGTTGATGAACAGCGGCACACCGTACTGCTGGCACAGGGCGTGGATCTGGATGGCTTCCTGCAGAAAATCGGCGTCGCCCAGCTGCTTTTCCCGCAGCTGCACGCAGGTGGCACCGCCCTTCAGGGCACTTTCCACCTGCTGATACAAAGTCTGCTCGCCCACCCATGCACGGTCGGTCACCGCGTATAGGAGCATGGTGTGTTTATCGCACTTCATAGTTTGCGCCTTTCTCCAGCTGTTCGGGGGTCATGTTGTAAATGGCATCAATGATGTAATTGCGGTAGGTAGCGTTGCCGTCCTGCGGAGTGAGCCGCTGGTGGGCGACCTCGCCCGCCAGACCCATGGCGCATACCGCCGCAGCGGCAGCTTCCAGCGGGTGGTCGGGGTTGGCGGTGACAAAAGCCGCCGTCAGGGCAGAAAGCTGACAGCCTGTGCCGGTGATGCTGCTCATCATGGCGTTGCCGTTGCGGATGCAGTAGGCCTTTTGTGCATCGGCCACGATGTCAATAGCACCGGTGATGGCGATGACCGCGCCGGTGCGGGCGGCAAAAGCCTTTGCAAAGGCCACGGCGTTGTCCAGATTTTCCTCAGTCACCTTGTCGGCCACGTCTGCATCCACGCCCTTGGTGGTGCCTGCGCCGGAGGCAAGGGTCTTGATCTCCGAGATGTTGCCCCGGATCACTGTGAACTGCACCTCCCGCAGCAGGCGGAAGGCGGTGTCGGTGCGTAGACGGGAAGCACCGGCCCCCACCGGGTCCAGCACAACGGGGTGTCCCAGCTGATTGGCCTTTTTGCCCGCCAGCAGCATACTGGTGACGGTGCGGCTGTTCAGCGTGCCGATGTTGATATTCAGTCCGCCGCAGATGGCGGTGATCTCCTCCACCTCGGCGGCATCATCGGCCATGATGGGGGAGGCACCGCAGGCCAGCACCATGTTGGCGCAGTCGTTCACGGTGACGTAGTTGGTGATGTTGTGAATGAGAGGGCTGCGGCTGCGCAGGTTCTCAAAGGCGGTTTTGAGCATTCCCGGCACCTCCGCTCAGGAAAGGCTGTTCTGCATGGAGCGCAGAGCGCCGGAGCGCTGCAGGCTGAACACCACAGCACCGGCGATCACCGCACCCACGGCGGTGGAGATGAGGAAGGGCACGATGTAGGCGTAGAAGGCGATATCCGCAGCACTCTTGCCCATCAGGAAGATGGCCACGGGCCATGCGCACAGGCCGCCCAGAATGCTGGTGCCGAACACCTCACCCACCACGGTGGCGATCAGGTTTTTGGTCTTGTGGTATGCAAGGCCGCACAGCAGTGCACCGAACATACTGCCCGGGAAAGCCATCAGGCTGCCCAGACCCAGCAGGTTGCGCAGCAGGGAAGCCACAAAGGCTACACCGACGCCCCACCAGGGCCCCAGCAGAACAGCGCACAGCACGTTGACCATGTGCTGCACCGGGGCGCACTTGCTGCCGAACATGGGAAAGCTGAATACGCTGCCCACCACGCACAGGGCACAGAACATACCGGCGAGGGCAAGCTTTTTGACAGAGAGATTCTTCATGATAAATTGGCTCCTTTTCAACCATCTGCGGCAGCGCAGGACGAACACCGGCGCTCCCGCAACAAAACAGCCCGTGCCCGCAGCAAGGCGGGGACAGGTACGGAAGGTGCGGTCGAAGCTCATTGGCTTCCTCTCACGCCGGAACACGGCTTCCCATCGCTGCATTCATCCAAGGCTCAGGGCGCTCCCCCTCAGCCGGCTGCGGAACCTCCGCAGAGGTACAAAAAAACAGGAGGAGCCCGGCGCGGCTCCTCCTGCAAAAAATCATAAAGGGTATGACTTCCTACGGCGGCATTATCCGCATCAGGTAAAAGGGTCGAAGCTTGCTATACTTCCTCTCAGCCCGCTGCACGAGCTCCCCTGTGTTTGATTGTGACTGTATTCTACACCTCTTTCCCCAAAAATGCAAGAGGGAAGAGAGACGATTTGGAATGCGCTCCGCGTTCGCTTTGCGCATAGATAGCGGAATTGTTATTTTAATTTGCATTTCAGCCAAGCCTGCGGGCTTGGCTGAAATGCTTTTTTCACAGGAAGGGG
>OGXX01004606.1_pt1 | contig 10531 bp, 10 predicted proteins | sample 1576301 | NCBI WGS metagenome assembly OGXX01 (sample SAMEA3541469, study PRJEB24748) | human gut metagenome | biome: human gut; feature: human-associated habitat; material: faeces | place: China | collected 2012 | reverse complement strand
GTACCGTTGTATAGATTATACTTTTTAGGCATTGTTGGCAAAGTTGGCAACTGGTTGTAGAGGGTGTTGAGCTCGCAGGCAGTCATACCATTGGCGGTAACGCCGAGTTGTTTAAGGCTCGGACATTCTTTCAAATTCACACTGTGGAGTTGGTTGTAAGAAAGTTCTAATTCTTCCAAACTGCTCAAGCCCTTCAGTTCAACCTTTGTTAGCTTGTTTGTTCGTAGGTTGATGACTTTCAGCGCAGAAAGATTTTCGAATGCGATGGCTTCAAAAGCATTCTTGGAGAGCAATGCTTTTTCTAAGGTTGAATTGTTTTCGGGGAATGCAATCGTGGTAAGTTTACACTCGGTTGCGTCTAATAATGTTATTTCCTTGTTATGCGAAAGGTCGAGCGTTGTGAATAGATTTTTGCCACACCACAGTTTCTTCAATCCTTTCAAAGGCTTCAAGTCGATTTGGTTTACTTTGCAAGAACTGAATCCAAGTTCTTCCAAGTCCTTGTTGTTCTCCAAATTGAGCGATGTGATACCTGCGTTTCCTTTGAGCATAAGGAACTTTAGCTTGGCAAGTTTCGATAGGTCGATGCTTGTAAGTTTGGTTTCCATAGAGTACAAAGAGAGCAATTCGGGTGAGCTTACCTTGAGCGATGCAATGGGGTTGCCTGAACAATTGACGTCCTTGAGTTGGTTGAATGCTGTCAGGTCGAGGCTCGTAAGTTTGTTGTTTGTGCAAGAAAGCTCTTCCAATGGTGCATCTTGTGGAATGGTGAGCTTGTCGATGGCACATTCGTTGGCTATGATATGCTTTATTTTATGGCAGCTGCTTAAGTCTAATTCTGTGATGCGCTTCATACGAGAGCAGTCCACGTATGTAAGGTTAGGGCACTTGCTGACATCTAAATCAGACAGGAAGTTTTGTGAAGCCACCAGTCTGATGAGGCTCTTGCAGTGCGAAAGGTTAAGCTCCGAAATGGTATTGCTGCCGAATATCTCAAGATTTTGCAGTTCGGTGCTGTGGGTTAAATCGAGTTCCGACAAGTAATTGTAAGCAGCTTGCAGTACTTCCAACTTTGGACAGTTAGCTACATTCAGCGTTTTTAGCTTGTTAGCCATACAGTTCAGCTTCGTAATGTTGCCCTTTATCTTTAGGTCAGCACCTTTTATGTCTGACTTTATCTCACTGAAATCAGTGCCAAGGGTGTAGTTTACCTCTACGCCGTCGCCCCAGTCGATGGTAATAGGCGTGTTAGCCTCTTTCGCAGCGAGGGCAAAACTGATTTCGCCAGATGCTTGTGCGGTAGTCATAGTAACCTCGGCGGGCTGCTCGTTGCTAACGTTTACGCCACAAGACTGAAGTACGGAAGCCAAGTAAGGCTGCTCGTTGCAAGGGTCTATGATGGAAGCAACAAGGCGATACTTGTCAGCCTCGAAGTTTTCGATGGCAAATGGTTCGGTAGCAAACGTGTATGTTCGGTCGTTGTTCACCTTGAGTTCGTAGCCTTCTACTGGACTAATCATCTTTACAAACTTATTATACACGGTGCCGTCGGGAATTTCCACGTAGCCGTCCTCATCTGTTTCAGGGATAAAGTTGTTCTCTACGAGATATACATTCATACGCAAACCCTTTGTTTCCTGTTGCTCGGATATGCGTCCGTTGATGTTGCAAACAAACTTTCCATCGCTGTTCTTTGTTACAGAAGGAGTCATTTGTGCAAAGGCAGGACCGTAGAAACCCCGTTGTAGCAAGTATTCGTAAACGTCAGTAACCTTTGAACTAATCTTCATTGCAGGCGAATAGGTGCTGAGGTCTTCCAACTGTGTGTGGTTGTTCAGCGTTCCGTATGGTGTCATCAAGTTTCTGTTCACCATCATTCTTGGCATTTCGCCAATCTTATACATCTTTGCCAATTCGTTTTCCTGTTGGCTTGCCTTGAATGTTGCTTCGCCAGCTTGGCTCACGAAAGTTACCAACTCGTAGCGATTCTTCTTCTTTGTTTTGTGTTGCAAGGTTACAATGCTTGTTGCGAGCCCACGATAAAGGTCGTATGCCTTTTTGTCGGTAGGGTCTGCAAACACCTCTACATAGTGTGTCGGCATACGGTAAGTACCTTCAACAAAGTATTGGCGGAAAGGTTTAACACGCACACCCATATCTACTTCCATACCATTTACCTTGTAAGGCTTTATGGTAATGATGTGTGGGCGTGTGTCGTTTGGTGCTTCGAACGAGATAAAGCCCACCCCGTCTTGCATCGACTGCCCCGGTGAAAGCTGAATATCGTCGCGTGTCTTGTACTTCACATTTGTTCGGTCGTTGTCGAACCAATATTCAAATTCCACCGTATTGATGGTGCTGTTCGACTGATTGTCCATATAGAACACATAAAAGATAGGCGTGTAGGGCTCTCCTACCTTTTGTGGGAAATAGTTTGCACCATAGAAATCGTCAAATTCCAATCCTTTCAGTTCTGGAGGTAAATTTCCGGCAGGTGCTTTTTGTTGTTTCAATTGTAGCCTCTTGTAAGTATCTTCCTGTGTTTGAGCCTTGGTAGGCATAGATAGGAATAATGCTGCAAGCAAGAAACCAATTACGTGTAAGTGCTTTCTTTTCATATTTCCAATAGATTATAGTTGTTAAATGGGGGAGCTACTTTTTTGTTTAGGTACGACAGCTGACTCCCTTTTGCTGTCTTTGGTATATGCTTTTAAGTATTAATCAACCTTTATGTAGTGGTGTTGCAAATATAATTATTATTTTTTATAAACGAAAATGTACGCTGAAAATATTATTGACAAGGTTCAATAAATTAAAAGGAAGCTTGTCTAAACAAATGTTCGGTTTCAGTATAAAGCTACTATACCCGCAGTACAATATTGTTGTACTGCGGGTGTAACGTAGTTCTACTGACAGTACAAAAGTGCTTTTAAAAACTGTATTGCACCGGTAGCTTATCAAAAGTAATGAATACCTTACGCTTCTTGCGTTACTTGACGTATATTTTCTTGCCGTTGATGATGTAGATACCCTGTGTGGGTTGTGCATTAGCTGGCAGCCATTGGCCATTAATTGTAAAGATAGTTGTCTTTACGTCCTTATCTTTGCTGACAGGCAGGTTGATGCTAGTGAGTTCGTGCTCGGTAATATTGGTGAAATCACTCCACTGTTGGGCAGCGGCATATTCTTCCTTATGACCTTTGGGTACCTTCAGTTCGCACTCTTCCTTATTTACGTTTTCAAAGACACCTTCTCCCATAGCAGCACCTTGTAATGGCGTTTCGCGTAAACAAGTTATGCTCTTTAGTTGCTTGCAACCATCGAAAACATACATTCCTATTTTCTCCAAACCTGCAGGGAGTGTGATTTCAGACAGCGTTTCGCAACCATTAAAAGCTTCGGCTTCGATGTCTTTCAAGCTTTCTGGCAATGTAATATTCTTCATTGAAACACAGCTTCCGAAGGCCCAAGTACCAATATGTTCTATAGTAGAAGGGAGGGTAACCTCTTTTAATGCTGTGCATCTGCTAAACATATATCGTTTTAATTCAGTAATATCAGCCTTGATAATGGCTTTCTCCAAACCAGTACAGTTATAGAAAGCAAAGTAGCCGAGGTCTGTAATATTATTTGGAACCGTTACTTCGTGCAATTTTACACAATGACCGAAAGAGAGCATGCCTATCTGCTTCAACGTTGAAGGGAATTTTATTGACTTTAATTCGTTGCAAAGGAAGAATGCAGCTGGGCTGAGCTCTACGGTTCCTTCAGGAATTTCATTATTGGCTGCCCTCATATTGGGATAAGCAATTAGTTTGTTTCGGCTCTTATCGAAAAGTACACCGTCAATGTCTTTCAGCATTGGATTTTCTTTATCGACTGTAATGCGCTTCAAGCTTGTGCAAGAAAGGAAAACCTGTTCGCCTAAAGTGGTTACGCTGGCAGGAATAGCGACAGATGTAAGCTTAATGCAACCTCCGAAAGAGTTGTCGGCGATGCCAGCTACTGTGTACTGTTTGCCTTGGTATTTTACATCAGCTGGGATTACAATATCGCCTTCAAGTGGCTTATTGTATAGTGTCCCGGTAGATTCTAAGAGCTCTTCAAGCTCTGTCGTAACTTCTACAAGCAACTTTGTTGCATCTGTAACTTTGTAATAGAGCTTTCCTTCTTGGAAGTCATAGTTTTTCTTTTGTGCACATACCTGCAAGACAGAGAGTAGCAGGAGCGTGATGATAGGTAAGGTTCTTTTCATAATTGTTCTTATTATGCCACTTGTAGCGGCGGTTATTTGATGGTAAATGAATGCGTAATAGCAGGCAGATTTGGGCGAAACAGTTCCTTTGACGAGTTCTAATGCACTGGGTATGCGCTTCGATTAATCCTTCTGTACGCTCACTCTGCTTGGAACGAAGATGATTTTCATTAGGGAGTACTTTCTGATTAACTAAGTCAGCCTACTCCCTGTTGCTGCTTTTCGTATATGCTTTTAAGTATTAATCTATCTTGATATAATAGTATTGCAAATATAGTTATTATTTTTTACAATCAAAAAGGAATTTAAATATTTGTTATAGAATGATATGTTTTTATGTTTTGCATTAATAGTATCTGTATATTTCTTAGATGTTTATAACTTCTAAACATCTTCATTATTACTGTCTGACGAACGTATATATAACATTAGTTCGGTATAAGGAAGTTGGTTGGGTAGGCTATCTCGCAGATATTTTTTAACAAACCTACTGGTGAAGCAGTGAGAGTCTTTCTATTTAACTTTGTAAAGATAATTCTGTTAAGAAGTTGTAATTATGCTTTGACGTTGCGAAAGCGGCTCTTTTGCAATGCAAAACCTACGCTTTTACCGTGCAAAACAGCCGCTTTTAGAACACAAAACAATAGGTTTTGTAATGCGTTGATGTATAGCGAGTTATACGACAGTTGTACTTGTGAAAAATATTTACATCTTGTACGGCAATAAATCATAGGTAAATTTTTACCAAATCATCAATTATGCGTATCAAATCGTCTTTTCTTGTTAGTCCGTCAATGTATTTTTGAGGTATAGAAGCGTAGCCGAATTTAGCTCCTAACACGGCACAGGCAACAGCTGCATTTGTATCGGCATCACCCGCTTCATTGACAACAGAAAACAATCCTTCTTCAAAGTTGGTAGCATGGAACAAACACCACAATGCAGCACCTAATGCCTTTAACGTGTAGCCTATGCTTGACGGTTCGTCAAGTTCCAAGCTTTCAATGCCATTGTAGTATGCTTTGTCGATATATTCTGCGATTCTTTTATCGTATCGGTTGCCGATAGAAATAATTTGCGAATAGGAAAGTTGCTCATTATGCCAAATTAAGTGACTGATAATTTCAGAGATAATGACGCATGACCCTATACAGCGTGGGTCGAAATGTGTGAGTTTACAAACATCTTCAGCTGCTTGTGCCACATTCTCATGCAACAATCCTATTACCGCCGTCCGCATTACGGCACCATTAGCAGCATTTTTTGTGGGCGACATCTTCCATATCAGCTCTGCCACTTGTTGTGGCTTCTCTACATAGTCTGCTATTGCCAACACCTTAAAAGTGGTTTGTCCAACACCTCTTGTGTCGGGCGCATAGAGCCAGGTCTTAAAGTTTTTCGCAATGTTGTGTAAGTTTATGCCCTTGTCTTCAATCATTGCGTTGGCAATGCAAAGCATCATATCTGTATCATCGCTCCACCTACCTAACTGGAATTTTGCCCGATGATAATCTCTGATGATTTGTCCGTACTCTTTCAATCCATTTGGATACTTCTCCTGAGCTTCGACTTTTGTCATAAACTCCGTGCCCAAGCCGAGCGCATCGCCAATAGCCTGCCCAAAAAGCGTGCCGTATATTTTGTCTTTTACTTCCATTTTTCTGCTGCTTTTCAATTTTGCTCACAACTTTTAAGTAGGTACTCCTTTGCTATATAACGGCAATTTACCACCATATATTATAAGCAGTGGCAACACATTTAAAGTTAGAAAATAAAATAAGGCGGCAGCTTGCACTGTCGCCTTATCGTTAAAATATGGTTTACAATTAAAGACCTAAAGCCTTCTTTGCATTTTCGTTATTTGGGTTTACAGTCAATACCTTGTTAAAGTATTGCTTAGCTACTTCGGCATTGCCAGTTTTTGAGTAGTAGTAACCAAGGCCATAGTAAACCTGTTCCAAGTATGCCTTAGCGTCATCGTCGAGTTGTGGCTTAGCTTCTTCGAATGCTGCAATCTTCTTATAGATGTCAGCAACCTTGTCAGCATCGTTTTTCATCTGTGCTGCATTAGCTTGATTAGACCAAATCCAGTCTGAAATAGATGGGAACTTAACTACCATTTGGTCGTAAATAGCAATAGCTTTATCCAAATAGCTATCTTTTACAGCCTTATCGGTTTCTGTTTCAGCCTTCTCTATCCATGTTTGAGCGAGCTTAGCCCAATCGTTAGAGTTGGCATTCTGATTCTTTGAAAGATACTCCATCTGAAGTTTCAAAGCCTTATCTACTTCACCCTGTGCTGCATAAACTTCAGCAATGGTCTTCATTGGCTCAAAGTTCTGCTTGTCCATATCGAGTGCCTTGTTAAGGTTCTCCAACGCTTTATTGTATTCTTTGTTGCCAGCTAAAGCCTTACCATAAACTGCATAGTCGTTGGCAACCTTTTTACCAGAACCTGCAAACATTTTGTTCGCAAATTCCAAAGCATCAGCAAAGTCAGCCTTTTCAACTGCAGCCATCATACCAACACGTGCAATATATTCGCTGTTTGGAAATCTTTGCAAACCAGCTTTCACAACTTCTAATACCTTGTCATACTTTCGGAGAATGAAAGCTGTGTAGCTATACTTATAGAAGTTATCTTCTGTTAAGTTTGCACGATTGGCTTTTTCATACCAAGAAAGTGCTTCAGTATACTTTCCATCACTAAGCATAATTTCTGCTGCAGTTGCTTCTACTGGATAATTAGGCTCTACCTTGCGTAGTTCTTCAAGTTTCTGAACTGCAACTTCAGGATTTACGTGGCGATAAACTTTAGCATAACGCTCGTAAGCAGCTACGTTGTGAGGGTCAAGACTGATAGCAGTGGCATAGTGCTGTGCTGCTGCACCTGCATTACCTACGCTATCTTGTAATGCTACAATGTCGCCAAGAAGGAGGTAACCCAATGTTCCGTTCATCTTTTTGTTGGTAACGATAGAGTTTGCAACCTTCATAGCTTCAGTAAAATTGCGCTGTGCCAAATATACATTGCCAAGAGCTGTGATTGCTTCTTCGTCTTTCTTATAAACCTTTAAGTATTCTTTTATAAGATCCTTACCTGCTTTTGCATCGTTAGGAGCAGCTTCGATAGCACTGATAATTGGGTTAAGCGCAGCCTTATAGCCGTCGTTTTGAGCTATTGCAGGAGTTGATAAACTTAGTATCAAAGCTCCAGCTAATAAATATTTTTTTGTCTTCATAATCATTTATTATTTAGTTAAACTTACTGTGGATTAATGTTTATGACTTAATACACAGTAGAAAGTTTAATGATTCTGTCATTTCTTAATTTTTACTTCACGAATAGTGATTTCTCCACGATAAGGAAGCAAACCTGTTTTCAACATTATTTTTTGCCCTATTGGCCCAGCAATAAAGTTTGCAAATGCCCATGGCAATGCTTTATGCGGGTCGGCAACAATGGCATAGATAGTTCTAACAAATGGATAACGTCCATCAAGGAAATAAGCTTGATATGGTTGCCAACTGTTATAATCTTCTGCCTTGCTTGTTTTAGATATTGCCATTACGCGAATATCGTTTCTAAATGTGGTGTTTGAAGAGTCGCTTCGGTCGTTCAACCAATTAGAACCAATCACACCTATTGCGTTTGGAGTCTTCTTTACATATTCTATTACAGACTTACTGTTCTTAGCTGCAACAATGTTCTGACTCTTTATGTTCTTTCCTTCTAATATTGAATCAACAACAAAATGGAGTGTTGCTGATGCTTTATTGTCGAATACAACTTCTATATTACCCTTGTCTGAATGAGGGTAAAGTTGCTTCCAAGTCGTAACTTCGCCCTTAAGAAGGCGTTTTACGTCGGTAACTGTGATACATGAGTCTAAGTTACTCTTATTAATGATAAATGCTATGCCATCGTATCCAACAGGGAATACAGATGGAATAGGTCCTTTACCTCTTAATATTGCATCTTCACCTTTTTGTAAAACGTGAGATGTAAAAAAAAGATTAACCTTTAGTTCGAGCAGCATCTTCATTCCAGTGTTATCGTCAGTATAAACTGGGAGGAGATGCGTTTGAGGGTAGCGATACTGATATACCTGCAATTCCTCTTCGATAAATTGACTAAAACTTTCGTCAGAGGCGAATTTAATCGTCCCTGACGTCGGTGTATCTGTTCTACCGTCCTTAGCCTTTCTCTCCCCGCAAGAGGAGAGAGAGACTACGGATAGTATCAATCCTACGATTATGCAGAATCTGTTTCGTTTCATAAATTCGAATTAGTTCAGTTTAAATGTAACAGGAAGTTGGAACCAAACGTTTGCAGGCTGTCCGTTGTTCATACCTGGAATCCACTTTGGCATACTGTTTACTACGCGAAGTGCTTCACGGTCGAGTGCTGGGTCGACACCACGTGCAATTTGTACTTGGCTTACAGAACCATCGCGACCGACGACGAACTTCACGATTACTTTTCCCTGAATGTTATTCTCAATAGCTACTGCAGGATACTGCAAGTGAGAGGTGAGCCATGCATTTACGTTACCTTTGAAAGCTGGCATTTGCTCTGCGAAAGTAAAGATCTTCTTTTCAATATCTTCCTTTGGAGCTTCTACCTTTGGAGCCTCAGCTACAGGCTTCTCAATCTTAGGAATGATTTGCTCTGGCGTTGCCACTGTACTTCTATCAGCTACAACAGCACGGTCTTCAACACCTTCTTTTGTCTCGGTACCGACAGCCTTGGTCTCCTTATTCATCTTGACCATTGGGGGCATTTCTTCCTTAACATCTTTGTCATCTTTAATGACAGGTGCTGTAAACTTTACAGTAGCACGAGTTTCAGGAACAACTTTTTCAGGCTCAATTTTCTTGGGCTCTTCTTTCTTCTGTTGTTTCCATGTTGACCGGGAGGGAAGTTTCTTTTTGACAACACCTTGTCCGGTCCGAATATAGCTTCACCGAAACGACGAGCAATTCTTGATTTTGGTCCAGTATATCTAGCCATTTTAATTTCTAATTTTTAAAGGTTCTTGCAGGAAATCCCAAGTCATTGCAGCCGCGACTACAGAAAGGAAATGAAGCCCTTGAAAATCATTGGAATCCCTACTGTTATTATGGGTTATCTCTTATTAAACTCTTCTTCTCTTAGGAGGACGGCAACCGTTGTGTGGCAATGGAGTAACATCAATAATCTCCGTCACTTCAATGCCTGCGCCATGTATGGTACGAATAGCAGACTCACGTCCGTTACCTGGCCCCTTCACATAAGCCTTTACCTTTCTCAAGCCAAGATCGAATGCAACTTTCGCACAATCCTGGGCAGCCATCTGAGCTGCATAAGGAGTGTTCTTCTTCGAACCGCGGAATCCCATCTTACCGGCAGAGGACCATGAAATCACCTGACCCTCGCTGTTTGCTAAAGACACAATGATATTGTTGAATGAGCTATGGACGTGCAACTGTCCCATAGCATCAACTTTCACATTTCTTTTCTTAGCTGCGACTGTTTTTTTTGCCATATCTAATTATTATTTAGTAGCTTTTTTCTTGTTTGCAACTGTCTTCTTCTTCCCCTTACGCGTACGAGCATTGTTCTTCGTGCTCTGACCACGAACCGGCAAACCTAAACGGTGGCGAACACCACGATAACAACCAATATCCATCAGTCGCTTGATGTTCAACTGAATTTCAGCACGAAGATCACCTTCTACTTTGTATTCAGCACCAATCACGGCACGTATATTACTAGCCTGCTCGTCAGTCCAGTCTTTTACCTTAATGTCTTTGTCGACACCAGCCTTTGCAAGGATTTTTGCTGAACTACTACGACCTATACCATAAATATAAGTCAAAGCAATTTCACCTCTCTTATTCTGAGGCAAATCTACACCTACAATTCTTATTGCCATATACTTATTTTATTTCTTTTTGCTATAAAATATTAACCCTGACGCATTTTAAACTTAGGGTTTTTTTTGTTAATAACATACAAACGTCCTTTACGACGTACAATCTTGCACTCCGGAGTACGTTTTTTTAAAGATGCTCTTGTTTTCATATTTTTGCTTTTTTATTTATATCTAAATACAATGCGACCTTTAGAAAGATCATAAGGACTCATCTCCACCCGAACCTTATCACCGGGCAGGATTTTTATATAATGCATTCTCATTTTCCCGGAAATATGAGCCGTAATCTCATGCCCATTCTCCAACTCTACTCTAAACATTGCGTTAGAAAGAGCTTCTATAATCACACCATCTTGCT
>OGXX01004592.1_pt1 | contig 10556 bp, 8 predicted proteins | sample 1576301 | NCBI WGS metagenome assembly OGXX01 (sample SAMEA3541469, study PRJEB24748) | human gut metagenome | biome: human gut; feature: human-associated habitat; material: faeces | place: China | collected 2012 | reverse complement strand
AGGCAATTAATTTCTCTCTTGTATGAATAGCTCCACCTGATTTTAATGCATTCATATTCTGATCTACCTCATCACAGCCATCAAAAGATAAATCAACATGACCAACTGACCAGAGTGGTAATAGTTCAAGTCCAGCCTGAATACAAGCCTGTTCTGTCGCAAATGAAGGCGTCACAATCTTGACATCTTTATGAGACTGACTTAAATATTCAACAAGATAACCAATTGTTTCTCCACCGCCTAGACCAACAACCATACCATCTTCAATAAGTTCTAAAGCGGCTTTTGCACTTCTTTTCTTCATTTTCATCCATCTCCCATTCACGAAATTAAATTACATATATAAATTATCACTTGAATTTATTTTCGTCAATAAAAGAGGCGAAGAAAATATTATTCTCCACCTCTGTCATATCTAATAAATCTTGTTCCTTGATACGTTAAAATACCATTTTCTCCTTCTTTTAGAGATATATAAGCATAATAATCTATAGGAAATCTTTTCATCTGTCCATCCTCTAAACCAAAACAAATATAATACTTATGACCACTCATTTCCTTTGTAAGTACATTCGCTCTTATAGAATGAACAGCTGAACGATTATTCTTTAACCACCATAAAATACTTTCACCAAACATATATTTCCCACCAAAAGACTAATAACTAACTGTTATTCATCTTCATCTACTGTATCAAAAAAGCTTTCTAAAAATACAAATAAATATCCCATTTCTATCACCTCAACGGTAACTAGTATAGTGTTTAGATATGTAATTGTTATGGAGTCTATGTGTTTTTTATATGTATTTTTTGTAAAGAAAAGGACTTCATTTAAAGTCCTTTCTAACTCTTAATACTCTTTCTTTCTCATCACAAAATAAATACCACTCAATGATACAAAGATAGAACTGAATACACTTGCAAGTGGTGTCAAATCACTCGTCTGCGGTTTCTTATTTGGCTTAGTTTCACTTGGTTTAGATTCACTAGGTTTTGTTTCATCAGGTTTGTTTTCATCTGGCTTAGATGGCTTATCCGGTGTAATAACTGGATCTTTAACCTTTTCTAATCCATCAATTGCATCTTTAAGATTCTTATAAGCTGCATCTACTTCAGACTGTTCAGGTTCTTCCTTATTTAAAACATCCTGAGCCTTCTTTAAAGCATCCTGAAGTTTATTCCAGCTTTCTTCTGTATAATCCTTCTGATTCTGATCAATAGAACCTACTAAATCCTCTAAATCCTTAGTATCAGCATCTTCCTTGATTACAGGAGTCTTCGCAATTAAATCTTTCAATAAAGCGTTATAAAGGTTTGTCTTTGCTTCATTGATTTCATTTGCTGAAGCATCTTCCTTCTTTAATACAGTTTTTGCCTTTTCCAATGCAGTATCTAACTTTTCTAATGATTCCTTAGTATAAAGTGTACGATTTAATCCTTCTGCATGTTTAATAAGTGCTTCAAGTTCTTCTGCTCCAGTAGATGCTGGCACATAATGAATCTTGAATTCAGCTGCACTGCCAAATCCACCCTTAGCTGCTAAGATATTAAATCTTACATACTTTGCATCAACTGCATCAAAACTGATTAACTTACCTTCTGCATTTAATGGAAGTGTACCTTCTTTGACTTTCTTGAAAGTCTGCCCATCAGTACTTACTTCGATACTATACTGAGTCACTGTACCATTACCACCATTACTACGTGGTAAATAATAAAGTCCATCTACCTTTTCAGTTGTGCCCATAGTAATCATATACCAGTGTGGTAAAGAAGCACCATTCCATAATGTATGCCAGAATGTACCTGGGTTACCATCTAAAGCATTAGAAGCAGGTGTTTTTTCATTTGCAGTTTCCTGTGAAGAAGCCGTACCTGTCATTGTACCTTGATAGTAATATAAATCAGCTACATCTAATAATACAAGACGATCTAATGCACTCTGTAAATCTTTTGCATACGCATCAACCTGAGACTGCATACCTCTTGGTAAATCATATACAATATTGTTCTTAGCTGTTTCTAAAGCATCCAAAGAATCCTTTGTATAGATCTTAGTCAAATCAGTGTTAGGAATTTTTGCAAGAATAGCTTCAATTGCGCTGTAATCAGCCTTCTTATAAGTCACTGTTGCAATCAAATCTTTCATACGTTTTACAACATCCGCAATACGTGTTGCATCTGGATCAGCCTGACAAGTCAAGGCTTCTCCTTCTTTGATTAATGATCTCATTGCATCCTTCTTAGAAGCATCTACTTTCTTATCTGCTTCTAATGCATGTAAGATCAATAATGTGTTATCTAATTCACTTGTTGAAGCATAGTCCTTATTCTTTGCAAGCACAATATCATCAATATAACCCACAAAGGCATGTGTTTTACTTCCCACTCTTTCAAATGGAATCATTGTAGTTGCAATAAGTCTATTGCCTTCAACCTTTTCATCATCACCCTTACGGTCTACAAGCTTGCCATTGACATACAATTCAGCATACTTGCGATTACGTCCGTTATCTGGGTTCTTGATTTCAATTTCAACCCACTGTCCTACTGGAAGTGAATAATCAAAGGTAATATCAAAGTTTTCTCTTGAGATAGCTACTTTACCTGTTCCCTTTTGAACACCTTTGATAGAACCATAGCTTGATTCAAATAGGATCTGGTCTTTATCAATTGAAGATGAAGTACGTTTTACCTTGAATCTTAAGCTATTGTTTAATCCTACAGTTGTATGAAGTTTAGTTTCTACATATGAAGAGTCACCCAATAAATGAATAGCCTTCTTATAATCAACATCTTCTACATCTGCATTCACACCCTTATATGAAGTGTTATTGTCGATGACTTCAAATACACCATCTTTGTCTTCTACATTATAGGCAAAGTTAGTACCAGGTGCATCTCCTAATAAGCCCGCTGCATTTTCTGCCTGACTCTGAGTTAATGATCCTTTACCCCAAAGCTTAGCACCAAATAATGCAGCAGATGCCTGAATACGATCATAAACATCATATTCAGTAATACCATTATTGAGGTAATCTGTCATATCATTCCATACTGCAAAAGAACCACCAAGCATCTGTTTATCACCAGCAGGAATATGCTTACCACCCACTTCATTGATTGGTAAGTTATATACTGTTGAATTATTCAAATAGTCATAGTAGTACCCTGCATTTGGTACGATGTAATAGTTACCATCATTACAGTTAATAAGGTCAAAGCCTTCTTCGTACATCTTATCCATATTAGCCCAGCCGTAGTTCCATAAGTTCATTTCTACATTCTGCGCCTTTACAGTTACATTCCCCTTAAGACTTGATAAGCTTCCCCATAGACGTGCTTTACGTCCTGAGTTTTCAACATAATCAATCATATCGTTACAGAATCGACGATATGCATTTGGATCCTTTGTATATTCATCGGCACCAATATGTACAGTAGTTTTAGAATCAAAGACTGGATCAGAACCATTCATATATTCACCAAAGATTTCCTGTACAAAAGCCACTGATTCATCATACTTAGTCACTAAATTCAAATGATCATTGTCACGACCATAAGTACCAGCACGTAGGTCTGGACGCACCTTAGTAAGAGCAAGTGAATGCGCTGGTGTATCAATTTCAGGAACGATATTTACACCATACATTCTTGACTGTTTAATAAAGTTTCTAAATGCCTTCTTAGTATAGAATACATCTGTACTTGTTAAGTCAGCCTGGTTCTTACCGCCCTTCTTGATATCAGATTCAAGGCGGAATCCAGAATAAGCTGTCATAGGATCCTTACCTGCATTAGAGTAGTTCTCTAGAGGAATGACGTTATCATTTAAATGTACCTGGAAGTCATTCAACTTATACCAAGACATTTCCTTCATCAACTGAGTTAGATTATCCATAGTAAATGTCTTACGTCCTACATCAAGAATAAGACCTCTGACAGAATAAAGTGGATAATCTCTTGTCATACCCTTAGGCATAGTGAGCTTATTAAGCTTTAAGATCTGCAAAATAGTACGTGTAGACCAGAAAGCACCCGTTTCCTGTTCAGCTTTCACTGATACAGTATCACCAATTTCTAAAATATAGCCTTCCTTATCTAAGCCTAAGTTTTCTTTCTTATCTACAAGGTCAAGAACGATATCTCCTGCTTTTGTTTCACCACTTGTAACAATATCTAACTTAGACCCTGTGATTTCCTTTAAATCACTCTGGAATGTTTTTGCCATTTCATTCAATTTTGAATTGCGTACTACAATACGACCATTCTTATTAAAGTTGAATGTACCTGTATGACCTTTCCATTCTCTTAATTCTGGTAATACGATAGGGGCTGCATTATCTCCCTGTTCGACTTTATATTTACCAGGAATATTCACTGCAATTTCTTTAAATAAATAATCATTCTTATCTTTCTTATTTGTTGCTTTGAAAGATAAAGTAGCAGTTGTATCAACTAAAGGCTGATAGATAGTCAAATCATCACTAACAAGTTGTTCATAATCAGCACCATTGAATGTAATTGTATACTCTTCAGATTCTGGAAGAGTCACATTAACCTTCTGATCACCCTTCTTTACTTCTGCCACTGTAATAGAATCCATCATTTCATTAACATCAACTGTTGGTTCTCCACCATATACTTCCATTTCATAAATAGAAATATTATTCCAGTTAATGCCTGTATCTGGATCTAATGGATCCACTGCATCAATATACAAGCGTACATAACGTGCCTTCACCGCTTTATCTAAGACAATCTTCTGAGTCTTATTAGTAGGACGGCTATTAAATACTTTTGCATCTGTCCACTTGTCTAATTCAGTTGCATACTGGATTCTATACTTTGTTGCTTTTCTTGTTTCCCAAGCTAAGCGCACAGTCTTAACATCCAATACATCTTCAAGATCTACATAAATCCAATGAGGTGCATTCTTTACATCAGATGCCCAGCGTGATGTTCCCTTAGTATTACCATCAAACGCTTTACTAGCTGTAAATGAAGTACCACCTTCAACTGAAGAAGCCACTGCAGGCTTATTGAATGCCACGTTTTCTGCTGGGTTCTGAGGTGCTTTATCTGATGAATTCAATACTTCAAATTCACAGCATGATACACTGTCGTACCCTTCCATCTTTGTGACTTCAACTTTAACATAACGTGCTTTTTTAGCACTAGATAAGTATTCTACAGAAGTACGTTTCTTGTTACCTGTTCTTTTTACAATAGCTTCACCCCAGTTTTCAGGATTATCTGAGGCATAGACATTATAAGAACCTGCGTACACATCATTACTTTCCCAAACCATCTTTAACTGGTTGAAAGACTCAGACTTACCTAGATCTACATAGAACCACTGTACTGGAGCGCCTTCTGTAGACCATCTTGTACTTTCATTACCATCTGTTAGGTTTTTCTTAGGGAGTGTAGGATACTCTGCACTTACTACAACATTCTTATTAAGTGCTAAATTAACATTCGTAGGTGTCTCAGTTTTTTCCTGAGTACCCATGACTTCAAACTCTGCCACTGAAATACTTGGATAAGCACCATCACGTAACTTTTCTACTGTTAATCTTACGTAACGATACTGTACAGGTGTATCAAGTGTTACAACTTCATCTACGCCAAATCCTTCTGGTTTATCTGCTGAATTATGAATCAATGCATAAGATGAACCATTGAGTGATCCTTCAATCTTGAATTTACGTACTCTTTGTAGAGTATTACCATCCTTAGGATTCTCAAAATGGATATTAAAAGATGAAATCGTAGACTGTGCACCTAAATCCACATCAATCCAATGGTTAGTCGCAGCATGTTCACCAAATTCAGTTGCCCAGCGTGATGACTTATCACCATCCACTGCTTTTTCAGCACCAAATCCAGAACATGCATAACTTGTTGTAACTTTCTTATTTAATGCAATGTTTGTGATTGTATCTGCATGGACAAGAGTCATACTCCAGCTAGAAATAATCATACTTGCGCTAAATAATGCAGCCACGACTTTCTTAAATCTTCCCACGATTTTCACTTTCCTTTCTGATTGATTGTCCTCCAATAAAAAAAGACCAAACACAAAAAGACATGATGCAGCGCATGCTTTAATGTGTCTGGTCTTGCCTACTTAAAGTAACAATCCATCTCATGTAAGAGTATAGTTCATGAAACCTCTTACATCAAGTTTTTTCATCACAATTATTTTAGCATTTTTTTATCCTTCCTTTTCAAAAATCAGATCCATTTCCTGTACATGTCCAGTTCCACGCTGTTTCACAGGAATATATCCAACATATCGCCATCCTTGTAAAGCTCTTTTCTCAATAACAGAACGATATTCATCAATACAACAGACATTACCTGCACCTAGTCCCCAGCCTTCTAAATTACAACTTATGGTTTCATATGCATACTTGTACATGGTTTATCCTCCTTTAACTTGTAAACTTGAAGCTATATCAACAATTAGTTTTCTGTGACATTTTGTAAATCTTGGCAAAACCTTTCATAATCAAACTTGCCTTTGGTTTTAACTTTTTTTACTGCTCTTATAATAGTATTTCTAATAATAATAACTTTTTCCTCATCTGTCGCATTATAATATTGGTCAAAATCTATTCTAATATCAACGCTGGCACAACTTCCATTTCCAATAAATCTAACCTTTTCTTTCCACATTCCCTTTTGATACAAATCTTTTGGAGCACATTGAGGACATATACCAATTACTTTCAAAATCTCGCTATATTCCTTATCTTTGAAGTATTCATGACATTTTTTACAATAGTAGTATACACCTTCATTCACGCCATATTGCTGAGTAAAATAAGCAGGCGAGTTGATGTTTAATTCCAATTTTTATCACCTCTCATTTTGATTTACTTTCTTGTTCCATCTTCATAAAACATCTTTTTTAAAGCAAGTTCTGTTGGAATAATGGATACAATTAGAATAATACATTGCAATAGGACAAAGATAAGAGAAATCATACTATATGTATTGTCATTAGTACGTAATAGTAATACAGAAACAAGAACTGAAAAAGCAAGCATGAATAACCCCATCTTATACCAAAGTCTTCCACAGTGCTCATTCGCAAATTTCCATGTATCCATATTTTTCATTGAATGCGTTGTTCTGTATCCTACCAAACCATTTATATTTTTGGGATAATGTTTCCACAGGATTATTCCTGTTACAATCACAACAACAGGAATCAACAAGTTACAAAAAAACAATACATACATAAGATATACCTCCTTTTGCATTTGTCTTATATCATTAATAGAAGCAGTTGTCGCAAAACTTGCGACAACTGAACGATTCAATTTTTCTTTCAATGCATCCCTAATATGTTTACCTAGCGTCTTGATATTTCTCTCAAATAATTCAACCACACGATATCATTATTAACAGGCGCATTAAGTTTAATTTCTTTATCTGCTGTTTCAAACAAAATCTATTCGTTTTTCATAATAGATTTACCTTCTTGTTAATTAAGTTCTTTCTCCTTTACATCTTCTTATCTTTTATATTGATACAGAAAAAGAACTTTCCTATATAAGTATTATACCATTTCTTATCTACAATTGTTTTTACAACTATATTATAATATTTATCTCATTATAAAAACAGGAGTATCACCCCCGCCAATATGGGCGAAGGAATACTCCTGTCTAGGTTTATTGTAAGCATAATTCAAATAATAATCAACTATCATTTATAGAATCTTAATACCTGGTATTGATAACAGTCATCCTTATCTAGATAACCAACAGAAATACCTTTTCCATTATATGCTGTTTTACCACTACTTGATTTTTTTAGAATTCTATTTTTTACTATATTTTAATATAATCATTTTTTCTTCACTTCGTCATTTAGTTTCTTAAATAAGTGCTGATTAGAATCAAGTCCAATTTCTAACCACTCTCCATTTTCTTTAGCTTCTTTTTCTATTTTTTCTCTTTCTCTTGCATAATCAGTATACAATCTTGTTAATTCATCTCTCATTTTTTCATTAGTTATTTTCATTTTTCCATCTCCTATATCCTATTTTCATTTCTTTGGCCTTATAAATGTTAGAACAATGGAGAAAGTTTTCATAAACTTGCCAATCATCCGGCAGCTCATCTATATTATGATTTTCTCTAGATAGTTCATATATGTATTTTTGATTGCAACCTCTCAACCTAGCTAAATTAAAATTTATCTCTCAATTCATAATTTTCTCTTCAAGTAAATTACCCACATGCTTTGTTTCAAAAAACATTTCTTTATTTAAAGCAACAATTATAATTGCCGCAATAACAACAAAAATAGTTTGTATACATTTTGTTTCAGGAGTCATATTTATCTTTTCCTGCATAATATTTATAAACATATGAAAAATAATTGTTGCAAGCATACTTCTGTGATTCTTTACATATACCCATGTCTGAAGGAAATCAAGTGGTATCACGCTAAGAAGAAAGTTAATCACATACATGATTCCCATCTCTTTAAGTCCATACTGGTACGTTCCAGGTATCCAGAATAATGGCACATGCCACAAAGACCAGATACATCCAAAGATGATAGACTCCTTAAACCAGCTGTTGTATGCACCAACAGCATCCTCCCCATAACCTCTCCAACCTAACTCCTCTATGCAGGATGCCAACAAAATTGTAAGAAATGCAGACGTACCACCTATAGAAAATGAAAAGTCTTCTGTAAATGAAAACTGATTTATACTACCGCCAAATAATACTGATGTACCGATTGAAGCCGTCACTATCACAGCAAATATCAGCACTGCAATTAATATATATTTAGGTTTTATTCTATAAAACCCAATCAGCTTCTTCTTAAAATCATTAATGAGTGCTTTATTCTTAGACGTAAATACAGTTACTACGGCAACCACGGCAGGTGAAACCAAGCCAAGAAACATTCCAAGATAAAGCCCCGTCCCTTCATTAAGTAAAATTGCAAATAGCCACCAGAACCAAGTGCAGGCAAATGTAATCAAATAGAATCTGACCGGTCGATATATATACTTTTCCATGACTACACCTCAGCCTCTACAATCACAAGCTCACTCTTTATACCATTGAACTCAATGTAATTGTCTGCTTCGGCATCTGAAAAGTCATCAACCTTTTTGCCCTGTCTTTCATAATAAATATGAGTTGCTATTCCCTTTTTTGTGCTTTTAAATCTATAATCTGCAGGAATTGTAAGTCTTGATGTTGCTGACAACTGATTAATCTCAAGCGCACCCTCATGTGATAAAACACTGATCTGCATATCAAGATTTGAATCTATCTCAATTTCACTTTTATTTCCCTGAAGGGTAACTTCGCTAATTTTGCCATTTACCTCAATATGTTCATTTTCTATATCAGTAATATTCAGTGTCCCCGCATTAACTGATAATTCGATTTTTCCAATATATTTTACTGGAATAAAAATAGTAATGACCAAACTCTCCTTTGCATCTGCTTCACTGGCTTCATTAAATCTGTTAAGATCAATATCGATTCGGTTTTTTATATCATCAATCTTTACTTTATAATCTGCCAGAAGATTCTTATAGACATTTGAAAACATTGCGACTTCAATTTTTTCTCCATGATATGCCTTTAAATCTACAGCATATGCTCCACCAAGCTTGATATCAAAATTCTTCTTACCATCAATATCGTATTCAGTACGACTTTCATAAATGTAATCAGACTGCTTTTTCTCTGATTTCTCATTCGAAAGTAATTCATCTACTGATATCTGGAAGAGATTTGCTATTGCCATCAGATTTGCAATATCCGGTGTTCCTGTTCCATTTTCCCACTTTGTAATGGCTTGTCTTGATACACCGATTTTCTCAGCCATCTTCTCCTGTGAAAGTCCAGCCTGTTTTCTGTAATATTTAATTTGTTCTTCTAAAGTCATTTTTCCGCCTCCGTTTTCGGTTTGTTTTACTTCCTTCACAGATTAGCAAATTAACCTTTACCAAACAAGAAACATTAGCTGTCATTTCACTATTTTTCTGCTACTTTCCGTAGCAACGCCCTAAAATAAAGGTTTTTACAATGAAAACTAAATTTATCCAATCGCCAAATTCCGATTTTAATGTCTTTATTATACCATAATGATACTATTATAAAAAGGAAAAATAGCTCCTTCGAGCTCTTTTGGGTCAGTTCTGCAAACTAGAATTGAGATTTCACATATTCTAAGCAATTTAATAACTGTTATATTTTGTTATCAAATATCTCTCAAGTCCTTGAAAACACTAAGTTTATCGCAGGTGAGCTTTCCCTTATTATTTCCCTTGTATTATATTGTCCCATGAGTGTTTACGAACTCTGATAAGGGCAAAACAAGGGAAAGAAAGACCTATAAAACAGTATAACACAAAATAAAAACGACATGGTGAACTGATTGAAATGCTTCTACTCATATCTCCATTTACATTTTATTATTTCTAAAATTTAGAAATTCGCACTGTTATTTGTAAATGGAGATTGATTCATCTAAAATTATTTTATTGTCGACTGTATTTTAC
>OGXX01004587.1_pt1 | contig 10559 bp, 8 predicted proteins | sample 1576301 | NCBI WGS metagenome assembly OGXX01 (sample SAMEA3541469, study PRJEB24748) | human gut metagenome | biome: human gut; feature: human-associated habitat; material: faeces | place: China | collected 2012 | reverse complement strand
ATACGATCTGGTTCCCCTGTGCGACTACTGGGCCGGAGACGAACACGGCTGGGCTACCGGGCAGGTATTCGTGGCCGATGTGCGGCGCTTTGAAGCCCTCCCGGAAAGCGAAATGGCGGAAATTTGTTTTTTTGACACGTTGCCGGAGAACCTCACCTATCCTGATCTTACTCCCAAATTTTATGAATTTGCCTTGAAAAAGCGCTGCAATGCTACCCCAAAGCCATAGAAAAACGTCCGATTTGCCAACGCAAATCGGGCGTTCTATGAACCATACATAAATCCTTATCTACGGGCAGCTTCGGCAAACGCCTCAAACAGCCGCCGGGACGCTTCGTCTCCCGCCTGCATCATCTTTTGCCACTGCACGCCCAGCACAAACGGCGCGTCCGGCAGCTCGATGGCCTCCACCACGCCGTCAGCGGCCCATGCGCTCAGGTTGGCCTGTCCGGCCACCTCCCCGACCGCCTGATGGTGGAAGGAATTTACCCATAGCTCCTGCTGACCCAGGATCCGCTCCAGCAGGCTCCCTTCCGCCACGACCACACGATGGCTGGCATACGCTCCCAGCGCCGTCTGCCGGTGATCTATGGACGGCTGCCCGTCCTCCCGTCGGTGCTGGCTGGGCAAGTCCTGAATCAGCGTGCCGCCCAGCGCCACATTGAGGATCTGCACGCCCCGGCAGATTCCGAAAATGGGCTTGTTTTCCTTCCGAAACAGCTCGATCAGCCGAAGCTCGTTCTGATCCCGCAGCGGGTTGACCTCGCCCAGTCCCAACACCGGCTCCTGCCCAAAGCAGCGGGGCGATACGTCGTTTCCTCCGGCCAGCAGAAGGCCGTCTAAGGCCCGGGCGCACTGCTGCGCCTGCTCCTCCGTCATCCCGCGATACTGAATCAGCAGACACTTCGCGCGGTCAACCACGCGCACATCCGCCAGCTTCTTCTCCAGCTTCGCTTTCTCGGCGCAGACCGTCATCAGCCGATTCCGCAGCACCGCCGCATAGCGAATCGCCTGATCGAACAACGGGCGCGCAACAGGCTTGGCGACAACGAACACCCCGCAATTCTCCAGCTGTGCCTGCACTTGGTCAGCCAATTCCGCTTTGACGAGCATCAGTACGCTGGTTGCCGTGTGCGACGCGGCGTCAATTGCCAAATCAATGCCGCTTTCGTCGCTAAGCGGCGTGTTGATGACAAGCAGCGGCCAGTCATCCTCGCCCAGCGCACGTCGGGTTTCCGCACCGCTCATGCACATGCGCGGCGGCGGGTTTGTGCCGGGCGGCAGCAGGGTTTGGAGCAGCATTCGACTCTTCTCCGTGCTGCCCGCCAACAGGATTTGTTCCTGCATGGTGATTCCTCCCCTGCCTTCTCAGATGGTGCGCAAATGCTGCTGAAAGACCGCGTTCGCGTCCGCCTCAAAGCGCGCCGCCGTCTTTTTTTTCTCCGCCAGATATGCGTCTATGACGTTTTCCGGCAGCACCTCGCGGATGAACGCGCTCTTTTCCGCCAGCGAAATCGCCTCTTCCAACGATTCCGGCAGACTGCCGGAATCATCAAGCGGGGCTTGCAGCGGCGTCACCTCGGTGATGCCCTCCATGGCCGCCGCCAGCACCAGCGCGAACGCCAGATACGGGTTGCAGGCAGGGTCGGGCGAACGAAGCTCCATGCGACCCGCGCCTGGATGCGCCGCCGGAATGCGGACAAGCTGGCTGCGGTTGCCGAACGACCAGTTGATGCGCTTCGGAGCTTCCCAGCAGCCGAGGCGCTGATAGCTGGACGGCAGCGGATTGAGGAACAGGCTGATTTCGCGGATTCGGCCGAGGATGCCTGCGATGGCATGCTGCGCGTCAAGAGACAGCTGCCCGTCCTGCTGCTCGAAGATGTTGATGCCGCCGCGCTCGATGGAGAGGTTGATATGCAGCCCGTTGCCGCTTTCGTCGCGCAGAGGCTTGGGCAGGAACGACGCGCACAACCCATACTGGTTGGCAATCGTGCGCACGGTCGTCTTGAAGGACATGGCGTTATCCGCCGCCTTGAGCGCACCCGCGTACTGGAAATCAATCTCGTTCTGCCCCGGTCCATGCTCGTGGTGGCTGCTTTCAGGGATGATGCCCATGTTTTCCAGCGTCAGGCAAATATCCCGGCGGACGTTCTCGCCCTTGTCCAGCGGCGACACGTCCATGTAGCCGGCGCAGTCCTGCGGGTGCAGGGTAACCTCCCCCGCGTCGTCGGACTGGAAGAGGTAGAACTCGTACTCCGTACCGATTTGGAACGTCAACCCCAGCGATTTCGCCTTTTCGACCTGCTGGCGGAGGATGCTCCGGCTATACCCGGTAAAGAGCGTGCCGTCAGGCAGGAGGCAGTCGCACATCATGCGGGCGACGCGCCCCGTCTGCGGACGCCACGGCAAGAGGGTGATGGTCTTCGGGTCAGGGCGAAGGAACAGCTCGCTATGGCTGATATCGCAGAAGCCCTTGACCGCCGACGCATCGAAGGAGACGCTGCCGCTGAGTGCGCGGTGAAGCTGCGTGGGCATGATGGAGATGTTTTTGAGCGTGCCGAACAAATCGACGAATGCCAAACGGATAAATTTGACGTCGTTTTCTTCGACGAAGTCAAGGACTTCCTGTTCAGTCATAGGGGGACCTCCTTGTTTCGCGCAGAGTGCGCATGGTGGTTGGGAGATTGGCTTGATTATTCTAATGGACTTGATTTTGCTTGTTGCGCAGGGATTTCGCTCCTGCGGGAGCGACCAAAGGGCATGAAAACAGGTGAAACCTGCGGTCGCCCTCTGGACTGCTTCGCCCGCCCTCCGGAAGTTGCCGGTCGGTTATGTTAGTTATTTTTTTGGAACTAATAGTACACAAGCCATAACAACTTTCGCCAAAATCAAGTAACATGGGAGGGTACGAGCCGAAGGTTTCCAAAGGGCGACCGGAAAGCCCTTTGGTCGCCTCCGCAGAGGCGAAACCCCTGCGACAGTCATGCACTGCCATGTGAAATGGCGTCAGTTGGTCACATACATGGAGCGATACGGATTTGCACTGTCCGGCACGAGGACAACGAAGCGGTCAGCAAGAATCGCCTCCGCATCCTTGCCGAACTTTTCCGCGAACTGCCGCACGAACGGTGCGATTTCCGCCTTTTCCGCATCGTCGGCTTCGTGGGACAGCACCTGCGCGGGAATGTCGAACGGCATATCGCAGTCGGTACGCAGGAATATCTTGCCGCCGTGCATTCCAGCAGCGGGGAAACGTCCGACGGGCGCATGGTCGCGCGTGTTCAAGCCGAGGACGATGATGTAGCCGCCCGCCTGATATTCGCCGAGGAACGAACCCGCTTCGCCGCCGACGACAAGCACGGGAATGTGCGTCTGGTACGCCTTCATGTGGATACCCGCGCGATAGCCGACGTTCCCCTCGATGAGAATCGTGCCGCCGCGCATGGCGTAGCCCGTCGCGTCGCCGCAGTGCCCATGAATGGTGAGTGTGCCGCTGTTCATGGTATCGCCGGTGGCATCCTGCGCATTGCCGAGGACTTCGACGTCGCAGCCATCCAGATAGCAGCACAGCGCATTGCCCGGAATACCGTGAATCGTCACTTTTTTGCCAGACAGCCCAGAGCAAATATACCGCTGTCCGCACACGTTGTCAAGCTCGATTTCCGCGTCCGGACAGGTGTTGATTTCCTCGTTCAGCTCGCGGAAGTGCTTGTCGCCCGCTACGATTCTCACAGTCTGCTCCCTCCCATCAGCGTCGCCCGATCGCGGCGGGAGAACGCCATCAATTGCGGCTTATCCAGCATGAGTTCAAAGTCGATGCTGGAAAGCGGCGTTTTCTCGCGGATCAGCGCCGTATAAATGCCCGCGCGCGCCACGTTGCCGACGAGGATGTACCCCATCAGGCGGTCGTCCTTCGTGCAGAGGCGCTTGTAGCTGCCGTTCTCGCGGATGATGTGGTCGTCGCCCGTCATCGTGCCCGCGGTAATCATGTGCAGGCCGAACATGCCCATTGCGTTCATCGGGATAGCGTTAAACGCCTTACCGCTTTTCCCTGCCATCGCCAAACCGCAGATTTCGCCCTGCTGCGTCGCGTTCGGCAGCAGCGCCAGCACACGCTCGGTGTCGGTCGTCACATCGAAAGACTTTGCGCAGTCGCCCGCCGCGAAAATGTCCGGGATATCCGTCTCGCCCTGCGCATTGGTGTGGATGCCGCGCGCCGCGTCCAGACCGAGACTCTGCGCCAGCTCCGTCGCAGGACGCACGCCCACCGCCATCACCAGCTCGTCGAACTCGACTTCCTTGCCGCTCTGCATGATGGCCATGCCCGGCTCGAACCGCGCGGCGCTGTCGCCCAGCAGGAATGTCACGTCCCGCGCTTCGCAGTGCTTCTGCACCATTTGCGCAGCTTCCGCGTCCAGAATCGACGGGAGCACCTGCTTCGCCAAATCGCAGACGGTCACGCTCGCCACGCGGTCGCGGATGCCTTCCAGACACTTCATGCCGATTAAGCCCGCGCCAACAATCAGTACGCGCGTATTTTTCGTCAGGCAGTCCGCCAGTTCATGCGCGTCCCTGAGCGTCATGAACGTGTGATAATGTACGCTTTCCAGCCCCGGAATCGGCGGCACAAACGGCTTCGCGCCCGTCGCCAGCAGCAGCTTGTCATAGGGGTACACGTTGCCATCCGAACCCGTAACGGTCTTTTCGTCCTTGTCAATCGACACCGCCGCCACGCCGGAGCGGAAATCCACTCGGTTGCGCGCGTAGAAATCCGCCGGCTTGTAGCGCATTCTGGTTTCGTCCGTCTTGCCGCAGAGCAGGTAGGAAATCAGCGGGCGGGAGTAAGTAAATTCGTCTTCCTTGGACAGCAGGGTGATTTCGCCCGCGTCATCTGCGCGCCGGATGGTTTCCGCCGCCGTGACCGCCGCAGGCCCGTTGCCGATAATCACATACTTCACGCTCTTCTCACCTCTCCTCGTAGACAATCGCCTGATTCGGGCAGTTCTTGACGCACAGCGGTTCACCCGCGCCGTTCTTGGTGCACAGTTCACACTTCTGCATCACATGCCCCGTCTCGTCCGGCTCAATTGCGCCGTATGGGCAGGACAGAATGCAGGTAAAACAGCCGACGCACTTGTTCTCGTCGATGACGATCATGCCGTTTTGCCGCGTCAGCGCCCCAGTGATGCAGCCCTTGACGCACAGTGGGTCAGCGCAGTGGCGGCAGTTGACGGCGAAGTGGACGCCGTTCGCGCCCTCCTCAATGTGAATGCGCGGATGAATGCGGATGTTTTTGAGCGCCTTGACCATGTCGCTCTTGCCGGAATTGGCGAACGCGCAGTAATATTCGCACAGATGGCAGCCCAGACACCATTTCTCGTTGACGTAGATTCTCTTCATGCCGCTCACTCTCCCGCATGTTTGACGCCGAGGATTTCAAGCTCCTTCTCGTTCAGCCCGACGCCGCGCAGCATCAAGCGGTTGCCGCGCAGGGCTTCGATGGAGTTGATGCCCATGCCGCCCATCATTTCCTTAATTTCGTGGTTCCACGCCGTGATAAGGTTGACCAGCCGCTGACAGCCCATGTCGGGGTTCAGGCGCTGGGTCAATTCCGGAATCTGCGTGGCGATGCCCCAGTTGCAGCGCCCCGTCTGGCAGGAGCGGCACAGGTGGCAGCCCAGCGCCATCAGCGCCGAGGTGGCGATATACACCGCGTCCGCGCCGAGGGCAATCGCCTTGACGACGTCCGCGCTGGAACGAATTGATCCGCCGACGACGAGGCTCACGCGGTCGCGGATGCCCTCTTGGCGGAGGCGCGTATCCACCGCCGCGAGCGCCAGTTCAATCGGGATGCCGACGTTATCGCGGATGCGGGTCGGCGCAGCGCCCGTGCCGCCGCGGAAGCCGTCGATGGCGATGATGTCCGCGCCGGAACGCGCAATGCCGGACGCAATCGCCGCGACGTTATGCACCGCCGCAATCTTGACGATGACAGGCTTTGTGTACCGCGATGCTTCCTTGAGCGAGAAAACCAGCTGGCGCAAATCCTCGATGGAGTAAATATCATGGTGCGGCGCGGGGGAAATCGCGTCCGAGCCTTCGGGAATCATGCGCGTTTTGGCAATATCCGCCACAATCTTCCTGCCCGGCAGATGCCCGCCGATGCCCGGCTTCGCGCCCTGCCCCATCTTGATTTCAATCGCCGCGCCCGCGTTCAGGTAATCGTGATTGACGCCGAAGCGCCCCGACGCGACCTGCACAATCGTGTGTTCGCCGTACTTGTAGAAGTCCTGATGCAAGCCGCCTTCGCCGGTGTTGTAATACGTTCCGAGCTTCTCCGCCGCGCGCGCGAGGGACTCATGCGCGTTATAGCTAATCGAGCCGTAAGACATGGCGGAGAACATAATCGGCACTTCGAGCTTGAGCTGGGGCGGCGTGTCGTCAATGAGCCTGCCGTCCTTGTCGCGGCGGATGCCTTCAGGACGGCTGCCGAGGTAGACGCGCGTCTCCATCGGCTCACGCAGCGGGTCAATGGACGGGTTCGTGACCTGCGAGGCGTTAATCAGCAGCTTGTCCCAGTAGACAGGCAGCGGCGCGGGGTTGCCCATCGCGGACAAGAGCACGCCGCCTGACTGCGCCTGACGGTAGATTTCCGTCATCGCCTGCGCGGTATAGTTCACGTTGTCCTTGAACGTGTTGTCGGTCTTGACGATTTTCAGCGCGCGGGTCGGGCAGAGCGACACGCAGCGCTGGCAGTTGACGCACGCGCTTTCGTCGGAAATCATCAGCCCCAGTTCCGCGTCGTACTGATGCACCTTGTTGGCGCATTGGCGTTCGCAGACGCGGCAGGTGATGCAGCGGTCCTGGTTGCGCACCACTTCATACGCGGGATAGAAAAAATCCACAGCCATCAGGCGCGACCCCCTTCCGTGGTAAAGATGACAGGCTGACCGCCGCGCGGCGCCCAGACGTTCGTAACATCCGGGGCAATGCGGCGAATCGCACATTCTTCGCTGGCGACATACGCCATGTCTTCCGTCTCCGCGACGACCATCGACCGCAGCTTCAAACGGTCATTGAGCGCCATCATGCCGCCGGTGAAACCGACGAGGATGGAGAACGGCCCGTTGATGAGCATCGACGGAAAACGCTGGCGCAAAAGCAGCATCCGCCGCTTCTCGTCCTCCGGCATGTGCTCAATCGTCGACCAGAACGGCGCCGCCAGCACCCTCGCCGCTTCCGAATACGTCAAGCCCTGCTTGCGCACGAGGTAGTCAATCATGTACGCAATAACCTCGGTATCGGTCATCAGCGTGCAGGTGTAGCCGTACATCTCCATGCAGCGGCGGTTCGCGTCGTAGGAGGAGATTTCGCCGTTGTGGACGACGGACACGTCCAGCAGCGTGAACGGGTGCGCGCCGCCCCACCAGCCGGGGGTGTTCGTCGGATAGCGCCCGTGCGCCGTCCAGCACGTCGCGGCGTATTCCTCCAAGCGGAAGAAGCGCCCCATGTCCTCCGGGTAGCCAACGCCCTTGAAGACGCCCATGTTCTTGCCGGAGGAGAAAATGAACGCGCCGGGGATGTTGACGTTGACGTGCAGCACATGCGCCGCCGTGAACGCATCCTCATCCATCGCCTCTTCCTGACAGCGCCACGCCTTCGGGGTGACGAAGTAGCGCCAGATAATCGGCGGATCGGTGATTTCGCGCATCGGGCGCGTCGGCATGACGGACATGCTGTGAATATCGAAGAAGCGCTTCAGGTAATGCTCGCAGTCATCCCGCGCGGACTCATTGTCGTAGAACATATGGAAGGCATAGCAGTCCGCAAAATCAGGATAAATGCCATACCCCGCGAAGCCGCCGCCCAGCCCGTTGGAGCGGTCGTGCATGGGTTCCATCGCTCGGATGATGGTATCGCCGCCGATTTTGCCGCCCTTCTTGTGGAAAATGCCCGCGATGGCGCACCCGCTGGGAATGCGCACCTCCCCTTCCATCGGATTGCGTGTGCCGAAAAGGGATGAATCCCGCGTATCAATCATGGCTGAAACCTCCTTCGAGTTGTCTTTCCGGCGTTTGTGCTGTCTGCCGAAAAGAGATGCAAAAAGGCGCTCATGCCGCGCGCAGGGCATACTCCACCTGCTCAAAGGCAGGGAGTTTTCCCCATCTGCGTGGCATGAACGCCGTTGTTCACCACATGCTCGATTGTACAGGATTCGCGCTGTTCCGTCAAGGTATTTCGCTGTTCTTTCCATGTTTTTATGCAGATTTTGATGGTTTTCAGCGAATTTTCGCGGCGAATTGCAAGTTTGTTATATCTAACTGTCATTCATAGCAGCGGCAGTTCTGCCAATCACACCTGTTCTAAACTGCGATTTTCCCTCATATCCCCTCCATCGGAGGTGAACCCAGCATGACAGACTTGGAACTTTTTGCGCGTCTCATCCAGTGCGAAGCCGGCGGCGAAGGTGACAACGGCATGAAAGCCGTCGCGAGCGTGGTCATGAACCGTGTCCGCACCAGCGTCGGGGAATACGGGCGCTACAATACCATCCCCGCCGTCATCTATCAGGACGGTCAGTTCAACTGCGTCCGCACACGGCTATCCGGCCGGACGAACCTGCAAAACGTCTACAATATGAATCCGACAAACGTTCACTACGAAATTGCGGAATGGGCGATGGCGGGCGGGCGGCTGGCGAATCTCTGGGAAGCGCTTTGGTTCTTCAACCCGTATTCTTCGACATGTCCGAACAATTTCCCATCGAGCGTTGGGTATTTTCAAATCCGCATTGGCAATCACTGCTTTTACAATCCAGCGCCGTCGTATGCCAATACCTGATGGCAAAACTGCCCTCGCCGTCCGCGGCATTGCAAGGCGCATTCCCTCCCGGAAAGATTGCAGACGCAAAACCTTCTAATTCCGCAACTGAATCCGCCCCTCCCTTGACGCACGGGCGGCATCGTGCTATGCTGATGATGTATACGCAAGGAGGGACGTACTTTCATGACACGCGCACGCGGCAGGGATGCCGATATGACGCAGGGCAATATTCTGCGGCAATATATTGATTTTGCGCTGCCGCTGACCGTCGGGCTGCTCTTCCAGCAGCTGTACAGCGCGGTGGACAGCATCGTGGTAGGCAATTTCGTTGGGGAAACAGCGCTGGGAGCAGTCGGTTCAACGGGCAACATTATTAACATGCTCATCGGCGTATGCAACGGTCTGTCGCTTGGCGCCGGGGCAGTCATCAGTCAGGCGTACGGCGCGAAAAACCATGAGCGCATCAGCAAAGCGGTGCATACGACGATGCTGATGACGTTCCTGCTGTGCATCGTGGCGACGGCAGTCGGCGTGGCAATTGTAAAGCCAAGTTTGCAGCTGATGCGCACGCCGGATTCCATGCTGGCGGAAGCAACCGAGTACCTGACCATCTACTTTGAGGGCATTGCGGGACTGCTGATTTACAACATGGGCAGCGCGATTCTGCGCGCCGTGGGCGACTCGCGGCGGCCGCTGTATTTTCTCGTTTTCTCCGCGGTCGTCAACACTGTGCTGGACCTGCTGTTCGTCATCTGCTTCCACATGGGTGTGGCAGGTGTGGCGTATGCGACGATTATCGCACAGGCGGCAAGCGCGGTACTCGTGCTGTATGTGCTGACGAAGGAGAACGCGTCCTTCGGGCTGCGGTGGAACAAGCTGCGCATCGACGGGCGGACGATGAAGGAAATCCTGCTGATTGGCCTGCCCGCGAGCATCCAGCAGGGTCTGACCTCGTTCTCGAACGTGTTCGTACAGGCGTACATCAACGACCTTGGCGACCTAAGCGCATCGGGCTGGGCGGCGTACAACCGCATCGACATGTTCCTGATGGTGCCCACGACGGCAATTGGGCAGGCCTCGACGACATTCGTGGCGCAGAACTGGGGCGCGCAGCAGCCGGAGCGCGCGCGCAAAGGCGTTCGCACAGGCATCCTGCTGTCGCTGGGGTGCATGGGCGTGTGCGCTGTCGGCGTGATACTGCTGGCGCGCCCGCTGCTGTCGATTATTTCCCCGTCAGAGGCGGTCATTTCCTTCGGGGCGCGCTTCCTGTATATCATCACGCCCTTCTACCTTGTCATTTCGTTCAACCAGATGTACGCGGGCGCACTGCGCGGCATCGGCGAATCGGTGGTTCCGACGGTTATCATGCTGTTCTCGTTCGTCGTATTCCGCCAAATCTACCTCTATCTCGCCACAACGATGATTGCGGATGAACAGCTGCGCTTCGTCATTGTTGCGCTGGCGTACCCGGTAGGATGGATGCTCTGCTCTGCGCTGGAGGCGATTGCGTACCACCGCAGCCGGCTGTTCCATCCGGCGCTGAAGAAGGCGGAAGCGTGAGTAATTCGTAATTCGGAATGCGGAATGCGGAATGAGCAATTGCCGGGTAAAAAAGCTATCCAGCATATCAAAAGACGGCACTGTCCCCCCTGTTTTCAGGAAAGGCAGTGCCGTTTTTATGTTAAGGTAACACCGCACAAATGAGGTGGTCGGCTGGCGAATGGATTTTTCGTCAG
>OGXX01004586.1_pt1 | contig 10563 bp, 6 predicted proteins | sample 1576301 | NCBI WGS metagenome assembly OGXX01 (sample SAMEA3541469, study PRJEB24748) | human gut metagenome | biome: human gut; feature: human-associated habitat; material: faeces | place: China | collected 2012 | reverse complement strand
CTAACAAACGTGCTTCCAAAAGCATAAATTCTCGCCTCACTTTCGAATCAAGCTTGTTCAGCCTTAATCTTTTCAACCTGCTCAACGGAAAGTGAAGTAGCCTTAGCAATATCCTCTACAGATAATCCCATACTTAAAAGACGCTTTGCAGTTGCAGTCTTTTCTTTTGCCTTGCCTTCGGCGAGACCTTCAGCCTTAGCTTCTCGTCTTTCGTCTAACAAACGTGCTTCCAAAAGCATAAATTCTCGCCTCACTTTCGAATCAAGCTTAAGATAGCTGATTTCATCATCAATTTGTCTTGTGAAATCGCTATTTATAACGTGGTTATTAACATAATCATAAAAACTTTTGATGTCCTTGGAAATACTGCCATGCGTACCCTTGGTATTCAAAATCATAGTAGTTGCTTCATCGGGAAGCTCCAGCTCCAAATCCTCCAGACAACGCTTTTTAAAGGTGTAAACATAATTTCCCTTGGCAAAAAAATCAAAAACACAGATAAAAATGATATAGGTTGGCGGCAACAGATCATATTCCTGGTTCTTCTGCAGCAAGTCAATATCCATCAATGCCTGATAGTAGCGTGTGCGCTTGGGCAGCACGTAGTTTTTGGTATCAGGATTTTTGGTGTTCTTGACCTGCATTTCCAGATTGTAATGCGTATTCTTGTCATCTGCCACAATGATGTCTAGACGGATACCACGGCTGACGAATTCAGGCTCAAGGGATTTTTCTGCCTCCAAGTAGTTGATATCAGCAATTTTGATCTGCAGTAATTCCTCTAACAGGTGAATACAGATACGCTTGCGCGACATAACCTTTTTGAAGATGAAATCACTTTGAATCGTCAGGTTTTCGAATTTTGTTGCTAAGTTTTGCATATGTTTCTTCCTTTGATTATAGCATAAAGTCAGGCAAAAATATATAAGCCGGCGATTGCAACTGACGTAAAAGAAAAGGCGCCTGCCGAAAGCTCGACAAGCGCCACTGATCCGCATGACCAGGCATAAGCTCCGCAAGAATGCGGCTACCTATGCAACTAAGGTAATTATATCACAGATGTATTATAAAAAACAATAGTTCATAAAAAGAAAAATGCCGTTGCAATTATTGATATATTCCCTGCGACAAAAGGCGTTCTCCCCTGCGGGAGAACGCCTTTACTGTTTATTGAGCTTTATTCACTTGTAACCGCCGACAATTTATTTTGCCAGCTTGTTGCCGTAATGGTCGCGCTCGCCTTTAGTATCGTTTACGCGTACACGTTCGATCTTATCGCGATCGCCGTCTTCACCGCTGATGCGGTCTACACGGATGCGGCCCAATTCAGGCTCAAATTCTTTGATGATCTTTTCTTCCAGAGCTGCGCCTTTTTCGATTGCACGATAGAGCATTGCAGCAAATTCATAACGAGTCATCAGACGGTCACCGCCGAAGTTGCCGTCAGGATAGCCTTCGATGTAGCCGTTGCCTGCCAGCTTAGCGATGTATTCATATGCCCAGTGGTTAGCCGGAACATCCGGGAAGAGCTTGGTCTTGGTTTCATCCAGCATACCGAATGCTTTTTCCATCTTAGCCATCTTAGCGCCCATTACTGCCAGCTGACCGCGGAGATCGATAACCTCACGAGCCAGAGCGGTACGGCTATTGCTTACATGGTTGGTGCGGTCCAGAGCAAAGGATACGCCTGCGTTAACCATGTTTTCACCATTGCCTACGGTACCTGCAACACTGAACATTACCTTTTCGTCAGGACGATAGTATGCGCCGATTGCTGCAGCGTTTTCACCGCCGTAGTTGCCATAGCCTGCGGAGAAGGTCAGTTTGTCGTCCGGATCAAAGTCCATCGGATGCAGTGCTGCCAGAGCAGCTGCGCCTGCGCCAACCTTGTTCACACGGCTGCCAAGCTTGTTGATGCGGTTGGCGTTGCTGATGACTTGGTTTTCAACGCCATCAATGCGTTGGTTGGTATTCTTCAACTGAGCTACGTTTACAGCATCGGTATCTTCGGTACCAGCTGCTACGTTGGTAATCTGACGGGTAATTTCTTCACCATCTGCAGAACTGCCTATAGATACAGCACCGGCATTTGCTTTCCAAACAGAAGATTCATCAGCAGATTTATCTCCTGTTACTGGATCATAGCCTGCCATACCGGCTTCTCTATCAGCAACGGATAATGAACCAAGCGCAACAGAGTACGCAGCACTTGCGTTAGCATAACTGCCAATTGCATTGGCATAATCAGCACTCGCTGCACTGTAAATACCCATTGCATTGGCATAATCAGCACTTGCTGCACTATAAAGACCCATTGCATCAGTCATTTTATATTTATAAAGCAAAGTCAGGCATCACAGCTCACGCATAACAAAACCCCCGCCCTGGTCGCAAAGCCGACAGAGCGGGGGTTTTTAAGCACAAGTTCTATTCAGTTATACGTTAGAAGGCATAGCGTAAACCAACATTAGCCTGCCAGGTGCGGTCATAGTTACCGCCAAGAGTACGTTCAAAATCACAATAGAGGTAGGTATCTTTGCCAAGGCTAAAGTCCGCGCCTAAGCCCAAATCCCACCAGCTGTCCTGACCATTAAAGCTGCTTTGTTCACTGCCGTCTGCAGCGCTTACTCTAATATTCTGGTCGCCACAGAATTCATGCAGCCAGTCTGCCTTCATATAGAAGTTACCTTTATCGCTAAAGTCGCGTCCAAGACGGAAGCCTGCACGGGCAATAACGCTTGTTGCGGCATCCTGTTCAACCTTTACGCCATAATTAGTTCTGTAGTCAGCACTGCCTACTCTTGCAATCTGCAGCTGTGCCTGAGGTTCAACATACCAACCATTATCGTTGGCAAGCTTTCTGCCCCATTCACCACTGATGCTGCCAAAGTTTTGATGATACTTGCCCTTGATAATTTCCTGATTACGGGTAGTTACATCAAGATCATTACTGGTGCGACCGCCACGCAAAACTAAATCAAGGTAATGGCCTTTGTCGCCAATCCAGGTATCATACAAGCTCAAAGCGTAACGCTCATGCTCACCGTTGCCCTTCAGGCCAAGCAGGCTGGTGTTGGCATCAGTGTAATCAACTGCACCGCCGCGATAGTGCTTGCCATCCTTTTCCAGCTTCAGCTTATCAAAGCCAACCTGGAATATGTTGCTGTTAGTCTTAAAGCTGTTTTCCCAACCGGTGCGTGCATGACGATAACGAACCCAAAGGCCGCTGTCGCCTTCCAGATAACGGCTTTCGCCCATGCGTTTGTTGAATCTGTCCATCTCTGTGCCAAGAGCATAGCCGGCCTGCATTGCTTTGAAGGCTGCCGGAATATTTTCGTTGGCATCACCCTGATCTAAAGCAATGAACCAATCCTTAGCATTTCCGTTTGCTTCATTTTTTACAGCGTATTTGTAGTCATACAGGTTAGCTGCCGAAGTCTTAGGAGCAAGCTCTTCCACTGTACTGCTCTTGAAGGTTGCGCCGCCACTCTTGTCGTTAGCAAAATACAGCTTGCTATCCTTTCCCATAGCGTCCAGATTTGCTTTATCTGCTTCAAACTGTACGTCATGCTTGCCTTCTCCGGATTGCGTAATGTAAATATAGTCGCTGTCTTTTTTTACCTCGCTGGTACTGGTAATTGCCTGATCATCACCGGCAGTATATTTCAAATCAACCTTGAAGATACCATCTGTACCCTTTAAGGTACCGATTTGCACATAACGGTGATCACCGTTATCGTACATATGAAGAGCTCCGAATTTATCGCTTCTGAGTGCTTTGTCGTTGTTTACCTCGGTAAATTTTTTCTTCACATCAGCATTACGCAGATTGATGATGCCACCATCCTTTAAGGTAACATTGCCAATATAGGTGCCGGTTGTATATGCTTTCTCTTCAAAGCTTTTTGTGATTGCACCTGTAGTATAAATCCATTCAGCTCCGTTACGAATCGTCAACTGTAGATTGCCCTCATTTTCTGATACCGATCCATCTTTTTCATAGTAAATCTTATGATTTCCATACCAATACGAATTTTCATTATTTAAATCAACACTAATAGTTCCACCATTGCGATGAGCCATATCAATATCGCCGATAATTTTTGTATAACCGGTTTCTTGCGTTGCTATAGCAATACAACCGCCATTTTTTGCTGATAAAGCCTGACTGCCATAGCCATCTTTCAGCGCGTTAGCAATAATAACTACTTTTTCTGCTCCACGGAAGTCTATATTAGGTTTATCTGCACTTCCCAATCTTGTATAAACAGCGTTTGTACTTTGTGTAGATATGCAGCTATCTTTAATATATACATTACCATCAGCTTTAAAAATAGCATCTGGATGTCTTGAATCATCGTTGTTGACTGCATCAAATGGTATGCTGTACTCATCTTTTGCATCCTGTGCATTGTGTTCTTTACCATCCATAAAAATTGTTACATCATGGAAATTATTATCGGTATGGTGAAATGGTGTATATGCACGATAAGTGTAAAACCGATCTTGATAATCCCATTGATCGCGCCTTGTAACTTCCAAATCTTTTGCCCAGGCTCCCATAACAGGAACACTGCTCATTACCAATCCCATAGCCACAATTTTTGCTAAAGATTTCATTAAACATTCCTCCTATAATTATGTTTTGTAATAAATATTGATACGCAGCCACTGCCGCGTGTGGAAACAAGTTAAACAACTATTGTATTAATTGTCCTGAGCCGATATTGCTGTTTTCTGCCATCCGCTGTCCTGCAGCAGCAACACTGGCAACAAGCCTTCGTAAAACAGCTTCAAGTACACTCGAAGCTATTTAATCTTCGGCTAAATAATTTTATACATTATTTATTATAGCACTTCGAATTCCTTTTAGCAGTGTGCTAACATGTACAAATAGTTTAAGTATGCTATTTTTAAAAAAACTGTAACCCGCATCCATGCTGAGTTTTACGAATTATTGCAGACTTTTTCTGAAAAATTTTCTAAAAAAATATTTTATTCTAAAATTATCTTCAACAAACTATCAACCGCCAATGGCTCTATTTAAAAAAAAGATTATGTAACATATTGAACAAATTTCTTCTAACCTCACCTTTTACTGCCTTTCATTCACCCTCAATACTATTTCTACAAGAGATTTTTGCAACATGTTACACTTTTCTCTTCTAAGCTTGCCTCGCAACGCGAAACTATCCGCCAAAACGCAAAAGCCCCCGAAGCAGGCACGCCTGCTTCGAGGGGCAATCAGGTTAAATTTTATTTTGCTTTCGGTCCCAAACCGTACTTCTTCAGATAACGGTACAAGGTTACACGGCTGACATCAAGCATTGTTGCCAGCTTACTGATATTGCCGCCGGCAGATTTCCAGGCGGCAATAAAGGCTTCCTTGTCATACTTCCAGGAGCGCTCCAAAGTTTTGTCACCGGGCAGCTTAATATTTTCTGCTTCGATGATGCTGCCGGGAGTGTGGAAGAAGGCCTGCTCGATAACACCCTGCAGCTGCTTAATGTTACCCGGCCAGCTGCAGGACAGCAGCAGGGAAACAGCCTCGGGAGAAAGGCGTTTTTGCGGCAGGTTGTGCTGTGCGGACATTTCCACCAGAATATGCGAAGCGATAACCTCGATATCCTTCACGCGCTCGCGCAGAGGCGGCACGCGCATGGTTGTATCCAGCACCAGCTCATACAGATTACGGGAGAAAAGTCCCTTGTCTGCCAAACGCTTAAGGTTGGAATCGCAGGCAGCGATTACGCGCACATCAAACATACGCGGCTTGCCGCCCTTTTCCGTTGCGGGCAGACCGTGCGTCAGCGCATCAGCCAGCTTGTCGCCCATTTCCAGCGGCAGCTTTTCTACCTCATCAAGGAACAGCGTACCGCCGATAGCAAGCTCCAGCTTGCCTGCGGACTGCTGTCCGTCCTCATTCGTACCGAAGAATTCGGCCTCCAGCTCTGCCATAGATGCGTTGTGGCATTTTACAGCAATCAACGGAGCGGCAGCGCGGGGGCTGGCCTGATGAATGCCGTGTGCCAAACGCTGCTTGCCGGTACCGGGCTCGCCCTGCAGCAGAATGTTGTGGTCGGTGCGGGCAACGCGGCTTGCCTTATGCTGCAGCGCCAAAAATTCGCTGGTTTCGCCAACCATGCTGTACAGGCTGTAACGGCTGCTGTAACCGGTTGCATGGGCGATGGTTGTTTTCAAATCCTCGATGGACATAGACAGCACCAAAGCACTTTCTACCTCGCTGCCAACCTTAATCGGCATAACAGTGGTAATATCCTCAAAGGTTCTGTCCTGAGTAATCCAGGTAATTTCACGACGCTGTGTTGCTACGCCATGCAGCGCTTTTTTGATAGGAATATGCTCGTAGTTCAGGAACACGTCCTCCAGGCGCTCATGTCCGTCCAGACGCTTGCGGCCGTTTTCGTTGCAGTATTTCACACTGCCGTCCTTGCCCAGCCAGTAAACGGTTACCGGCAGCTGTTCCATCATAATGCGGTTAATGCTCCAGGCCTCCAGCATGTTCAGATGCTGCTCGATGGAATATTTCATCGTCATCAGCAGGCTCAAAAGCAAATCATAGGGCAAATCGTTCTGATCCAAGGAAAAGAAGGAAATAATATAGCGGATTTTGCCGTTTACGCAGATAGGCGCACTGCAGGCATCGCCGGAATGGCTGTCCTTAATCCACATTTCCGGACCGAACATCAAAAAGGGCACGTTATGCTCGCGCGCAATGCTGATGCTGGAGGTACCAACATCCTCCTCCAGAACGCGCATACCCTGAATATCCTCGATAATGCGTTGGAAGAACGGCATAGCATAGTTTTTGATTACATAGCCGTTTTCATCAATCAGCAGCATGCTCAGGTTGTGGATATTGAAATGCTGCTTGCTTTGCTCATAAAGACCGTCAACGTATTTGACAATGAACTCATGCGTCTTTTGGTGCGCGATAATCTCCTCGCGGCTCAGCTTGTTGATTTTGGGCATGGTTTCGTGCGGCAGATGCATAGCACGGCAACGCTGCCAGCTGTCGGCAACCCACGGATGCACGTTAGGGTCAACAATGCCCTCTTCCATAAACTTTCTGTAATAAGAAGCAAGCTTATCCTTATTTCTTCTCTCGCGAATCATATTTTATACCCTCCCCCGCTGTCCGGCAGTCGGCTGCCGTCAGCAGAACTTTTATTTATAAACCTCGCCGTTCGTAATCAACACCCGGCGTGCTCCATAATAGCGTTGTTTCCAGTAATCGTCCTTCAGCGACGAAAGCATTACACCCTTGGACGAGGATGCGCTCCAAAATTGTCCGTCACCGGCATAAATACCCACATGCGATGCGCCTGCGGCGTAGGTGGTAAAGAATACCAAATCGCCGGGACGCAGCTGCTTCTGCGTTACAAAAATCCCCTGTAACGCCTGCTCGTCTGCCAAGCGTGGCAGCTTGGCCTTGCAGTCCTTAAATACATGCTGCACATAGCCGGAGCAGTCAAAGCCCTTGGTCGTAGTTCCGCCGAACACATAAGGAACACCCTTGTATTTGGCGGCACGGCTGACGATTTCCCTGCCCTTAACCTTGGGGATGCCCTCCTTAGTAAAGGCCTCCCAGGTCAGCTTCTGATAAGTTGCATCATTCAGCTCGCCGTTTGCCTTCAGCTTGTGCTGCTTCTGGAAGCTCTTCAGCGCGCTGCTGGTAGCCTCCGTCATGCGTCCGCTGGGGCGTTCGTCACTGAAGCCCAGCACCTGCAGCTTTTGCTGTGCCACCTTCAGGCGCCAGTTGCTTTGCTGCACCTCGGGCTGCTGCTTTTCCTTCGTTTTTTTAGACTTTTTCTTTGCGGTTTTCTTCGCCTTTTTCTCAGGCTTTGCCTGCTTGGGCGCCTTCACCTCGGCAGCAGGCTTGGCTGCGGTATCGGCTTTGACGGCAGCAGGCTCCGGCACCGCCTTCACAGGCTGCGCCTCGCTTACGGCCGGCGGCGTTGCCACCGGTGCCTTATGCGGTTTGTTGCTGACAATAGGCGCTGCAGCCTGTGCCTGCCATGGCAGGCTGCAGGACAGCATGATTACGGTCAGCATGGAAGCCAGCTTCTTTTTCATCTTCATCAGCCCCGCTCAAATGCAAAATCAAAAATTAATTGTAGTTATATACGTCCCAGCTTTTCAGCTTGCTGAGCTGAGCAATACTGTAATCAATATCGCGCAGCAGCCTTTGCTTGTCATGCGGCAGCGTTGCTGCCAGCTGAACGTAGTTCGATACATGGTTGCTGCGGAAGAGGCAGTGCCTGTCCGCAGGCAAATCTATATTTTCTATTATCAGCTTCAGCTCACGCATCAAGCCCGCCGGTGAAAGCGGATTGAACTTGCCTGCCTCGTACTGGTCCAGCAGCTCGCTGCCACGGTACAGCATCAGGCAAAGCGCGCTTAAGTGTGTCGGCTTGATAATATTAATCGCCTTGGCAGTTGCCAGTGCGTGGCGTTCGCTGCCCTCTGCGCCTGCCAGGCCCAGAATAATCATCATGGAAAGCTTCATGCCGCTGGCGGTAACTCTGCGTCCCGCTTCTACCGCCTGTTCGCCGTCAACACCCTTGTTGACAGCCTTCAGCGTAGCGTCGTCGCCTGTTTCCATGCCGTAATACAAAAGCTTCAGGCCTGCTTCCTTTAGCTGGCGCAGCTCCTCCTCGCTCTTGCGCAGGATATCCTTGGGCGCAGCATAGCTGGCAACTCGCTGCAGATGCGGAAACTGCTCGCGCAGCACCTGCAGAATCTTCAGCAGCTTGGCCGTGGGCAGCACCAAAGCATCGCCGTCCGCCAAAAAGACGCGGCGCACCTTGTTCTTGCCGTAATGGGCCGCCAGAGCTATCTGACGGGAAATTTCTTCATCCTTTAAAATCTGAAAGGGAACACCTCTGTACATGTTGCAGTAGGTGCATTTATTATGTGCGCAGCCGCGCGTAACGCGCAAAATAAAGCTGCGTGCCTCACTGGGAGGTCTGAAGACTGGTGTGTCATAAGAATCAAAAAACATTTCTACTATTCTACCTCATTTTACTTTGATTGATTTGGCGCCAGTTTGAGATCTCAGAGATTTTGTAAAGTATAGTACACTTTAATAATATTATACTAGATTTTTCACCATTTGTAACGTCTAACTGAAAACTTTTTGTTACTTTTTTTACAGAGATTTTGTGAAACATTGTCAGAGTGTAAAATAACTGTGATTTCCCGCGCCTGCAGGCAACGGCAAGGGTGCTTTGGCAGGCAAATTTACGCATAAAAAAGCACGCCGGCGGCAAATGCCGGCGCGCTAAAAGGCAGACGCCTATCATACCATATTACTTTTTTCGGTAAGCATAACGCTTTACAGCATCAGCTTATCATTTGCGTTTTCTGCGCAGGAAGAAGAAGGCAGCGCCACCGATGATAATTACGCCGCCGATAATCGTCAGCAGGCCAAAGCCATCATCGTCATCCTCATTTTCTTCCTCATCCTCGGCAGCAGGCAGCTCTGCCGTTCCCACAGCCACCGGCCATTGGCTCTTCAGCTCGCCATGGACTGCCGTAACGGTAACAACACCGTCAGCCTTGCCGATCAGCTTACCATCTTCGATAACGGCAATTTTTTCATCGCTAACACTCCACTCCGGTGTCACGCCGTCAGCCTCGCCCACAACGTAGGCCTCCAGCTTCAGCGCCTCGTCTATTCCCAAGTGCGCCGGCAAATTCGGAGCCTCCAGCTTCGGCTCATAGGCGGTAATCTGCGTCATAAAGGCCTTTTCGCCCTTTTCCAGCAGCAGCTTGCCGGTAATTGTCGCAGTTCCCGGCTTCACAGCCAAAAGCTGCACATCGCCGTCCACCTTTACTATATCACTGTTAGAAGAACGCAGATCCGTTACATTATAACCTACGCAGCCCGGCAGCAAAGCAACTATGCGTGTACGCTCGCCCACCTTCAGGCTGGCCTCCTCCGGAGCCACCGTCACCAGCGGGCTAAGCTCGGAAGCTGCAGTTGCAGGCAGGTCGGGCGCATCCTCGTCACCTTCAAGCTCGCCGCTTTCGATTGCAGGGCCTTCCAGCTCATCTTCCTCTACGAGCGGTGCTCTTTTGGCCGCCAGCATATTAATCGGGTCACCGTAAATAAGGCTTACCTCATCCTCCTTATCGTTGCGGTACACAGCACTCAAATCGGCAGCTACCAAAAATTTGGCAATAACCTTGCCCTCATCATCCAGCGCCGTCAGCTGGTAGAACCAGCCGTCCACAGGCTCCTCCGCATAGAGCAGCTTATAATCATCAGCATCCTCCGGCAAGCCTGTCTGCTTTTCCGGCAGGCCGGCAAGCAGCGCGGCGGCCGCAGCCTCGGATACATCAAAGCTGTCCTCGTTGAATCTGTATTCACCCTGAACATCAAGCGGCAGCGGTCCGTCCTGATAGGCGGTAATGCTCTTATCCTTCAGCACAAAGCGCAGCTCTACCGTATCATTATTTTGGTAATCTACCTCGGCAATACCGTCGCCGTCCTCATTAATTTCAAAAACACCGGCAGTAACGAAATCCTCCGTACTG
>OGXX01004583.1_pt1 | contig 10570 bp, 7 predicted proteins | sample 1576301 | NCBI WGS metagenome assembly OGXX01 (sample SAMEA3541469, study PRJEB24748) | human gut metagenome | biome: human gut; feature: human-associated habitat; material: faeces | place: China | collected 2012 | reverse complement strand
ATCCCCCTATCCTGCCGATGAGGATGAGGCACAGATGTTTAATTACATGCAGGAAATTATTGAAGATGAGGGATATTCATTTGTGAATATGAATGTTCATACCGAAGAGATCGGACTTGATTATACCACTGACTTTTATGATGACGGACATGTAAATTTCTCAGGAGCCATGAAGTGCAGCTCTTATCTGGGCAGGCTGCTTCAGAATTACGGAATCCCGGATAAGCGGGGAACAGATGGCTATGAAAGTTTTGATGAAGCATATCAGAATTTACAGGAAATAGAAAGAGAAACAAGGATAACCATGCAGGAAAGAATTGCAGCAGGTGATTATGCGGATCTGAATGCGCAGGCAGAAGAACAGGCAGAGTAAGGAGGATCTTCCATGTGTGGAATTGCAGGGTTTTGTAACTGGCCGGGAACACGGGAGCAACAACAGAATAACCTGGAGAAAATGAAACAGCGTATGCTGCACCGTGGACCGGATGCCGGAGGAAGCTATTTTACAGAAGGCGGACAGGTGGGACTGGGACACCGGAGATTATCCATTGTGGATCTTTCTCCAACGGGATTGCAGCCCATGAAGTCACATGGCGGTCGTTATGTAATTGCATATAACGGAGAAATTTACAACTATAAGCAGATTGCAGGGGAGCTTATAGAGGAGCATAAGGTAGATCAGTTCCGGGGCTCCTCCGACACGGAGGTTTTACTGGAGGCCTTTGACGCTTATGGAATTGAAAAGGCGATTTCGAAGTGTAAGGGAATGTTTGCGATTGCACTTTATGATCTTAAAGAACAGGTGTTATATCTGCTTCGGGACCGCGTCGGGGAAAAGCCGCTCTATTATGGATTTGTGAACGGAAGCTTTGTATTTGCCTCGGATATCGGGAGCATTGCGGCACTGGATGGATTTCAGAATCCCATTGACACGGATATTCTTGACATTTATTTTGTACACGGATATATTCCGGCTCCATATTCCATATACAAGGGAATCCGGAAGCTGGATGCAGGGACAATTTTAAAAATTAAATCGCCATTTAATAAATATGAAATTACTCCGTACTGGTCTATGGCTGATGCTGCTCAAAGGGGACAGAATCATCTGTTCCGGGGATCCTTTGAGGATGCCGTGGATGAACTGGAGAGATTGTTAAAGGATTCGATCCGGGGACAAATGGTAGCGGATGTACCGGTCGGTGCATTTCTATCTGCCGGAATTGACAGCAGTACCGTTGTTGCGTTGATGCAGTCCTTAAATACCGGCAAGGTGAAGTCCTTCACGATCGGAATGGAGGATAAAGCATATAATGAGGCTGTTTTTGCCAGGGAGATTGCAAATCATCTCGGGACGGAGCATACAGAGCTTTATATTACGGAAGAGGATGCAAAGCGCGTGATTCCACAGATTCCCTTTATGTTTGGCGAACCGTTCGCAGACTCCTCCCAGATTCCAACCTATCTGGTAAGTAAAATGACCCGGGAGCATGTAACCGTATCCTTAAGCGGAGATGGCGGAGATGAGCTGTTCTGTGGCTATACTTCCTATGAGTCGGTTGACCGTATCTGGAATAAGATGCGTCATGTACCTTATGGAATCCGGAAGCTTGCAAGTGACCTCGTACTGCATACTCCGTTGACGGCAAAAGAGGTTGTGCGGATTAAAGGAACGCTTCTTGGCGCAAAAGATCCTGTGGATCTCTACATTCGTTCCAGGGAATATGATTCCCTTGTAGGGGAACTGACTTTGAAAAAGAGCTCCGGGCCTTATCCATACAAAACAGGCGAAATATCCAAAATCACGGAGACCAATCATAAGATTATGCTGATGGACATGCTGATGTATCATCCTGATGACATTCTTGTGAAGGTAGACCGGACCGCCATGGCTGTTTCGCTTGAAACAAGGGTTCCCATGCTGGATAAGGATGTTGTGGAATTTGCATGGAGCCTTCCGATTGAATATGAGCGTCAGGGAACTGTGGGGAAGAGAGTTCTGCGCGAGGTGCTTTACCGGTATGTACCGAAGGAAATGATGGAACGGCCCAAAAAGGGATTCTCCATACCGATCAGCAAATGGCTGAAGGAGCCGGAGCTTAAGAGCTGGGCAGAAAGCCTTATCGACCCGGAAATGCTGCATCGTCAGAGAATTCTGAATGCGGATGTGGTCTGGAGGATGTGGAGAGATTTTATTGATAAAGGAGAATGGCGGATCCAGATCTGGTTCATTTTGATGTTCCAGCAGTGGATGGTCACACAACAGCTATGAGAGAATTGGAATACCCGTTTGATGCAGGATATTTATTGAAGAAATCCAAAAGAATAAAAAGAACGTTACTGGAACAGACGGCAGCGGATGGAACGCCGGTTACCTTCCTGAAGAAGAGAATTGCGGTTCTCGGGGGAAGCACAACACATGATATTATCCGCATGCTGGAGCTCTTTCTCTTAAACTACGGAATTGAACCGGAGTTTTATGAGTCAGAGTATGCACAGTACTGGCAGGATGCCATGTTTGATAATGAGGAGCTGGTTCAGTTCCACCCGGATCTCATCTATATTCATACAACCGGCCGGAACATTACCTTCTTCCCGGACATGGAAGACAGCCTTCAGGGGATTGAGGATAAGCTTGAAGCTCAGATGAATCACTTTCGCGTGATGTGGGAAAAGCTTGAGAATACGTATCATTGTCCCGTAATTCAGAATAATTTTGAATTTCCCTTTTATCGTATCCTGGGAAACCGGGACAGTTATGATCCACATGGAAAGACAGCATTTATCCAACGCTTAAATATGGAGTTTGCCCGGTATGCCGCACAGCAGGAACATTTCTATATTTATGATATTCAGTATGAATCGGCAGCATTTGGTCTTGACCGGTGGACGGATCCTTCCTACTGGCATATGTACAAATATGCCATGTGTCTGGACGCGATCCCGTCACTGGCCAACAGCGTGGCCAATATCATCAAGTCCTTGTACGGCCGCAACAAAAAGGCGCTTGTTCTCGATCTGGACAATACGCTCTGGGGCGGCATCGTGGGGGACGATGGTGTGGACGGCCTTGCCATCGGCCCCGAGGTGCCGGAGGGGCAGGTCTTTGCCGAGTTCCAAAGCTACTGCAAGGCGCTGAAATCCATTGGCGTGATTCTGGCGGTCGATTCCAAAAACGAGGAGGCCAACGCGATTGCAGGCCTCAATCACCCGGACGGCGTGCTGCGTCCCGATGACTTTGTCGCTATCAAGGCCAACTGGGAGCCGAAGGATCTCAATCTGAAGGCAATCGCCGCAGAGCTGAGCCTTGGTGCGGACAGCTTTGTCTTTGCCGATGACAACCCGGCCGAGCGCGCCATCGTGGCTGCGCAGGTGCCGGGCGTGGCGGTGCCCGCGCTCGATGGTGCCGAGAACTATATCAAGACGCTGGACCATGGCGGTTATTTTGAGGTCACGGCCCTCTCCAAGGAGGATCTGAAAAAAACCGAGCTTTACCACCAGAATGCCGAGCGTGCTAAAGCGCAGGCGGCCTTTACCGATTACGGCCAATATCTGGACAGTCTGGAGATGACGGCCACGATCCGCGGCTTTGAGCCGCTTTACATCCAGCGCATCGCCCAGCTGACCAACAAATCCAACCAGTTCAACCTCACAACGCTGCGCTGCAGCGAGGATGACATCCGCGCAATGGCGGCGGATGCCGATGCGCTCTGCCTGTGCGGCAAGCTGGCGGATAAATTCGGCGATAACGGCATTGTTACGGTGGTGGCGGGCAAGCGTCAGGGTGATCTGCTCGACCTGACGCTCTGGCTCATGAGCTGCCGCGTGCTCAAGCGCGGTATGGAGGATGCCATGATGGACACCCTCATGGCGCAGGCTGCCGCCGCCGGTGTAAAAACCGTTGTGGGCCACTATTACCCCACAGCCAAAAATGCTATGGTGCGTGATTTTTACGCACAGTTCGGCTTTGCCAAAACGGCAGAGGATGCCGAGGGCAACACCGAGTGGAGACTGGAGGTCTCCGGCTATGAGCCGAAGCACCCCCACATGAAGATCGAACGCTGATACGACAGGGAAGATGCTATGAAACGAACCATCCTGCAAAAAGCGGCGGCTGCCGCGCTGTTTGTGCTGCTGACGGCGGCACTGCTGGCGGCTGCGGATTTTCTGCTGGTGGACGATGTACATTCCTACTCCCGGGTCATGCTGCAGGAGCTATATGCGGACGCGGGCAATATCGACACCCTGTTCCTCGGCTCGTCTCACTGCTACCGCAGCGTAGACCCGGCCACCGTGGACGCAGCACTCGGCACCCACAGCTTCAACGCCGGGTCATCTCAGCAGCTGCCGGATGGCTCCTACTACATGCTGCGCGAGGCTGCTGCCGAAAACGACCTTAAAACGGTCTACCTTGAGATGTTCTACACCGGTTATAACGAGAGCCGGTCCGCCAATGTGCCGATGGCCTGCTACCTGCTTACAGACCACATGAGCGCTGCCTCCCCCAACCGGTATGAATACCTGTGGGAGATGGGCGGCCTTGCGGGCTTTGCCGACCTGCTGCTGCCGGCGCGGCACGGCATTGCCTCGCCAAGGGCGATGCCCGCCCTGTGGCGTGCCAAGCTGACGGACGGCTACGACCCGGGCAGCTATGCCTATGTCAGCTATCCCGACAGCGGGGAGGCCTACCGCGGCCGTGGCTTTGTCTACACGCAGGGTGTGCCGAAGGACGGCTTCGGCACGCTGCTGAATCTGGACGCCGATGCGCCGCTGTCCGACTTCGGCTGGGAGTATCTGAACAAAATCGCGGATTTCTGTGAGGAAAACGGCATACGGCTCGTCCTCTTTACGGCGCCGCTGCCCAGTGGTTATCTATATAACACCGACAATTATCAGTCCTATGTTGATGCCCTCAACACCTTCTGCGCGGCGCGGGACGGACTTGTCTACTGGGATTTCTCTCTCTGGCGCGACTGGGACACGCTGCATCTTACGGTGGGCGATTATTCCGATGCACACCACCTGAACGGTGCAGGTGCGGATAAATTTACCGCTGTTCTCTGTGATACTATCCGCCGCGATGCGGCAGGGGAGAATGTCGCCGACCTGTTTTATGATACGGTCGAAGATAAGCTGACGCTGACGCCGGATGAATCCATCCTGATGAAGGATGTACACTGATACGAAGGAGGCCCTGCCATGATTGCTGTGACATCACCCGGCTTTGTGCTGTTTGCAGCGCTGTTGGCGGGGCTTTGGTATGTCTGCCCGCCGCCGCGCCGCTGGCAGATGATGCTGGGGGCAAACCTTGTCTTTTATGCCGTGCTGTGCTGGCAGGCATTGCCGGTACTGCTGGCCTGCACCTTTCTGGTCTGGTGGTGCGGGCGCAGAACGGCCGCGAAGGGTACTTTTTATGCAGGGCTGGCGGCTGCGCTTTTTCCGCTGCTGCTGCTCAAATATCTGCCTGCGGCCTTCGGGTGGCAGGGCAAGCTGGCCAATGCGCTGGGCATCGGCTACTTTACGCTGCAGCTTATAAGCTATCTCTGTGATGTGCGCCGCGGCAAGCTTCTGCCGGAGGAACAGTATGCGCGGCTGCTGTGCTATGCCTCGTTTTTTCTTTCTATCACGCAGGGCCCCTTCAACCGCTATGATGAGCTGATGCCCCAGATGGATCGCCCTGCACGATGGGACACCGCCCGCGCTTGGCGCGGTGTGCAGCGCAGTGCATGGGGGTACTTCAAAAAGCTGGCGGTGGCTGACCGTGCCGCGGTTGTGGTGGATGCGGTGTTTGCGAACCCCGCCGCCTATGACCGCACCCAGCTTTTGCTGGGGTCTGTCCTGTTTACAGTGCAGCTCTACGCGGATTTCTCCGGCTATACGGACATCGTTCTCGGCGTCGGTGAGGTGCTGGGCCTGACGTTGCCCGAAAACTTCCGCCAGCCCTTCTTTGCGGATTCAGTCAAGGATATCTGGGCGCGGTGGCATATCAGCCTCTCCCGCTGGCTGCGGGATTATGTCTATATCCCACTGGGCGGCAGCCGTTGCACCAAAGCACAAAAGGACCGCAACCTGCTGCTTACCTTTTTGGTCAGCGGCCTGTGGCACGGTGCAGGGTGGACCTACCTTGTCTGGGGTGGGCTGCACGGCCTGTGTCAGGCGGCGGAAAATCACCTCCCGCCTCGGTGCGGCGGGCGTATCCGGCATGCCTTGCGCATGGCAGGGGCCTTCGGTGTTCTGGTGGGGGCGTTTGTCATCTTCCGCTCCAGCAGTCTTAGCAATGCCGCACAGATCTTCCGCGGCATACTCTGCAACGGCGGGCATGCCGTGTTCAGCAACTATTGGGAACTGGGACTGACCAGCATGCAGGAGCAGTTGACTCTCTACGCGGGCATTGTCTGCCTGTTGGCAGTGGATGTGCTGCATGAGCGCGGTATCTCGTTGCGGGAAAAAATCGCCGCGCTGCCCCTCCCGGCCCGCTGGGCGGTTTATGAGATGGCTGTTTTTGCCTTTCTCTTTATGGGGCGCTTCCTCGGCGGCGGCAGCTTCCTTTATGCAAGATTTTGACGATACGGCAATAAAATAAAAGGATGCGAGCCGCAGCGGTTCGCATCCTTTTTGTTTATTTCAATCGCTGGTCGGCACCGAAGAATTTGAACATCTTGCAGCCGCCCAGCATACGGCTGGCGACCTTTTCGGTGTAACGGGCCATAAAAACGGTCTGATCCGTGATGTTGGTCGTGTAGATCGTGGGGCGGTGGGTCAGCATACGGGTGTTGATCAGCTCATACAGTACACTGATGGTCAGCGGCGTGATGTACTCTGTGCCCAGATCATCAAGGATCAGCAGGTCGGCCTCCTGGCAGGCGGCCAGCCATTCATCCTTGGTGGAATAGTCGAAATGCTCCCGGCCCAGCTGCGCTGCCAGTGCAGCTGCGCTGGTGTACAGTACATCGTGGCCGCCCTCCAGCACAGCATCGGCAATGGCCAATGCCAGATGCGTTTTGCCAAGCCCTGTGTGCCCCATAAAAAGCAGGTTCGGGCTGTTCTGGCTGAACCGTGCGGCGTAGGTCTGGCAGTAATTCAGCAGCTTGCCCATATACTCGCGCGGGGAGATGCCAAGCTCCGGCTCAACGGTTTCGCTGTAGCGCGCAACCTCAAAGCTGGCAAACTGGCAAAGCCCAAGCGGACTTGCGGCGTTGATCTCCTCGCGGCGCAGGCGGCGGGCTGCCTCGGCCACGCAGCTGCAGGGGATACCGCCCCGCATGCCGGTGTCCTCACACAGGGGGCAGCGGTAGGCGGGGGTAAAGGCGTTCTCCTCATAGCCGGCCTCCTTTACGGCGGCGGCCAGTGCCTCGTCCGCGCGGGTCAGCGCGGCGCGGGCGGCCTCGATGCTGCCGCCCAGCGCGGCAGCCTTGGCAAGGCCCAGCCCGGCCCGCATATGGGCGTTGTCAGCCTCGGCCAGTGCCGGGTGGGCGGCATAGGCGGCGCGGCGGGCCGTCTCGGCCTGCATGACAGCCTGCTGACGGCGGGCGGCTACCTCGCGCTGCGCGGCGCGGAACAGTTCGTCTTTTGTGCGCATGGATCATCCCTCCTCGTCAAACATCGCAGCCCAGTCGCGGTTGAACAGGTCCTTCTGGGCACTGGCGGCGGGCGGCTGGGCGCTGGGGCGCTCGGTCATGACAATGTTGCTGCCCTCCAGCTGGCCCTGCTTGCGGGCGGCATCAATGGTCGTGATGCCCTGCGCGCGCCATGCACGCAGGATGCCGTCCACATACCGCACCGTGTTTTTGCCGTTGGCCCGCAGCAGTGCCTCGTCGATCATCTCGTGGCCGATGCCCATTTCCTCATGCCAGCGGGCAATCGCGCGGCGCTCCCAATTTGTCAGGGCGCGCGGCTCAACACCAAACTGGGCGGCGGCGTCAGCACACCAGTCCTCGCGCTGCTTGGCGCGCTTGAGCCAGCGCTCGGCGTCCTCGCCGTTCTCCACACCGTCCTCTCGCCAGCGGGCCAGAAGATGCGCCACGGCGGCAACGGTGCGCCGGCCAATGCGCGTTACCTCGGCGCAGCAGAGCAGAATCACATCGGGCTTCCAGCCGTCAGCCAGATATAGATCAACAAGCCGCTGCAGCTCGCTCCGGCTCAGCGTCTTGCCGAAGGCGTTCTGCGCCTCCTGACACAGCACCGCTACATAGGGGTCGTTGATTGCGCTGGCCAGGTCTACATGGGCAGGCTCGGCCGGGGCGGGGGCTGCGCTACGCTCATTCACCAGCAGTCCGGCACCCGCCCAGTACTGCAGCGCGCGCTTGGCGGCCTCGATGCTGGGCAGCGCCAGCGCCCGGGCCATTGTGCGGGGGTCGGTGTCGCGGGTCTGCAAAATATACAGCGCCGCCCGGATTGTATCGCCGTCAGTCTGGCACAGGTGTGTCAGCACAAGCTGCGGCACCGCAAGGGTATCGCCGGTGTTGTCCGCTAACCGGTAGCCCATATCCGCAAACCTCCCCACTCTAATAATTTAATAATTATACCACGCGGCAGCCGATTTGTCCACTTTTGCCCGAAAAACTGCCCAAAAATCAGACTGTGATTTTGGGTAATGCGTTTCTTGTTTTTTGATGCAAAAATTTGTACAATAATACCATAAACAGTTTAAGCATTAAGGGGGATTCCACCATGGCGATGAATCTTGTAAAACTGCCCACCGGTAAGCCGAACCTGCAGCTGCGCGTCAGCAAGGGGCATTATGCTACCAGCCACAGCCATATCAACTATTATATTGATGTCACGCTGACAAAGTTCCGTCTCTCGGAGGCACGCGCGGCCGCAGCGGAGCTGGTGCGGGCCTATAAATCGACGACCATCGTGGATACCATCCTTTGTCTGGACGGTACCGAGGTCATCGGTGCCTGCATGGCAAGCGAGCTGACCAAGGCCGGCTATACGAATATGAACGCGCACCAGACGATCTATGTGGTCACGCCGGAGCATACCACCGGCAGCCAGCTTCTTTTCCGTGAGAACACGGCCCCTATGATCGCGGGCAAGCATGTACTTGTGCTGGCAGCCTCGGTCACCACCGGCTATACGGTGCAGGGCGCGGTCGAGGCCATCCGCTACTACGGCGGTGACCCGGTCGGCATCGCGGCAATTTTTGCCTCGGTCAAGGAGTGCGCGGGCTATCCGGTGGCAAGCATCTTTGACCCCCATGACCTGCCCGACTATGAGACCTATGACGCCCACAACTGCCCCTGGTGCAGGCAGGGCAAAAAAATTGATGCCCTTGTCAATAGCTTCGGCTATTCCAGTCTGTAAGTTTGTGACGATTTTGCCCCCTCGAAGGAGGGGGCTTTTTGTTGCTTTTTATCGGTTGACGCTCCGTGCTCTGCCCTTTATAATAGGAAGGCTGACTTTTTATAGGAGGAATTGGTTTGAACACGGAAAATCTCAATGGAATTCTTGCACAATACATCCAGCACTGCAAAAGCCGCACGGCGGCGGATGAGGGTACGATCTGGCGCGCGGTGGACTGCTTTGGCGTAAACTGGGATATAGATGACAGTGACTTTCCCGTTATGTTCGGCGATGCAATGCAGCAGGCAAAGCAGGCGCTGGACAATCCGGCGCTGCAGCCTGTCGGCGGTCTGCAGGAGCTTATGCTGCGCGATGCAGAGGTGGAGCTTGTGCGCGAGTGTTTCCGCTGGCTCTTTAAAGAGGATGACGGCGATATTACAAAGCGCCGCGGCCGCGCCGAGCTGTTTGCGGATCAGATCAACGGCCGCTTCCGCCGTGTGTTTCCGCGGTTGAGCAAATACACAATGAATGCTGCGAACGCGCTCTTTTTCCTGAACCTGTGGGAGCCGCACGACAACTACTTTTACCATGCGGCCGAGGCCAAGGCGTGGGCAGAGTATTTTGACTATGAGGCCGATTTCGGCGGCGGTGCAGCGCTGGATCTGCCCCGTTACTATACCATGTGCAATGACCTGCTGCGGGAGCTGGAAAACTACCCCGAGCTGATCGCCCTGCACAAGGCGTATGCGGCGCAGGAACTGGGCGGCATAGAGGACAGCCTCCATCTGCTGGTCTATGACATACTGCACACAGCCTACACCGAGCAGTTTTACCCCAAGGGCTACGCCCGCAGCGCCACCACCAAGGAACGCACCAAGGCTGTCAAGGAGAAAAATACCCGCGCCGAGCTGTGTATCCGCATCGGCGAGTGCGAGCAGACCCTGCAGGAGCTGCTGGCCAGCCCTGCCGAGCTGCCCGACCTGACCGGCTGCAAGATCACCCACAGAATGTTCGGCGCCGGCACCGTGCAGCCCGCAGAGGGGCAGTTCATGGTCATCGACTTCAACGGCACACTGAAAAAGTTCAGCTACACGGCCTCGATGAACAGCGGCTACCTCAGCGCCGAGGATCCCGCCGTAGAAGCCCAGCTGCAGGCCTATCAGGACTACAACAAAGAAAAAGACCGCCTTGAAAAAGAGCTGAAAAACCTGAAGGCAGAACTGATGAAGCTGTAAGCTGCCCACTTGACAAATGGCGGGGAAAACGATATAATATTAGTTGT
>OGXX01004581.1_pt1 | contig 10575 bp, 6 predicted proteins | sample 1576301 | NCBI WGS metagenome assembly OGXX01 (sample SAMEA3541469, study PRJEB24748) | human gut metagenome | biome: human gut; feature: human-associated habitat; material: faeces | place: China | collected 2012 | reverse complement strand
GTCCGGGTGGGGATACTCGGAAGAGGTCACTCTAACGGGGAAAGTTGGCAATCCACCGCAGCCGGTAGGTTTTGCGTCCACGCCAATAAACTGGGGGATCCGTTTGAACTGGGGATTCCCGGCAAACACGTCGGACACCCTGAAAACGGAAATCCAGTACACCCCGAACGGGGATCAGTCGGATCCGCTGCTGTTGAGTGACGTGCCGTACCCATCATCCGAATATATCCAGCTTGGGCTTAAAGCAGGCCAGGAGTTCTGGTTCCGCGCGCAGCTGGTCGATAAAAGCGGGAATGAGTCCGGGTGGACAGGCTGGATCCGGGGCATGGCTAACAATAACGCCGATGACTACCTGGGCGATATCACTGGCGATTTCCTGACCTCCAAAGACGGTGACGCGCTGACCGGCCAGATAGATCAGAATCTGGCTGGTCAGTTGCAGAATGCGCTGGCGAATAACGCGACGGTCGAGCACCAGTGGGCACAGTTCGGCGAGGTCCGCGCCGATATTCTGGTGGTGAAAACGACGATTGCCAGCGTTGATAAAGCCATGGCTGAACTGTCTACCACCGTGCAGGCAGAGCTCGGCGATATGACGGCGTCGCTGGAAGATAAGCTGACGGCGGTGGTTGATGCCGATGGTGCATCGGCGATTCACACGCTTAAAGCCGGAGTCCGCATTAATGGCGTGTACTACGGCGCAGGAATGTCTATAGCGGTCGTCGCCGAAGCGGGGCAGCCGGTTGTAACGCGTATTGGGTTTAACGCTAACCAGTTTGTTCTACTGAGCGGCGAGGGGGATGCTCAGTTTTCACCGTTTGCAGTGATTAACGGGCAGGCGTTCCTGAGTGAGACAATTATCAGGGATGCGAGCATCACCAACGCGAAGATTGGTCAGTACATCCGATCCAATAATTGGGTTCCCGGCGAAGCGGGATGGAATATTGATAAGAATGGCGATGCGGAACTTAACAACGTCACGATTCGCGGGACGATTTACGGCACTGATGGCTGGTTTAAAGGCACGGTTTACGCCAACAGGATTGAGGGGGATATTTATGCGCTACAAATGAACCCACGCACTATTTCGCCAACTGCCGTCGCCGTCAACTGGAACTCCTGGCATTACTACAACATTTACGCTTATAGCGGTGAATTATTTGAGCGAGTTATTGATTCAGACATGGTTCTGAAAGGCGTTAATTCACCTGAATACATCGAAATCAGACTTGAACTGGTGCTTGAGGACGGGACGGTCGTCAAACAGGTTGGCTATTCGTATACAAACGGTGGGCAGGTTTCACCAATCAATCTTAGTGGTTACACCATCCCGGCCACATCCACAAGGGAGGCGAAGGTCTACCTGAGGATGGCGGTTAAAACTCCACGAAGTACTCAAACTCAATTCCAGTACCAGGTCTCAGGGACAAGGGTGGCAGCCAGTCGCGCGGGAAGGGTTGTCATAGCGTGAGGCGGCAGAACAGTCACAAGTCCAAATTTGAATAACGTGAGGAACTAATGAGCGCAGGCACTCTAACCCTAAATAATAACTCCCCGGTGGTGGGAGGGACAGGAACCTCCTTTGCCACCGATTTGGTGTCCGGTGATTTTATTGTTGTCGTCGTTGGTGGTGTTACATATACGCTGCCTGTGCTGGAGGTTAACAGCAATACGCGTCTGACGCTTGTCAGCAACTATACAGGGCCGAGACAGGTAGGAGCAGCCTGGCAGGCTGTTCCCCGTGCAGTTCAAAACCAGATAACAGCGGAGCTTGTCGCTCAAACAACTGCAGCGCTGCGCGGGCTCAACTATGACAAGCAGAACTGGCAGGCTGTATTCAGTGTCAGTGGCGACATCACGGTAATGTTGCCGGATGGCTCCACCTTCACCGGTCCGAGCTGGAAAAGCATTATCGACATTCTGAACAACATCGATATTGACGCGGCGCAGCAGCTGGCTGACCAGGTACGCGCAGACGCGCAGCAGGTAAGCAGCGATAAGCAGGCGGCAGAAGCCGCAGCACATTCTGCCAGTATCGATGCGAGCTCGGCAGCCTCGGCGAACAGCAGCGCGCAGACGGCAAAGGCAGATGCTGAGACGGCAGCAGGAACAGCGACCAGTAAAGCAAGTGAGGCAAACACCTCAGCACAGGATGCAGCAACGGCAAAAGCAGCAGCTGAACAAGCCGCCGCCACTGTACATCCTGAAAACCTGCTACAGAACGCCAACAACCTGGCCGACCTGACGGACAAGCCGTCTGCGCGCCAGAATCTGGATGTATTCTCGAAAGAAGAAATAGCCGACATGCTGCCCGGCTATCTGGGGCAAATCGACTGGCAGGAAATGCGCACCGCGTTAGAGCCAGGCACGGCCCCGCGTGATGGGCAGGAAGTGGAACAGACGGGCATTTTCGCAGACCTGTACGCGAAGGGTGTCGCCGGTAAGTTGCCGACGTGTACCGAGGCAGAATGGCAGGCTGACCCATTGAAGCGCGGGGGTTACGTTCTGGAGTCCTCTCCAGGAAAAATGCGCCTGCCGGATGATAACGGCGTACAACCTGGCTCGCTGCGGATTCCGGTAAAAGTTGGTGACTCAGGATTGGATGCTCGTGCGGGTAAGATGGCGGGGTCGGCTTTACCTAATATCAAAGGGACCGTGGTACGACTTGGCGCGACATCATCATTAATGCGCAATGATTCGATTGTCGATGGCGCGTTTGAATTATTAGAGAGAGAAACCGTGTCACCACCGACTCAAGGGGCGACGATTGCGTCCTTAACCTCTGGGGTTCCTTTGGGTTTTAACGCTAAGCTTTACGATGGTATATATCAGGATGGCGTAACCGAAATCCGACCTAACCGCCAGCACGGTTGTTGGACCGTTCGTTTTGCCGCTAAGGCCACTAACGGTGGAAGTATTGACGCACTGGCACTGGCTACGGCTATCGCTGCTGGGGATGCTGAGTTACTTGCAAAAATTATCGCCACTAATGCGCGCATTGATTATGCGCTTATCTCTCCGGAAACAAACCCAGCACTGGGCAGCAGAACCGTTTTTGAAAATCCGTTTGGCAATAATACCCCCGTGATATGCGTGTGTGAGATTTTCCATGCGACGTTGCAGAAATGGACAACGACACCCTGGATTTATTCGAGCCCCAACAGCTATGGGATAATTTCCAGCTATTCGCAGGGCGAAGGAATTGTAATGACATGTGGCAAAGCTGCTTTTGTTGCAATTTCTCTGAACTGCGGGGCGAGCCAGGAGTTTACGACAAACTACACCACTGTTTCACCAGTACGCATTCACGTATGGAAAATCACAGAATGAAGACTATCTACGTAAGCCAGAAAAATAATAGAGACTGGAGCACCAGCGCGGCGGCATTCGGCGGCCTGAATTACCCAGCAATCGTTGCTGATGGTTTTGCCGGAGGTGCAATGACGTACAACCGCTTCACTGGCGAATGGGTCGCAGATGCTCCGTATACCCGAACTCATGCTGATGATGTGGCTGATGCTGTGGCGTTACGCGAACAGTTGAAAGCGGAGGCGGAAGAAATCATGTCTGGCTGGGTTCTGGATCTGACGCTTGGTTTGATTAGCGATGAGGACAAACAAAAGCTGATTGCCTGGCGGCTGTATGTGAAAGCGCTGGAAGCGCTTGAACTGGACGCGGCGCCGGATATCGAGTGGCCGCAGAAACCTGGGGCGTGATGGGGCGTGGGGGCAAAAAATTAGCGCAAAACAATTCAAAACCGGTAATGGTGGCGATTCGTCTTGCGCTACCCTATCAGGCCTTCTCATCAAGCCAGTCAGCTCACCACTGCATCATCCACCGGCAAAGGGGGGATCATTATCGTAATCAATTCACCCTTTTCTGACATGGCCATGGAGTGTAAACTGTTCGCTCGGTATCAGAGAGTAAATGCGAGTACATTTTGGATTTTGTACATCCTAGTGTACACACTTAGCAGAGTGAAGCTCAGAAACGCATCTAACCATCTGGTATTTTTAAATAATTTAATTTTGTATGTGCTCTTTCGTGTGGGGCACCACTGCAAATAAGGACATGAAATGCCTGTAATTACTCTTCCTGATGGCAGCCAACGCCATTATGACCACGCCGTAAGCCCGATGGATGTCGCTCTGGACATCGGCCCTGGTCTGGCAAAAGCCACCATCGCTGGGCGCGTGAACGGTGAACTGGTTGATGCATCCGATATCATTGAAAACGATGCAACACTTTCTCTCATCACTGCTAAAGATGAAGACGGTCTGGAAATCATTCGTCACTCCTGCGCTCACCTGCTTGGTCACGCGATTAAACAGCTGTGGCCAAACACCAAAATGGCGATCGGCCCGGTTATCGACAACGGTTTCTACTACGACGTCGATCTTGACCATACGCTGACCCAGGAAGACATCGACGCGCTCGAAAAACGTATGCATGAGCTCGCCGAGAAAAACTATGACGTCATCAAGAAGAAGGTGAGCTGGCATGAAGCCCGCGAAACGTTCGTGAAGCGTGGTGAAACATACAAAGTTTCCATCCTTGATGAAAATATTGCGCATGATGACAAGCCTGGTTTGTATCATCATGAAGAATACGTCGACATGTGCCGCGGTCCGCACGTGCCGAATATGCGATTCTGTCACTACTTCAAGCTGATGAAAACCGCAGGTGCCTACTGGCGCGGCGACAGCAAGCGTGAAACGCTCCAGCGCATCTACGGCGTCGCTTTCCCGAAGAAGGAAGAGCTGGACGCCTACCTCAAAGAGCGCGAGGAGGCCGTCAAGCGCGACCACAACAAGCTCGGCCGCGAGCTGGAGTACTTCACCACCGTCGACTGCATCGGTCAGGGTCTGCCCGTGCTGCTGCCTAAGGGCGCGCGCGTGGTGCAGGTGCTGCAGCGCTGGGTCGAGGATGTGGAGCAGAAGCGCGGCTACCTTCTCACCAAGACCCCGCTCATGGCCAAGCGTGACCTTTACAAGATCTCCGGTCACTGGGATCACTACCTTGACGGTATGTTCATTCTCGGCGATCCGTATGATGAAACGAAGGAGTGCTTTGCGCTCCGTCCGATGACCTGCCCGTTCCAGTATCAGGTGTATCTGAACCGTCAGCGTTCCTACCGCGACCTGCCGATGCGCCTGGGCGAGACCTCGACGCTCTTCCGCAACGAGGACTCCGGCGAGATGCACGGCCTCATCCGCGTGCGCCAGTTCACCATTTCCGAAGGCCACCTTGTCCTGCGCCCCGACCAGCTCGAAGAGGAGTTCAAGGGCTGTCTCGACCTTGCCAAGTACTGCCTCGGCACCGTCGGCCTTCTCGATAAGTGCACCTTCCGTTTCTCCCAGTGGGATCCCGCGAACCCGAACAACAAGTATGAGGGTACGGCAGAGCAGTGGGAGCACGCCCAGAGCGTGATGGAGCGTATCCTCAAGGATCTCGACGTCAACTACACCGTCGGCATCGACGAGGCTGCCTTCTACGGCCCCAAGCTCGACATTCAGTATAAGAACGTCTACGGCAAGGAGGATACCCTCGTCACCATTCAGATCGACATGCTGCTTGCTGAGCGCTTCGGCATGTACTACATCGACGAAAATGGCGAGAAGAAGCTGCCGTACATCATCCACCGCACTTCTCTCGGCTGCTACGAGCGCACGCTTGCTTACCTCATCGAGGAGTACGCCGGCGCACTGCCGACGTGGATGGCGCCCGAGCAGGTGCGCTTCCTGCCCGTCACCGACCGCGCTGCCGACTACTGCGCCGAGCAGGCGAGAACGCTCGAAAACGCGGGCTTCCGCGTGGAGGTCGACTACCGCAACGAGAAGATCGGCCGCAAGATCCGCGACGCGCAGATGGAGAAGGTGCCCTACATGGTGGTCGTGGGCGACCGCGACATGGAGAACGGCACCGTGTCTCCGCGTCACCGCGCGGACGGCGATCTTGGCGCGATGAGCATGGACGCGTTCGCCGCGCTGCTCAAGCAGGTTGTGGACAACAAGGAAAAGAAATAAAAATCGCGCTAAAATTGCATAATCAGCAAAGAAAACTTTCATTCTGCAGGGCGGCCGGCGGCCGCCCTGTTTTTTGTCCATGCTTTAAAAATTGCGGTATGAGAAGGGCTGTGGGACACACCGAACGCTGTGAAACGAAAAGGATGATGAATTTTTGTGCAAATGGAACAAAATTGAAAAATCTATTGCAATAACTCTGTCATTCAGTTATAATAAGCATGCCCGAAAGGGACAAGAATAAATCCGGAATTCAACGCTTCCCAGTGCAGGTGATCCGAGGCGCCCCCACGCAGCGGGACACATGCCGGTGAAGCGGCGAATGCCGGGAGAATCAAAAAGGAGATTGCGTATGAAAAAGTTCTTAGCTCTGATCCTCTCTCTCGCGATGGTGTTCGCACTGGTCGCCTGCGGCGGCGAGAAGACGGATGACAACCAGAATAATGATGGCGATACCAGCAGCCCCGTTTCCATCACTCTGGCAACCGGCGGTACCTCCGGTACCTACTATGCTGTCGGCGGCGTTCTCAAGACCGTCCTCGGCGACAAGCTGACCCTTTCCACCCTCAACGTTGAGTCCACCGGCGCTTCTGTTGCAAACGTCAACATGATCACCGACGGCGAGGCTCAGATGGCCATTCTCCAGTCCGACGTTATCAACTACGCGCACGAGGGCACCAACTCCTTCGACGGCGCTCCCGAGACCGACGCTCTGTGGGTTGCCGGTATCTACAACGAGACCGTTCAGATCCTTGCCAAGCCCGGCATCAACACCGTTGCCGACCTCAAGGGCAAGACCGTCTGCGTTGGTGACGTTGGTTCCGGTACCGAGATCAACGCCTGGCAGGTGCTCGGCGCTGCGGGTCTTACCAAGGACGACGTCAATGCGGTGAACGGCTCCTTCCAGGATGGCGTTGACCAGCTCAAGGACGGCAAGATCGATGCCGCCTTCACCGTCGCCGGTGCTCCCACCACTGCTATCGTCGACTACGCCACCACCAACACCCTCAACCTCATCTCCCTCACTGACGAAGAGCTCGCCGCCATTCAGGAGGCCTATCCGTTCCTGATCCGTGACGACCTGCCCTCCACCACCTATACCGGCATGACCGGCGATGTCGTCTGCGTCGCCATTCAGGCTACTCTCGTTGCTTCCAAGGATCTGAGCGAGGACGTCGTTTATGAGCTCCTCAAGGCCATGTTCGACAACAAGGACGCTCTGACCGAAGGCCACGCCAAGTTCGGCTTCCTCGATCCCGAGGCTGCCTCCGCTGGCGCGACTGTCCCCATGCATCCCGGTGCTGAGAAGTACTACAAGGAAGTTGGCGTCCTGTAAGCAGGATCGCTACCGTGTATTGACGTGAATTCACATCTGCGGAAATACATAATTGCGGCCGCTGCAATAATAGTGATTATTGCAGCGGCCGTCGTGGTTCTTCCTCGCTCCGGCTACTACCTGACCCTGCGCAACCGCGACACCGGCGAGGTCTACGCCCGGTATAAAATGGGCGAGGGAGACCGGTTCTCCGTTACCTTTATCCATTCCGTGAACAAATATCCCCTGACCGATACCTACGAGATCGAAAACAAAACGATCTACGTGGAAGAAACGACCTACTGCTCCTTCGGAGCGGGCGTGCAGACGGAGCTCAACCCCGGTGAAACGCTCTCCAAGGTCTATATTGACCGTCCTGACTATCAGGGCTGGGCAATGGTCATCGGTAATATCCATCAAGACAGGACAAACGTCGGTTACATTGTCGGCACGGTCTCCGACCATGTGCTCAATGTGAACGGCGAGGATGTCAGTCTGCGTGATTTGTGTGGAAAAAACGCGCCTGTGCGTTTTAACTATGAGTTCTGGCTCGTTTGAGCGCACGGACGCTCTCAAATAGAAAAAGGAGGAAATTGCATCATGGCTGAAAATGAAAAGCTCAACAATGCTGCAGTCAACAGCGACGTCGGCACCATGGAAGACGTCGATGCGATCATGAAAAAGTACGACCGTGAGTCGAACACGCGTATCTGGGAGGGCACTCCCCGCAAGATCCTGCGTATCCTTACGGCACTGTTCGGTATTTTCCTGATCGTGATGAACATGTGGATCAAGATGGACGAGCGTGCGCGCCGTCCGCTGTTCCTGGGTCTTGTCATTCTGCTCGTATTCATCTACTACCCCATCAAGAAGGGCTCTCAGAAGGTCAACTACATGCCGTGGTACGACATTGTCATGGCGGCAGTCGGCGCGTTCTGCTTCTTCTTCTACCCCTTAAATCTTGAAAAAATCGTGTCTGCCGGTACCCGTATCCAGAAGACCTTTGTCGTGCAGATCGGCGGCGTTTCGATTCCCCTTCTGATCGTATTTGCAATCATCGGCACTTTGATCCTCGTCGAGTGCTGCCGCCGCGTGGTCGGTATGCCGATCATCTGCGTGGCGACGGTGTTCGTGCTCTACGCCTTCTTCGGCGCGGGCAAGGACTTAAAGACCGTTATGTATAACCTCTTCTACACCACCACCGGTATCCTCGGCACCCCGATCGGCGTCTGCTCGACCTACATCGCGCTGTTCGTCATCTTCGGCGCCTTCCTGGAGGCCACGGGTGTTGCAAACTTCTTCATCGACTGCGCGAACGCGCTGGTCGGCTGGGCTTCCGGCGGTCCTGCAAAGGTCGCGGTCGTTTCCTCTGCCCTCTGCGGCATGGTCTCCGGTTCCTCCGTCGGTAACACCGTGACCACCGGTTCCGTCACCATCCCGATGATGAAGAAGACCGGTTATCCCCCGGAGTTTGCCGGCGCGGTCGAGGCTGCATCTTCCACCGGCGGTCAGATCATGCCCCCGATCATGGGCGCTGCGGCGTTCCTGATGGCGGAAATGGTCGGCGTTCCCTATGCAAAGATCATCGTGCGTGCGATCCTGCCCGCATTCCTGTACTTCCTCGGCATCTTCCTCGGCGTGCACTTCAAGGCCAAGAAGCTCGGCCTCAAGGGCCTGCCCCGCGAAGAGCTCCCCAAGTGGAAGCTCCTGCTCCCGCAGATCTACCTCATCCTCCCGCTGGTCGTTCTGGTCTACATGATCATGATCGGCTTCACGATGGCCACCGCCGCCGTGTATGCAACGCTGTACTGCGTTGTCGTTTCGATGATCAGCCGTGAAGAGGGCAAGAAGAAGCTCGTCATGGCCATCCCCCTGATCCCGCTTCTGTTCATGACGCTGATGAGCCGCAGCTTCCAGCCCGGCACTTTCATGGGTGAGAATGGCAGCACGCTCTGCATCGTCATTGCCCTTGTGCTCATGGTCATCAACTATGTCATCAGCAAGCCCAACGTCAAGAGCCTGCCCACCATCATCGACGCATTTGAAAACGGCGGCAAGAACTGCCTGAGCGTCGGTATCGCCTGCGGTATGGCTGGTATCATCGCCGGCGTCGTCACCATGACCGGTCTCGGCCAGGTGCTCATCGGCGCGATCGTCGGTCTGTCCAACGGTCACCTGATCATCGCTCTCGTGCTGACGATGCTCTGCTGCATCGTGCTCGGCATGGGCGTTCCCACCACCGCGAACTACATCATCATGGCCACCACCTGCGCGCCGATCCTTGCCTCCGGCATGGGTCTCAACCTGATGGCTGCCCACATGTTCTGCTTCTACTTCGGTATCGTCGCAGACATCACCCCGCCCGTTGCGCTGGCTGCCTACGCCGGTTCCGCCATCGCCAAGGCTCCCCCGATGAAGACCGCCTGGAACGCGACCCGTCTCGCCATCGCGGCGTTCATCATCCCCTACATCTTTGCTTACAACAACGCACTGATCTTCGTCGGCGACGACGTCAAATTCCTGAGCGTTGCCTCCATCGTCATCTCCGCGACCCTCGGTATGGCGTCTATCGCCTCCGGCCTGATGGGCTACCTGATCCGCGATATGAAGTGGATCAGCCGCATCGCGCTGGTCGCCGGCGGCCTGCTGATGGTCATCCCCGGCACGGTCACCGACCTTGCGGGTCTTGCGGTGCTGGTCGTCGTCCTCGTTCTCCAGCGTATCGAGAACAAGAAGGACAAGGCGGCTGCGTCCGTGTAACGCAAAGCATCCTGCTAATGAAAAAGAGACCGCTTCGGCGGTCTCTTTTTTTGCATGTGCGCCGGTTTTCACGCATAGGCTGGAAGCGACGGGAGGTTTTGCACATGCCCAGAATTTATTTGAGCCCCTCCACACAGGATTGGAACCCGTATGCCGACGGCAGCGGCAGCGAGGAATACTGGATGAATCTGCTCGCCGATGCGCTCGAGCCGTATCTCTACGCCAACACCATCGCCTTTGTGCGCAATACGCCGGAGATGACTGCCGCGTCCTCCATCGCGCAGGCGAACAGCCTCGGCGGCTTTGACTTTTACCTTGCCCTGCACTCCAACGCCTCGGGGGAGGGGCAGGCGGGGAAGAACCGCGGCATCATCGTCTTTTACTATCCCACAAGCAGCGACGGAAAGCGTGCTGCCGAGCTCTTCGCCGCGCAGCTCAAAAAAGTCTACCCGCTGCCGGAGCTTGTCACAACGCAGG
>OGXX01004564.1_pt1 | contig 10607 bp, 9 predicted proteins | sample 1576301 | NCBI WGS metagenome assembly OGXX01 (sample SAMEA3541469, study PRJEB24748) | human gut metagenome | biome: human gut; feature: human-associated habitat; material: faeces | place: China | collected 2012 | reverse complement strand
GCAATCGGCAACGAGGAATACGAAACCGAACGCCTGCGGCGGCTGTTTACAGCGTTCGAATGTACGGCAGAACTCAATGCGGAGCTGCTGCAGAGTGCCGTCTCTGCCGTGCTGGTGACACGCCAGACGGTGCGGTTGCAGCTCAAAAATGGACAGATCATCGGAAAGGACGATTTGGTATGACAGACGAAAAGCCGCGCGTCATTATAATCCCACCCAAGCCAGACCTACAGCAAACGACCACGGTCGCAAAGCAGCTTCGCGTTGCGGCGTACTGCCGCGTCTCGACCAAGGAAGAAGAACAGGCCAGTAGCTATGAAGCGCAGTGCGAGTATTATACGGACAAGATCATGTCCAACAAGGAATGGACGATGGCTGGGATTTTTGCAGATGAAGGCATCACTGGCACGTCCACGAAAAAGCGTACAGAGTTTCTGCGGATGATCCGTCAGTGCAAACAGAAAAAGATTGACCTCATCCTTACAAAGTCCATCCAACGATTTGCCCGCAACACGCTCGACTGCATCAATTACACTCGCATTCTCCGGCAGCTTGGGATTGGGGTTCTCTTCGAGAAGGAGAATATCAACTCGCTTCCAGCGGACAGTGAATTTATGATCACCATGTACGGTGCGATGGCGCAGTCCGAAAGTGAATCCATCTCCGGCAACATCCGGCGCGGCAAGCAGATGCACGCAAAGGTCGGAACACTGAAAATCCCTTGCTACCGGCTCTATGGATACGAAAAAGATGCAGATGGCAAATTCCGCGTCATACCAGAACAGGCAGAAATCGTGCGCGAACTCTACAAGCGATATGAGAGCGGCGCCAGCCTGCGAAATCTGCAAGACTGGCTGGAAGAAAATCAGATCAAAACGGTTCTCGGAGAATCCAAATGGACAGCGACATCCATCAAGGGTATCCTGACAAATGAAAAATATTGCGGCGACGTGCTGCTTCAGAAAACATTCCGGACAGACGTCATCAGCAAGAAGGTTATCAAAAACGTTGGACAGATGGCGCAATACTATATGCCTGACCACCATGAAGCCATCGTCAGCCGGGAGCAGTACAATGCAGTGAAAGCAGAAATGGCGCGTCGGAGCGCCCTGCGCAGCCCGTCCAAAACGGCTGTGACAGGACGCTCCTGTTATACAAGCAAATACGCCTTATCGGACAGACTCGTCTGCGGCGAATGCGGGACACTCTACCGCCGCTGCACATGGACATCCCTTGGCCGAAAATACCCCGTCTGGCGCTGCACCAGCCGCCTGAACTACGGCACAAAATACTGCCACGATTCGCCGACGATCAAGGAAGAACCGCTTCAGGCGGCAATTCTGGCGGCGCTCAACTCCGCCATGAGCAACAGACCGGCCCTGCTTGAACGTATCAAAAATGCGGTTTCCTTGGAGCTCTTGCCTGTGCAGGGGCAGACCATGAGCCTTGCCGATATCGAGCGCCGGCTGGAACAACTCGACGAGCAATTCCAAACCCTGCTGGCGGAAGCCATTGATGCCGAAGACAAAGAAGCCTGCAACAAACAGTTTGCAGGAATCCTTTCCGAGCAGACTTCCCTCAAAAGGCAGAAGGAAGCAATTCTGCAAAGCAGCACCGATGCGAGCCGCGTCTGCACCCGCATGAAACAGGCAGAGCAAGCTATAGATAATACCACACAGACAATCACAGAATGGAACGAAAACGCTGTCCGGCAGATCGTAGAGCGCGTGACCGTCCTCTCCACTGATGAGATTCTGGTGCGGATCAAGGGCGGCGCAGAAATCAAGCAAACGATAAATAGGTAAAAAGAGATTACTTGTTCGATTCCATGCTGCACCTCTTTGTGTGGGCAAGCAAAGTCTTTACCACAAAGTCCATTTCAAAAAAAGAGCACTGGAAAGCCGCACCAGCTGAATGAAGCGGTCAACAAAAACATACAGCGAAGGCACGACCAAGCGTCGTGCCTTTTACGTTATCCACGATTACCGTGAGCCATTCAGCAGCGCCGTTGTCCTTGCGTTGACACCCATAAGCTCCCGCTGGGTCTGCCGGTTCGACTGGCACATGGGCATCAGAAAATTCACAGCCTTCCGAATTTGCTGAAGGTCAGAGGAAGAGATCTGGCCAACTTCCTCAATTCCATGGGCGCCGACATCAAGGGTGCCGGAACGGATTCTATCCGCATCAAGGGCGTGGAGCGCCTCAGCGGCGGCACCTACTGCATCATCCCCGACCAGATCGAGGCGGGCACCTATATGGCCGCCGTGGCCGCCGCCGGCGGCGAGGTCCGCATCAACAACGTCATTCCCAAGCATCTGGACTGCATCACCGCCAAGCTGGTGGAGATGGGGGTGGAGATTCAGGAGGATGGGGACGCCCTCATCGTCCGCCGGTCGGGCAAGCTCACCAGCACCAATGTAAAGACCATGCCCTACCCCGGCTTCCCCACCGATATGCAGCCTCAGATTGCCGCGGTGCTGTGCCTGGCCGAGGGGACCAGCATCCTCAACGAGGGTGTCTGGGACAACCGGTACCGCTACGCCGATGAATTCCGCCGCATGGGCGCCAACATCCAGGTCAACGGCAAGGTGGCGGTGATCGAAGGGGTTCACGCCCTCACCGGCGCCCCGGTCTGTGCCTGTGACCTTCGGGCGGGCGCGGCCATGATCGTGGCCGGCTTGGCCGCCAACGGCATCACGGAGATCGACCAGGTCTATCACATTGAGCGCGGCTATGAAGGCATTGTGGAAAAGCTGGCCAAACTGGGCGCCGACATCCACGAGGAAGCCATTCCCGAGGAGGACTGGCGCAGCGGAAACAGTGTGGGCTGACTTCCGCCCCCTATGCCCCGTCCCCTGTCCGGGAGACGGAATGTGTCACTTCGTCTGTGGACGGCGGGCAGGCCTGCCGTCCACTTTTCTTCGTACCATCTTGTAAGGAGTCCTTCCATGGTCAACATCCAACTGCTCTGCGTGGGCAAGCTGAAAGAGAAGCATTTTTCCGCCGCCTGCGCGGAATATCAAAAGCGTCTGGGGGCCTTCTGCAAGCTCACTGTCACAGAGCTGCCGGAGGTCCGGCTGCCGGAGCACCCCACCCCCACCCAGGTGGAGGGGGCGCTGGCCAGGGAGGGGGAGGCCCTTCTGGCCAAGCTCCCCAAAAGCGCCAAGGTCATCGCCCTGTGCGTGGAGGGAGTTCAGCTGTCCAGCCCCGCCCTGGCCGCCCAGATGGAGCAGTGGATGGTGGAAGGGGCCTCCCATCTCACCCTCATCATTGGCGGGTCCTTCGGCCTGCACCCCTCAGTGAAGGAGGCGGCCCACCTGCGTCTGTCCATGTCCCCCATGACCTTTCCCCACCATCTGGCCCGGGTCATGGTGCTGGAGCAGGTTTACCGGGCCTTCCAAATTGCCGCAGGCACCCGCTACCACAAATAGTCCGGAGGAGGGCTCGGGTTCCATCCTGCCGGCCCCCTCTGAGAAAGGAGCCTTTCTATGTCCTATCAGCAGCAATTCCATCGCTGGCTGCACAGCGACGCCCTGTCCCCGGAGGAGAAAGCCCAGCTGCAGGCCATTGCCGACGACCCCAAAGAGGTGGAAGACCGGTTCTTCGGCCTGCTGGAGTTCGGCACCGCCGGCCTGCGGGGGGTGATGGGCCTGGGGTTGCGGCGGATGAACGTCCATGTGATCCGCCATGCCACCCAGGCCTTTGCCCAGGTGATCCTGGCCGAGGGACCGGCCGCCGCCGCCCAGGGGGTGGCCATCTGCTATGACTGCCGGGTTCACTCCCAGGAATTTGCCCGGGCCGCCGCCGGGGTGATGGCCGCCAACGGCATCCCCGTGCGCCTTTTTGAGGCCATGCGCCCCACGCCGGAGCTCTCCTTCGCCGTGCGGGAGTACGGCTGTGTGGCCGGACTCAACGTCACCGCCAGCCACAATCCCCCGGAGTACAATGGCTACAAGGTCTATTGGTCCGACGGCGCCCAGCTGCCCCCCCAGCACGCGGCGGCCATCGCCGCCCAGATGGAGGCCCTGGATGTCTTTGACGATGTCAGGACCATGGACTACGAACAGGCCCGGGCCCAGGGGCTCATCACCCTGCTGGGCCGGGAGACCGATGACAAATTCCTCTCCCACGTGCTGGATCAGATTAACGACAGGCAGGCCGTGGCCCAGGTGACCGACGCCTTCCGCATGGTCTACACCCCCTTCCACGGCACGGGATACCAGCAGATTCCCTATGTGCTGGAGCAGCTGGGCATCCGGTACCTGCACTGCGTGCCGGAACAGATGGTCATTGACGGCACCTTCCCCACCGTGAAATCCCCCAACCCGGAGACCCCCGAGAGCTTTGCCCTGGCCCAGAAGCTGGCCAAGGAGGTGGACGCCCAGCTGATCCTGGGCTCCGACCCCGACGCGGACCGAGTGGCCATTCAGGTAAAGGACCGGAAGGGAGACTATGTCCAGATCTCCGGCAATCAGACCGGGGTGCTCCTGCTGGACTACCTCATCGGCGCCAAGCGCCGGGCGGGGACCCTGCCGGAGAACCCGGTGGCCCTCAAGTCTCTGGTGACCACCCAGCTGGCCCAGGTGGTGGCCGAGGCCAATGGGGTGCGGTGCTACAACACCTTCACCGGCTTTAAGTTCATGGCGGAAAAGAAAAACCAGCTGGAGGCCGCCGGCCAGGGCCACGTGATCTTCTCCTATGAGGAGTCCATCGGCTACATGATCGGCGACTACGTCCGGGACAAGGACGCGGTTACCGCCGCCCTTCTGCTCACGGAGATGACCGCCTGGTACGCCGCCCGGGGCATGACCCTGCTGGACGCTCTCCAGGCCATTTATGAGACATACGGCTATTATGGCGAAAACACCCTGAACCTGGTGATGCCCGGCCTGGAGGGCATGGGCAAAATGCAGGCCATCATGGCTGCTCTCCGGCAGACACCCCCCGACCAGATCGCGGGCACCACGGTCTGCCTCCAGCGGGACTACCAGACCGGCACCGAACGGGACACTGCCACAGGAGAGACTACCGCCATGGAGTTGGCAGGGTCCAACGTGCTGGGATACCAGCTGGCCGACGGCACCACCCTGGTGGTCCGTCCCTCGGGCACCGAACCCAAGATCAAAGTCTATGTTTTGGCCTCCGGCACCGACAGCGCTGACTGCCAAAGAAAAGTGGAGCAATACACCGCCTGGGCCGAGACCCTGCGGCATTGGGCCGATTGACCTCCTTTCCCTCGCCCCGCCGGGCAAACCGGCGGGGTTTCTCTTTTTTCAATGACAGGGGTCTTTCCTGCATACTTCTCCCTGTCCAGACATAGAGTGGAGACAACCGAGATCACCAGGAGGTCCTTCTATGAAGAAATTCTTCGCCACCTTTCTCTGTCTGGTCCTGTGCGGGGGCCTCCTCCCCGCCCAGGCGGCGGGGCCGGAGGTCAACGCCAAGGCCGTTCTGCTCATGGAGAAGACCACAGGCCAGGTCCTGTATGAGGAGCACGCCCACGATCCCCTGGAGCTGGCCAGCGTCACCAAGGTAATGACCATGCTCCTCATCATGGAGGCCCTGGAAGAGGGCACCATCACCAAGGAAACCATGGTCCCCGTCTCCGCCACCGCGGCGGGTATGGGAGGCTCGCAGGTCTACATGAAGGAGGGGGAATCGTTCTCCGTCCATGACATGCTCAAGGCCATCGCCGTGGCCTCCGGCAACGACGCCTGTGTGGCCATGGCGGAATACCTGGCCGGCAGCGAGAGCACCTTTGTGGAAAAGATGAACGCCAGAGCGGCGGAGCTGGGCATGGAAAACACCGTCTTTGTCAACTGCACCGGTCTGCCTGCCGAGGGACATCACTCCTCTGCCTATGACATCGCCCTCATGTCCCGGGCGCTGATCCAAAACCACCCGGATATCCGCACCTACACCACCATCTGGATGGACACCCTTCGGGACGGAACCTTCCAGCTGGCCAACACCAACAAGCTCATCCGATTCTACGAGGGGGCCACCGGTCTGAAAACCGGCTCCACCGACGCCGCCCTCTACTGTGTCTCCGCCACCGCGGAAAAGGACGGGATGGAGCTCATCGCCGTGGTGCTGGGCTCCCCCACCTCTGCGGACCGATTTGAAACCGCCAAGGCGCTGCTCAACTACGGCTTCGCGGGATATTCCCTGGTCACAGTAGCCCCCTCCGAGCCCATCTCCCCCATTCCCGTCACCCTGGGCACCGCCGACAGCGTGCAGCCGGTGCTCACCCAGGAGAGCCAAATTCTCCTTCCCAAGGCCGAGGCAGGCAAGGTCTCCACCACCCTTTCCCTCCCGGACACCCTCCAGGCCCCGGTGGAGAAGGGGCAGGAGCTGGGAAGCCTCACCGTCCTGGTGGATGGGAAAGAGAATCAAAAGCTCCCCCTGGTGGCCCAAGAGGAGGTCCCCAGGCTGACCCTTTGGGCTGTCTATCAATCCCTGCTGGGCACCCTCTTCTGCGGAACCTGAAAAAACCGGGACACCCTGTACTGGGTGCCCCGGTTTCTTTGCTTCCTCCCCGCCCTTCTCACCCCTGGGCGTGGAGCATCTGCTTAATTTGCTGGATGGATTTTCCCTCCTGCCGCAGCGCCTTGATCCACTGAATCCGGCGGATGCTCTCCTCCCGTTTATAGCGACGGGTCAGGTTTTCCTCCGCCTGCTGAAAGGGCAGCATCCCTTGCTCGGTGTAAAATTTCAAGGTGCTGTACCGCACGTCGGTCAGACGGACCAACTCCCCGATGGTCACGTCCTCCGCCTGCTGGATGACCTCTAATTTTCGCTGCCTGGACATGGCGCCCCCCGTTCTCCCGTCAAGAATACACTGCAATAAGACCAACCGCTATGGCCATCATGTTCTCCACGTATTCTACCATCTCTTGGACCATTTTTCCAGTGGGGGATTCGCCAAGGGCCCGAAGCCTCTGCTTCATCTGTTTCTGCTCAAAGGCGGAGAAGTAGGGCTTGAGGCAGTTGCCCTTCTCCATCAGAACAACCAGAGACACCACGTCCTCGGTGATCTCCCCCTCCTCCAGCAGCTCCGCGCGGATCATATCCACCACACCGCTGATAGCCTCCGGGGTGGGGGCATATCCCTTCTTTTTCCCCAGCAGTCCCACCTTTACCGGCTGGACCAGTCCCAGGTCCGCCAGGGAGCGCCCAATGCTCTCCAGCAGCTCATCGCGCTGAGCATCGGTGACAGTATAGGTGTACTCCTCCAGCAGCTTCTCCTTTCGGATCGGCTTTGGACGGTTGACAAACGCATAGAGGGGCCGTAAATGCGCCTGCCCCTCCGGCAGGGGTCCTGTCACAGTCACATACTTTTTGTCCACAGCCACACAGCCCTCCAGCTGGAGCTCCAGCAGCGCCGCCGCCACCAGGCAGACCGTTCTCTCCACCCCCAGATGGGGCAGTCTTCCCTTCTCGTTCACTGCACAGAGCAAATATTCCTGGCTCAGAGTTAAATCTCGCATACGTCCTCCTTCATACAGCAGACAGGTTTCCGTTTACTATCTACTTACTACTTATCACTTACGATTTACAGTATACCACAGTTTTCCCTCCTGTCAATCCCCTCTTGCGCCGCCATGCAAAAACCCGGAGCCCCCTCACAGGGGCTCCGGGTTTTTATGGGTCTTCACTCAGGGCGCTATGTCGATATCCACCAAAATGTTGTCCGTCCCATTCTCCTCAAACTCGTTGATATACGCCTCAATCCGGTGGGTGAGCTCGGCGTAGTTGCTCTCGTCAATGGGGGCGTCGTTCATATCCCGGCGGGCCAGATCCTCGGCATAGGTGATCTGCGCCGACAGGCGGCCGCCGTACTCCCACGCCTTGCCGCGGAAGAAGTCCTCGAACCGGCTGTCTCCCTTGCCCAGCACCACCAGCTGGCAGCCGGTGGCCATGATGCCGTCCAGCCCCTGCTCCACGATGTCCAATCCCTTGTGGCCCACAAGGCGGCTGACGATGCCGATGAGGGGCGTGTCCGGCTCCTGTGCAAGACCCATCGCCGCTTGCAGCGACGCCTTGCACGCGGCCTTGCCCGCCATGTGGTCGGCATCATAGTTTTCCGGCAGCGCCGGGTCGCGGGCGGGATCGTAGCCCACCACGTCCAGACCGTTGACCACGCCGGAGAACTTCCAGTCGATCATGCCCACCACGCTCTCCATGCCCTCGGCATAGGCCGCGTCGTGGAGCTGGGCGGCATAGGTGGGACTGACGGTGGTGACGGCGTCGGACACCAGCATGGCGCCCTTCATCAGGTTCACATCACCGTCCATTTGCAGTGTGCCGTCATTATACCACCCTCTGTCAAGTCCGAACAGCTGATCCACGGTGTCCTCACCGTAGCGCCCCTGATACTCGATGTTGTGGATGGTGAACACCGTGCGGATGCGGCGCACCTCCTCCCAGCGGGTACACACATCCTTGAGATAGATGGGCACCAGCGCCGTCTGCCAGTCGTTGCAGTGGAGGATGTCGGGCATCCAGTCCAGACTGGGCAGCAGGTCGATGACCGCCTTGCAGAAAAAGGCGAAGCGCTCACCGTCGTCAAACTCGCCGTACAGCGCGTCGCGGCGGAAGTAATGCTCGTTGTCCACGAAGTACCACGTTACGCCGTCTCTCTCCAGCGAAAACAGGCCGCAGTACTGGTGGCGCCAGCCCAGATCCACATAGATATAGCGGCGGAACGTCATCTGCTGCCGCCACTGCCGGCCGATCTGCCCGTACAGGGGCAGGATCACCGCCACGTCGTCGCCGTTCCGCGCCAGCGCGGGGGGCAGGCTGCCCGCTACATCGGCCAGTCCGCCGGTCTTGCAGAAGGGAAATGCCTCACTGGACACATATAGGATCTTCATACCGCAGCTCCTTTCTCCGTCAGCACTCAGATCGTGCTGTTCTTGGCGATCACAATGGGGTAGTTCTCATGCCCTGTCAGCGTCACATTCTCGCCGACCGTCACCTGCTTATCGGTGATAACGTTTTGCAGTGCGGCGCCGCTTTTCACCACCGTGTCCTTGAACAGGATGCATTTTTCCACGCTGGCGCCCTTTTCAATACGGACATTCCGGAACAGGATGCAGTTTTTCACGCTGCCCTGAATGTCGCAGCCATCTGCGATCAAGGAATTGACGCAGGGGCCGCTGGGGTCGATATAGCTGGAGGGGGAGTCGTTCTCCTTGCCGTACACCGGGCGCTCCTTGCAGAACAGCTCCTGCCGCAGGGCGGGATCCAGCAGCTCCATGCTGCGCTGGTAGTAGCTCTGGATGCTGTTGATGCGGGCGGCGTAGCCGTCGTAGATGTAGGCGTGGAAATGGTACTTCTGCCCCATGTCCTGCAAAATATAATGGCGGAAGCTGAACTGGTTGCGGCTGGCGCACTCCGTCACCATTTGCAGCAGCAGCTTCTTGCTGAGGATGAACATATTCAGGCAGCGGTAGCCCGCCGGGGCAAACACATCGTAGGCGGTGTCCGTGATACGGCCCGTCTCATCCAGTGTAAAGTAGGTATCCGACACATCGCCGGGGACAGAGGTGCATACCGCCGTCATGTCCGCGCCGGTTTCGATATGGCGGCGCAGCACATCCTCCAGCGGCAGGTTGATGACAAGGTCGCTGTCCGACAGCAGCACATAGTCCTGCCGGATGCCCTTGAGGTAGTTGATCACGCCTGCCAGCGCCTCCACCTTGCCCCGGTACTGGCCGCCTGCGCCGCGGCTCTCGTTGTACGCGAAGGCGGGCAGCAGCGTCAGGCCGCCGTGGTTGCGGCTGAGATCCCAGCTCTTGCCGGAGCCCAGATGGTCCAGCATGGACTGGCACTTGCCGTGCATGATGACGCCCACATCGGTAATACCGGCGTTGACCATGGCGGACAGCACAAAGTCGATGACCCGGTAATCCCCGGCAAAGGGGATGGAGCCGTGGATGCGGTTGGCGATCAGCTCCCGCAGATCTGTCTGCTTCTCGTAGGAGAAGATGATCCCGTGCATTCCTTTCATGGCCGTACCTCCTTGCCGTTGGCGCCCAGCATCATTTTCGGCTCCACCACGCCGCCGTCGGGGACGGTGGTGCGGGGGCCCAGCACCGCGATGCCCCACTGATCGAAGTCCACGCTGCCCGGGTCACCGCCGACCACGGCGTTCTTCCCCACATGGCAACCCTCGCCCACGATGGCGTAGGACACCTTGGCTCCTGCCTCGATGGTGGCGTTGGGCATCACCACGGAGTAGGACACCTGCGCGCCCTCCTCCACAGAGGAGCCGTAGCTCAGGACGGTGTTCTTCACCTCGCCCAGAATGGTGCAGCCCTTGGCCACGGCGCTGTTGCCGATGTCGCCGTCCGGGCCCACGAACGTGGGCGGGCAGTTGGGCGTGCGCCCGTAGATGGGCCACTTCTTGTCCAGCAGGTTCAGGCCCGAGCCGGGGGACAGCATATCCATGTTGGCATCCCACAGGGAGTCCAGTGTGCCCACGTCCTTCCAGTAGCCCTCGAAGCGGTAGGCCGCCATGACCTCCCCCGCCGAGAGCATGGCAGGGATGATGTTCTTGCCAAAGTCGTTGTCGCTGTTGGGGTCGGCCTCGTCGGCGGTGA
>OGXX01004553.1_pt1 | contig 10630 bp, 15 predicted proteins | sample 1576301 | NCBI WGS metagenome assembly OGXX01 (sample SAMEA3541469, study PRJEB24748) | human gut metagenome | biome: human gut; feature: human-associated habitat; material: faeces | place: China | collected 2012 | reverse complement strand
CGGGGGAGGACTACGGCTGCCGCTGCGTTGCGCTGCCGGTATTTAACAAGAACGTAATTTTTCCGTGGGAAAATCTTTCTTCGGAAAAATAAAAGACAATTCCGAAGAAAGGAGTCAATGATGGAACAAAGATTTGACAGTATCCCTCTGGGCGAAACCTATTTTACCCCGGAGGGATATTTGATTGATAATCCCATCTTAACAAGGGTGGGAATTTTTGAGTATCACAATCCAGATGGCACTATCCGCAGGGAACTGCGGCTGCCGGAGGAAGTTTTTGCTGCCGAAAGCCTTGCGAGTTACAAAGGCAAGCCCGTCATCCTCACTCACGAGGCGGGGCTTGTTGATGTGGACAATGTACAGCAGGAGCACATTGGCACCATTTTGAGCGAGGGGATCCAGGATGGAGACAATGTCCGCGCCCAGATTGTGATACATGATGCAGAATCGTTGGACTATGGATTGCGTGAACTGTCGCTGGGATACACCCAAACGCCGGATGAAACGCCCGGAGTATGGAACGGACAGCCTTATGACGCAATCCAAAGAAATATCCAAATCAATCACCTTGCTCTTGTTGAAAAAGCGAGAGCAGGAGAACAGGCCCGTTTGAACATTGACGGGGAAGAACAAGGAGGAAACCAAATGTCGAAAGCAAGAAAAGACGGACTCACACCAGAAGAAATCGCAAGACTGGTGGAGGAGTACAAACAGAGACAGGCACAGCGGATGCAGAACAGTAATCCAACCACCGATGAGGGCACCAATCCAGAGGAGCAGACCACAGATGAGGGCGAGGCTGACCCGGTGCAGGAGGTAAAAGACCGCCGCGACCGCAGGGACGCTTCCGGCGATTGCGAGACAATGGATGAGGCATCCGGCGTGATTGCACAACAGGACGAGGACATTCAGAAACTGCTGGACTTTATCGCGCAGCTGCAGGCAAAGATCGACTTCGACGAAGCGTCCGGAGAAAAGGAAACCAACTCTGACGAGGAGGGTGCTTCGCAACCGGAAGCTGCTCCAGCGGAGGAAAAGAAAGAGGAATCGGTCAACATGGACAGCATCGATGCCTACATCAGCCAGAAAATCGAGCTGATTCGCTTAGGCGACAAACTCAATCTGGATGGCATCGAGACAATGAAACCTATGGATGCAAAGAAAGCCATCATCAAAAAGGTGCACCCGAACATCCGTCTGGATGGCAAAGATACCGCCTACATCAACGCAATGTTTGATATTGCCAAAGAAAGTGTCGGCAAAAGAAAGGACGTCGGCTATCAGCGCAGACAGATGTTCCGCGGTGATTCTGCCCAAAACAAAGCTGTTGACGGGCAGAACGAAGCCAGAAGAAGAATGATTGAAAAAATGGACGGAGGTAACAAGTAATGAGTATGTGGACAAACTACACCCAGTCTATGCCGGCAGGAGTGGCAGGCGGACTGTACGACTTAACCGAGCACGTGGTGGACAGCAGAATGAACGAGGCTGCCGGGCTTAAATTTGGTATGGGCGTTGTTCAGGGCAAAACAGCCGGCAAAACAGTGAAACTTCCCGCTACCGGTGCTACTATCGACAAGTTCGAGGGTATCATCATGGCAGATGTACGGGAAATGGACGCACAGGGCGATGTTTCCGTAGCGGCAAAGAGCACCGTCAGCGTGATGCACTCCGGCAGAATCTGGGTGCGCATCGTAGATGGCGTAAAACCCAAATATGGCGACCCTGTATATCTGGTAATCAACGGCGCTGGTCTTGGCTGCTTCAAAACTGCGGCGGACAGCGCAAATACCCTGCAACTTAACGCGCGCTTTTTGGGTGAGAAGGATTTATCTAATATCGCACCAATCGAGCTTTACGCACAGAAATAAGGAGGAGAAATGATGAACAAAACACAGCACACCGCATTCAGCGCAGAGGACCGCAAGGCGATTGAAAACTCGGGGATTTCCGCAAGTCTGGCAGGAAATCCGCAGATGAACTTTGACGCGGCAGAGGACGCAAGTATTTACTTTGCGCGGGAGCTTGATTTTGTAAAGGTCAAAACCTACGACAAAGTTTTCCCAGAACTCACTGCCCTCAAAATGTTCCCTGTTACCCATGAGGTGCCAGAGGGTGCAGAGAGTGTAACCTACTACGGATATGAGCCTACCGGTCTTGCCAAAATCATCGGCAACTACGCCACCGACCTGCCTCGTGCAGATGTAAAGGGTCAGCCCAAAACCGCACTGGTGAAGGGCATTGGTGCCAGCTACGGATACCGCGTACAGGACATGAGAGCCTCCAAACTGGCAGGCAAGGGACTGGATGCAAGAAAAGGTTCCGCAGCAAGATACGCTATCGACCGCTTTACCAACTCGGTTGCATGGAAGGGCGACAAGGAAAACAACCTTATTGGTATCCTGTCCGAAAACAACGATATTCCTTTGTACTCTCTGCCAAACGGGGCTACCAGCAGCACAGCCGACTGGAAAGGCAAGAGCGTGGACGAGATTATCAAGGACGTTTCCGGCATGATCGCACAGGTCAACGCCGCTACCCAGAACACCGAGCATCCAGATACGCTGGCAATCCCGTCTGATGTGTATCTGGACCTCTCTGTCAAGAGAATCCCTGATACCGGTATTTCCGTGCTGAAATATCTCCAGGATAACCTTGACGGTATCACGATTGTATCTTGTGCGGAGCTCAACGCAACCGCAGTAGAGAGCAATCCATACGCAAAACCAAGCGATGGCAAGGGTGTTGCGCTGCTGTATACCAACAATGTGGAAAAACTCTCCATCGAAATCCCGATGCCATTTTATCAGCATCCAGCTCAGAACAAGAATCTGGAAATCGTAGTACCATGCGAAGCCAGAGTTGTCGGCGCTATGATTTACTATCCGCTGTCTGCTATTATCGCAGTCGGCGTGTAAAAGGAGATTGAGAAAATGAAAAATATCACCAACAAAGGGACTAAGATTATCAGCATCGGCACTGTTCTCCTCCTCCCGAGGGAGACAAAGCCGCTGCCGGCTGAGTACGAAAAAAGCGAAATTCTCGATTTCTTCCAGGAGCGTGGAGTGATTGAGATTTCGGAGGAAGTAGCGGAAGAATCCGCTGAACCAGAGGCACCAGCCGAGCCTGAGACCGAGTCGGAAACTGAGTCGGAGGAAGATAAGCCAAAAGGCGGTAGACGCGGTTCCGCAGGCAAGCAGTAATGGATAATTTAACATTATTGCGCACGATTGCACCAGAGTTTTCCGAGGTTCCCGATGGGCTTATCCAAACATGGCTTGAACTTACAAGTCAGCTGGTGAGTGAAACAGCGTTTGGCACTCAGTACCCGCAGGCACTTGTCTATCTCACTGCTCACCGTATGAAGATGGCTGGACTGGGTACAGAAGGTGCATTTGGAAATATTGCTGATAGAGCAGGGGTTGTGTCCTACACGGAGGGCGCGACCTCTGTTTCTTTTGGCAATAACACAGGTGTTGCCGGCGCAGAATCCTCCCTCTCCCTTACAACCTATGGGATGGAATACCTGCGATTAAAACAGACAATTATCCCCATTATGGTTCGGAGGGATTGAGATGGTAGGGCATGACAAAGTGACTGCGCAGGGAAAGCGATTTTTGAAAGAGCTGCAAAAGCTGTCCGAAAAACAGGTGCGTGTCGGATTAAAGCGAGGGAAGAAAGGAAAACGGCATAACGGGACCTCCTCTCAAACCGACCTTGTGGATATTGCTTTATACAATGAGCTTGGCACAAGCACTATACCCGCCCGCCCATTTTTTGCGCAGACGGTACAGGTACATGAGGAAGAAATCAGGGAAGCGGCTGTATCCGAAGCGGAGAAGGTGCTGCGCGGAAACGAAAAGGCGCAGCAGGCTTTTCGGGAGATAGGAACCGATGTGCAAAAAAAGGTACAAAAACGCATTGACGAAGGACAGTTTGTCCCGAATGCACCCTCTACCATCAAGCGCAAGGGGCACGACCATCCGCTGATTGATACCGGGACGATGAGGGATAGTATCTCGTATACCATCTGCGAGAAAGGGAAGTATGATTGATGTTTTCTTCTCAGTACACCATTCGCCGCTACGGAAAGGCGGACCAGGATGGATGCCACCCATATCGGGATATTACAGTACGGCTCAACATCCAATCTCTGAACGCCCGGGAACTGGAAGCTTTGCCAGAGGGAGAACGCTCCCTTCGCAGGGTGAAAAGTTTTGGAAAATCAGAGATACATACCGTAAACCAACAGACAGGAACCCCGGCGGACCGCCTGTATTATCAAGGGGAATGGTACGAATGTGAGCAGGCTTCCCGGTGGCAGCATACTCCAATCGGGCACTGGGAGTGCCAATGGGTAGTTTTGCCAGCAGGAGAGCAGGAAGGAGTGAGGATGTGACGACAGAAGAAGCACAGCTGAAGGTGGAGGAGCTGGTGCGGCGATATTTTGCAGGGGCAACCGTCCGATGGTGTGAGACCAACCAAGTCAAACCTCCCTATCCTTTTGTTGCCCTCAAATTAACAGACGTTTCGCATTTTCTCCACCCAGACGAATCGGGAGAGACAGAAATCTCCCAGCGGTATTACTGCACAGGGCGGATTGCTCTGAACCTGTATACCGGCGGAAGAAAAGGCACTGGAAAGCCCGGAATGAGCGCACCTCCTCCCAGAAATACAGCTGTTAGCGACCTCCAGAGGTTTATCCGCTACCTTGGCTCAGATGCCGGGCAGGATTTTTTAGAGGAGCACGATATTTGTTTGCAGGAGGAGGGAAGCACGGTGGATGTCAGCGTTTTGCTCAACGATGCAAAATATGAGTATCGGGCAATGCAGGAGTTTTCCATCAGTTTTGTGGAAGATGTGTATGGACATTCCAGTACAACACCACCGGCAGGGCAGGACAGCACTGTACCGACACCGAGCGGGGGAGGCACCAGCGAGCAAGCTGCTGACACAAGCGGTTGGTTTGAAAGTGCAGAAGTAAATTATAGCAAGGAGGCACAGGCTTAATGAGCAATAATCTAAACGATATTGTTGATATTCAGATTCGGATTGCAGCTCCGGCAACCGGAATCGCCGGCTTCGGAAGCATCCTGATTGTCGGACCAGAACCGACGTCCAAAAAGCTGGACGATTACAAGGCAATCGGAGTCTACACCTCTCTGGAGGGGGTAAAAACAGCAGGATGGGTAGAGGGCGAAGCTGTTTACGATGCGGCGGCAGTTGCGTTTTCCCAGCAGCCTCACCCGTCCAAGATTTTTGTAGCGGCTAATGTAAAGAATCTGGAAACCCCAGAGGCACTGAGCGATACATTGGAGCGAGCATCGGCAAACACCGAGTGGTTTGTAATTTGCCCGGCAGGGATTGAGAAAACGAAGCATGAGGACATTGCAAAGTGGGCGGAAGCTCACGAGAAGATGGCTTGCTTTACCATAGTTGAGCAGGCAAGCAGCCTGAAAACAAGCACCTATCAGAACAGCTTTGAAATTTACAGCCCGAACAAAACAGAAGCAAACAAGTACATGAACGTGGCGTTTGCCGTTTCCTGCCTTTCCTTTGAGCCGGGTAGTGAAACATGGGCATTTAAATCCCTGCATGGTGTATCTGTGGCAGAACTTACCGCTACACAGATGAGCACTTTGCAAGAAAAGAATATCTCCTACTTTACCGAGTACGGCGGCAAGGCAATCACGCAGGGAGGAAAAACAGTAAACGGAGAATGGATTGATACAGTTCGGTTTATGTGGTGGCTGAAAGCCTTCATGCAGAACTGCATCTACAATCTGTTTGTTACCAATCCCAAAATCCCATACACGGATGGAGGCATTGCACTGGTGGAAAACCAGATGATTTATGCACTCAAGCGCGGACAGAAGATGGGTGGCATTTCGCCGACCGAGTATGACGAGGACGGCAACGCTGTTCCGGGATTTACCGTAACCGTACCGTTGGCAAGAGAGCTGACTCAAGCAGAACGGGCAAGCAGACAGCTGAAAGGTTGCGAGTTTACAGCTCGTCTGGCTGGTGCAATCCACTTTGTAGAGGTGCGCGGCACCTTAGAGTATTAAGGAGGCAAGCATGAGCGAGAGAGTAATTTATAATTGCAAGGACATCCTGATCGGGCTTGGACCATACCGCCTGACTGGATATGCCGATGATGCCTTTTTGAGCGTTGAGGACATGGCGGAGGAAGCTGCTCCGACTGCTGGCTGTGATGGCGCAGTTGTTGTTTCCCTCGACCCGAACCCGTGCTCGAAGGTAACAATCACAAACCTGTACGGCGTACAGGCAAACCGCATCCTGAACAATCTTGCACAGAGATTGAGGGACGGGGATTTACAGATGTTCCCTCTGCTAATCAAAAAGAAAAGCGGAGAAGTTATCTTTTCCGCCGAGGAAGCATGGGTAGCAAAAACACCAAACAGTGATTTCGGCAGAAAAGCCGGAAGCCGCCAGTGGGTGATTTACACAGCTGATTCGGAAAGGAGCAACGTATAATGCAGAGCAACTACAGCAGAAGGATGGAAGGGAAAGAGGTAAATCTAGGAGGAATCAACTTCCTGATTTATCCTTTCGGAGCTTTCACCGCAGCAAATCTTTCTGGTGAGCTTACTGGAATGCTTCTGCCGGCGGCGGGTGCGCTTGCGCCCCTGCTGGGAGGAGATAAAAAGCTGAGCTTAGATGATGATGTGCTGGAAGCGGCTCCGCAGATTGCACAGGCGTTTTCGATGGTGAGCGGTGATAAGATTGAGGGGCTACTCAAAAAGCTGCTTTGTTCGAAAAACATCGTGCTCAGGGACAAGGGGGAATATCTGACTGAAGAAATGGCAGATGAAATTTTCTGTGCAGAAATTCAAGATATGTACCTTTTGGCGTTCTATGTCCTCAAGGAGAACTTTGGCGGTTTTTTCGAGAAAATCAGTGCCCTCTTTGGCAACCTCGTGAAGGAGGAGGGGGGACTGGGAACCCAGAACAATACGGTCACCTTGACACAAGCAGGTTCGGGGAATTAGAGCTGCGGATGTACACCCTCATTAAAGCAGGGCTTGCATCCAAATGGGAGCTGGAAACCTGCTACTCGCTGGATGAGGCGCTAAAACTCTATGCGCTGTATATCCGCGATATGGATATCCAGCAGATGCAGGCAGAGGAAATCAGGAGGGGGTGAGAATTTGACGATACGGGATATAGCGATTGCGATAGGGTTTGAGATTGACGATGCGTCTTTCAAGAAGGCTGAGGAAACGGTTGAAAAAGCCAAACAGCGTTGGCAAACAGCGCTTCGCGGATTGCGGGCAGAAATAAAAGTAGATACTGTGCAGTCCGGTGTGGAAAGCGCGCCGCTGCCTAAAAAACCGGAAAATCGGTCCGCATTGGGGACAGAGCAGCAGATTTCGGAAGAACTCAGGGAACAGCAGGGAACAACAGAAGAAATTCTGGAAAACCAACAGCAAATCAGTGAAACGCTTACAGAACAAGAACAAAAGCAGGAGCAGATTTCAAACACTCAAAGGGAAATAAACGAAAATACCCAACAAAATGTATCGGCGAATTTTAACTTGAAAAGTATTTTGGATAAGATTTTTCGGGTTAATAAGAATAATACAAACGAAACCGAAAAAGGGAAAAAGAAAAACAATCTTCTTCTCAATGTCCTTAATAAGGTTTTGGGGAAATGCAAGCAAATTGTTGCGTCTGTAAAGAAACACCATACTTCCGCAGAAAAGGTGAAAAGCACTTATCAACAGATTGTGGGAACAATGGGGAAAATTGCCGGTATGCTGGGTTTGGGTTTTTCTCTGGTTCAGCTCAAGCAAATCTCGGAGGAGTTTAACGGAATCAACGACCGAATCAGAGATGCCACCCGAGGAATGGGAGAACAAAGCGCCATTCAGCAGCAGATTTTACAGGCTGCCAACGCAAGCAGAACTTCCTACGGAGATACTGCGAAGTTTGTGGGCAATCTGGTGCAGGAGAACAAAGAACTGTTCGGTTCTGTGGAAGAAGCGGCAAACTATGCGCAGCTCACCTCCAAACTGTTTAAGGCTGCCGGAAAATCCAACGAAGAAACCGCCGCCTTGCAGGAAGCAATCAACAAATCCTTTGCAAAAGGAAAGGTAGACAGCGAAACAATCAGCCAGTTATTGGAGAACGCGCCGGAAGCAGTGAAACTGCTGGAAAAGGAGCTTGGTGTCGGCAAAGAACGGTTTGAAGAGATGGCATCGCAAGGGCAAATCAGTTTGTCTGCCCTGAAAAATGCGATTGTCAACAATGCAGACACCATCAACGCTTCGTTTAACGAACTGGACATGAACCTTTCCGATGCGCTGCTCAACATTCGCAATCAATGGGGATTGTGGGTGGATAAGGTAAACAGTCAGTACGGACTTACCAAAAAGCTATCTGCTTTTCTGGTAAATTTCTTCTCCAAACTGTTGGGGTGGCTGGACAAGGCAGTTGCGTTTATCGACAAAATTGCAGACAAAGTGGGTGGTATGGAAAACCTGCTGAAACTGCTTGCGATGGCGGCAGGTTCTATCTGGCTTGCACTCAACGCCAGCAAAATTCTCGGCTTCTTCAAGAGCCTCAGTGGACTGCTTACCATGGCAAACCTCAAAACGCTTGCACTGGTAGCGGTTATCATGCTGATTGCCCTTGCCATCGACGATTTGATTCACTTTATGCGAGGCGATGCCAGCGTCATCGGTGAGTTTTTGGAGGAGATGGGGATTGATGCAGATGATGCCCGGGAGAAAATCCAAAAAGGTATTGACTCTGTTTTGAACTTTGTCCAAAAAGCCGGAAGTGTTATCAAAAAGGTGATTGGATGGCTTGGCGAGTGGGTTCGGGCATTTGTAGATGGAATCTCTGCGGCGATTGGTGCGCTGGGAGATTTGATTGAGTGGTTCAAAAATAAGTGGGAATGGCTGAAAGGCAGTGCTGTCGGAAAGTTTGTTGGCAAGGTCGGCGACATGGTAGGGAGTGGTTTTGAATGGCTCCAGAAGGGCGCGGACTGGTTGACAAAGGATGGAACGGTGCAAGCCGCTACCGCTAGTGCATCTGCCGGAGCAGGCAACAAAACCAACAACGTGACCATCAACAACAATGTGACCAATACCTTCAACGGCTCCGACCGGGAAATGCAGCAGAAAGGCGCTGAAATGACCGGACAGGCTGTGAATGATAGTTCCGAGGAAGCCGCCAGAGCTCTTGCAACAGGACGATGATGGGAGGGATAGCATGAGACCACAGCCAGTAAACATAGGGGGAATTGCGTGCGATGCACTGATTCATCACGAACTGGGAATGGAAACTGATATTCCAGATTACCCGGTGGAGGAAGGATTTTCTGTGCAGGACACGATGATTCTCAAGCCAAAAACACTGACGCTGACGGTGATTGTCAGCAACACTCCCATTACCTTCCGCTCCGGCGCTTCACCGACAAGGGTGCAACAGGTGGCGGCTCGATTCCAGGAGCTATACACGAGACGAGAACTGATTACTGTTACCTCATCGAAAGGTGTTTTCAAAAACATGGGTATCACGAGCCTTTCTATGCCTTATGACGTATCTACCAAAACATCCTTGGAAATTCCAATCACGCTCAAAGAGGTGCTGACAACCTCCTCCAAAACCGTGACAATCCCATCGGAGTACGGGCGAGGGGGAGACACCGGAACAACCGCCGGCACTGCAAGCACAACACCTTATGGGAGCTCAGGAGGGGCAAGCAGTACTGTTGTGGGTAACAATAGCAGCACTTCTGACAGTTTGAGCGGAGGCGGAAAAAGCTCAATCGCCCATCAGGCAATGACAGGACTGTTCGGCAAGGAAGGATTTGAAAGTGGAGTAGAAAACCTTGTGGGATTGTGGGGAGGGGTTAAATGATTACAGTAATTACCGTTCCAGACTATAACGACAGCTTTTCTCGCGTTGTTCTGGCTGGGAAAGAATACCTTATCCGCTTCAGCTACAATTTCTCGGGGGATTATTGGACATTCGGAATTTTCGACCACAATCAGAATCCGTATGTGCAGGGAATCAAAATTGTCCCAAACTCCCCGCTTAATTTCTTCTCCCTCTGCCACGGACTGCCGGAAGGGTTGTTTGGAGCGCTATCCGCAAAACAAAACATTGGACGGAATGACTTCAAAGAAAACCATGCACAGTTTATCTTTTTCCCAAAGGAAGATTTTTTGACGCTGGGAGGGAAGTTGCTTGAATAACTGGATTCGAGCTTATCAGTTTTCGGCAGGGCAGGCAGGAGGAATCGGATTCGGAACCAACGAACTGCGCATTCAGTTTTCTGTGGAAAAATCGGATGTTGCAAGCCCAAATACTGCGAAAATCTCAATCTGGAATCTGAACCCGGCTCATAAAGCGGCGCTGGAGGAGAAGGATTGTATTGTTACCCTTAATGCAGGATACAAAGGGAATACCCCGATGGTCCTCACAGGAACCGTTACCAATGTCGTAACAGAGGACGATGGGGCGGACCAAAAGACAACCGTTGATGTGCTGGACGGGAGAAAAGAGCTTCGAGACAGCTATGTGACATTAGGCTATCTGCAATCGACCGACTCCAAACTGATTTTGCAGGACGCGGCCGGACAGATGGGATTGCCTA
>OGXX01004550.1_pt1 | contig 10634 bp, 10 predicted proteins | sample 1576301 | NCBI WGS metagenome assembly OGXX01 (sample SAMEA3541469, study PRJEB24748) | human gut metagenome | biome: human gut; feature: human-associated habitat; material: faeces | place: China | collected 2012 | reverse complement strand
TTGGCCAGTTCCGTCTGGACGGAATCCCGCCAGCACGTCGTGGTGTTCCGCAGATTGAAGTTACATTTGATATCGATGCAAACGGTATCGTAAATGTATCTGCTAAGGATCTTGGAACAGGTAAAGAACAGCACATCACAATCACAGCTGGTTCTAACATGTCTGATTCCGATATCGACAAGGCAGTAAAAGAAGCTGCTGAGTTTGAAGCACAGGATAAGAAACGTAAAGAAGCAATCGATACAAGAAACAATGCTGATTCCATGGTATTCCAGGTTGAGAATGCACTGAAAGAAGCCGGAGACAAGATCGATGCTAATGATAAAGCTGCTGTAGAAGCAGACCTGAACGCACTGAAAGATTTACTGTCTCAGACTGCAAATGCAGAAGAGATGACAGATTCTCAGGTAGCAGATATCAAAGCTGCTCAGGAGAAGATGATGGAAAGTGCTCAGAAGCTTTTCGCTAAAATGTATGAGCAGACACAGCAGGCAGGCGGCCAGGCAGGACCGGACATGAATATGGGCGGCGGTGCAGCAGGCAGCACAGATGCAGGAAACAACGATGATGTTGTAGATGCTGATTACAAAGAAGTATAATGTGACATTTCTGTAAAAGCAGAGATTTGCAACGGAAATATCAATAATAACTGTTCAGTGGGAGAGTCTCTCTCACTGAATAGTTGTGTTATAAATAAAACGGGTATAGGATTAAAATCATGGCTGATAAGAGAGATTATTATGAAGTCTTAGGCGTGGACAAAAGCGCCGATGACGCAACACTTAAAAAAGCATATCGTAAGCTGGCCAAGAAGTATCACCCGGATGTAAATCCAGGAGATAAAGAGGCTGAGGCGAAATTTAAAGAGGCAACAGAGGCTTACACCATCTTAAGCGATCCGGAGAAGAGAAAACAGTATGACCAGTTTGGCCATGCGGCTTTTGAAAACGGTGGCGGAGGTGCCGGCGGCGGCTTCGGAGGTTTTGATTTTAACGGTGCTGATATGGGTGATATCTTCGGCGATATTTTCGGCGATTTATTTGGCGGCGGCAGCAGAAGCAGACGTGCCAATAATGGTCCGATGAAGGGAGCTAATCTCCGCGCACGCGTAAATATTACTTTTGAAGAAGCTGTCTTTGGCTGTGAGAAGGAACTGGAGATCGTACTGAAAGACGAGTGCACCACCTGTCATGGAACAGGTGCGAAGCCGGGTACTTCACCGGTAACCTGTCCGAAATGTCATGGAGAAGGTCAGGTTGTTTATACACAGCAGTCCATGTTTGGAATGGTGCGTAATGTACAGACTTGTCCGGATTGTCATGGATCAGGTAAGATCATCAAGGATAAATGTACTTCCTGCCGCGGAACCGGATATACATCTTCAAGAAAGAAGATTCAGGTATCTGTACCTGCAGGTATTGACAATGGTCAGAGCATCCGCATCCGTGAGAAGGGTGAACCGGGTACAAACGGAGGTCCGAGAGGCGATCTGCTTGTAGAAGTAAATGTTGCACGTCATCCGATCTTCCAGAGACAGGATATGAATATCTTCTCTACTGCGCCTCTTACATACGCGCAGGCAGCACTGGGCGGTACTGTACGTATCAACACAGTGGATGGAGAGGTTGAATATGAAGTGAAACCCGGAACTCAGACAGACACAAGGATCCGTCTGAAGGGAAAAGGTGTACCGTCTCTGAGAAATAAGAATGTACGTGGCGATCATTATGTGACTTTCGTTGTGCAGGTTCCTACAAACCTCAACGAAGAAGCAAAAGAAGCACTGCGCAAATTCGATGAGGCGTGTGGTAACCGTCCGAAATCAAAAGATTCTGATGATTTTGAAAAACCGGAAAAGAAGAAAAAGAGTTTCATGGATAAATTAAAAGAGACTTTTGAGGATTAATTATAAAAGAAAATTAAAGAAAAGAGGTTTACCCTCTTTTCTTTTTTTGTATAGTCGTGTATATTGAAGAGTAACGGTAAAAATCAGATGAACAGACAGGAATAAAAGTTTCCTGAGAAATGGAGAGATATTTGACAAAAACAGAGAAGATCGCAGCTTTTCGGGAGAAGTATCTCCCTGTATGGGTAATTTTGCCGCTGATAAGCATTTTTGTATTAAACTGTCTTATTTACTGGGGAAGCGGAGTACTGACAGCAGACAGATATCATTTTGATTTTACCATGTCACTGGACAGGGCAGTGCCGTTAATACCACAGTTTATCTGGATTTATATTCTGGCATTCCCTTTTTGGGCAGTGAATTATATTCTGGCTGCACAGAGAGGAAAAGATGGATTTTATCGGTTTGTGGCAACTGATCTGACTGTTCATATTACATGTTTTATTATTTTTCTGGTTTTGCCAACTACCAATGTCAGACCTGAGCTTGCAGGAACTACATGGTCCCAGCAGATGCTTAAGTTTGTTTATCTCATGGATGGTGGAAACAGTCCGTCTAACTTATTTCCGTCAATCCATTGTTATGTAAGCTGGCTGAGCTGGCGCGGAGTCAGTAAATCAGAGAATATTCCAAAATGGTATCAGCATTTTTCACTGATTTTTGCAATACTGATCATTATTTCTACCCAGGTGCTTAAACAGCATTATCTGGTGGATGCCATTGCCGGAGTTGCACTGGTAGAATTGGCGTGGAGATTTTACAGCAAAGGAAATCGCCACGAGATATTCAGACATTTTTTTGAAAAAATAAGTGAAGCATGCAGTCGGTGGGTAAATAAGAATTGACTGGATGTGGTGAGATGCTGCATTATGGGAATAGCTGCAGAGTAACAGAGAATGGGCCAGACATATTTTGGGATGATAATAGTTAATTATATAACATAAAGAAATGGAGACAATTACATGAAGTGGAACCGTTTTACAGTAAAAACGAAAACAGAAGCAGAAGATATCGTTATCAGCACACTTGCAGAAGTCGGCATTGAAGGCGTGGAAATTCAGGACAAACAGCCTCTGACTGAGGAAGACAAGGCTCAGATGTTTGTAGATATTATGCCGGAAGGACCTGCAGATGACGGCGTTGCCTATCTGAATTTTTATCTGGAAGAAGATGCAGACAAAGAAGCAATCCTGAAAGATGTTCGTGAAGCATTAGATGACCTGAAGAATTTTATGGACATCGGGGAAGCTACCATTGAAGAATCTCAGACAGAGGACAAGGACTGGATTAATAACTGGAAACAGTATTTCCACCAGTTCTATGTAGATGATATCCTTATCGTACCGTCATGGGAAGAAGTAAAAGCAGAGGATAAAGACAAGATGATCCTCCACATTGATCCGGGTACAGCCTTCGGTACAGGTATGCATGAGACTACTCAGCTTGTGATTCGCCAGTTAAAGAAATATGTAACACCGGATACAGAGATGCTTGACGTAGGAACCGGAAGCGGTATCCTTGGTATCGTTGCCCTGAAACTTGGTGCGAAACATGTACTGGGAACAGACCTTGATCCATGTGCAGTTCCTGCAGTTGCAGAGAATAAAGAAGCAAACCAGATCGTGGATGAAACTTTTGATATGGTGATCGGAAACATCATTGACGATAAAGCGATTCAGGATCAGGCAGGATATGAAAAATATGATATCGTAACAGCAAATATCCTTGCAGATGTTCTGATCCCTCTGACACCGGTAATTGTAAACCAGATGAAAAAAGGCGCTTACTACATTACTTCCGGTATTCTTGATGTGAAGGAAGAAGTTGTAGTGGAGGCGGTAAAAGCAGCAGGCCTGACGGTCGTAGAAGTGACACATCAGGGCGAGTGGGTTTCCGTAACAGCAAGAAAGGACTGATCCTATGCAGCGTTTTTTTGTGGAGTCTTATCAGATTGAGGAAGAGGCACACCGTATCCACATCAATGGGACGGATGTAAATCATATTAAAAACGTTCTCCGCATGAAATGTGGGGAGGATGTGTGGATCAGTGACGGAGGAGATAAAGAATACCACTGCCAGATTGAAGAACTGGGAGAGGATGAGGTTCTGCTGCATATCCTCTATGCACAGGAGCCGGAATATGAGCTGCCAAATAAGCTTTATCTTTTCCAGGGACTGCCGAAAGCAGACAAGATGGAACTGATCATCCAGAAAGCAGTAGAGTTGGGAGCTTTTTCTATAATCCCGGTAGAGACAAAGCGATGTGTGGTGAAACTGGATGTTAAGAAGGCAGCAAAGAAGGTGGTTCGCTGGCAGCAGATCGCAGAGAGTGCAGCAAAGCAGTCCAAGCGAATGCTGATCCCGGAAATCCATGAAGTAATGACCTACAAACAGGCACTGGAATTTGCGAAACAGTTAGATGTAAAACTGATCCCGTACGAACTTGCCAAAGGAATGAAAGAAACCAGAGAAATCCTCAGCGAGATTAAGCCTGGACAGTCTGTCGGTATCTTTATCGGACCGGAGGGTGGATTCGAGGAAGAAGAGGTAGCAAAGGCACTGGAAGCAGGTGCCCATGCGATTACACTTGGAAGACGAATCCTCAGAACTGAGACAGCAGGACTTGCGATTCTTTCAGTTCTGATGTTCCAGTTGGAAAATGAATAATAGAAACAAGAGAGAACAAAAATGGAAGCATATTTTGATAATTCAGCCACGACCCGCTGCTTTGAAGAAGTAAAGGACATCGTGGTAAAAACAATGATGGAAGATTTTGGAAATCCATCTGCCATGCACCAGAAAGGTGTAGACGCAGAAGGGTATGTCAAAGAATCTGCCAGAACGTTGGCACAGATACTGAAAGTAACAGAAAAAGAAATCCTGTTCACTTCCGGCGGAACAGAGTCAAACAACCTGGCTCTGATCGGTGGTGCGCTTGCCAACAAACGAAGCGGTAATCACATTATCACAACTGCAGTAGAGCATGCTGCAGTCAGCCAGCCGGTAGCTTTTTTGCAGGAACAGGGATTTGAAGTGACCATTCTTCCTGTAGACGGGCATGGAGTAGTAAAACTTGACGCATTGGAGAAAGCATTAAGGCCGGATACCATTCTCGTATCTACAATGATGGTAAATAATGAGACCGGTGCGGTTATGCCTGTAGAGAAAATCGGTGCAATGATCCAGGAGAAGTGTCCGAAGGCGCTGTATCATGTAGATGCGATCCAGGCATTCGGTAAATATCGTATTTATCCGAAGAAATGGAATATCCATCTTCTGTCTGTCAGCTCACATAAGATCCATGGACCAAAAGGAGTTGGATTCCTGTACATCAACAGCAAGGCAAAAGTGCAGCCTCTGATTCTCGGCGGCGGCCAGCAGAATGGCATGCGTTCCGGAACAGACAATGTACCGGGAATCGCAGGACTTGGTGTTGCAGCGAAGATGATGTACCAGAACTTTGACGAGAAAGTAGAGCATCTTTACCAGCTCAAAGAACGCATGGCAGAAGGACTTTCTAAGATTGACGATGTAGTAATCAATGGAATGCCTGTCAGAGAAGGCGCACCGCATATCTTAAGCGTCAGCTTTCTGGGAATCAGAAGCGAGGTATTGCTTCATACCTTAGAGGACAGAAACATTTACGTATCAGCAGGAAGCGCATGCTCCAGCCATAAGAGAAAACCAAGCGCAACACTTTCAGCAATGGGAATGAGCAATGCACAGATCGAGAACACTGTACGTATCAGCTTCTCAGAGGAGAATACATTCGAAGAAGTTGACTACTGCCTGGAAGTTCTGAATGAAGTACTGCCGATGCTGAAACGCTATGCACGCAGATAACAAATAATAGTTATAAGTGATATTTGGAATGGAACCTGAGATAAGCTCAGGAATATTTGAAAAGGTTGTTAATAGCATTTATATGAATTCTATTTGAAAATTACAGATATTAAATCCAGAAAAATATTAATTCTAATATTATATAAAACAATTTATTATAAGCAAAATAAGAGAAGGAGAAACAAATGATATTCCACGCATTTTTAATAAAATACGCAGAAATCGCCATCAAGGGCAAGAACAGATACATCTTCGAAGATGCCCTTGTAAAGCAGATGAACATCGCCCTTTCCAAAGTAGAAGGTGAGTTTGAAGTAAAGAAAGAACAGGGAAGAATCTATGTATTCTGCCCGGAGCAGTATGACTATGATGAGACAGTAGAAGCCTTGCAGCATGTATTCGGTATTGTTGGAATCTGCCCTGTAGTGATCTACGAAGATCAGGGATTCGAGCAGATGGCAAAGGACGTAGTTTCCTACATGAAGAACTGCCATCCGGACTACGACGGAAGCTTTAAAGTATATACAAGAAGAGCAAAGAAATCCTATCCGATCACATCCATGGAAGTCAGCGCAGAACTGGGCGGCCGCATTCTGGATGAATTCCCGGATGCAAGTGTAGATGTACATGAACCGGATCTGACTCTCTCTGTGGAAATCAGAGACAAGATTTATGTATATTCCCAGACTATCAAGGGCGCAGGCGGAATGCCGATCGGCACAAACGGAAAAGCCATGCTTCTTCTTTCAGGCGGCATCGACAGCCCGGTAGCAGGATACATGATCGCAAAACGTGGCGTTAAAATTGACGCTGTATATTTCCACGCTCCGCCATACACCAGCGAGAGAGCAAAACAGAAAGTTGTAGATCTGGCAAAACAGGTAGCAAAATACAGTGGACCAATCCGCCTTCATGTAGTGAACTTCACAGATATTCAGCTCTATATTTACGACCAGTGTCCGCACGATGAGCTGACTATCATTATGCGTCGTTACATGATGCGTATTGCAGAGCATTTCGCAAAAGAAAGCAGATGTCTCGGTCTGATCACTGGAGAAAGCATCGGTCAGGTTGCCAGCCAGACCCTGCAGAGCCTTGCAGCAACAAACGAAGTCTGCACACTCCCTGTATACCGTCCGGTTATCGGATTCGACAAACAGGAAATCGTAGAAAGATCCTGGGAAATCGGAACCTATGAAACATCCATTCAGCCATTCGAAGACTGTTGTACTATTTTCGTGGCAAAACATCCGGTTACCAAACCAAACCTGAACGTGATCCACCGTTCTGAAACAAAACTGGAAGAAAAAATTGACGAACTCATGAAGACAGCGCTGGAGACTGTTGAGATTATTGAGATTGATTAATATCGATTACAAACATTCGGAATCTGCTGACGCTACTTCCTTATGTTTGAACTTGAAACTCTGGTATACAAAAAAAGAGGAACTGGTAAACAGTTCCTCAATGACTGCGAAAAAATTATTCTGTAACGTATTTGCCTACGATTGCCATAACGGTATCAAGAGCAGCGCCATCAGCGTGGATGTTTAAATCGATTGGTTTGGATAAATCAAGGCTGAAAATACCCATGATAGATTTTGCGTCGATTACATATCTTCCGGATACTAAATCGAAATCGCAGTCGAATTTGCTGATTTCATTAACGAACGCTTTCACTTTATCGATAGAGTTCAGTGAAATTTTAACTGTTTTCATTATGAGAACCTCCCTTAATAATAGTTATTTGCTGACCTGATTGTCTGTCAGCTTACAGTTTTCATCTTAACGGCAGAGACCATAAAAGTCAAGGTGAAAACGGATAAAATTTCCAGAAAGATTTAGTGAAAATGTAGAACAGTGCTAAAATATCAGACTGTTTTGTAGAAAATGAACAATAACTAAAGCGAAAACAAAATCTATTCTGTAAGCATATAAGTTTTCGAAATGTCAGCATGTATACAAAGTCCAGACTACAGAAAATGAGTATGCAGGTATAGAATTATAAAAACAGAAAAATCAATTAGGAGGAAAGAATGGGAAAAAAAGTTGCACTTCACAACTTAGGATGTAAAGTAAACGCCTATGAAGTAGAAGCCATGCAGCAGCTTCTGGAAGAAGCGGGCTACGAGATCGTACCTTTTGAACCGGGGGCTGATGTATATTTAATTAATACCTGTACAGTAACCAACATTGCAGATCGTAAATCCAGACAGATGCTGCACAAAGCAAAGAAAATGAACCCGGATGCTATCGTGATCGCAGCCGGATGTTATGTACAGACAGATGAAGGGAAACTGGATAAAGATGAGGCTGTAGACCTGATCCTTGGAAACAATCAGAAGGGAAATATTGTCCAGGTACTCGAGGAATATGAGCAACAGCACACCAAACAGAAACATGTGCTCAAGATTAACCAGACAAAAGAATATGAAGAACTGGCAATTGATCATACAGCAGAGCATGTACGCGCATATATCAAAGTTCAGGACGGCTGTAATCAATTCTGTACTTACTGTATCATTCCTTATGCAAGAGGTCGTGTCAGAAGCCGTAAGATCGCGCATGTAATGGATGAGGTTCATGCACTTGCATCAAAAGGATACAAGGAAGTCGTTCTGACAGGAATTCATTTAAGCTCTTATGGTGTAGATTTCCCGGCAGAAGAGAAAGAAACACTGCTTTCCCTGATCCGGGCAGTACATGAGGTAGAAGGAATCGAACGAATCCGTCTGGGCTCCCTGGAACCGGGAATCATCACAGAAGAATTTGTGCAGAGCATTGCCGCATTGCCGAAAATGTGTCCGCATTTCCATCTGTCCCTGCAGAGCGGATGTGATACCACACTGGAGCGAATGAATCGCAGATACAGAAGCGCAGAATATGCAGAGAAATGCGGGCTTCTGAGAAAATATCTGGGAAATCCTGCACTTACCACAGATGTGATCGTTGGTTTTCCGATGGAAACAGAAGAAGATTTTCAGGATTCCTATGATTTCGTAGAGAGCATTCATTTTTATGAAACTCATATTTTCAAATATTCCCGCCGCCATGGAACAAAGGCTGCAGCCATGTCCGGACAGCTCACTGAAGCACAGAAAGCGGTCAGAAGTGACAAGATGCTTGCTTTAAATGAACAGCATGCGAAAGAATATGAGAAATCCATGCTCGGCGGTGAACTGAAAGTACTTCTTGAGGAAGAAGTAGAGATTAACGGAGAGCAGTGGTATATCGGCCACAGTATGGAATATATTAAAACAGCAGTGAAAAAACAGGACAACTACAGTGTGAATGACATCATTACTGTAAAAGCTGAAGAATTCCTGGAAGAACATACATTAACAGGTGAGGTTCTGGGAGTAGAATAGTTACAGTTCACTTCATTCTCAGCGGAATAGTGGTGTGTGAACAGTAACAACAGTAACGAATAATCATCAATAAATTTGCGGTTGCACAATACGTGAAATTATATTAAAATATAGAAGAAAATATGTGTATTGTATACGAAATTTGCAATACATAGCAAAGCAGAATTACTAAGAAGGCTTTGCGACAATAAATCAGGTAAGGACGTGAATAAAATGGCAGAGAACAATCTGGGTAATACCCAATATTTCAGAAGCAACGACGGCATCTTCACAATAAGTTTCATAGAAATCCCCACAGCGGAACAACATAATCGCATCGGGGTGTTTTGCTTTCAAATCATAAAATTGCTTCATCATCGGGGTCAACCCTTCTTTTGCCATAATCGCTAACTTTTTAGAATGAACCACAAAAATACGATTATTTTTTTTGATTTGAAATGGATTATTCTGTTTTTCTACAAGATACGAAAAACGGGACAACCCTCAAATCACAAGAGGAAAGCCCCGACAAACAAATCTTTAATCTCTCAAAATTTTTCTCATAAACACTCAACGAACTATTCGTTTGCTTTTCCTATTAAACCACTGCCTCACGCAGTCCTATGCTCAACATTATACTGTAACAATCTTTTTTACCTCAATCTAATACCTAACCTATCTACATCTCACGATGCTTTCAATATCGTCTCTTGTTTTAAGACAATGCAAAGTTACGCGATATTCCTGAAAGCCGCATGCTTTCGGACGTAATATTCCCATTATGCCTCTTTTTCTTGATTTACGTCAAGGAATATCCTGAAAAAATTCGCTGCGACATGTAAAATCCGTATATTTGTTTCCACGAAAATAGGAGGCGGCTCGGCAAAGACAAATCAGAAAACTGCGTTTTCATTTGTCTCTGCACTCGCCTTTCACTATCTTTGTACCTTATTATAAAAAGAAAAGAGATGAAAAAGGTAGAAGTCTCAGAACTTACGGAGAATTTTTTCGAAACGATCAGCAAAGAATGGATGTTGGTCTGTGCCGGCGATGCCAACCGATATAACATGATGACCGCATCATGGGGCGGAGTAGGGTGGTTATGGAACAAACCTGTAGCTTTCGTATTCATTCGTCCCGAACGCTATACTTTTGAGTTTACGGAAAACAACGACTTCATGACGCTCTCTTTCTTTGGGAAATCACCCAAGGCGCGTGAAGTATATAACTTGTGCGGTTCAAAATCCGGACGGGATATAGACAAGACACTCGAAAGCGGACTTACGCCATATCCCCTTGAAGAAGGCAAATGCGTAACTTTTGAACAGGCACGGCTTGCTTTGGCCGGCAGGAAGTTGTATGCCGGCAACTTGGCTCCCGAAGCTTTCCTCGACCCATCGCTCAACGGAAGATGGTACGGCAAACAAGGCGGTTACCATAAAATGTATATTGTGGAAATCACCGGCGCGTGGATAAACGACATCATTCTATAAACAGATTAAAATAAAAATATCAATATATAAGATGGAATACAATAG
>OGXX01004545.1_pt1 | contig 10642 bp, 10 predicted proteins | sample 1576301 | NCBI WGS metagenome assembly OGXX01 (sample SAMEA3541469, study PRJEB24748) | human gut metagenome | biome: human gut; feature: human-associated habitat; material: faeces | place: China | collected 2012 | reverse complement strand
CTCAGTCACCTTCGGTGACAGCTCTCCCAGAGGGAGAGCCAAGGCGGGCTTTTTTCTTGATTATCTGTCCGAACTGCCCGTCCTTTGCGTCTTATAGAGCAGAAGGGCCTTTCACAGAAGCGGGACGCCCCGGAATAGACCCGGGCTTCCCAAGGAGGAACAGCATGAACGATGAACAGATTCTGGACTTGTATTTTGCCAGAGATGAACAGGCGGTGGCGGAAACCGACCGGAAATACGGCGGCTATTGCTTCACCCTCGCCAATTCCATCCTGCACAGCGATCAGGACGCGGAGGAAACCGTGAGCGATACATATTTAAGAGCATGGAACACCATCCCGCCCAAGCGTCCGGGCATCTTCAAAATGTTCCTCGCCAAAATCACCCGGAACCTCGCCTTTTCCCGCTGGCGGAGCATGAACGCCGAAAAGCGGGGCGGCGGGGAGATGACACTGGTGCTGGAAGAGCTTGACGACTGCATTGCCGCGCCCGGCTGTGTGGGGGATGGGATGGACGCCAAGGAGCTGGCCAAGGCCATCCGGGCGTTCCTGAACACCCTCCCGGCGCGGGAGCAGGACATTTTCCTGCGGCGGTACTTCTTCGTGGAGGAAAGCGGTGTGATCGCCCAGCGGTACGGCATGAAGCCTGCCACGGTGCTGCGCACCCTTTCCCGCACCAGGCAGAAGCTCAAAAATTATCTGATACAGGAGGGCTATACGGTATGAAAGCGGAAGAACTGTTTCTCGCCATCGGCGAGGTGGAATCCAGCCGCCTGACGCGCAGTGAGCTGATGACGGCAAGACCCTCCGGTCAAAGGGAACAGGAGGAACCCCAAATGAAGAAAAGAAACGTTTCCCGGATTCTTCGGAATCTGCTGGTGGCGGCGCTGATCGTAAGTGCGCTTGCGGTGACAGCCTACGCGGTGGCGGGCTTTGTGATTTTCGACAGCCCTCAGGACATGATATCTGGTCTGTTCGGCGACAGAACAGGCTATGACCACAAGGATGTGACGCATTTTACAGACCCGGAAAAGCCCGGCGAGGTCTACGACATCCCGGCCTATGACCGGGTGCCGGTGGACGAAAGCGTGGCGGCGTCCGAGGCGGTGCCGCTGGTCAGCCCCGTGGGGCAGAGCATTTCCTGGGAGGGCTACACCCTGACGGTGGACGCCAATATGTACGATCAGGTGACCAAATGCGGCGTGCTGACCTACACTTTGGAGAATCCCGACGGCATTGCCGACTATGCATTACAGGAGAACGGTGAAATTTATTTCCCGGAGGGGGAAATCCTGGACATCAATCAGTACGGCTACAGCTACATCATTCCCGATCAGTCCACGGACACCAAGCTGACGGCGGCGTATTACTACCGGCTGGACAACCCGGAAAGCACCGATCTGGTGCTGAGCTTCACCCAGTGGGCGCCGATCCGTCTGTCGGATTATAAGGAACTGTGGAAGCAGACCAAGGAGCAGGTCAAGCAGGAGTTCAGCGAGGACGAGGCAATAGAGCATCTGAAGCAGGCGCTGGGCGACGAATACGAGGAAGTGGCGTCTGGGGTTTCCCGTGAGGAAATCGTGGATACCGGATATGAGAGACTTGTGTACGAGCGGCTGGATGGGCGGTTTGACTGCCCGGAGAAGATCACGATCCCCGAAAAAGCGCTGGGAGAAATGAGCAATCTGACGCTGGCGGACGGGAATATCAAGGTTTCGCCCATTGCCATCTGCGTGGATACCAGAGAAATGCAGGACTATCCAGAAAGGTGCATTGGACGGGTGAAGATTTCCTTCAAGGACGGCACGGAGTACGTGGTTATGGACGAGAATGTTGCCAACCATATGTTTGCGGTAGGATACACCGACCGTGACGTCACCCTGATGTTCAACCGCATGATCGACGTGAACGAGATCGCGTCCGTCATTCTGGACGGCGATGTAGAGTTTCAGGTGTCGTAAATAGCAGCATGCCCCCTCCCAGCCGGGAGGGGGCATTGCTGCGTGAATCATTCCGGGGCGGTCAGGAATTGGGGGATGCCGTGCAGCTCCTGATATAAGCCGACGGCGCGGGTGACGCCCAGCGCTTCGCCCTCGGTCAGCAGGGCATCCAAGTCCTCCGGGGTGTGGAACAGGGTAAAGCGCGCGCTGTCCGCGTCCGTGTGGATTTGATAATGGCAGTGCAACTTTTCGTCCCGGTGCCCGCCTGAAAGCTGCGCCGCCGGGGGCAGGGGAGCTGTGGTAGCGCCTGCGGGTGTCAGGGTAATGGTCTCGCCGTCCAACGCCAGCTCCAGCCAGATTTCCCGTCCCTGCCAGGGGGCAAGATAATTTGCAAGGCATACGTCCAACGGTGCTGGCGGCAGAAAGACCGGACAGGTCAGCCCCCGCCCGTAAAGCGCGGACACGCCCACGGGGCAGGGGAGGGCTTCGGACAGCCGCCCCGCCAGAAGTTCGGCTTCTTCATACCCTGGCCGCTGGAAATCCAGCAGAACGCCGCTGCATTTAAGCGCATCCAACCGGGGGCGCAGCTGGGCGGCGATGGTTTCGGAGTCATGCCCATGGATGGGGGTGATGTCGTCCAGAATCACCATGGAGCCGGGGGGCAGTGCCTTCGGCAGATTGGAAAGCCCTGTGGAATAGGGGGAAAAATGACAGGCCATCCATGCGGTTTTCGGCGGAAGCGTCTCAGTTCCCCGGATTTCCGCCGCTGTCATGGCAAGAAACGGACGAATCGCCATGGACAAATCCTCCTTTCCGTGATATAATATATGCCGAAATGCGGAGACGGCTCCGCTCTATGAATACTATACGAACCACGGGAGGACATTATGCCCTTTTCTCTGTTGCCCAAAATCATCGCAAACCGCCTCACCGACATAACGCCGGAGCTGCTGCACGCCCGTGACATCCGGCTGCTGATGCTGGATTTTGACAATACCATCGTGCCCTACACCACCGACGTTCCCACGGCGGAGATGACGGCGTGGCTGGACCGGATGAAGCAGACGGACATCACCGTGTGCATCGTCTCCAACAGCCACAAAGACCGGGTGCCCCGTTTCTGCAGGGAGCATGGTCTGGACTGCATCACCCACGCGAAAAAGCCATTTTCCAAGGGCATCCGGGAGTGTCTGGCGAAATATGACACCCCGGCAAAGAACGCCGCGCTGGTGGGCGATCAGATTTACACCGATACCCTTGGCGCCAACTGCGCCGGCGTGACCTCCATTCTGGTCAGCGCCATCAACAATCACAATTTCTGGCTGAAGGCACGCCACGTGCTGGAACTGCCATTTATTTTACCTGCAAAGAAAAGGAGAATCTGACCATGAAAAATCTTGACAAGTATCTGACCCTGCTGGACGGGGATGTGGACGGCCTGCTGCTGACCTCCCGCTACAGCCGCCATTACGGCGCGGAGTTCGACATCGCCGAGGGCGTTGCCATCGTCACAAAGAAGGGCTGCCGCTACTTCACTGACAGCCGCTACATCGAGTCCGCCGAAAAGAACCTGAAGGGCTTTGAGGTTCTGGACGTGAATCGGGAGATCGGCTACATCCAGCGCCTGAACACGGCCATTGCCGACTTTGGCGTGACCACTCTTGGCTACGAGGAACATTACCTCACCGCCGAGGAGTATTTCCACTATGCCGAGAAGCTGAATGCCAAGCTGGTGCCCTTCCACAAGCCCATCTACGCTTTCCGCGCCACCAAGGAGGACTGGGAGCTGGAGCTGATGCGCAAGGCGCAGGCCATCACCGACAGAGCCTTTGCCGAGGTCATCACCCGCATCAAGCCCGGCATGACCGAGCTGGAGCTTCAGGCGGAGCTGATCTACTGCATGTACAAGAACGGCGGCACCGGTCTGGCCTTTGACCCCATCGTGGTGTCCGGCCCCAACACCAGCCTGCCCCACGGCGTCGCCGGTGAGCGTGTCATTCAGAAGGGCGACTTCGTCACCATGGACTTCGGCGCGTCCTACATGGGCTACTGCTCCGACATGACCCGTACTGTCGCCGTCGGCTACGCCACCGACGAGATGAAGCACGTGTACGATACCGTTCTCAAGGCGCAGCTGACCGCCATCGCCGCCACGAAGGCCGGCGTTCCCGGCAAGGATATTGACGGCACCGCCCGGAAGGTCATTGCCGACGCCGGTTACGGCGAATACTTCGGCCACGGCTACGGCCACAGCCTTGGTCTGGAGATCCACGAGAACCCCAGCCCCAACGCCAGCAACACCGAGCCGCTGCCCGCAGGCGTGGTCTGCTCCGCCGAGCCCGGCATCTATCTGCCCGGAAAATTCGGCGTCCGCATTGAGGACGTGACCATTATCACCGAGGACGGCTGCGAGGTGCTCAACCGCTACACCAAAGACTTGATCGTGGTGGAATAATCCCCCTCTTCTCCCATTTTTTAAACCAAAGCGAAGGACTTCCTGCAAAGTCCTTCGCTTTTTTGGTGGAAGAAAAGGGTAAATTTGGGCAAAACCCTTTTATTCATCCAGATTTTGTGGTATCCTAGTATCTATAAATCCCCGATTTTATCTATATAAATCCATGCTGTTTTGGCTTGTCCAAAGGCGGCGTTTTCATAAAAGGAGAGATTATACAAATGGATTACCAGCGTCTTGCACAACTGCTTTTTCCAGATATTACCACCACACCGGCAGACATCGAAGCGATGTACCCACCACGCAACCTGCCGGAAGGCGCAAAGGTCACCCGAATCGCACCCAGCCCAACCGGCTTTATGCATTTAGGCAACCTGTTCAGCGCCATCGTCAGTGAACGTCTGGCTCACCAGAGCGGTGGCGTTTTCTTCCTGCGCATCGAGGACACCGACCTCAAGCGTGCAGTAGAGGGCGGCGTGGAAACCATCATCCGCGTCTTCAACCACTACGGCTTAAACTTTGATGAGGGTGCCACCATCGAAGGCGACAACGGTGCCTACGGTCCTTACCGCCAGCGCCAGCGCGCCAAAATCTACCAAACCTTTGCCAAGGTGCTGGTGGAACAGGGAATGGCTTACCCATGCTTCTGCACCGAGGAAGAGCTGACCGCCATGCGCGAAAAGCAGCAGGAGATGAAGATCAACTTCGGCTACTACGGTCAGTGGGCAAAATGCCGCGACCTGACTCTGGAAGAGATCGAAGAAAACATCCAGGCAGGCAAGCCGTATGTCCTGCGCTTCAGAAGCCCGGGCGACCCGAACAAACGCTTTGTTCACCGCGATTTGGTCAAGGGTGACATCGAGCTGCCGGAAAACGATCAGGACATCGTGCTGCTCAAATCCGACGGCATCCCGACCTACCACTTTGCCCACATCATTGACGACCACTTCATGGGCACCACCCACGTTGTCCGCGGCGAAGAGTGGCTGGCTACTTTGAATATCCACCTCCAGCTGTTCCGCACGATGGGCTGGAAGGCTCCAAAATATGTCCACACTGCCCAGCTGATGAAGATGGACGGCGGCTCCAAACGCAAACTTTCCAAGAGAAAGGACCCGGAGCTGGCGCTCGACTTCTACAATGCAGAGGGCTATCCGGTACCATCGGTGCTGGAGTACCTGATGACCCTGTTAAACTCCAACTTCGAGGACTGGCGTCTTGCTAACCCGACCGCTCCAATGGGCGATTTCCAGTTTACCACCAAAAAGATGGGCAACAGCGGCTCGCTGTTCGACATCGACAAGCTCAAGGACGTCAGCAAAAACACCATCTCGGTGATGAGCGCAGACCAGGTATATGATGAGGTCACCGCATGGGCAAAAGACTTTGACCCGCAGCTGTACACCCTGCTCACCGCAGACCAGCAGAAAGCAAAAGCCATTTTTGCCATCGGACGCGGCGGCGCCAAGCCAAGAAAGGACATCGCCATCTGGAGCGAGGTCAAGGATTATGTTGCCTTCTTCTATGAGGAGCTGTTCACCGCTGCCAGCGAGTACCCGGAAAATGTCAGCACCCAGGATGCACTGGACATCCTGACCCAGTACCGCTCCCTCTACTCCCCTGCGGACGATGGAGAAACCTGGTTCAACAAGGTGCGCGAGCTGGGCGAATCGCTGGGCTTCGCTGCTAAACCAAAGGATTACAAGAAAAACCCGGACCAGTACAAAGGTCACGTCGGCGATGTCAGCCAGGTCATCCGCCTTGCTATCACCGGACGCACCAACTCCCCAGACCTGTGCAGCGTGATGCAGATTTTGGGCGAGGAGGTCTGCCAGCAGCGCCTTGCACAGGCAATCGAACTGTTGAGCAACCGATAAATTTTTCCGCTATCAATTTTTGAAAGGACTGACTTTTCATGGCTGATGAAAAAATCCTGGATACCGAAAATGTATCGAATTTTATCCATGATATTATCGACAGCGACCTGGCAGAGGGTCGTGTAAAAGAAATCCACACCCGTTTTCCACCGGAACCAAACGGCTACCTGCACATCGGTTCGGCAAAAGCCATCTGGATCAACTCCGGTACTGCACAGAAATACCACGGTCTGTTTAATCTGCGCTTTGACGACACCAACCCGGTCCGCGAGGATGACGAGTATGTAAAATCCATCGAGGAGGACCTGCGCTGGCTGGGTGCAGAGCCGACCGGCGGCATCTACTACGGTTCGGACTACTTTGATCAATGCTATGAATTTGCCCTCAAGCTCATCCGTGAAGGCAAAGCTTACGTCGATGACCTGAGTGCCGACGAAATGCGCGAGTACCGCGGCACCCTGACCGAACCCGGCAAGGAAAGCCCGTACCGCAACCGCTCGGTGGAGGAAAACCTTGACCTGTTTGAGCGGATGAAGAACGGCGAGTTCCCGGACGGCAGCCACACCCTGCGCGCTAAAATCGACATGGCGTCCCCGAACATGAACCTGCGCGACCCGGCAATCTACCGCATCGTGCGCGCACATCATCACAGACAGGGCGACAAATGGTGCATCTATCCGCTGTACGACTATGCACATCCGATTCAGGACGCACTTGAAGGCATCACCCATTCGCTGTGCTCCATCGAATTTGAGAACCACCGCCCTCTGTACGACTGGGTCGTGGATAACATCGGCTTTGAGCACAAACCGCATCAGTACGAGTTTGCCCGCCTGAACGTCACCCACACTGTCATGAGCAAACGCTACCTGCGCGAGCTGGTGGAAACTAAAAAGGTAGACGGCTGGGACGACCCGAGAATGCCTACTATCTGTGGTCTGCGCCGCCGCGGCTACACCCCGACTGCCATCAACGAATTTGTTAAAAAAGCCGGCGTAGCCAAAGCATACAGCATCGTGGACATCGGTCTGCTGGAGCACTGCATCCGCGACGAGCTGAACACCACCGCACAGCGCCGCGTAGCTGTCCTGCACCCGATTAAAGTGGTCATCACCAACTACCCGGAAGACAAGGAAGAAACCTTCGAGCTGCCAAACATCCCGAAAAATGAGGAAGCCGGTGTCAGAGCGGTTCCGTTCACCCGCGAACTGTACATTGATGCCGACGACTTTGCCGAAGTACCGCCTCCGAAGTTCTTCCGCATGAAACCGGACGGCGAAGTTCGTCTGATGGGCGCTTACATTGTAAAATGCAATGAAATTATCAAGGACGAGCAGGGCAACATCGTCGAGCTGCATTGCACCGCTGACCTGGAAACCGGCAACGGCAACCCGGCTGACGGCAGAAAGATCAAAGGCACTATCCACTGGGTATCCGCAAAATATGCCATCGATGCTACCGTTCGTCTGTATGACTACCTGTTCACCCTGGAAAATGTCAACGACGTACCGGAAGGCACCAACTATCTGGACTACCTCAACCCGAACTCGCTGACCGAGCTGCACAACTGCAAGCTGGAGCCAGCTCTGGCAGAGGCAAAATCGGGCGACAAATTCCAGTTTGTCCGCACCGGCTACTTCTGCAAGGACAGCAAGGACGAAGGCGTCTTTAACCAGATTGTCGGACTTAAAGACAGCTGGGCAAAGGAAGCTAAAAAATAAGTCATTGCAAAAACTTTTTTCTATAACAAATAGGCGCAGACCGTTTGGTCTGCGCCTATTGCTTTTTCTCATCTTATTGCAGGATATATTTGTATGCACTTTCGTCGGGATGCTGGTAGTAATTTTCCTCCACCCACTCCAGCCGATAGCCACACCTTGTAAACAACCGCTGCATGGCATGGTTGGACGCTCTGGTTTCTCCGCAGAACTTTGTCATCCCAAGCTGCCTCATCTCCTGCTCGGCGTGACGCAGCAGCCGCTCTCCTAAGCCCTGCTTGCGGTACTTTGGATGGACTGCAAGACTCATGATTTTGACATAATCCCGCTTTCCCTGCCAGTTGTAGAGAAACAGCCCAGCGACAATTTGCTCGCCGTCCAGCAGAGCATAGTAGATGGCACGCTCGTCTTTCAGCAAATTCTCCCAGTCTTCCTGCTGCCAAAAGTCGGTCGGAAAGCAAAGGCAGTCAAATGCCACGATTTCTTTCAGGGATTCCTTGCCCAGTTTGCAAATCTCTTCCATCCGTTTCCTCCTTTGGTGCTGCATCTTCTGTTACTCTGCCAAAATCTCCGCATAGACACCGCCGCAGGCTTTGAGCAGGTCGTCAGGCTTGGCTTCAATCTGAAAACCAATCTTTCCCCCGCTGACCACCATCGTTTCCTGCTGCTGTGCCGAGCAGTCAAAGACCGTCCGGTAGCTTTTCTTCATCCCGATGGGAGAGCATCCGCCGCGGATGTATCCGGTGACCGCATTGATTTTGGCAACCGGAATCATCTCCAGCGATTTTTCTCCAAACACCTTGGCTGCCTTTTTTAAGTTTAGCTCGTGCTCCACCGGCAACACACAGACAAAATAGTTTCCGCTGTGTCCCTGGGTCACCAGCGTTTTGAACACCTTGGCAGGGTCCATCCCCACCTTGCGGGCAACGGCAGCGCCGTCGATCTGCCCATCGGAAGCATCATAGGTGTGCATCTGGTAGGAAATCTTTTCCTTTTCCAGAATCCGCATCGCATTTGTTTTTGGAGTGCCCAAGGCAATCCCTCCCGAGTGATTGAATTCGTTCGTATATATGCATCAAAAATAAAATTCCCGTCGACCAGCAGGCGCTGCCCGCTGAACACCCGCCACCTTTTAAAAAAGGTGGACGAAAATTTTTTATTCAAGGCAGCTTGCGGGTGCAAAATTTCCATTTTCCCCACAAAGCTTCGTGCATAAAACGAGGTGCGATACCCCCGTTATTCAGCGTAGATTTTAGAAATGTTGATCAGGGTTTCTACCATCTTGTCCATCGCTTCGATTGGAATATATTCAAAGCGACCGTGGAAGTTGTGACCGCCGGTGGATAGGTTCGGACAAGGCAGACCCATGTAGGACAGTCTTGCGCCGTCTGTGCCGCCGCGAATCGGAACGGTCTGCGCCTCTACGCCGCACTGTGCAAATGCTTTCTTTGCGTTGTCAATCAGGTGCATATGCGGCTGTACCATCTCCTTCATATTGCGGTAGGAATCGCTGATGGTCAGCACAAAGGTGCCTTCGCCGTATTTGTGGTTGAGGTAGTCTGCAATTTCCTGCATCACCTGTTTTTTCTGCTCATATTTTGCAGCATCGTGGTCGCGGATGATGTAATCCAGCTCCGCCTGCTCCACATGACCCTTCATCTCGCTCAGATGGAAGAAGCCCTCGTAGCCTTCGGTGTAGCGCGGATTCTGCTCGACCGGCAGCATCTGATGGAACTCCATCGCCAGCAGGGAGGCGTTGAGCATTGCGTTCTTTGCAGAACCCGGGTGGATGCTCAGACCGTTGACCTGCACGTTGGCAGAGCCTGCATTAAAGTTTTCATATTCCAGCTCACCCAGCTCGCCGCCGTCGACGGTGTAGGCAAACTGTGCGCCAAAGCCTTTGACGTCAAAGTAGTTGGCGCCGCGTCCAATCTCCTCGTCTGGGGTAAAACCGATGCAGATTTTTCCATGCTCGATGGTCGGGTCGTTGAGCAGCTGCTCTGCCATCGTCATAATCTCCGCTACGCCGGCTTTGTCGTCTGCCCCCAGCAGGGTGGTGCCGTCGGTGACCATCAGGTGCTGACCGACATATTTTTTGATGGAAGGATACTCCTTCTCGGTCAGGTAAATCTGCTTTTCTTCGTTGAGCAGGATGTCGCCGCCGTTATATTCGACTACCTTTGCCCGGATGTTGTCACCGGAAGCATCCTCCGCGGTGTCCATGTGAGCGATAAAGCCGATGACCGATTTGTCCTCCTTGCCCTTGGTGGCAGGAATGCTGCCGTAGACATAGCCCTTGTCATCCACAAAGGCGTCGGCAATGCCGATTTTCTTCATCTCCTCCACCAGGTCGGCAGCCAGCACCTTCTGGCTTGCGGTGGATGGAACGGTTTCGGATGTGTGATCGGACTGGGTGCCAAAGCTGACATAGTGCAATAGTCTTTCGTATGCGCGCATGATGATCTTCCTCCGTTTTCATTTCTATAAAATTAAGCGAGGGTCCGCCCTCACAGGTTTGCACTCTTATTATACCGCTACCTCAAACTTTTAGCAATTAAAAAAGTTAAGGGCTTTTTTGTGGGAATGGTAAAACAAGAGGAACCTAAAAAGGTTCCTCTTGTTTTACCATATCATTTTATACCTATTTTTCTTTCCT
>OGXX01004544.1_pt1 | contig 10643 bp, 5 predicted proteins | sample 1576301 | NCBI WGS metagenome assembly OGXX01 (sample SAMEA3541469, study PRJEB24748) | human gut metagenome | biome: human gut; feature: human-associated habitat; material: faeces | place: China | collected 2012 | reverse complement strand
CCACGGAGATCAAGCGTCATGTACAAACCGTACAAGAGGAATGGGCTTCCCGCGGCGTTACCTTTCGGGAGAATGAAAGAATCCGCCTCATCACGGTATTCTTCCATGATAAGCCGGCCGAGGAGGAATCTCTGCTGTTTGTCGGGCATGTCGGTGTGCTGCTGACGGCGGAGGATGGGACACTGTACTTTGTAGAAAAGGTGGCCTTTCAGGAGCCGTACCGGATGCTGCGCTTTGCGGATCGAACGGCACTGAGCGATTACCTTATGGGGAAATATGATACCTCATGGGGACAGGATACGGCGAGCCCCTTTATCATGGAGAATGACAAGCTTATGAATGGCTGGCGTACAAACCCGGACGGTCATATTTTATAAAATTGGCACAAACCGCATCAGCAGCAATCGGACGTAAAGGGTATAAGAAAACCCCGGAAATGCTGATTTTCCGGGGTTTTTGAGCTTTTGAGCTGTGAATTTGCGGCCGATCAGCGCTTGGAGAACTGCGGAGCGCGGCGGGCGGCCTTGAGACCGTACTTCTTACGCTCTTTCATGCGCGGATCGCGGGTGAGATAACCGGCGGCCTTGAGGGTGCCGCGGTAGTTCTCGTCGACCTTGAGCAGGGCGCGGGCGATGCCGTGACGGATCGCGCCGGCCTGGCCGGTCATGCCGCCGCCGACGACGGTGGCTTCAATGTCAAACTTCTCGGCCGTCTCGGTGGCGGCGAGAGGCTGACGGACGATGAGCTTCAGAGTCTCGAGACCGAAGTACTCGTCCAGCGTGCGGCCGTTGATGGTGATGCTGCCGCTGCCGTTGGGGATGAGGTGGACACGGGCGGTGGAGGATTTCCGACGGCCGGTGCCGTAAGCGTAGGGACGCTTGCTCTGATAGGTAGCCATTCTAAAATTTCCTCCTTTCCTTATTCGACCGTCCAGACTTCGGGCTTCTGCGCGGCGTGCTTGTGCTCATTGCCGGCAAAGACCTTCAGACGACGGAGCTGCCATTTCTGGGTGGGGTTCTTCGCCAGCATGCCGCGGACGGCGAGCGTCATGGCGAGAGTGGGGCGGGTCGCCATCAGGCGATCGTAACGGGTCTCCTTGAGACCGCCGGCGTAACCGGAGTGGGTGCGGTAGTACTTCTGGGTGAGCTTGTTGCCGGTGAGAACGGCGTCCTTCGCATTGATGATGATGACGAAGTCACCGCAGTCGACGTGCGGCGTGTAGTCGACCTTGCGCTTGCCGCGCAGCAGGTCGGCGGCGAGAGCGGCGGTCTTGCCCAGGGGCTTGCCGGCCGCATCGAGAACGTACCACTTGCGGACGACGTCCTCTTTTCTGACCATCGTAGTGGACATTGATGTGCCTCCAATATCATTGTTTTTTCTTGCTTTTTCAAGGCGCGGCGGGTACAATATACCCTCAAGACGCGCTCTATTTTTATAGCACAGCGCCCCTTCGGTGTCAACCCCTGTTTTCCGAAATTTTTATTTACGGCGGGGCAAGCTCGTAAATGCTTCGTTTTTCTCGTAAATGCTCCGTTTTTCTCCGTTTCGATTTTTAATTTTTGAGGTGCGAACTATGGATTCTCTCAATGCGTTTACCGGCGTTGTGCGCCGGTGTGTGGACGATTACGGCATGATTGCCTCTGGCGATCGCATCGCCGTGGGCATTTCCGGCGGCAAAGACTCGCTCGTGCTGCTCGCCTCGCTCGCGTATCTGCGGCGGTATTACCCCGCGCCGTTCGAGCTGGAGGGCATCACCATCGATACCGGCTTCCCCGGCATGGACTTTTCCGGTGTGGAAAAAATGTGCGAGGAGCTCGGCGTGCCGTATACCCGCGTGCCGACGGATATCCGCGAGATCGTGTTTGACGCCCGGCAGGAGGAGAACCCGTGCTCGCTCTGCTCGAAAATGCGGCGCGGCGCGCTGAACACCACGATGAAGGAGCACGGCTGCAACAAGCTCGCGCTCGGCCACCACTTTGACGACGCCGTGGAGACGTTTATGATGTCGCTCGTGTTCGAGGGGCGGCTCAACTGCTTCAAGCCGGTGACGTATATGTCCCGCGCGGACGTGACGCAGATCCGCCCGCTGCTGTACATCGGCGAGCAGCGCAGCGCGAATCTCGCCGGACAGCTTGACCTGCCGGTCGTGAAGAGCACCTGCCCGATGGATCACACGTCCAAGCGGCAGGAGATCAAGGATCTGCTCACGACGCTCTCGGCACAGTACCCGGATGTGCGCAGCAAGGTATTCGGCGCGATGCAGCGCCTGCCGCTCGACGGCTGGGGCCCCACGCCGCACGAGCGCGTCAAAACGCGCGAGAGAAAAAAAGAGGAATAACCCTGCGGGGTCTATAATATAATAGTATAGGGGAATATGCCCTCTCGGCAGCCGAGAGGGCATTTAAATCGCTTCCGGCAATACCGGGGGAACCACAAGGTATAGCGGTTTCTGCGGTAAGCAATCACTACCTGTACAAAATGTTAAAAACTGTTAAGAATTTGTTACAAATAATGAAATGTTACGTAAACCTATGGAAAAATTCCCCGGCATTGTGTAAAATGAAAACAACATAGTAGGATAACTATACCCATGCGCAGAAAAACCATGTTCCGGCACAGAAAAAGCCGTACATTTTCTCCCAAAATTGTCCGACAACGAGGGAGAGGTAAGTGAAAACAGGAGGACTGTATGAAAAAGAGGAATCTGATCGCGCTGCTGATGGTAGTATGCATGATGTTCTCCCTGCTCCCGGTGAACGCGATCGCCGTTGGAGACGAGGGGACCATCCCGGCAGAGGAAACGCTTCTTTCCGAAAATGGAAACGATTCCGCGCCGGCTGGCAGCACCAACCCCGCCGGAGACAAAGACTCCATTCCGGACACAGGCGAAAAGCCCAGTGCGGCGGAAGAGCCTGCGAAGGACGAAGAGCCCGGCAAGGACGAAGAGCCCGGCAAGGACGAAGAGCCTGCGAAGGACGAAGAGTCCGGCAAGGACGAAGAGCCCGCGGAGGACGAAGAGGGCGGCGAGACAAACGTTGTCCCCATGAGAGTTGTCCGGCCGGATACGGACAAATATCTCACCTATGTCTTTCGGGTAGACGGCGCGGAAGTCTCGCGCCAGATCGTCAAGAAGGGCGACACGCTCTATCAGCCCGATTCCCCCGTGAAGGACGGCTATAAATTCACCGGCTGGTTCGTCGGCGCGTCCGAGCTCGCCTTCGGTACCGTGGGCGAGATCAGCGAATCGGCGCAGATCAACGTGGACGCCGGATTCACGGAAGTGCTGTACGTGTTCTTTGCCGACACGAACGGCCGCATTGTCCATACCAAAGAGGGCGTGAAAGGCGACGTTATCAAGACTGACGATGTGACCTACGGTCTTGAGAACACAACGCACGCGATCACCGGCTGGTATCTGGAAGGCAGCTACCAGACCCCTGTCGACTCCGTCACGCTGGACAAAGAGAATATCACCGTGTACGCCAAGGTCGAACCGGGCCACTGGCTCCACTTCGATTCCGACGGCGGTAATATGTCGCGCCCCAGTTCTACAGCGCAGACGCAACTACGGCAAAGCCCAATGTGGAGATTACGAAGCCCGGCTACACGTTCAGCCACTGGGAATACAACGGAACGAAGTTCGAATTCGGCAGCCCACTGACGGAGAACATCACGCTCAAGGCGCACTGGAACGTCAATACCAGTACGCGGTACACCGTCATCCACTGGCAGGAGGATGCCGATGACGACGGCTACTCTTATGTGGAAAACGAGACGCTGTATGGTACGACCGGCGCGCAGACGAGCGCCAGAGCTAAGACCTATAATGGTTTTACCGTTCAGGCGATTACGCAGGAAACCATCAAGGGCAACGGCGCTACCATTGTCAACATATATTACACGCGCAATGTGTACGAAGTGAAATTCTACCGGAGCACAGGAAGCAGCTGGAATCCCGGTTGGAGCGAAATAACCAACAATAGAATCAGCGCTAAGTACGGTGCGAATATCCGCGACCGGTGGCCTGGCGGACAGTGGAAGGTCAGTCCGAGCGGCAGTGTTTACCAGACCAATATAGATGTTATGCCGCTGGGCGGCACCAGCTTCTATGAGACGAGCCAGTACAATGGTTCCGCTAAGTACTATCTGGAAGATCTTAACGGCAACTATGTGCTGGATCACACGGATACCGGTGCGAGTACAACTGCCACTATTTCAAAAGAGGATCGCTACAATATCACCGGGTTTACCGTAAATGAAAGCAAAAGTGGAAAGGACGGCGAGCGCTATAATGGCGCCAGCTTCTACTACGACCGCAACAGCTACAATGTAGTGTATATAAGCCACGGTCAGACGGTCAACACGGCATCGTATAAATACCAGCAGAGCATTGCCGACGCTGGAAATTATAAACTTACGACCCCGCCGGTCGGCATGGAGAAATATATTTTCGCAGGCTGGTGTGCTGATCCCTTCGGTCTGCCGGAATATGTATTTGATGGCAAGACCATGCCCGCGCAGAACATTACGGTATACGCCTACTGGGCAGCGCCCACGGTAAGCGGCGTTGCCTACATCACCATGGAAGGCACCGGAGGAAAGAATCTCACCATCCCCTACGGCGGCACCATTGACGAGAGCATGCTCCCCGATCCGCAGAAGCCGGCGGGCGATGGCTGGACATTTGCTGGCTGGACGACGAAGAACGGCGATACTTACACGCCCTTCCACTTCAGCACCAAAATTTACGAGAATATCGAGCTTTACCCCTACTATACCAATAAGAACAGCTACACCGTGACATATACTGACGGCAAGAATACTGTCACGGATATGAAGCACTATGCCTCCGGTGCGCACGCCGACGTGCGGGCCAACACCTTCCCCGTTCCCGAGGGCAAGGTGTTCCTCGGCTGGGCAGATACGGCGGACGGGGCGGTCAAGTACCAGCCCAACGACAAGCTGCGCATGGACGCGAGCGTCACGCTCTATGCCGTCTGGGGCAATAAGGACGCGGTCGTCTCCCTGACATATAACGCCAACGGCGGCCAGGGCGGGACCTATGTCAAAAACGGGTACGTCAATAACGATCTTGTGACGCTCTGGGACGGCAGCGGCTTCTCCCGCACCGGCTATTCCCTCGACGGTTGGAGCACCGATCCGAACGCCGCCAATGCGGAATATAAGACCGGCAGCACCGCCCGCGTGGACAGCACCGGGGACAATATCCTCTACGCCGTGTGGAAGGCGAACGAGAATACTGCCTATAAGGTCGAGTTCTACTGCGAGCAGACCAACGGCACCTACACGCTCGAAAAGACTGAGCCGCGCACCGGCACGACGGACACCACCGTTTCCGTCACCGACGGGGATAAGGCATACGGCACGCCCGCGTATGTGTACGATGCGACTAACCCGAACAGGGTCGAATCCGGTACCGTGGCCGCGGACGGCTCGCTGACGCTGAAGCTGTACTTCAAGCGCAACACCGCGGAGTACACCATCCACCATTACCTCAAGGGCACGGAGGTGCAGGTCGCTCCCGACCAGACCGGCACCATGACGATCGGCGATACGCTGACGGCGAGCGCCTCGAGCGCGCTGGGTGCGGAATATGCGTCGGCGCATGTGGACAGCTACTCCCCCAGCCAGTCGCTGAAAATGGAAGCGACGGGGAACGTCATCACCGTTTATTACACCGTTCCTCTGACGATCACCGCAGAGAGCGCGAGCAGAGCCTACAACGCCCAGCCGCTCACGCAGCCGGACTTCAAGGTCGAGGGCCTTGTCAACGGCGATCAGAAGACGGATATCACCCTCTCCATGACGAAGGAGAGCACCATCACCAATGTCGGCAGCGTGCCGAACGTCATCGATACGACCACCGTCCGGTTCAAGGGCGGCGAGCTGCCCGGCGGCTACTATGAACTGCCGACCTATCAGCCCGGCACGCTGACGATCACGCCGAACACCGACGAAGTGACTGTCACCATCACCGGCAACCATGACACCCGGGTCTATAACGGCAGCGAGCAGTCCGTCACGGGCTACACGACGGACGTCGGCGAGAAGACCATTACCGTCGCGCTGAAGGAAGGCTCCAAGGCGGAAGCGAAGGGCACGAACGCCGGCGAGTACTACATGGGGCTGACGGAGGATAACTTCACGGTCACGTCCCAGAACTACAGCAACATCAAGGTCGTTGTGGTGGACGGCTATCTGAAGATCGATCCGATCACCGATAAAGTTACCGTCACCGTCACCGAGAACTCCGCCGCCGTTACCTATGACGGCACGGAGCACTCCGTCACCGGCTACAAGTCCATGACCGCGGACAACACGCTCTACGACGTGGAGAAGAACGTCGCCGAGACCTCGACCGCGGCGTGGACGGCGAAGGGAACGTATGTCGGCACCTACCATGTCGGCATCGAACCCGGTGACTTTAAGAACACCAGCAAAAACTTCACGAACGTCGAGTTCGTGATCGTGGACGGCGATCTGGTCATCACCCCGGCGAGCGTCGCCGTTGTGAAGATCGAGGGCCACACGAAGACCGTCACCTACAACGGCAAGGAACAGACCGTCGAGGGCTACACCATCACGAGCAACCCGGCGAACGCGACCGTAACGCTCGTCGGCAAGGCCGCCGCTTCCGGCACGGACGCGAACACCTACCCGATGGGGCTCTCCGCCGCCGACTTCACCGCGACTTCCCCGAACTACGAGAATGTCCACGTGGAAGTGACGGACGGCTATCTGAAGATCAACCCGATCACCGATAAGGTCACCGTTACCGTCACCGAGAAGTCCGATACCGTCGTCTACGACGGGCAGGAGCACTCCGTCACCGGCTATGAGACCATGGCGGCGGACAACGCGCTCTACGACGTGAAGAAGAACGTCGCCGAAACGCAGACCGCGGCGTGGACGGCGAAGGGAACGGATGTCGGCGAGTACCCGGTGGGCATCGAAGCATCCGACTTTGAGAACACGAGCGTCAACTTCACGAACGTCGAGTTCGTGGTCGTGGACGGCGCGCTGAACATCACTCCGGCGGAAAACATCGTTGTGAAGATCGCGGGCAGCACGAAGACCGTCATCTATGACGGCACCGAGCAGACCGTCGAGGGTTACACCGTCACGAGCAATCCTGCGGACGCGACCGTGACGCTCGTCGGCGAGGCCGTCGCCTCCGGCACGGACGCGAATACCTACCCGATGGGGCTCAAGCCCTCCGACTTTACCGCGACTTCCCCGAACTACAAGAAAATCACCATCGAAGTGACGGACGGCTGGCTCAAGATCGATCCGATCGCCGATAAGGTCACCGTGACCGTCACCGAGAACTCCGCCGCCGTTACCTATGACGGCACGGAGCACTCCGTCACCGGCTACAAGTCCATGACCGCGGACAACACGCTCTACGACGTGGAGAAGAACGTCGCCGAGAAGCCGACCAAGGCGTGGACGGCGAAGGGGACCGACGCGGGCGAATACCCGGTCGGCATCGTCTCCGGCGACTTTAAGAACACGAGCGTCAACTTCACGAACGTCGAGTTCGTGATCGTGGACGGCACGCTGAAGATCGACCCCGTCAGCGACAAGGTCACCGTCACCATCACCGAGAACGCCGATACGGTCATTTACGACACGAAGGAGCACTCCGTCACGGGCTACAAGTCCATGACCGCGGATAACGCGCTCTACGACGTGAAGAAGAACGTCGCCGAGACCCCGACCGAGGCGTGGACGGCGAAGGGAACGGATGTCGGCGAATACCCGGTGGGCATCAAAGCGGGCGACTTTGAGAACACCAGCGGCAACTTTACGAACGTCGAGTTTGTGATCGTGGACGGTGCGCTGAAGATCGCCCCGGCGGAGAGCATCGTCGTGAAGATCGCGGGCAACACGAAGACCGTCACTTACAACGGCGAGGAGCAGTCCGTCGAGGGCTACACCGTCACGAGCAACCCCGCCAATGCGGATGTAACGCTCGTCGGCAAGGCCGTCGCCGCCGGCACGGACGCCGACACCTACCCGATGGGTCTCACCGCCGCGGACTTCACCGCGACTTCCCCGAACTATGAGACCGTCGTTATCGAAGTGAAGGACGGCTGGCTGAAGATCAATCCCGTCAGCGACAAGGTCACCGTCACCGTGACCGAGAAGTCCGGTTCCGTCGTCTATGACGGGCAGGAGCACTCCGTCACCGGCTACGAGACCATGGCGGCGGACAACGCGCTCTATAACACCGCGGACGTCGCCGAAACGCCGACCGAGGCGTGGACAGCGAAGGGAACGAACGCCGGCAAGTACCAGGTCGGCATCAAGTCCGGAGACTTCAAGAACACGAGCGTCAACTTCACGAACGTCGCGTTCGTGATCGCGGACGGCGAGCTGGAGATCACCCCGGTCACCGATAAGGTCACCGTCACCGTCGTGGAGAAGTCCGACAACGTCACCTATGACGCCGCGGAGCACTCCATCACGGGCTATGAGTCCATGACGGCGGACAACGCTCTGTACGACGTGACGAAGAATGTCGTCGAGACCAAGACCGCGACGTGGACGGCGAAGGGCACGGAAGCGGGCGAGTACCCGGTGGGCATCGTTTCCGGAGACTTTAAGAACACCAGCTCGAACTTCGCGAACGTCGAGTTCGTCATCGTGGACGGTGCTCTCACCATCACGACGGACGACACCGAGGTCGTCGTCACCGTCACCGGCAATACGAAGACCGTCGTTTACGACGGCACCGAGCACTCCGTCGAGGGCTACACGGTGGACGTGAACGGCCTGCCCATCACCGTGACGCCGAAGGCCGGAACCGAGGCGAAGGCCAGCGGCACGAACGCCGGCACCTACTACATGGGTCTGACGGCGGATGACTTCACCGCGGAATCGAATAACTACAGCAACATCAGGATCGTCGTGACCGACGGCTGGCTCAAGATCGACCCGATCACCGACAAGGTCACCGTCACCATCACCGAGAACGCTGACACCGTCGAGTATGACGGCAAGGAGCACTCCGTCACGGGCTATGCGTCCATAGTTTCCGATCACGCTCTCTACGACGTTGCGAACGTCGCCGAGACACCGACCGATGCGTGGACAGCGAAGGGCACCGACGCCGGCACCTACCCCGTCGGCATCAAGTCCGGAGACTTCAGGAACACCAGCGGCAACTTCACGAACGTGGAATTCGTGATTGAGGACGGCGAGCTCGTCATCACGCGCCGCGGCGAGAATCCGGGAAGCCCGGTAACGCTCCGCGCGGATGACAGCACCGTGATGTTCGACGGCGATTACCACGGCTATGTCGGCCACATTGCGACCAACCTTGCCGAGGGCCACAGCGTCCGCAGCGTGAAGAGCGACTTCACCGCGCGCAACGTGGGCCGCTACGAGGATAAGATCGACCTGCACGACGCCATCATCGTGGATGCCGACGGCAAGGACGTGACGCGCAACTATGTGCTCACATACCAGCCCGGCACGCTGGAGATCACGCCGTTCGAGGGCGAGGTCGTCGTTACTGTCACCGGCAACACCGGTCTCTTCCGCTATGACGGCAAGATCCACACCGTTGAAGGGTATACCTTGGAAGCGACCGTGCCGTTCTTCACCGAGGACGACATCCGCTTCACCGGTGACGCAACCATCAGCGAGGTCCGCCCCGGCGATTATGTGATGAATCTGAAGGATGAGGAATTCTCCGCGGCGAACGATAACTTCACCAGCGTGAAGTTCGTCGTCATCGACGGCAGCATGCGCATCTATACCGTGCGCTACACCGTCGCGTGGATGTTTGACACCGACCAGATGCTCACCGGCGATTCTCCGAACCGCTACTTCACCTCCATGGCGAATTACATCGACCGCTCGGATATCTCCCTCGTGCTCCACAGCGGCAACGTTGTGGCGGACGCCGGAGCGCAGAGCCAGTGGGATGTGTTCAACAACGCGATGCAGCCGCTCTACGACGATGAGGAAGTGGATGTTCTCATGATCGCCGCCGAGAAGGAAGCCGCCTCCGGCAGCCTGTTCCTGCAGCAGCCGGTCCGCGAGGACTTCAAGGAGGAAGACCTCTTTGAAAACGGCAAGGGCTTCGTCCGCCGCTTCAACATCGGCGAGAAGAGCGTCATCCTCGTCGGTCTCGGCGCGGACGCCATGACCGAAGAGGGCTACAAGTGGGCGCGCGAGAAGTTCAACTCCGACAAGGACGCCTCCGGTATCCTGCTCGTGAACAACTACCTGCTCGAGGATATGAGAAAGCCCGATAAGATCGACGAGCGCGCTCTCGATCTGGAGAAGAACGTCGTCAAGGCGTGCTCCAACGTGCGCATGGTCCTCAGCAGCAGCGGCGGCTACTCCAGCCACTACGAGTTCTATTACGGCGAGCGCAAGGTGATCGCCATCAACTCGGACATCGAAGCGGCGGCCAAGGCGGGCTACTTCACGCAGCTCACCTTCAACGAGGATCTCAACATCCTCAGCGTCACCAACCTCTGCCCGTACACCTACGACTTCGTGTATAACGAGAGACAGGCGTATAAGGAGTGCTATGTGCTGAACAACGTGCTCTGAGACCTCGCGGGACGAACGTCCCAAACCCCATAAGCAAAACGATCCCCGGC
>OGXX01004539.1_pt1 | contig 10653 bp, 10 predicted proteins | sample 1576301 | NCBI WGS metagenome assembly OGXX01 (sample SAMEA3541469, study PRJEB24748) | human gut metagenome | biome: human gut; feature: human-associated habitat; material: faeces | place: China | collected 2012 | reverse complement strand
ATGAGCTTTTCATAAAATGCTTTGTTGTCGATGGTCACGCCATCGATATATTCTTCCTGACCGAAATGCACGGTGAGAGGTACCGTATATACCCGCGCCTTGACCTCAGGAACCAGATCCGCAGTAGAATCAACGATAATCCTTGTTTTCAATTTCATTACATCTCCTTGCATTCTTCGCTATTTTGAGCAATAACCTCAAGACTTCCGCTGATGGCAGAAAGGCTGCGGTAGAATGCCGCTCGTTCGTCCTCTGTGAGGGTATGGCTGATCGTATCCAGGACAGCGCCAATTTTCTCGGCAATTCTTTTGCCGACTTCCCGACCTTTTTCCGTCAGACGCAAAGGGCTTCTGTACCGTTTGGCCCGCTCGGAATCCCGGACGATGAATCCATTGGTTTCAAGATAGTCCAATGCACGGGAAATGGTCGCCTTGTCCTCCTCGCAGTGCTCGCACAGCTCTGCCGCAGTCACGCCGTCCAGCGAATATATGTAGTACAGGCAGGATACATGGACGCTTCTCAGATGATAGGCGGCCATCTCCTGATTTTTTATCCTTCGGATATCACGGCTGATTCGGTTGATTAAAACGGTAAATGTCTCAAATCTTTCCTGCATGGTTACCTCCCATCTCCAAGAATGTTGAAGTTTCAACATGCGAATCTTATCACGTAGATGTTGAAATGTCAACATTTCTCTCTGCTACATGTGAACTGCATTTTCAGAAACATCGTGAGCAAGAGCGGCAGGGCAGCTGAGTTTACACTTGGCAAGCAATGCCTGCGTTTATACAAACTTGATGAACAGGGAGATTTGAAATTGGATATACGACTAAGCAGGATAAATTGATATTGACTTTGATGCTGATTTCCCCTAAAATGACCACTAGGGAAATGATACCTAACGCTTTTATTAGATATTTCTAATTTTTATCTAACACAGCACTATTTTTTCTAACGAACAAGATTTGTTTCTGGCAATCCCGTTTTGACTCGAACGCACTTATAACAATTATAACCGTCTGATTTCTGCCCGTTTCTGCATCATTTCTTAACGATTCGTGGCTAGAATTGTCTCAGATGGAAATGATACATTTCTGCTCCTAAGCCCGAGGTCCCCGGTTCGAGCCCGGGCAGGCGTGCCAAGACGTCAGAAGGAGCCAACACCGTTCCGTTTTCGCCTCACGGCGAAAACTGCACTAATGTTGGCTCCTTCTTCCTTTTCCGAATCGAACCCACTCCGTTGGGCTTCGATTCGGGTGTTTAAGGTCATCAGCCGCCGCAGGCGGCGTCCGATTGACCGATGGTGTTGTTTTTCCTTTCCAAATCGAACCCATTTCATTGGGCTTCGATTTGGTTCCCATCAAGGAGCAAACACCGTTCCGTTTCCGCCTCACGGAGAAAACTGCACTATGTTGGCTCCTTCTTCCTTTTCCGAATCGAACCCGCTCCGCTGGGCTTCGATTGGGTTTTTATTCCGGGCAGTAGGAGAGAAAGAAATACTATGGAACGCTTTTGGGAACACTCCTGGAAACGGGTCGATCCGGAGCGGGTCGCGGGATATGTTCAATCGATTGATATGGCACCGGATGCGCTGATCAGTGCGCTGCACCGGCACGGCGTCAAAACCGTCTGTGACGCGGGCTGCGGCTGCGGGGCGTATGCGATGAAGCTCGCCGCAAACGGCTTTTCTGTCTGCGGCTTTGATGTTTCATCGCGCGCCGTGGAGATCGCGCAGACCCTGCTGGAGAAAGCGGCGTTGGCGGCAGAGCTGAAAACCGCCGGTATCCTCTCGACCGGATACGCCGACGGGACATTTGACGGCGTGGTCTGCCGGGACGTTCTGGATTATCTGCCCCGCGCGGAGGCTGCCGCGGCGGTAAAGGAGCTCTGCCGCATCACGAAGCCGGGCGGCATCGTGATCTTCACGCTGGATCCGCTGGACGAAGAATACCGGACGGAACCGCACCGTGTAAACGCGGACGGAGACTACGTGTATACCGCCGGGAAATGGAAGGGGATGGTGTTCCATCCGTATACGGCGGAAACGGTGCGCGCCATCGTCCCGGAGGGGACAAGGTGTGAGATCACAGGTACCAGCGGGGAGCTCACAGTCCTGCTGCGGAAGAATGCCGAATAAAGAAAAAGAAGGGATGGCGCGCGGCCATCCCTTCTTTTGCGGGGAAAGAGGTCAATTTTCCGTATAAATGCGCGGCACGCGCAGCGATACGCCGCAGAGCAGCTCATAGGGAATCGTCCCGGCGAGCGCGGCAAGCTCCGCGACCGTCGGCGCGCCGTCGTCCCCGCAGCCGAACACCGTGACAACGTCGCCCACGGCGGCGTCCGGAATATCGGTCACATCCAGCATGCACATGTCCATGCAGATGCGCCCGACCTGCTTTACGCGCTTCCCGCGCAGCAGAACCTCGAGCTTTCCGGAAAGACAGCGCTGCAAGCCGTCCGCGTACCCGACGGGGAGCACCGCGAGCGTGCAGTCGCGCTCCGCCGTCCATGTGCGGCCGTAGCTGATCGAGTCGCCCTTCTTGTGGTGCGTGATCGCGCTCACGCGGCTTTTGAGCGCCATGACCGGCGTGAGCGAAAGCCCGCCGCGCTCGCTGTCCGGGTAAACGCCGTAGGTGAGAAGGCCGGGGCGGACGAGATCGAGCGCCGCGCCCTTATCGCGCCACGAAAGCACCGCGCCGGAGTTGGCGCAGTGGCGCAGCGGGAACCGGCGGCCGGTCATGGCTTCTAGCTTTTCGACCGCGGAGAGAAACAGCGCGAGCTGCGCGGCGGTATATTCCTCCTCGCCGGGCGTGTCGGAAACGGAGAAGTGGGTGAAAACCCCCTCGGCGTCCAGATTCGGCAACTGTGCTGCCGCGGCGGCCTCGCGCAGCGCGGTCTCGTCCTGCACGCGAAAGCCGAGACGCCCCATGCCGGTGTCGAGCTTCAGGTGGATCCGGAGCCGCTCGCCGCCGCGCAGCGCCGCGGAGAGGGCATGGCCCTTTTCGGCGCATTCCACGGAGAGCGTGATGTCGTTCGCCGCCATGTCGGACGCGAACGCCGCGTCCACCGCGCCGAGAATGAGAATGGGCATAGTCTCTCCGGCTTGACGGAGAGCAAGCGCCTCCTGCGGGCAGGCGACGGCGAGATACCGGCAGCCGCACTCACGCAGCGCCGCGGCGATCTCGGAAGCGCCGTGGCCGTAGGCATCCGCCTTTACGACGCCGAGCAGCCCGCAGCCGTCCGGCAGCGCGCGCTGCATTTCCTCCACATTGTGCCGCAGCGCGCCGAGCGAAACCTCCGCCCATGTCCTTGTCTTTCGTGTATCCATAAAAGGATGCTCCTTTCGGATATTTGGGGAGAGACGGAGAAAACCCCTCCGTCAAAACCTCCGGTTTTGCCGCCTCCTCTGTCAGAGGAGGCAAGTGGGTTTGCGGAAAACCGTCCTGGCCCCCGCATATCAGCCCAAGACCCAATCCGTGATCTCCAGCGTCAGGATCTTCCGCCCGTCGCGGGTGATCTCCGCGCCGGTGAGCGCGCCGGTTTCGTCCCGCCAGAGCGTTGCGCTCTCGCCGTCCGGGCCGGTGAAGGCTGCCGAGGACGAGGCGCAGTATTCCATCGTGCCCTGCGTGAGCGCGGCGAGCATGCGCTGCGGCGCGCCGCAGGGAGAGAGCGTTTCGCTCCGCCCGGCGTCGAGCGAGAGGATCACGCCGTCAAACTCCACCGCCGTCTCGCCGTCCTTCGCGCGGACGGTGATGCCGGAAACGGTCTCCGGCGCGGTGAGCGTGATGTGTGTTTCGCCGCCCGCACGCGCGACGTCCGCGCCGAACGAGGCGGAGCTTTCCTCCCAGTGTGCGGTGATCTCCGCGTGGAACGATATCCGCTCCGCGGTCTCGACCGTCTCGGCAAACGCTTTCCAGTTCTCCGCGTCCCGCCGCGCACCGCAGCCGGTGAGCAGCAGGGGTATCATCAGTGCGAACAAAATCGTCCGCTTCATGATCTTTACTCCGTGATCGTTTTGAAAATATACGGCAGCTCTTCGATGATGTCCGAGGGCGTCATGCCGTATTCGCTGAGCTTTTGCGCGCACACATCGCCCGCCCCGGCGTGGACGGCGCACGCGGTGACGGCCGCCCTCTCCGTCTCCATCTGCCCAAGCAGCGCCGCCGTGACGCCGGTCAGCACGTCGCCGCTGCCGCCCTTCGCCATGCCGGGATTGCCCGCCTCAATGACGTACATCCGCCCGGCGGGGTGCGCGATGATCGTGCGGTGGCCCTTGAGTACCGTGATGCAGCCGTACCGCCGCGCAAACTCCCACGCGCCGCGCTCGCGCCCGTTTTCCAGCGAGCCGCCAAGACGGAGAAACTCCCCCTCGTGCGGCGTGATAACGATCTCGCTCTTCGCCTCGCGCAGGATGTCCGGTACAAGGGATACCGCCCAGAGCGCGTCCGCATCGAGGACGATCTTTCCGGGAAACTTTCGGATGAGCGCGGCGGTGAGCGCCGCCGTCCCATCGCTCCGGCCGAGACCGGGGCCGAGCGCGAGCACGCCGCAGCGGTCATAATACTCCCGCAGTGGAGAGAGCGCGTCCGCGGTGAGCTTTCCGGAAGCATCGCACGGAAGAGGAAACGGCATGGCCTCGTCATTTTTCACGGCGCATACGCTCCAGATCGCTTCCGGCACGCCGAGATATACGAGCCCCGCGCCCGAGCGCACCGCCGAGCGCGCGCAGAGATTCGGCGCGCCGGTATACCCGACGCTTCCGCCGACGATGAGGAGCTTTCCGTAATCGCCCTTGTGCGTTTCGGCTCGGCGCTGCGGCACGGACACGCCGCCGCGATCCCAGTATACGCGCACGGTCTCCGGCATATTCCCGTCCACGGCTTTCACCCTCTCCAATAAAATTCCAAAATACATTATAGATTCCCGCGCGCCATTCGTCAAATTTATTCTTGCGAACCGGCGCGCACTATGGTATAAAGAGTATGTTATTTCGCGTTGATCGGGAATATGACGGAATACCGCCGCAGCAGAGAGGGGCGTCGCCGGCTGAGAGCGCCCCGCGGAAAAGGCTCCGTATAGTTCGCCTGTGAGCGCCGGCCAATCCCCGGCGGGCTGCGCCCGTTACAGCGCACGAGAGCGGAGTTTTTCAAAAGCTCCGAATGTGGGTGGTACCGCGGAAGCATGCCTTTCGTCCCTTTTGTGGGATGAAAGGTTAATTTTTTTGTCGGTTAAGTATTTTGATTCATACAGGAGGAAACCATGAAGAAAATGCTGGAAAGCCTGCGGGAAGCGTCCCGCCAGGCGATCGAAGAAGCCGTGGACATGGACTCGCTCGAAGCGCTGCGCGTCCGGTATCTCGGCAAAAAGGGTGAGCTGACCGCCATTCTGAAACAGATGGGCAAGCTCTCCGCCGAGGAGCGTCCCGTGATCGGCCAGCTTGCGAACGAGGTCCGCAGCGAGCTGGAAAACGAGATCGAAAGCCGCAAGAGCGCGCTTGCCGCGCGTCTGCAGGAGGCAAAGCTCCGCGCCGAAACGCTCGACGTGACGATGCCCGGCAAGGAGATCTCTCTCGGCAAGAAGCACGTTATGAACACCGTGCTCGACGAAGTCGTTGATATATTCATCGGCATGGGCTTTTCCATCGTGGACGGCCCGGAGATCGAGCTTTCCAACTACGACTTTGACCGTCTGAACATCCCTGAGAACCACACCGTCCGCGAGTGGACGGACACGTTCTATATCACCGAGGATGAGCAGGTCCATCTCCGCTGCCAGACCTCCCCGGTGCAGGTGCGCGTGATGGAGAGCTCCCGCCCGCCGATCCGCATTCTGTCCCCGGGCCGCGTGTACCGCAAGGACGAGATCGACGCGACCCATTCCCCGATGTTCCACCAGATCGAGGGCCTTGTCATCGACAAGGGCATCACGATGGGCGATCTCAAGGGCACGCTCAACACCCTGATGAAAAAGCTCTACGGTCCCGATACCGTGACCCGCTTCCGCCCGCACCACTTCCCGTTCACCGAGCCGAGCTGCGAGATGGACGTGCAGTGCTTTGAGTGCCACGGCAAGGGCTGCCGCGTGTGCAAGGGCGAGGGGTGGATCGAGCTGCTCGGCGCCGGCATGGTGCACCCGCGCGTGCTCGAAATGAGCGGCATCGACCCGACGGTCTACTCCGGCTTCGCGTTCGGCGTCGGTCTCGAGCGTCTCGTCATGCGCCGGTTCCAGATCAGCGACATGCGCCTGCTGTACGAAAACGACACCCGGTTCCTGTCCCAGTTTTAAGGAGGTAGCGACATGAAACTTTCGAGAGAATGGCTGGGGGAATATACGACCATCGGCGCCCCCGATAAGGAATACTGCGACGCGATGACCATGTCCGGCTCCAAGGTAGAGGGCTGGGAGGTCACCGGCAGCGAAATTTCCCGCGTTGTCGTCGGGCGTGTGATCTCCATGGAGCGCCACACGAACTCCGACCACATGTGGGTCTGCAAGATCGACGTCGGCGGCGAGCGCGAGCTCCAGATCGTCACCGGCGCGCAGAACGTCAACATCGGCGATCTCGTCCCCGTCGCGCTCGACGGCAGCACGCTGCCCGGCGGCAAGGAGATCCGCACCGGCAAGCTGCGCGGCGAGCTCAGCGAGGGCATGCTCTGCTCGCTCGGCGAGCTGGGGCTTGAGCAGCGCGACTTCCCTTACGCGATCGAGGACGGCATTTTCATCCTCGAAGAGGACTGCGTCCCCGGCGACGATATCCGCGAGGTCTGCGGTCTCAACGACAGCGTCGTGGAGTTTGAGATCACGAACAACCGCCCCGACTGCCTTTCCGTGCGCGGTCTCGCCCGCGAGAGCGCCTGCACGTTCCACACGCCCCTGACGTTTGCCGAGCCCACGGTGACTGCCGGCCACGGCGATATCCATGAAAAGCTCTCCGTGGAGATCAAGGACGCGGAGCTCTGCCCGCGCTACACCGCGCGCATGGTGAAAAACGTCAAGATCGCGCCGTCCCCGCGCTGGATGCGCGAGAGACTGCGCAACAGCGGCGTACGCCCGATCAACAACATCGTTGATATTACCAACTACGTCATGCTCGAATACGGCCAGCCGATGCACGCTTTTGACTTCAGCTGCGTCGAGGGCGGCCACATCATCGTGCGCACCGCGCACGAGGGCGAGACCATTGAGACGCTTGACGGCAACGAGCGCAAGCTCACGCCGAACATGCTCTGCATCTGCGACGAGCACAAGCCCGTGTGCGTCGCGGGCGTGATGGGCGGCGCGAACAGCGAGATCGTCGGCGACACGGCGATGGTACTCTTCGAGTCCGCCAACTTCAACGGCGTTTCCGTGCGCCGCACGGCAAGCGCTCTCGGTATGCGCACCGACGCCTCCTCCCGTTATGAAAAGGGCCTCGACATGATGAATACCATCAAGGCGGTCGAGCGCGCCTGCGAGCTCGTGGAGATGCTTGGCTGCGGCGAGGTCGTCGACGGTGTGATGGACGTGGTCGCCAAGGAAAAGGCGCCTACCTGCATTAAGCTTGAGCCGAAAAAGATCAACGCCCTGCTCGGCACCGAACTTGAAGAGGATCTGATGCGCGAGATCCTCGTCTCCCTCGGATTCATTCTGAACGGCGATGATATTTACGTTCCCTCCTGGCGCGGCGATGTGGAGCATTACAGCGACATTGCCGAGGAGGTCGCCCGCTTCTACGGCTACAACAAGATCCCCTGCACGCTCATGCGCGGCGAGACCACGCGCGGCGGCTTTAGCGAACAGCAGCGCTTCGACCGCGCCATCGGCGGCGCGGTGCGCGCGCTGGGCTACGATGAGATCATCACCTATTCCTTCATCAGCCCCACCTATTACGATAAGATCCGCATGCCGAAGGACTCTCCGCTGCGCAATTCTCTCAAGATCCTGAACCCGCTGGGCGAGGATACCTCCATCATGCGCACGACGATCCTGCCGAGCATGCTCGAGATCGTCGCGCGCAACCTCAGCTACCGCAATAAGTCCGCGCGCCTCTATGAACTTGGCAAGATCTACCTGCCGCGTGAGGACGGCCTTGCCGACGAGCCGAAGTACCTCTCCCTCGGTGCCTACGGCGACGGCGTGGACTTCTTCTCCTTCAAGGGCAGCATCGAAACGCTCCTGCACGAGCTGCGCATCAGCGATGTTAAGTATGTTGCCTGCACGGACAACGCCTCCTATCACCCCGGCCGCTGCGCCTGCGTTTACGCGGGCGATACGCTCCTCGGCGTGTTCGGCCAGATCCACCCGCTCGTTGCGGCAAACTACGGCGTGGATACCGAGATCTACGCTGCGGAGCTGAGCTTTGAAGCAATGTATGAAAAGCGCGGTGATATCCCTGTCTATCAGCCGCTGCCGAAGTTCCCCGCCGTCACGCGCGACATTGCCGTCGTCTGCGATGAGACGGTGACCGTCGGCGCGCTCGAAGAGAGCATTCGCCGCGGTGCAAAGGGCCTTCTCAAGGAAGTATCTCTCTTTGACATTTACCGCGGCCCCGGCATTGCCGATGGGAAGAAGAGCGTTGCGTTCAACCTTGTGCTGCGCGCAGATGACCGCAGTCTCACCGGTGAAGAGGCAGATGAGGACGTTCAGTCCATTCTTGCCTCGCTTGAAAGCGAGTGCGGCGCGGTGCTTCGTTAAGCATTCCATAAGGAAAGATTACGATTTGGTTACAGTTGACAGCACTCCCTTTACTTTTCGGATCTGCATTGTTATACTGTGAGCAAGGAAAGGAGGGACTCTCCCAATGGAAGAATTTACCCGAAAGTTTAATGTTGCCCAGGAGAAGGACGCTGAGATCCGCCACATCCTGACGACCGTTTATGCCGCGCTGGAAGATAAGGGCTACAACCCCATCAATCAGATCGTAGGCTATATCCTCTCGGAGGATCCCACCTATATCACGAATCACAACAGCGCGCGCACGCTGATCCGCAAGCTGGATCGCGACGAATTGCTGCAAGCACTCGTGCGCAGCTATCTCGGAAAGTAAGAAAAAAGCAACAGAACAATGCCCCACAGAGGCCGCGGGTGCGGCCTCTGTGGGGTTCTGCATTTTTTCGCCACAGTTTGGTTGACAAGGGAGGCAAAAAATGCTATACTGCAAAAGGTTACAAAATGGTTACAAAGTTACAAATCGGTTACAAGGACAGGAGTGAGTCAGATGGCAGAAGTTACGGAAGGTCTTGTTTATCGCGGACACCCGCTGCGCCGTGTGGATAATCTCATCTACTACGGCTCGATGGCAGATAAATATATTGTGATGATGCAGGTGCTTGATACGGCGCCGCTCAAGGACATCACGCTTGCAAAGCGCGTTTCCATTCAGTTGCAGATGACGGACGCAAGCCTGCGTTCCCGCGACCGTGTGGTGCGTTCGACGGAAAAATCCAGTCTCGGTGAGGCGATGGAATTTGCCTCCATCTGGCTTGAGCGTGCGCTGAGCGGCAAGATGTAAATAAAGCCGCCGCGCAGCCACTATTCTTTTTACGAAAGGATCACTCAGTTATGCGAAATCATTCACGATGCGTATCGTTCCTGCTTTCGGGTCTGCTTTCCGTCAGCCTGCTCGCACCGCTCTCTTCGGCGCAGGCCGCTTATGACGATGGTTCTATCCGCGATCTCGTCGATCGCGTGACGGTGCTGACGGAATCCGTTCAGACCGAGAGCGCCAACGAGGACGAGCTTGCCAAGCTCGATGAGATGCAGGCAGAGCTTGAGGACAAGGCAGACGCAAAAGAAGATGTGTCTGCGACGGAGACCGTCTCTATGGTCGTTACGGGCGGCACGATCAACGTGCGCACGGGTCCCGGCACGAATTACGACAAGATCACGCAGGTGGTCAGCGGCAAACAGGTCACCGTTGTCGGTGAAGCGAACGGCTGGTATCAGGTCACGTTCGACGCGACGACCGGTTGGCTGCTCGGTGAATATCTGCGCGATCCTGCCGACCTCGACGGTACGGTAGGCGCTAAGATCGTTTCCATGGCGATGTCCTATCTCGGCACGCGCTACCGCTCCGGCGGTGCGTCCCCCAGCGGTTTTGACTGCTCGGGCTTTACGATGTACCTTTACGCACAGCTTGGCTATTCTCTGCCCCATTCGGCGACCGCTCAGTACAGAAACTGCGGTTACGCCGTTGCCAAGGCTGACCTGCAGCCCGGCGATCTGGTGTTCTTCTCGGATTCCTCCCACGCCATCGGCCACGTTGGCATCTACATTGGCAACGGTCAGATCATCCACGCGCGCTACAGCGTTGGCAAGGTCATGATCGACAGCCTGTCCGCAAGCTACTATGCTTCCCGCTATGTCGGCGCGAAGCGCATCGCGTGATGGACGAGCCTTTCACTACATAAAAAACGGAACGGTTTTCACCGTTCCGTTTTTTCTTTTATTCTTCCGTAGGGGTTTCCTCGGCCTTCTCCGCCTCGGCGGCGCGGATGGACTCGGCTTCCGCTTTCGCCTCGGCGAGGACCTTTTTCTCGCTCTTCGTCTTGAGCTGCTTTTCGTCGAACTGCGCCCAGAGATCGGGACGGCGCAGCATCGTGCGCTTGTAGCTCTCCTTCTTGCGCCATTTGGCCACATTTTCGTGGTGGCCGGAGAGCAGCACGTCCGGCACGC
>OGXX01004530.1_pt1 | contig 10661 bp, 10 predicted proteins | sample 1576301 | NCBI WGS metagenome assembly OGXX01 (sample SAMEA3541469, study PRJEB24748) | human gut metagenome | biome: human gut; feature: human-associated habitat; material: faeces | place: China | collected 2012 | reverse complement strand
TCCAGACATTCCCCATCTGCGGTTCTGCCAAATTATAATACTTTATTTTACCTGTATTTCGTCAGAAAGTCAAGATTTTACATTTCAGGTTCTGTTTACATCAGTGAACAGAATCGATTTCCTTCCAGATAATCTCATTGGCCTCCATATGCAAATCGAAGCTGGTTCCATCTCCTTTGTATACGGTAGTATCCTGTGGTTCATAAGTATTGTTTACGATACAGTATTTACCATTCTTTACATAGGCATGTACTTCTACGTTATAGTTGCTGCTGAACCAGCGATGCAGGTTTTCTTCATCATGCGCAGCCCACAGGATCGCACGGTACAGCACACGGCTGTTTTCAAAACTATATGGCAGACCGCTGATATAGACACCTCTTCCTTCTCCGAAGGAATTCACTGCCATCTGTACCTCTTTATCAATCTGACGGATGATGGTGGTATCCGGCATTGCATACATGTTTTTCTTTCCTTCTCCGAAGTCCACATCTCCCTTGCAATCTTCGATGATAAAGTGTTTGTGTTCTTCCCAGTTGTATTTATCTTTGTTCAGGTCAAATCCGTTCTCACGTTCTACACCCAGTACGCTTCTCAGCTGAATGTATTTGCCTTCCCACTGATGACCGGTCGGTTCTCCTATTCCGATAAATCCACCGCCGTTGTATACAAATTCATTGACTGCAGAAACGATGGTTTCATCTGTCCAGTTATCTCCACCGGTGTAAGCAGTATCTCCGTCACCTACGTTCAGGATAACGTCGATATCTTTCAGCATATCCGGATTCTTACGGATATCATCAAAAGTGATAAAACGCACATCAAACGGTGCACCACTCAGCGCTTCCATGATTCCTGCATAAGAATAGTTCTGTTTGTGATAGATTGCATGATGAACCATATGATTGCCCCATGCACGCATCTTACCCCAGCTGTTCAGCACTGCTACAGTTTTTACACAGTATGGTGTAGTTCCTTTGATATTTTCATATAAGGTACGGAATTCTTTACATACACTTTCCACATAATCGATAAATTCCGGGAACTGTACCGCCAGTTTGAGGTATCCGCCGTAACCGATACGGTCGATCGGTTTTCTTAAGATCGCACGACGCGCGGTTACCCAGTTGACTTTTGCTTCTTTTACCGGATCTCCACCCTCATGGAAGGTATCCGGGAAGAAATACGGAAGGAAACGTCCCTCGGTATATTTGACACCAGGAATATCACTGATCAGACGAAGCGTTGCTCCATTTCCCACAGAACCTACCACGGCGTCCAGTCCTACGGACTTGAACTCATCCATAAACGGCTCCATACCGATCCAGTGATCGCCGAGGAACATCATGGCTTCTTTTCCGTATTCATGCACGATATCTACAAACTCTTTCGCCAGTTTCGTGACTTCTCTTCTCTGGAACGCGGTAAAATCCATGAATTCCTTGGACGGAATCCGGTACATGTTGTTCATGTAACCCTGATCGATGATAAATTCCGGGCGGAACTTATAACCAACTTCCTGTTCAAACTGCTCCAGAATATACGGACTTACCGATGCAGAATAACCATACCAGTCTACATATTTCTCTCTTGCCAGCTCGTCAAAGATCAGTGTGAACTGATGGAAAAATGTCGTGAAACGAACCACATCCACATACGGATGGCTCTCCAAGAATTTTCTCAGACGTTTCTTGGAGTATTCTTTTGTCTTCGGCTGACGGACATCAAACGTGATCTGTTTTTCCACACCCTGCCAGTCGTTGGTCACCGCATTATACATATGCACCGGATCCCACATAATATAAGCCAGAAAACTTACCGTATAATCATGAAAAGCCTTCGCCGGTTTAATCGTCACATCCCCGGTCTCCTCACTGTAACTCCACTCCGTCACCGGAACCACTTTTCCCGTCGTACGGTCAATGACTTCCCACCATCTCTGGATATCATCATGCGAATTTACCTTTAACATATCCGGATACAGATGATCCATCAGATGAATCGACAGCTCACCCTTTGTCGCTGTATGGAACGATGTCATAATATACATCTGCTGAATCTCATCCGGATTCGCCTTCGCCCATGCATTATCTTTTCTGGTTGTATAATATGTTGCGTATACCTTCGCATCCACCTTCTTCAATTCTTCCGGATAATCGGTACCATCGCAGTCACGAATCGCATCTGCCCCCCACCGTTTCACCAGCTCCAGTGTCTCCGGTACGACATCCACATCAGTCGGAATCGTTACTCTGCCCGTTGTACACTCTTTACCCATAACACACACCTCTCCCTTTCTTTATTATCACTCTCGGAACCTTACCAATTGCGCTTATATCCAATCCCAAATCATAAATCACCAGAAATAACTGCCGACAATGACCTTTTCCCCTATCTGTCTCTCACTGCCGGCAGTCCTATTCCAGTCTGCATCAGACAGGCAACTGTTTCCCGTCCGCTGCACTAAATTCATTATATCCAATCCCCACCATTCTTTCTATGCTACTTTTGTTCCAAACATTAGATATCTTGCGGTATAAGCGATTCTTTGCTATACTGACGTATATAAACCAGTAAAATATTTCATCTACGGTTTTTCTAGTGGCATCCTACGATATTTTCCTGCGCAAACTTCTCGCAGCATCATATTGTTCCGGGTTTGCCACCGTCAGAAATTGCGGTCATACTTCTGGAGCCACACAGCCTTTTGCTGGTGCCCTTAGCAAAGATGAACTCCGGCACTTACCTACGAACCTGCCACTGGCAGCTTCTTTCGGATGCAATGCAACGCAGACTTTTACGAGGGTCAGCCGACCCTCGCAAACATAGTCGGAGTTAGTGACTAGTTCAGATTTGCGTTACCAACGGTTGTGTGGCTCCAGAAGCATGACCGCAATTTCGTCCGTCTATCAACCTTTTACCAAAAACAAGGAGGTATATCCCCATATGTCCACACTTTCATACTCCCTAACCGACCTGTCCCCCGAACACCAAACCCACCAGCACCTCCGCTACGTAACCTCCTCCTCCTTCGGCTCCGACTGGAACAGCGTCCTCCACTCCCACGACTGCACCGAACTCTTCTACGTGACCGACGGAGAAGGATGGCTGTGCACCGACGAAACCCGGATCCCCCTGCGAAAAAACACCCTCGTCATCGTCAACCCCAAAGTCCACCATACCGAACGCTCCTCACCAGAAAAAAAAATGCACTATATTGTGCTTGGAATCGATAACCTCCAGTTTTGCTTCCACGAAGGAGAAACCTTCTCCCCCTTCCAGATCTTCCAGCTCTCCTCCCACCGGGAGATGATCCTCTCACTCCTGCACGCGCTCCTGGAAGAACTGCAAAAAAAACAGACTTCCTATGAGGAAGTCTGCCAGCATTACCTGTCCATCCTGCTGTTGCAGCTCCACCGGATCACCGGGGAAGAATTTTCCTTTGCGCCGCCAACCGATATCCCGTATGAATGTCAGCGCGCCAAAGCCTACATCGAAGAGCACTTCCACGAACCGGTAACACTCGAGCGGATCGCAGCCATCGTCCACTGGGATAAATACTACCTCTCCCATCAGTTTTCTGCTGCCTTCTCCGTCTCGCCGATCAACTACCTGCTGCAACTGCGGATCGCCCACAGCAAACGATTGTTGTGTGACACCGATTACTCCATCACACAGATCGCCGAGTCCAGTGGATTTTCTTCGCAGAACTATTTTACACAGGCATTTAAAAAACTGGTAGGTGTCTCTCCACGAACCTATCGACAGGAACACCAGAAATAAATAGTCAAAATCGATCCACAGATCAATTTTTGTTATCTATTGCAGCAAAAAATCAGATGCCGTTACAGTATTTCTGTAGCCCGCATCTGATTTTCTGTTTTTCTATTACTTTCCCGCCTGAGCAACTATACACACAGCCACTCCATCACCACAGCAGCTTCTGAATTTCTTAGATTCTTGCAACTCCCGTATCTCTTGCAGCCTTCGCAACTGCCTCGGCAACTGCCTTTGCTACCCGTTTGTCAAATGGATTCGGAATGATATACTCTGCATTTCTCTCCTCATCCGTGATAATATTTGCGATCGCATACGCAGCGGCTACCTTCATCTCATCGTTGATATCGCTCGCTCTCACATCCAGCGCACCACGGAAGATACCCGGGAATGCCAGTACGTTGTTGATCTGGTTCGGGAAATCACTTCTTCCGGTTCCGATTACGGCTGCACCTGCTACCTTTGCCTCTTCCGGCATGATCTCCGGTGTCGGGTTTGCCATCGGGAAAAGAATCGGATTCGGAGCCATCGTGTGGATCATTTCCTGTGTCACGGTTCCCGGTGCGGATACACCGATAAATACGTCAGCACCCTTGATCACATCTGCCAGGCTCCCTTTTTCCATGTTCCGGTTGGAGATCTCAGCCATCTCTTCTTTTTCTTTGTTCAGTCCTTCACGGCCTTTGTAGATTGCACCCTTCCGGTCACACATGATCACATTTTTCAGACCCATGCTGATCAGCAGTTTGATGATCGCGATACCGGCTGCACCTGCTCCGGAAGTTACTACTTTGATCTCATCAATCTTCTTTCCGACTACTTTCAGCGCATTGATCATGGCCGCCATCGTTACCACTGCGGTTCCGTGCTGGTCATCGTGGAAGATCGGAATATCACAGCACTCTTTTAACTTGCGCTCGATCTCAAAACAACGCGGTGCGGAGATATCTTCCAGATTGACTCCACCGAAACTTCCCGCCAGCAGGCTGACGGTCTTTACGATCTCGTCCACATCTTTGGTGCGCACACACAACGGAAATGCATCCACATCGCCAAATGCCTTGAACAGACAGCATTTTCCTTCCATAACCGGCATACCTGCCTCCGGTCCGATATCGCCCAGTCCCAGTACGGCACTTCCGTCTGTGACAACCGCTACCATATTGTGACGGCGGGTATATTTATAAGAAAGATTCACATCCTCTGATATTTTGATGCAGGGTTCTGCAACACCCGGTGTATAGCAAACAGCCAGATCTTCCGGTGTTTCCAGTTTTGCACGACTGATCACTTCAATTTTTCCAGCCCATTTTTCGTGTTCCTGTAAAGCGAATTCTTTGTTATCCATGTTTCTCCTCCTGCATATATTGTTATTTCGTAACTATTCAGTAGCCACTGTCCCGCGAGGTGTTTTGACATGAATATGTCAAAATCCCGAGACATACAAGCCAAAATGCCATCACCGAAGGTGATTTACGCGAGCAACGAGTCAAAGTCCGTGCTTGCACGGAACCTTGAGGAGTGCCGCGATAACGATAAAAACTCGCAAAGCGTGTTTTTATCGTTTAAATGCATTTTGGCTCGTAACTGTGAAGGTACTGAACAGTTACGAATCAATAAATAAGTAGAAATATGGAACAGATTGGGAACTGAAATCCTGCTGTTGTGATTATCAGAGGAATCCAGTATAATATATCTTATAAAATCTTGACGGGGAGGAATTTGCATGGGCAGTTATCTGAATCCGGGAAATTTTTCATTTCGTGGAAGTCTTCGTTCGAAAATATATGTAGACAAAAGTGAATTGATCGCAAAGACAAATGAAGCTCTTTGCACAGAACAGAGGTATATCTGTGTGAGCCGTCCGAGAAGATTTGGCAAATCAATGGCAGCGAATATGCTTGCTGCATACTATGATCGCAGTGAAAACACAGAAGAATTGTTTCGGAATCTTGCAATCAGCAAAGAAAGTTCCTACAAAGAAAATCTGAATCAATACGATGTGATCAAAATTAATATGCAGGAATTTTTGAGTATGTCAGGAACAATGGAAGAGATGCTGGAAATGCTGAAAAAATATCTTGTATTGGATTTTGAGGAAACTTATCCGCAAGTGCGTTTTCGGGATGAAAAAAATCTGATTCAGGTAATGAAAGATGTATTTTCTTATACCAGATGTCCTTTTGTAATTTTGATTGATGAGTGGGATTGTCTGTTCCGGGAATATAAACAGGATAGAGAAGCACAGAAAAAGTATCTGGACTTTTTACGGGCATGGCTCAAGGATAAAGATTATGTTGCACTGGCTTACATGACTGGTATTCTGCCGATCAAGAAATATGGTTCTCATTCGGCATTAAATATGTTTACAGAATATTCCATGACGGATCCCGGTGAGCTGGCAGAGTATTTTGGCTTTACCGAACAGGAAGTGTCAGTTCTCTGTGAAAAATATGAGATGAATTTTGAAGATGCAAAAACATGGTATGATGGCTATCGATTAATTGCCCATCGACAGACGGGAAATGAATGTTATTCCATGTATAGCCCCAAATCGGTTGTAGAAGCCATGCTGCGTCATAAGTTCGGAACCTACTGGAACCAGACGGAAACATATGAAGCATTAAAAATCTATATCCAGATGGATATGGACGGCTTAAAGGACTCCGTGGTTCGCATGCTTGCGGGAGAATCTGTCCCCATTAATATCGGAACATTCAGCAACGATATGACTACCTTTGCAACGAAAGATGATGTACTGACCCTGCTGGTGCATTTGGGATATCTGACTTATAACAGTATAGATGGAACCGTAAGTATCCCAAATAAAGAGGTTTCCCAGGAATATGTAAATGCCATCAGCACCATGAACTGGCATGGAGTGGCAGAGTCCGTGGAATCTTCCCGCAAATTACTGGAAGCACTGTGGAACATGGATGCAGATGCGGTTGCAGAGGGAATCGAGAAAGCACATGAGGAAATTTCCATTCTTCAGTATAACGATGAAAACTCTTTAAGTTGTACCATTCAGCTTGCCTTTTACTTTGCGCGGGAATACTATACTATGATTCGGGAAATGCCAGCGGGAAAGGGATTTGCTGATATATGTATGATTCCGAGAAAGAAGCATTCTGACAAGCCGGCTGTCGTGATCGAACTGAAATGGGATAAGAGCGCAGTTGGAGCGATAGAGCAGATCAAAGAAAAACAGTATGGAGATGCATTGAAAGAATATCAGGGGAAGTTGTTGCTTGTAGGAATTAATTACAATAAGATGACTAAAAAACATGAATGCGTGATTGAAACCATGCAAAAGTAAAAATAAGTCTCATGTCTGTGCTGTAGAGGTGGCAGGCATGGGACTTTTTGAAAAAGACAGACCGGCATTGCAAGTAGATTATCATGAAAAAAGCTCCCCGCAACCACAAAGTTGCGTAATAGTTGGTAGCGCAACACGGGGAAAATCCGTATGATGGAGGTACAAAATCAGAAAGGAAAGTGTTCCAATGAAATTGAATTTTATTTTCGTCCTGCTCAACATTTGCTTATGGATATTTCTTGTGGCGGTAGCGGGGTATGTGGTTTATCTGGTGCTCAAGGCGCTCAGAAAATACACAAGGTCGGTGCCGGTGAGAAAGGAAAAGGCGGAAAATGCAAAAACGCTTGGGGAGGTTCTGAAACAACATCGCTTGAACTGTAAAATGACGCAGGAATTTGTCGCAGAAACATTAGGTGTCAGCCGACAGGCGGTTTCCAAGTGGGAAAGCGGAGCCTCGGCACCGAGTACCACGAATCTGATGGCGCTTGCGAAGGTGTTCGATGTTTCAGCGGAAGAACTTCTGAAGGAAACACAGAAGAATTAAAAGGTTACTGGGCACGGGGTGAGCAGTAACATTAAGACAAAATTAAGAAGAACAGGCACTTGTCTGGCGTTGAGATTCACAGGAGTCTGTACTATAATAGGTATCAGAAAAAAACGATAAAAATGGGATAAAGGAGGATTTTACCATGAACAATGAAGTATTGAAAGCAATGAAAACCCGCAGAAGCATCCGCAAATACAAACCGGAGCAGATCACAGACGAGCAGCTGGATGCGATCCTGGAAGCCGGAACGTATGCGGCTACCGGAATGGGAAAACAGTCTCCGGTGATCGTGGTAGTGCAGAAACCGGAACTGATCGCAAAACTTTCGAAGATGAACGCAGCTGTGATGGGAAGCAGCAATGATCCGTTCTACGGTGCACCGACGGTTTTGATCGTACTCGCAGATCCGGAGATCGGAACCTATCATGAGGACGGTTCTCTGGTTATGGGCAATCTGATGCTGGCAGCTCATGCGGTAGGTGTGGATTCCTGCTGGATTCACCGGGCAAAAGAAGAATTTGAGAGTGCAGAGGGAAAAGAACTCTTAAAAGAGTGGGGACTTCCGGAAAATCTGGTCGGTATCGGTCACTGCATCCTTGGATATCGCGACTGCGAATACCCGGAAGCGAAAGAAAGAAAAGCGGACTATATTGTCAGAGTATAGGAAGAGCTTTCGTAACTGTGAAGGTACTGAACAGTTACGAACTTTCATAAAAACGTAACGTAACTGCTCCGAACATGAACAGTCAGTGCGAAAATAAAAAGATAAAAAAACAGAAAACGGGCTGTGTCCTGAAGCGGACAGAAACGGGAGAGTTTATATAGAATGTTTCTGTGTGTCACAAAAGGTATACAGCCCGTTTTATAAAAGTTCAAACCAGGAATCTTCCTGATGACCTGTTCATGGGAAGATTTAGAAAATGAGGAATATATGTATCGAATTATGATCGTGGAAGATGATGAAGTGATTGCAAATGCGATCCGGCAACACCTGGTTTCGTGGGGCATGGAGGCGTTCTGTGTGCAGGATTTTTCCGATGTGCTGACAGAATTTGCCGCAACCGGTCCGCAACTGGTGCTGATGGACATTCATCTTCCCTTTTTTAACGGTTACCACTGGTGCCAGGAGATCCGGAAAGTGTCGAAAGTACCGGTGCTTTTCCTTTCTTCCGCTTCTGATAATATGAGCATCATCATGGCAGTCAACATGGGCGGTGATGATTTTATCGCAAAACCATTTGACCTGAATGTGCTTACTGCTAAGGTACAGGCACTGCTTCGAAGAACCTATGAATTTGCTGGAGCCACGAATCTGTTGGAGCACAAAGGAGCAATCCTGAATAAAGAAAACGGGATTCTGACGTATCAGGGAGAAAAGATCGAACTTACGAAAAATGAGTGGCGGATCCTGCAGGTCTTAATGGAACACAAGGGAAAAGCGGTGAGCAGAGACACGCTGATGATGCGGCTGTGGGAGTCGGACAGCTTTATTGATGACAATACACTGACCGTGAATGTGACGAGACTTAGAAGAAAACTGGAAGAAATCGGGCTTTCGGATTATATTCAGACGAAAAAAGGTGTGGGATATCTGTTGACATAATATGGAGTTTATCCTATCGTTCAGGAGATTTTCGAGAGATTGCTCCTTTTGAAAAAAATACCAGCGAAAGATAGAGAGAGCAGAGAAACGGAGAAGACAGATGCAGGAAAAGGGAAGAAAAAAGAGTCAGGAAAAAAGAATCATCCTCTCGTTTTTACGGGAACAGGCGGGAGTTCTTTTCTGGGTAGTGTTTTTTATCGGGATTTTTTTCCTGTTGTGTTTCCTGGAAAATGTTCCGCAGGATGTCACCGTTTACACCCTGCAACTTGCCTTCTTCAGTGGTATCGCAGTATTACTCTTTCGTTTCGTCCGCTATCGGAAGCGCTGTAAGACACTGGAACTGCTGACAACGGATCCCAGAGAGAAAATAGATGCATTCCCGAAACCGGACACTTTGCCGGAAGAATTGTACCGGCAGATCATCGGGCAATATGAGCGGGAACTGCGAAAAGAAGAACAGCAGATGGATGACAGATACCGGGAGATGGTGGAGTATTATACGATGTGGACCCACCAGATCAAAACGCCGATCGCTGCCATGCACCTGTTATTACAGGAAGAAGAAACACAGGTTTCCAAAGAATTACAGGGAGAACTTTTTCAGGTGGAACAGTATGTGCAGATGGCACTACAGTATTTGCGGATGGAAAGGATGAACACGGATCTGGTATTTGAAAAACAGGAACTGGACGCTCTGATCCATCAGGCAGTACGAAAATACGCACCTCTGTTTATCCGTCGAAAGATCGCATTGCAATATGAGGATGTCCATTGTCAGATACTTACCGATGAAAAATGGCTGGAATTTGTCCTTGAACAGGTTCTCTCGAACGCCCTGAAATACACCAGGAAGGGAAAGATAAAAATTTATATGGATCCACAAAGCCCTAAGACGCTGGTGATCGAAGATACCGGTATCGGGATAGCACCGGAAGATCTTCCGCGGGTCTTTGAGCGCGGGTATACCGGCTACAACGGTCGCACGGACAAACGATCCACAGGTATCGGTCTGTACCTGTGCAGACAGATCATGGACCGGCTTTCCCACACGATCCGGATCGAATCGGAGATGGGTGTGGGAACGCGGGTGTATCTTGGGCTAGATACGGTGGAATTATAAGAGGATCAGGACGAAAAGCCTTTTTCAGACACGCTCTAGCGATAAAATGAGAATGCTACCGGGAACCTTACACGAATGTAAGGTTTCCGGTATTTTTGTAAGCAGAGGTTAAGGCAGCCGGAAGAATGGATTGCTATAATAAGCCTGTAAATAGGAACAGAACCGACAGATTTCGATAAAGAAACAGGAAATAGCGGATTCTGAAAAACACAGTACAGAAAGGACAGAAAAATAAATGGTAATTCTGGAAGTAGAACATCTGAAAAAAACATATACGACCCGCCTCGGAAGCAAC
>OGXX01004528.1_pt1 | contig 10665 bp, 8 predicted proteins | sample 1576301 | NCBI WGS metagenome assembly OGXX01 (sample SAMEA3541469, study PRJEB24748) | human gut metagenome | biome: human gut; feature: human-associated habitat; material: faeces | place: China | collected 2012 | reverse complement strand
GCGATCTCAGGTGTGCAATGCACCGAAAAAAAGCGATCTCAAGTGTGCATGGGAAAAAGTATGTCTAGCAAGAATGGCTGAGCGCTCAAAAACCATGGAGTATATAAATGAGATTTTTACTGATTTCATTGAATTGCATGGTGACAGATGTTTTGGAGATGATAAGTCAATAATTGGAGGAATTGCCCTATTAGGAGATATTCCAGTTACAGTAATAGGAGAGCAAAAAGGAAAAAATATTAAAGAAAATATGGAAAGAAATTTCGGAATGCCAAACCCAGAGGGATATAGAAAGGCTTTAAGGCTTATGAAACAAGCAGAGAAATTTAATAGACCAATTATAACTTTTATTGATACACCAGGGGCATATCCAGGAATGGGAGCAGAAGAAAGAGGGCAAGGTGAAGCAATAGCTAGAAGCATTTGCGAAATGTCAAATTTAAAAGTTCCAATCATATGTGTTGTAATAGGTGAAGGCTCTAGTGGAGGAGCTTTAGCAATAGGCGTAGGAGATAGAATTGTTATGCTAGAAAACGCAGTATATTCTATCCTTTCACCAGAAGGCTTTGCAAGCATTCTTTATAAAGATTCTGGAAAAGCTAAAGAAGCTGCTGAAAATATGAAAATAACTGCTAAAGATTTACAAAAATTTGAAATTGTTGATAAAATAATAGAAGAACCAGAAAGCGGAGTTCAAGATGATTTTGAAAATGTAGCAAATAATTTGAAAGTGTACATTACAGATGAAATTCAAGAGCTGGAGTTGCTTTCAAAAGAAGAATTGATAGATGAAAGATATAAAAAGTTTAGGAAAATCGGACAAAGCGAATTAGTATAAATAATAAAATGAAAATTAAATAATACTATTAGTATAAATAAGATGGAGGAAATCAAATGATATTAAAAGATAAAAAAATAGTGATAATGGGAATAAGAAATAAATGGAGTATAGCATGGGGAGCTGCACAATCAGCATATGAACAAGGAGCACAAGTGATTTTTACATGTGGGTCCATGGAAAAGATTGAAAAAATTAAAGAGCTTACAAATGAAATTCCAAATTCGGATGTATTTGCATGTGATGCGAGTTCAGATGAGAGTATAAAAGAATGTTTCGAAAAAATTAAAGAAAAGTATGGAAAAATTGATGGAATCTTACATGCTATTGCACATGCAAACACAGAAGATTTAAGAAATGACTTCATTTTAACTTCAAGAAGTGGATATGCACATGCCTGTGATGTTAGTGCGTATTCATTAATAGCGGTTGCAAAAATAACTAAAGAATTAGATATGTTAAATGCTGGTGCAAGTATTGTGTCATATACATATTATGGAGCAGAAAAAGTTGTTGATGGATATAATATAATGGGAGCAGCTAAAGCAGCATTGGAAGCCAATATTAGATATTTAGCAAAAGATTTAGGAAAAATAGATGTCAGAATTAATGGAATTTCAGCCGGACCTATAAAAACACTTTCAGCAAAAGGAATAAAAGATTTTAACAGTATATTAGATGTTGTAGAAGAGAAGGCACCATTACATCAAAACGTAACCCCTAAACAGGTTGGAGATGCTACAAGCTTTTTATTTAGTGACATGGCTTCTGCAATAACAGGAGAAATAATTCATGTTGATAATGGTTTTTCAATAATTGGAGTATAGCACCGATTATCTCGCTTTTTTTCTGTGCAATTTTGCACCGATTATCTCGCTTTTTTTTCGTGCAATTTTGCACTGATTATCTCGCTTTTTTTTCGTGCAAATTTTTAGTAATCCGCTAACTATTGGGAATAACCAAAATATCTGCACCGAAAAAAAGCGATCTCACGTGTGCATTGCACCGAAAAAAAGCGATCTCAGGTGTGCACTTGCACTATATATAAAATTATAATATAATAAATGCAATAAAAGGGAGGTGTCATAATGGGATTAAAAATTGAAAAAGTAAGTAAATATTATGGCGAAAAACTAGCAGTAGATAACATCAGTTTTGAGAGGAACGAGCCAGGGGTATTTGGACTATTAGGGACAAAGGGAGCTGGAAAAACCACGACAATAAGAATGATTCTAGGAATAATAAAAAAGGATGCAGGCGAAATAACCTGGAATGGGCAGAAAGTAGAAAGAAAAAACGTGAACTTTGGATATTTACCAGAAGAAAGAGGAATATATCCAAAAACAAAAATAATTGAGCAACTAATGTATTTTGCTGAATTGAAAGGGATGAAGAAGCAAGAAGCTGCAAAAGAAATTGATTATTGGTTAAAAAGACTGAAAGTTGAAGAATACAAAGAATTACAGGCAGAAAAATTATCAAAAGGGAATCAACAAAAAATTCAGTTTATAACAGCAATTTTAAATAATCCAGAATTAATTGTATTAGATGAACCATTTAGCGGACTTGATCCAATAAATACAGAATTATTGAAAGAAGTAATTATAGAATTAGTTCAAAAAGGAAAATACATAATAATGTCAAGTCATCAGATGTCATCAATTGAGGAATTTTGTAAAGATGTAGTGATAATAAATAAAGGAAAAACGGTATTAAAGGGAAATTTGAAAAAAATCAAAGATGAGTATCCATCAAAAAGGCTAGAAATAAATGTAGATAGTGACATTTCAAAATACATAAATGAAAGTGGAATGAAAATTGAAAAAAATCTTGACAATAATTATGAAATATTAATGGATAAAGAAGAGCAAGCTCAGTTACTAATGAAAACGTTGGTGCTTCAAGGCATAAATATAAAAAAATTCGAACTTAAAAAACCAAGTCTAAATGAAATTTTTATAGAGAAAGTAGGTGAGTAAAATGCAAGGTTTAATAACTGTAATAAAATTCACAATTAAAGATATGGTGCAACGAAAATCTTTTATTATCTCGAATATAATAATATTGGGACTAATAATTTTGATGTTTAACATACCTAACATACTGAAAAAAGTCATGGGAGATTCAGAAAATTCAAAACAGATTATACAGATAATTGATGTTGATAATGTATTTGAAGGAACATTAGAGAATCTAAAAAATATGAATTTGAGCTATGATATCAAAATTTCTAGCAAAAATTTAGAATTTGACAAAATAAAGGAAGAGATTCAAAATGGCGAAATAGATAATGCAATAATTATAGAAAAGAAGGATGAAAAAATCAATATTCAATACATAGTAAAAAATTTAGCAATGAATTCTGAAATGCCACAAGACTTAGAAAATGCAATAAGTTCGCTATATAGTGGCTTGCAAATTTCAAAGTTAGGGCTAACACAGGAACAATTGCGAAGTATACAACCAGATTTTAATTTTGAAGTCAAACAAGCTGAGACTCAAGAAATAAAAGGAAATATATACACAATGATGTTATTATCAATTGTACTATTTTACGCAATATATTTTTGTGCATATCAAGTATCAAGTTCAATAACGACTGAAAAAACTTCAAAAATAATTGAAACACTAGTAACATCAACAGAGCCAAAAACAATAGTTTTAGGAAAAACAATCGGAATAGGAATTGTTGGAGTATTACAAATAATTGCGATTGCGTTAACTGCAATAGTTTCAAAAACATTATTTTTAGAAGAAGGAGCATTAGATGGAATAGTTGATTTTTCAACAATCACACCATTTTTAGGATGCATAACGATTATTTACTTCATATTAGGATATGCATTTTTTGCGATGTTGTATGCATTAACTGGCTCAACTGTAAGCAAGCCAGAAGATGTGCAATCAGCTAATACACCAGTAGCTTTAATATCAGTAATAGGATTCTATTTGGCGTATTTTACAATGATGAATCCAACGAGTGAGCTAAATAAAATAGCTGCAATATTACCTATATCATCACCATTTTGTATGCCATTTAGAGTGATGATGGAGATTGCTACAGGTCCAGAAATTTTAGGCTCAATAGTAATACTAGTAATTACCACAATTCTTGTCGCAATATTTTCTATCAAAATATATTCAAAAGCGATTTTTAATTATGGAAGTAGGGGTAAAATTAAGGAATTACTTAGGAACGAAAAGAAAGGTGCACGGAAAAAAAGCGTTTTAAAATGTGCAATTTTGCACCGAAAAAAAGCGATCTCAAATGTGTCAAATGTGCAGGAAAGGAAAGAAATTATGAAAAGAAAAGAAAATTTAATATGGGGAGTAGTCTTCATAATAATAGGATTAATAATAGGTTTAAAAGTGTTAGGAATAATAAATATAGACATATTTTTTGATGGATGGTGGAGTTTATTTATTATAATACCAAGTACAATAAGTATAGTAAAAAATATAAGAGACATTGGAGCATATATATGGTTAGTGATAGGAGTAGCATTACTATTATCAGCTCAAGAAATACTTGACATGGAGATAGTTGGAAAATTGATATTCCCAGCTGTATTAGTTGCAATAGGAGTTGGAATGATTTTTAAAGATAGTAAATTAGAAAAAGCAAAAGAAAATGAAGAATATTATGCAACATTCTCAGGAGAAAAGTTAAATTTTGAAGGCAATACATTTAATGGGGCTAGCTTAAATGCGATATTTGGAGGAATCGACTTAAATTTGAAAAAAGCAGATATAACAAATGAAACAAATATAAATGCAACATCAGTATTTGGAGGAATAAATATTTTTGTCCCAGATAATGTAAATGTTGAAATAAAATCAACATCATTATTTGGTGGAGTAACAAATAAAGTCGAAAATAAAGAAAATCAACCTACGATAAAGATAAGAGCTTTTTGCTTATTTGGAGGAGTTGAAGTTAAATAGATTGAAGTTACTTCAATCAAAGGAGGAGAAATGAAAGGATTTCAAAAATTAGTAAAATATTCAGCAATTGCATTTGGCTTATATTTGGCAATATCAATAATTGGAGCACTTATAGGAGTGATTGTAGGAGTAACTTCAGGTGTGGAAGTATTAAAAGAACTTTCAGGAAATGAAAATGTCGAATTAGTTGATGAAACTCAAAATTTTGATGAGTTGTCAGGCCTAAATTTAAATATATCATCATCAAATTTGACAATAAAGGCTGAGGGTGATTCATATAGAATGGAAGCTCATAACATTCCGAAAACAACTAAGATAGAATGCAAAAATGATGTTTTAGAAATAAAAAACGTGAAAAAATTAAAATCAGAAAGTAGTATCACAATATATGTTCCAGAAAATGCTAAATTAAGTAGAATCAATTTAGATATGGGGGCAGGAAATGTTGAAATATCAAATATAGAAGCCGCCAACATAGATTTTAGTTTTGGAGCAGGAAATGTTAATATTAAAAATTTAAAATCAGAGAATCCTATAATTGAGTGCGGGGCTGGTCAGATAAAGTTTGAAAATACAGAATTGACTAATGCTAAATTAAGTGCAGAAGTTGGAAAAGTGATATATTCAGGCCAATTGAACGGGGAATCAAGAATAGAATGCGGCGTTGGAGAAGTAGAGATGAATCTTGAAGGCGGAATAGACAACTATTCAATAAAAGTTAAAAAAGGAATTGGAAACATAAAAATTAATAAGGAATCGGTTAACAATGATTCAACAACTGGCAATGGCCAAAATAAAATTTATATCGATGGTGGAGTTGGAGATATCGATATAAAAATATAATTGCACGGAAAAAAAGCGATCTCACGTGTGCAATTGCACGGAAAAAAAGCGATCTCACGTGTGCATAAAATAGAAGAAACCTTCATATACATTAATAAACAAAATGTAGAGGAGGTTTTTTTGATGGAAATAAACACAACAAAAGAAAGTTTGAATGTAAATAAAACGATATGTGAAAAGAAAGAAATTATGAATATACAAGGAGACATGATAGTGCCAGATTCAAAGCCAGACATTTTAAGCACTATTAATACAAGTGGAAATGTGTGTATATATAAGAAAGAAATAATGGAAGGAAAGTTAAAAATAGATGGGAATATTCTTACGTACATAATGTATTTAGCTGATAGTGATTCAGAAAGTATAGAAGACAATGTTAGGGGGCTTAACACGAACCTCGACTTTTCAGAAAACTTCAATATTCCAGAACTAAGTGAAGGAATGGATGTTGACATCAATCCAAAAATAAAGATGATAGAATGCAAGGTAATAAATGGAAGAAAGATAGGCATAAATGTCACATTAGAAGTAGAAATAAGAATTCAAACACAAGAAAATGTGAAGATAATCACAGATTTAAACAACAGTGATATACAAATTCTTAATCAAAATATGAAGGTAAATTCTGTATTAGGGGAAGGCACGACGAAAACATCAATTAAAGAAAATGTAGCAATTCAAAACACAGACAATCTTGCTGAGATGTTGAATGTGCAAATAAACTTAGTAGACAAAGACATAAAAATCAGTTACAACAAAATTCTTGCAAAAGCAGAAGCCGAAATCAGATTAGTGTATTTAACAGAGGACAATCGAATTTGTACTACCCAAAGTAGAGTGCCATTAGTGGGCTTTATCGATATGCCTAATATAAATGAAGAAAACATTTGTGACACAACATACATGGTAAAAAATATAGTTATAAAACCAAATGCAGTAGAGGAACATTCTGTATATGTCGAAATGGAAATTGAAATTCACTGTATAGCATATGAGGAAAAAGAGGTTCAAATAATTCGAGACATGTATTGTCCAGGAGAAAAAATGAAATTCAATCAAAATACGATTAATACAATTACAAACAAGCAATGTAAGAAAAATATTTGCAACATCAGAGAGAAAATAAATGTTCCAGAACTTGAAAATGGAAATATAGTTGATGTTGGAATAATGCCTGTCATAAATAAAGAAAACAACATGAATGACAAAATCATGATAGAAGGTGAACTCAATGTAAACTTGATTTTTACAGACAATTCAACAGTTGGAATAAAAACAAAACAGTTAAATATTCCATTTGAACAAACAATAAATGATGTAGGAACAGCCGATAACTGTAGAAATGATACAAGGATTGAAATAAATTCGCAAGAATTTTTAAATCAGTCAGGAATTTTGAGTGCAAATGTTGATTTAGAATTTGAGACCGATTCTTATCAAAATACAGCAATTCCAGTAATTAGTGACATTTCAATGGAAGATGAAGAAAACATGGAAGACTACAGTGTTGTAATTTATATGGTAAAATCAGGAGACACATTGTGGAAAATAGCAAAGAGATTTGGAAGCACTGTTGATGACATAGCACGAGTTAATGGAATGGAAAGACCAGATAGATTAAACATTGGAGAGAAAATATATATTCCTAAATATGTGCTGAAAAGAGCGAAAGAACCGATTATAATTTAAAAATCAGAGAGGATTATTGATGGCGAATGTAGGAAAGGTGTACACAAGAAAAAGATTCATATTTACTAATAAAAGTGGCGAAAACAAAAATAGATTTAGGCTAAAAGTCACTCAAAAAATGATAGGAAAAATTCTAATATTAATCTTAATAATTACAACAATATTGAAAATTACTTACAACTATGTAGAGCCCATATTTGCTACGATGTGTGAAGACAAGGTAAAATCTCTGGCCACAATAATCACAAACCAGCAGTCAACAATTATGATGAACAAATATCAATATGACGAATTATATTCAATTGAAAGAGACGAAAGTGGCAATATATTGATGATAAAATCAAATATTGTTCCTATGAACAATCTGGTTTCAGACTTGACGGAAAACATTCAACATGAATTTGACAATATAGGAGACCCAGAAATTAGAATATCTCTTGGAAGCTTATCCGGAGTGTATTTTCTTTCTGGGTTTGGACCAGAGTTTCCTATTGATGTCGAGGTCACAGGTACTGTTGATGCTGAAATAAAAAGTGAATTTGTTTCACAAGGAATCAACCAAACTCTTCATAGAGTCTATGTTGACTTCGATTGCAAAATGAAAACAGTTACAGCTTTAAAAAATTACGAGCAGTCAGTTGTTAACAGAGTTATTCTTGCTGAACATGTTATAGTCGGAAATATTCCAGATAGCTATTGGCACAGGTGAGTGTGCACACGCGACACACGCGAGATCGCTTTTTTTTCGTGCAATTTTGCACACGCGAGATCGCTTTTTTCTCGTGCGATTTTGCACATGCGAGATCGCTTTTTTCTCGTGCAATTTTGCACACGTGAGATCGTTTTTTTTCCGTGCAATTTTAACTGAAATGTATTGCAATTCATTTAAAAGTATGATAAAATGGTAAACATAATTATTAGATATGGTGTATGGTGAAAGATTGATGCAAAAAAGAAAGGAGGAAATAGTGCCCAAATTTAGAAAAATGGGAAATTCAAAAATTTACCATATAATGATAAAAGGAATTGACGGTCAAAACATTTTTTATGATGATAAAGACAGAAGAAATTTCTTAAGAAAATTTTTAGAAAATAAAAAAGAATTTAATTATGCAGTTTATTCTTATTGTTTAATGACTAACCACGTTCACATGGTTATAAAATGTAAAGATGAATTTTTGTCAAAGTCGATGCAAAGTTTAATGATACGATATGTGCGTTATTTCAATAAAAAATATCAGAGAACAGGATCATTAGTTCAAAGCCGATTCAAAAGTAAATGTATTGAAAATCAAAAGTATTTTTTAGAAGTCTGTAGATATATCCATAGAAATCCAGAAAAAGCTGGAATTAAGAGAACTGATAAGTACGTGTGGAGTAGTTATCAAGAGTATATAAATGAAGCAAAAATAATAGACAAAGATGTTTTACTACATTATTATAATAACAATATTTTGGATTTTGTAAAGTACACAACTCAAATAGAAGACATCGAAAATTATGAAGATTATGCAGAATATGAAATTGTAGGAAAACTTACAGATGATCAATTGAAAAAGATAATTTTAGAAAAGTTCCAAATTCAAAAAGAAGAAGACATTGCAACATTTTTCAAAGAAATGAGTAAAAAAGAACTAGAAAAATATATAAAATCGATGAAAGAAATAAAAGGAACATACAAGACTCAAATTTCAAGAGTAATTAGAGTTAATAGAAGAATTGTCTCAAATATATGGGACAAGTAACGGAAAAAGTGCACCGAAAAAAAGCGATCTCAGGTGTGCAATTCGCTTATCATTCTATCTGCAAAAACAGCATAGCCAAGTGTTGGATCTTTTACAAATACATGGGTTATAGCACCAATAAATTTGCCGTTTTGAATAATTGGTGATCCACTCATTCCTTGGACTATCCCGCCTGTTTTATTTATTAGATTTTCATCTTTAATTTTTATAACCATACTTTTATTGTCATAATTATTATTCAAATATATTCTTTGTATTTCTACACTATATTCTTTAAGTTTTCCATCAATGTTTGATAATATTGTTGCATCTCCTAAATTTATTTCTTGCCTTGGAGCAACATATATTTTTTTGTTATAATCAATGTTTATATTATCTGGATTTTTTATAACTCCATACACGCCATAGGCTGTATTTTTGTATATATTTCCTATTACACTATTTTGATTTATTGCCCCTTGAATTTTTCCTGGTTCTTCTTCTTTTCCTTTGATAACAGATACAATGCTAACATTATCTATTTCTCCTGATGATGTTTGTAAAATTTCGCCTGTGTCTATATCTGTTATTGCATGTCCTAATGCTGCAAATGTTTTTAATTGTTCGCAGTAAAATGTTAATGTTCCTACACCTGCTGCACTGTCTCTTACCCATAAGCCAATTTTGTATTTTCCTTGTTTATCTTTAACTGGTTTTATTGTACAATTCTTTTCGTCATTTTCTCTTTGATATTTAATATTTACAGATTCACCTTCATATAAATTTATTGCATCTATTAATTCTTCTGTATTATTTACTATAATATCATTTACTGAGATTATAGAATCTCCTTCCTGAATGCCTGTATTTTCATACGGTTTGTTTTTTTGACCATCTATTCCTTCTATTTCAGAAGTCCCAACAACTAAAACTCCACTTGTATATAGCTTTATTCCTATAACTTCTCCTACTGGTATAACCTGAATGTCTGATATTTTTATTTCTTCACCTTTTACTGCAATCGTTTCAGGATAATAGCCTCTTGTAAGTACAAACATATATAAAAAAATTAATACAAATAAAATAAATATTTTTTTGAGTGTTTTCATTTTATTTTCACTCCTTTAAATTTATTATTAGTACTAATTTCTTTTTTATTCAAATTATTTTTTGTAAGTTATGGTGTTATAAAAAAGCACAAAAAACGACTATTTCAAAATTTTTCAAAATTTAAAATAGTCGTTTTATGTTGTTCCTGTTGCTCCATTTATTGATACAGTTCCTGATGATGCAGCTGATATGATACTTGAGTCATCTCCTGCTATATTATAATATATATTTCTTAAAGCTTGTGATAATGTTCTACTATTATTTCTTACTGTAACTGTTATTTGGTCTCCTTGCTTTAATATGATTTTTCCAACCCTATTATTAGAACTTTTAGCTGAGTTTTGAATTTTTTCTTCAACTTGGCTTGTATATAATGAATAATATGTGTTATTTCCTATCTTTTGAGGATCATTATCAGTTATCATTTTTGATGGAGTTTCATCTAATATTTTGACTTCAATATCTATATCATAAGTATTACCAGCTGAAAACAATGTTGATGCAAATTCTTGATAA
>OGXX01004527.1_pt1 | contig 10666 bp, 12 predicted proteins | sample 1576301 | NCBI WGS metagenome assembly OGXX01 (sample SAMEA3541469, study PRJEB24748) | human gut metagenome | biome: human gut; feature: human-associated habitat; material: faeces | place: China | collected 2012 | reverse complement strand
TGCGAGCTCAACAGGGACACGTCCCTACAATCATTTCGTATACTGCGTATACGATGGAATACTTTTTTTATGTTGATTGTATAATCAACCGTCATAAGATAATACGAAATACTCAAACAATATGTAAGTAAAATACTTCAAATTTTTTAGACTTTTCTTGACAGCAAATATACATTCTCAACATGGATTGAGTGCTCACTAAGTACATCCAGTAGTACTGTCCGTATGTGAGAACATATCCGCTAAACTATCTATCGATAGCATAAGGTTATCGTTAAATGGTATTACCATGACAAAATGGGGTTTAATTATTTCTTATCCTCTAAATTTTCGTTTTCGCCTTCCTTACTTATACTTCCAAGGATCACCCCGGCCCCCATGCCAATACACATGCAAATTGGCATCCATAATCCAATATTATGAGTTGCTACACCTACTGCACAGCCTATAGACAATCCAATAGAAATCCCTACTGCTAAACCTTCTCCATCCCTCTTACGACTGTCTTTACTTGTATTCTTATTCATATTTCTCTCCTTCTGCGAATTATTATTATCCTTACAACTTCTAATTTTTCTTTGCTTAAAAATAAATACCATTATATAATCCCTAAACTCTTTAGCAAACTTTACGACAAGTTCATAATCAAGTGCAGTGGCTAGGGTTTCATCATTATTATTAGCTGTTAATGTCCAATTATATGATCCGTGCATTACATAGTCCATATCTATGATACAAAACTTCAACATACGGTCCATACTGCAATGCTCAATAAAACATAGTCTTCTTCCCCTTTATCTCCAGAAGAAATGTACCCTCTTCTTTTTTGCAATAGGCATCTATTCCACCCCAATGCCTTAAACACAGTGTCCACTGGATTATTTACATATCGACATTAAGTTTGGACAAAAGTGTCACACTTTCTACATGAACACTATGAGGAAATAAATCAACAGGCTGGACCTTCTCACACCTATAACCCCTATCCTCCAAATACCTCAAGTCCCTGGCCAGGGTACTAGGGTTACAGCTTACATAGACCACCCTTTCAGGTTCCATCTCAACTATGGTATTTAGGACCCTTTCATCACAACCCTTCCTAGGTGGGTCTACTACGACTACATTGGCTCTCTTGCCCTCCTTGTAGATTTCAGGCACTACTTCCTCTGCCTTGCCTACAAAGAATTCTAGGTTGTCCATACCATTTAGCCTTGCATTTAGTCTGGCATCCTTGATGGCATCTTCAACTATTTCTACCCCGTAGACAAATTCTGCCTTTTGGGCTAGAAATAGGGATATAGTCCCTATCCCGCAGTAGATATCAAAGACCCTGTCTCCCTCTTTTAGGTCTGCATATTCAAGGGCCTTGTTGTAAAGGATCTCTGTCTGAATTGGGTTTACCTGGAAGAATGACAGTGGTGATATTTCAAACTTTAGGTCTCCTATATTGTCTACTATTTTACCATTTCCATACTTGTTTATATTCTTTAATCCCAAGATCACATTGGTCTTGTCCTTGTTTATATTTACCACCAGACTGGTAAAGCCTTCAACCTGGTCTTTTAGGTTTTCTATAAGCCTGTCTAGGTTCTTTAACCTGTCCTCTGTAGCTACCAGGATCACCATTACCTGGCCACTTGTAAAGCCTACCTTGGTTACTATATGTCTTAGTAGACCCTTGTGGCTTTTTTCATCGTAAATGCTGATATTTTCTTCTTCTATGTACTTCCTTATAATGTCTATGATAAGGTCATTTTTCTCATCCTGGATAAGGCACTTGTCTATATCAATAATATCGTGGCTCTTCTTCCTATAAAAGCCTATCTTTAGCTTGCCATCCTCCATTTGGACTGGAAATTGGGCCTTGTTCCTATACCTAAAGGGTTTTTCCATGCCTATTGTATCAAATACTTGGACATCTTCTAGGCCACCTATCCTCTTTAGGTCTTCCTTGACTATATTGGTCTTTAGGTCCAACTGTTTTTGGTAGTCTAGTTCTTGGATTTGACATCCACCACAGTTTGTGTATTTGGGGTTACAGGCCCTATCTACCCTGTATGGTGACCTTTCCTTTATCTTTGATACTAGGCCCTCTGCATATTTTTTCTTTGACTTCTTTATCTTGACGTCAACGACCTCACCTAAGAGTGCCCCATCTACAAAGACGGTAAAGCCCTCGTGCTTGCCTATGCCTACGCCATTTTGTCCTATATCTACTATCTTACATTCGTATTTTTTACCTTTTTCTAACATCTTTCATCCTTCTCAACACTGATATATCTTTTTCTAAACCTTCTAAATACTTTTCACTTTTTTCTTAAAATATATCTATAAATTAGCTTGGCAAATATTTGCTTAAGCCAGGTATAATCATTTTTATAAAATAATTATATACTACACCCTATTATACCACATAGTCCCCTTTATAAGGTCAAAAAATAGGCCGTAGACCCAATTTCATACAAATCTGGATATACGACCTAATCTATCTCTTTTATTTAGTTAAAACTACTGTTCTCTACTAACTGCACCACTGGCTGGTTCTACCTTTATCATTTCTCCATCTTTTATCTTCTTTGTGATATCTCCAACGGATACTATTACCGGTATACCCAGGTTGATTCCTGCTATAGCAGCATGTGAAGTCATACCGCCAGTTTCAGTTACTACGGCAGATGCCTTTTCCATGTACTTTAGCATGTCCCTGTCAGTTCCTAGTGTAACTAGCACATCACCTTCATTAAATTCCTTGTCTTCTCCTGGCATGATTACCTTGGCTGGTCCTTCTACACAAACCTTACCAATACCAACACCCCTACCCAGGAATTCACTTATTACAGCTACCTTAACCAAGTTAGTCTTACCTGTCTTGCCTACTGGAACGCCAGCTGTTATTACAACTATATCTCCAGCATTTACTATACCTGTATTCTTAGCTACTTCTACTGATTCGTCCATTACTTCGTCTGTACTTTCTGCAAACTTAGAAATTAGAGGGTATGTACCCCATAATAGGGATAATTTTCTTCTAACTCTTTCATTCTGAGTTGCAGCTATGATTGGAGACTTTGGCCTGAACTTTGATACCATCCTAGTTGTATAACCTGATGATGTACAAGTTATGATTGCCTTGGCACATAGGTCCATGGCAGTTGTACAAGTTGCATGACTGATAGCATCTGTTACAGTTATCTCTTCTATGTCCATACTATATCTAACCTTGTAGTCCAAAGTTTCTTCTGTCCTCAAGGCTATCCTGTTCATTGTCTTTACAGCCTCTACCGGATACTTACCTGCAGCTGTTTCTCCTGAAAGCATTATAGCATCAGTTCCATCATAGATAGCATTGGCTACGTCTGTTACCTCTGCCCTTGTTGGTCTAGGGTTTCTGATCATTGAGTCCAGCATCTGAGTAGCAGTGATTACCGGCTTGGCTACCTCATTACACTTTCTGATGATCATCTTCTGGACGATAGGTACTTCTTCACTTGGAATTTCAACACCCATGTCCCCTCTAGCTACCATTATACCGTCTGATACCTGGATGATTGAGTCTATATTGTCAACACCCTCCTGGCTTTCTATCTTTGATATGATATGGATATCAGGAGCATTGTTTTCTTCTAGTACCTTTCTGATTTCAAGTACGTCAGAAGCCTTCCTAACAAATGATGCTGCTATAAAGTCTATGCCCTGTTCTATACCAAACTTGATATCTTCTATATCCTTTTCTGTGATTGCTGGTAGGTTAATAGCTACACCTGGTAGGTTTACACCCTTTCTTGATGATACCTTACCTGAGTTTTCTACTACTGTATGTATGTCATTACCCTTGATTTCTTTAATTCTTAGGGCTACTAGGCCGTCATCTATCAGGATTGTATCTCCTACCTTTACGTCGTCTATCATACCCTTGTATGATACACTACATCTCTGGCTATTACCCATACAGTCGTCCATACTTACTACGAATTTTGCACCTTCTTCAAGAACTACTGGTTCTTCAAATTCACCAGTTCTGATTTCAGGCCCCTTAGTGTCTAGAAGAATTGCCACTGGCTGGTCTAATTCTTCTCTTATCCTCTTTGTCCTATCCATTCTCTCCTTGTGTTCTTCATGTGAACCATGTGAGAAATTGAACCTACAAACATTTAGGCCATTTTCTATTAATTCCTTTAGAACCTGGTCTGAATCAGTTGAAGGTCCCATTGTGCATACAATTTTTGTCTTTTTACATCTTACCATAATCTTAATCACTCCTATAACCTTATACGGCTGGTTTTTTACCTGCCAAATTATAAATTATAGACCAAGTTACCAGCTCAGTCTTTATGTCAATTAGATACTCAAGCCTATATTGACAGTATCTTTGCCATTTCATATAGATCATCATCAAAAGTCTTCTTCATTGAAAGAGCTTCATCTATATCCATGTCAATTACCTTGTTATCCTTTATGCCTACAACCCTGCCAGACTTACCTTCTATTAGTAGTTCAACTGCCTTGTTGCCCAACCTGCTGGCCAGGATCCTGTCAAAGGCTGATGGTGACCCACCCCTCTGAACATGACCAAGTACTGTAATTCTTACATCTGCCTTATCTTCTATTGTAAGGGCAGACCTTAGACCTAGGGCCCCACCTTCTATATTTTCGGCACCTTCTGCAAGTACTATGATACTGTGCTTCTTACCCCTCTTTTGAGTTGTCTTTAGCTTCTTAACTATGTCTTCTGTCTTTGTATCCATTTCAGGTACTATGATAGACTCTGCACCACCCGCTATACCAGCGAATAGGGCCAGGTCTCCACAATGTCTACCCATTACTTCTATTATATTCACCCTGTCATGTGATGATGATGTATCTCTTAGCTTACCTATAGCATCTATAACTGTGTTAGTTGCTGTATCAAATCCTATTGTGTAATCAGTATAGGCAAGGTCGTTGTCTATTGTTCCTGGTATACCTATAGTATGTACACCTAATTGACTCAGCTTGTTGGCACCCGTAAAAGATCCGTCTCCACCTATTACCACTAGGCTTCCAACTCCAAATTCTTCTAATATTTCGACTGCCTTGGCCCTGCCTTCTTCTGTCCTAAATTCGTCACACCTTGATGACTTCAAAACTGTACCACCCTTCTGGATGATATCACCTACTGAAGAAAGGTCCATTTCCCTAAAGTCCTTTTCTAAACCGCCCTAAAAGACCTGCGTAGCCTCTTTCGATTCCGTAAACCTTGTAGCCATAATATATGGCAGTTCTTACGACAGCTCTGATGGCTGCGTTCATACCTGGAGCATCTCCTCCACTAGTTAAAATACCAATAGCCTTCATACATTACCTCCTGTTTTTTCTTTACCGTTTTACTTACCATAAATTTACCATAATAAAATATCTATCTATAATCTAATACCTTTTATAATATCTATTTTCAAAATACCATTATTTTATAATTTAAAACACATAATGGACTTTTTTAGTCCCTATATATCATTTTCCATCCCACAATATGTAAAAAAATATTGGATATTATCCATTTATTAATTATACCACACTTTTTTAAATTCATAAATAATTTTTGAGCAATATTAGACTTTTTTAGATATTTACACATATTTCTATATATTTTACAAAAAGACTTGCTAAAAGCCCTAATTTATCTTATAATATTATGGTGTTAAACTAATCAAATTAGGTTAACAAATCGCTGGATTGTAGGGAGGTGAAACAGATGTCAGAAGTTAGAGTAAGAGAAAACGAATCATTAGATAGTGCACTTAGAAGATTCAAGAGACAGTGTGCTATGTCTGGCATAATGTCAGAAGTTAGAAAAAGAGAACACTATGACAAGCCTAGTGTTAAGCGTAAGAAAAAGGCAGAAGCTGCTAGAAGAAAAAACGCTAAAAGATAGTTAATTAAAAAGAGGTGAAAGGGAATGTCCCTTAAAGAAAAACTACAGGAAGACCTAAAGTCTTCTATGAAAAACAAGGATACAATCAGGAAATCTGTTGTTACACTTATCAGGGCTGCAATCAAGCAGTATGAAGTTGATAACCGTGTTGAGCTGGCTGACGATGCTATCATAGATATCATTTCAAAACAGCTTAAGCAAAGAAAAGATTCACTTGCTGAATTTGAGAAGGCTAACAGGGATGATTTGGTTGAAGAAACAAAGTCTGAAATACAAGTTTTAGAAGGATACCTACCTCAACAATTAAGCGAAGAAGAACTTGAAAAAATCGTAATCGAAACTATAGCTGAAGTTGGTGCTACATCAATGAAGGATATGGGCAAGATTATGGCCACTATCAAGCCTAAGACTGCTGGACGTGCGGACGGCAGAAAAATAAACGAACTTGTTAAGAAGAATTTGTAAAAACTTAGTGTAAGCTAACTAAAAGACTATGCATCTAGTATGTATAGTCTTTTTTGCGCCTATAAAAGGTCTTATTTGCTGTCTTCCTCCTTCTATAAAAGATCTTATTTTTACAGTCCCACTTCCCTTATAAAGCATCCTATAGACAAGTTTTCCTAAACCCATAAATTTTACACTTTCCAATATAATTTAAATTGAAATAGTTTTCCTTACTTGGTATAATTGTATTAACAACAAAATTATTATATTAAAGTTTTGAACTTATTATTTTATGAATTGGAGGAATTATACATTGTCTAGAGAAAAATTCACAAATGATTTTGATTACGATGCAAATGAAGGTCTAGATAAGAAAAAGAAGCTTATCTTTATAGTAGGTGGTTTGGTTATTCTGGCCTTAATCGTGATTGGTGGCATCTTTGCCAAGGGTAAGATGGAAATATCTTCCCTAAATAAAAAAGCTGAAAACTTTGTAGAGATCAAGGACTATGAAGAGGCAGCAAAAATTTATTCTGACCTCTACGCAAAGACTGGTGATGTGGAATACAAGTCCAAGAAAAACCAGATGGATATAATGGCTGAAACCAAGACTAATATGGATGAAGCCAAGAACCTGGAACAACAGGGTGAATATGTAAAGGCAATAGCCCTATACAAGCAAATCCCTGCAGAAGATAAGGACAACTACAAGAAGGCTAGTGACAGGATTAACTCACTAAAGTCTGATGTTGTAAAGAAGGCCAGTGCTTTAATAGATTCTGGTAATACTGCTTCTGCCTCTTCCCTACTGTCTGAATATCTAGGACTGGTTCCTGATGACAAGTCAGCCAGCAACCTTTACAAGAAAGTATCTGGCAAGACTGATGCTGAAGTAAAACAGGTTATAACCAGGGAAGTAACAAGCCAGCCTTCATCTAACCTAAGTGCCGCAAATGCTACTGCTAATTCTATAAGAAATAGCTACCAATATGTAACAGCCGGTGAAGCCAACGTAAGGAGTGGTCCTAGCAAGTCATCTTCTTCTGTCAGAGTCTTATACAAGGGTGAGGAAGTATATGTATATGATACTTATGTAGAATCTGCAAGCAGGATTTGGTGTAAGATTGACGGTGGTTGGATTTCTTACAATACCTTAAATGGAAACTTCCGTTAAGACACTGCTTAAGTATTTTTAATACTGCTTAAGCGCTAATAATATACCTTATATATAACAATTATAATGATTCATAGCTCCTTCTTATTTTTTAGATGTATTGGCAACTCTATTTTATCAGAAAGCTATGAATCTTTTTTTGTACTTTGATTATAAATTGTTGTATTTTGATTATAAGTTTAAGAGAAATAAAAATAGGCTGTGCCCAGCCTATTTTTATTAAACAATTTATATGTGTTGATATGGAAGCTAAAGATTGATTAAATCTTTAATTTTGATACGATAATCAGTATCAAGTAACCTTAGTTTACCATAGCTTTTTATAAAAATCAAGTAGATTTTGCAATTTTTTTTAGATATTTTTCTACAGACCAAACCTCTATCCTGGTGTGGTATTCACCATTTTCACCACAGGGGTCTATAGACTTATTAGATTTAAGTTCTTCTACCAGGTCTTTATCCAAGATCCTACCAACTATGGATTCATCCAGGAAAGTTTTATTAACCTTGATTATCCTTGCCTCAAGACCGGTATTTAAAAATTCCTCTAGGACGGCCTCCCTGCCCTCACACTCCAAGGGATGTATACAGGTTATACTAGCCTCCTTGCACCTGGCCCTATTCCAGTCTAGGTGGTCCTGAATATCTATATCACCAAAGACACAGGCTTGAGCCCCTAGTTCCTTGCTGGCCTTTAGAGCCCCTTCAAAAAGGTCCTCATAGTCTTCTAGGCCTGCCTCTGTAAACAGGACCTGACAATCCAATATCTGACCAATATCTTCAAAATATTTCCTAGCCAGGTTATGGGTCCAGGACATGTCTTCGCCCTTTTTTGTAGAAACAATTAGGGCAACTAAGTCGTTGCCCTGGTCTAACATCCTCTTTATTGCTAGGGTGGAATCTTTACCACCGCTAAATGACGCTGAAAATTTCATATACCCGTACCTACTAAATATTTTCTATCTGCCAATCTATAGGCTCTTGTCCCATAGATTCCAGTATTTGGTTTACCCTGGCAAAGTGGCCACATCCGAAGAAGCCCCTATGTGCTGAGAGTGGACTTGGATGGGGTGCCTCTAATATATAGTGCCTATCCACATCTATCAACTTCTTTTTGGACCTGGCATTTGACCCCCATAGGACAAATATTACAGGCTCTTCCCTTTTGTTCAGATAGGAGATTACATTATCTGTGAAGGTTTCCCAACCCATACCCTTGTGTGAATTTGCCTGGTGGGCCCTTACAGTCAAGGCCGTATTGAGTAGGAGGACTCCCTGTCTTGCCCATGGCACCAGGTATCCATTGTTTGGTATATAGAGACCCAGTTCCTCTCTTAGTTCCTTGTACATATTCAAGAGGGATGGAGGTGTCTTTATACCCGGCTTTACAGAAAAGGCCAGACCATGAGCCTGTCCATCATCATGGTAGGGGTCCTGGCCCAATATCAAGACCTTTGTACCCTTGTAGGATGTATATTTTAAGGCATTAAATATATCGTACATGTCAGGAAAAACCTGTTGACTCCTATATTCTGACTTTAAAAATTCCCTTAGCTTTAAGTAATATTCTTTTTTAAATTCATCAACTAAGACCTGGTCCCAGTCATTGCCTATATTTACCATAAGATCCTCCTGGTTTCTAATTTAACTCCTATAAGCTAAAAACTGCTTATTCTATTCCTATTATCTTCCCTCTACCCATAAAATTTATAGGTTTATATACTTTTCTTATTTTACAATTACGTCCTTGTCTGCCTGGCTATCATCATCACTGACTATCTTTATATTTATCTTGTGGGGCAGGCAGACTATACTCTGTCCAGGCTTATTGATAAAGCCAGTATGGATACATACCTTGTCCGGGCAGTTGGCCTTTGTCATTTCAACCCCCTTGTCGTGGATATGTATCTTGTTTATCCTCCCGTTTTTTTCCTTTATATCTATCTTTTGGTCCTTGTCTAGTGGGTAGGTATTGTAGAGTTTATTTTCTACATAGACCTCTACCCTGGCCCCCTGGCCTGAATTTAAATATTTATTTATTAGAACCCCTTGGACAATTAATATGCCTACTATTGCAAAAAGGATAATATCTCTCTTCTTCATTTCTTCTCCTAATTCTATTCATATACTTTAAAATATGTTATAATACATATTGTGCTATATTGATTATAACATAAATGGAGGTAAAAATGAAAAAATCAAATCTTAAGATACTTGCATCAATAATAATTTTCTTTATTATTGGTCTTATATTTTATTTTACAGTAATAGATAAGGTAGGTACTTTCTCTACTACTAACTACTATCTAGATACGGTAAACCAAATCAATGTTATTAATACAAGAAAGTCCAAGGCAGACAAGGTCCTTCCTGGTTCTGACAAGATAGTCTTAGACATCCATAACAAGATGAGCTCCCAGATGGCTAGCAGTGAAGTTTCTAAGATCAATCAAAATGCTGGTATCAAGCCTGTCAAAGTTTCAGATGATACCTACACGGTAATCAAAAAATCCCTGGTGTATTCAGACAAGACTAAGGGAAAATTCGATATTTCAGTCGGTGCCATATCTTCTATCTGGAATATAGGTAATGATGCTGCGAGGGTTCCAGCAGACCAGGAAATTAAAAAATTACTTCCACTAGTAAGTCATAAGGATATTGTTTTAAATGACAAGGACAAGTCAGTCTTCCTTAAAAAAGAGGGCATGAAGATAGACTTAGGTGGTATAGCCAAGGGTTATTGTGCTGATAAGCTGGCAGACTACCTTAAGGAAAATGGTGTGAAAAATGCCATTATCAACCTTGGTGGAAATATCTACGTATTTGGGCAAAATGCCAAGAAGACTGACTTCAATGTTGGTATCCAGGACCCAGCCAAGACAAATACTGAGCCACTTGGAACTGTTCAGCTAACAGATAAGTCTATAGTTACATCTGGTATCTATGAAAGATTTATTGAAAAGGACGGCAAGGTCTACCACCATATGATTAACCCAGCTACTGGTTACCCATTTGAAAATAACCTAAGTAGTGTAACTATAATATCTAAAAAGTCTATAGATGGTGACGCCCTTTCTACTTCAACCTTTGGGCTAGGCCTTGAGGAGGGTATGAAGTTTATAGAGGGTCTTGAGGAT
>OGXX01004525.1_pt1 | contig 10672 bp, 10 predicted proteins | sample 1576301 | NCBI WGS metagenome assembly OGXX01 (sample SAMEA3541469, study PRJEB24748) | human gut metagenome | biome: human gut; feature: human-associated habitat; material: faeces | place: China | collected 2012 | reverse complement strand
GTTCAGCGTGCAGAATAATGAGGTGTGGATAGGCATATATGACGAAAGCGGAAAAAGGACGGCATACAAATTAAGCACCGACCTTGAAACGATGGAACAAGCGGAATGAAAGGAAAACAACAATGAGCAAAATATGCCCCAACTGCAAACGAGAAATAGATGAAAACGTAAAATTCTGCCCGTTCTGTGCGGCTTTCACAGGTGAAACACCGAAGGAAAAGAAGAAAAGCCCTGTCGGTGCGATAATAGGCGGTGCGGCAGGTGTGCTGGCACTGGGCGCGGCAAGCCTTGCGGTGTTTGTATTTGATGTGTTCGGAATGTACGGCGATAAAACGGAAACGCTTTACGGCACGGGCGACAAGCTGTTCATACAATCGGTGACGCCCGTGTGCATTGACGGGAAGTGGGGCTATGCCGACAAAAGCGGAAGCACCACGCTGAAACCGCAGTACAGTGCGGCTTATGCCTTTAACGAGGATACAAACGACGTTGCGCCCGTTGCGGTTGACGGAAAGTTCGGATACATAAAAAAGGACGGCGAGTTTGTAGCACAGCCGCAGTACAGCTTTGCAGGGAGCTTTTCGGATAAGGGACTTGCAAAGGTCACGGACGAAAACGGAAATGTCGGATTTGTCGACAGCAGGGGAAGAAAAGCGTTTGACGGCAGAATGTTCAGCTATGCCTCGGATATGAACGACAGCGGTTATGCGTTTGCGTATACTTTGACGATGCCGGAACTTGAGGGAAGGAGCTATTATGATATAATATACAGCCTTCTCAGTTCCGACGGAAAAGTGACCGAACTTGCAAACGGCACGGGAATTCTTTCAATATACGATGATAAATATATCGGCTTCAGACAAGCTGAAAGCAGTAACGAAACAACGCTTGACTTTACAAGGGAGTATGCCGTGTTCTCGGCAGACGGCACACAGCTTACCGACTACTACGACCGCATTGTAAAAAGCGGAAAGCTGCTCATCGTCTGTGACGGCATTGATGACGACAGCAGGCTGTATAAGGCAAAGCTACTCAAAGCCGATACGCTTGAACAGGTCGGCGGAGAGTATCTGTGCGGTTCTGATATAAAGTCTTACGACAGCGGTGCGGTACCGCTCAAAAGAGATGATAAGGGCTTTATCAGAGATGTTCTGCTTTGCGATAACGCAAACGAAATATATTTTTGTTCAACGGGTTCGCACATTGTAAGCGGATTTGATATGAGCGGTTATGCCTGCGTTTATGAAAAGGGAAAATACTGCGGATATACCGCAAGCGGAAAGCAGTTTGAGAGCAACTTCCAATTCGGCTCGTTCAACTGCGGACTTGCGCCGTTTTATGATAATGCAAAATTAGGATATTGGAAACATGAATTTAATATAAAATATTGCAAATATTTACGTCAAAAATGCTATGTTGATTATGGAACAGAGCCAAATAGCAATAAATTAGAACGTAATATAACAGTTGCAGGTTTGCCCAAATCAGCGAAAAAGACATTCACAATTAAAAAGTTTAATATCGGCAGTGTATATTCTGGAAAGTTACAGCCAAAACAAGTCAAGGGTGGGGTAGTGCTAAAAAATACAGAATTTACCATAAAAGGGTTGACAAACGCTAATAAAAGTAGTATAATGAAAGGAGAGAAAGGGAAAAAGTCATGATATATCAATGTTGGAAACCACGGTGAAGAACCGCCAACACGGATTGTCTAGGTGGTGCTAGATATCATTGACTTTTCCCAATCTTGTAAAATGGAATATTTTAATATAAATGATGTTTTATCGCACAACAAATTATTTAATTTTATTGTTGGTGAACGTGGAAACGGAAAAACTTATAGTGCATTAGAATACGTTGTAAAACGTTATTTGAAATATGGTGAGGAATTTATATATTTGAGAAGATTTAAAACAGAGATTAAAAAAGTAAATTCTCTGTTTGAACCGTTGAAAATAAATAACCCAAAATGGGAAATAACAGAAAAGAATAAATGTTTCTATATGAATGGTAAATATATGGGATTCGCACATGCATTAACGCAATCTGTTGTACAAGCTAGTGTAGCAACCCCAAAGGTAGGAACAATAATATTCGATGAATTTACCATGAAAGAGGGAACATATCATTATTTAAACAATGAAGTTGAAGATTATTTTTTACATTTTTGGTGTACAGTTGATAGATTTAGAGGTGTAAAAGTAATTTTTATAAGCAATGCTTATTCTGTTATAAATCCGTATTTTACATATTTTGGAATAAATTTTGATGATGGTAATATATGGAAAAATAATGATATAATTGCTATGAAAACAAACAGTGTTAAATATCGAGAACAAATAAAGCAAACACGTTCAGGGCAATTGTTAAGTAAAACCAATTACGGTAATTTTGCATTAGATAATCAATTCAAACTTGACAGCTATGACTTTATTGCAGAAAAAACTTCAAATGCTAGATACAAGTTTGACATGATTCTTGACGGGTTACAAGTGGGTGTTTGGTTTGATAACGAAAGTGGTTATTATTTTATAACAAATAAATATAGTTGTAATGGAACAAATTCAATTAAATTCGCATTAAGTAATACAGATTTAAAAGGAGCAACAATATTCACTAAAAATGTAAGGGGAATATTCCAGCTTGAAAATTTAGGAAAAATGTATCGCTATGGTAGAGTTTACTTTGAAGATTTGCAAATTAAAAAAGTTTATGAAAGTGTGATATCAAAATGGTAATAAACAGAAGAATGTATAATTATTCTAATCATTATTATGAAATGGGATTCACAATAAAGGAAGTAGGAACTTTCATTCATAAAATATTTGAATTACCATTAACAACTAGTAGAAGAATCGCAGAATATTGTATTTATTGTAAACAAGCTAATAAAGGATTTTGTCCAATTGATGTACAGGAGTTGATAAGATGAAAGATATTTTTTGTTGGGTATGTGCTATTGTAAGCAGTACAATATTATACTTGGTAGGTGACATAACAATGCCTTTCATAATTCTATTAATATTTATGTGTACTGATTACATAACAGGATTAATATTATCAGGCGTATTTAAAAAATCTAAGAAAACGGAATCGGGTGGGTTATCGTCCGAAATTGGATTTAAAGGATTAATCAAAAAAGTATGCATAATTATATGTGTTATAGTTGCAAATTTACTTGATACAGCCATAGGCACAAATTACATTCGCAATGTTGTTATAATCTCTTTTATGACAAATGAAGTCATTAGCATTATAGAAAACTTGGGATTAATTGGTGTTAAAATTCCAAAAGCTATCACAAATGCTATTGATATATTAAAGAAAAAAGAAGATGAAGAAAATGCAAAGACTAGGGATTGATTTGTCCGAACACAACGGTGATTTTAAAAGTTCAAAGTTAAACAATGTTGAATTTGTTATGATTCGGACAGGCTATGGAAGCAAAAACAAGGACAAGCAAGAGGATAAACAAGTTTACAATAACGCTAAAAAATGTATTAAAGCAAAAATACCGTTTGGATTTTATCATTATACATATGCTCTTGATACAAAAATGGCAGAAGCTGAAGCAGATTTTTGTTTGTCAATTGTAGACAAAATATCAAATCAAGGACACAGACCGATGTACCCTATTGCATTTGATATTGAAGATAAAAAACTTGACAAGCTAACAATTGCACAACGTACTGATATTTGTATTGCATTTTGTGATAAAATAGAAAAAGCTGGATATTATGCTGTTGTTTATGCAAGTACAAGCTATTTTAAATCTAAATTAGATTTGCAAAGATTAACACGATTTGACAAATGGCTTGCAGATTGGACGAAGAAAAAAGATGAAGATTTACAAAAAATTATTCCTCATGGTATGCGACAATTTAAAGTTGACAGAAACGAAAATCTTGATTATAATTACGCTTACAAAGACTATCCCGAAATTATCGGTAATATGTATGGAATCAAAAAAGAGTTAAAAGTTGGCAGTGTTGTAAAGGTTCTTAAACCTATTATATATGGTACAAATAAAAAGTTTAAACAATACTATGAATACTATGAGGTATTAAGCATTGGAAAAATTAGAAAAAACCGTATTGTAATAGGTAGGAACGGAATTACAACAAGTGCAATTGATAGAAAATATTTAGAGGTGATTAAGTAATGACAATTGATGAATTATTCCAAACCATTGCAGAAAAGACTACAAATAACGAAAACATAAGTGTTGAACTAAATGATTTAATGACAAGTGTAAAATCGTTACAAGGAGTAAACACACAACAAGAGCAACAAATAAAGGAATTGCAAGATTATAATTCAAAATTAAAAGACGCTAACAGTAATTTGTTATTGTCAAAAGGGTTTGTTTCTAGATTTGAAAAAGAACCAGAACCAGAACCCGAAGAAGACAAACCTAGAAATATTAAAGACTTTATTAAATTTGATTAGGAGTGATTTTTATGGGAGTTAATTTAGAGAATGGTGCGGAAGTAGTAAATACAGTAGTTGAGAATATGTCACCAACATTAAGAGCAAGTATTCCGCAAGCAACAGCAACAAATATTCAAGATGTAGGAAAACCGATTTTGCAGTGGAGTGAATTAGCTAATGCTTTTTACACTACTTTATTTAACCTAATTGGAATGACTTATGTTGAATACAGAAGTTATAAAAACCCGCTTTCAATGTTCAAACGTGGTGATTCTATTTTGGGTAGTGACGTGAGAGAGATTGCTATTAATTTGCAGACAGAAAAAGATTATGATGCAAGCGGTAGTAGACTTTTGACAAATGAAGCACCAGATTTGAAAGTGGCTTACTACCGTGTAAATCGTCAAAAGGATTTTGAGGTTACAAACATCGAAAGTGAATTGCAAATGGCATTTTCTAGTTGGGATAATTTCGGTACACTTGTAAGCAGAATTGTTGATAACCTTTATAGGTCAAACGAAGTTGCAGAGTACGAATGGACAAAGGGAACTATTTCAACTGCTATTAATGACGGACATTTAACTACAACACAGCTTGCAATGCCGACTGATTCCGCAACTGCAAATGCATTTGTTAAGGCTGTCAAAACATTATCAGATAAATTTACTTTTTTCTCTACTGAATATAATGCTTATAACAAAATGGCAACAAGCGATACTAAAAAATTCAAAACCTTTACACCAAAAGAACAACAGGTTCTTATTGCAACACCTGAAGTAATGGCAAGTATTGATGTAGATAGTTTGGCAACCGCTTTTAATCTGTCTAAAGTTGAATTTATGGGAAGAACAATTGTTGTCGATGATTTCGGCGGAACACCAGAAGCACCTATAACCGCATATGCAATGTTGTGTGATTCAGCATTTATTAAAATTTGGGATAAAACAAAGTATTTCAATACATTCGTAAATCCCGCCAACATGAGTGCAAAACACTTCTTCCATGTATGGCAAACTTATGGTTATAGTCCATTTGCAAACGCTGTTTTATTCAAACCCCAAGCATAATCTTTAAAGGAGTGAACGGAACATGACTTTTACACCAAATTCAAAGGTACGGTTATGTTCCGTTCCTTTTAGTGATTATACCAATGTGCTAAGTTTTGGAAAAGATGATACTGCCAGAGCAAATTATTTTACTAGCAAGGTAGTGTATGATTTGACTAGCACAGACGGTTATAGTTATGTTAAAGGGAGCGGAGCAATACGCGTAAACAAAAATAAAGAATCGCTGTACAATGTTAATTATATGATGTATCGTAATGATAACTTTGGGAATAAATGGTTTTATGCTTTCGTCGATTCAATTGAATACATAAATGCCAACGTAACGGAATTGAGATTTAGTATAGATGTATGGCAAACATGGGAAAGTGCTTTAAATTTTCATGAATCATTCATTGTACGTCAGCATATTCCAAAAAGCGAAGATACTATCGGAGCAAATTTGCAACCAGAGGGATTTACAAATTTAAAATATGTTGAAGAAAAATTATTAAGAAATGATTTAGTTAAATATCATTCGTCTGATAAATCGTTAGCTATAATAGTTTGTTGTACAGAATATCCTGACGGAGATAGCGGAGCATGGAGAAAACCACCTAAATGTTTAATTGATGAAGTACAAGGCACGTTAGCATATATCCCATTCATTTCTACGGATACATTTTTTAATTTTTTATCAAAATTTATTAATGAAAGTGGTAAATCCGAATCAATTGTAAATATTTTTACTTGCCCAATAGAATGTTTTTACGACCAGACAAGTGGTACATTTAACTTTAAAGAGGGTACACCTTTGGGGGTATCTCCGAATGTATCAGTTAGTGATGTTTGGGAAACCAATTGGATTAGATATAGAATACCAAAAATGAATAAAATAAACATTGGAACACATGGAACGACTGTTAATTATTATGCTAGAAATAATAAAATGTATACATTTCCATTCACTAAGGTAATATTAACTAATAATAGTGGAAGCAGTTTAACATTTAGGCAAGAATTTTTTGACGGAACACCAACAGAGGGCGAGGACATTGTTTTTGATGTAAGAAATACTGTTTTACAACCTGTCACATCATATTGTCACCCTGCCAATTATAGAGAGGGAGATTATGTAAACGGACTTTCATTAACAAATTATCCAATGTTGCCGTGGTATACAGATACATATAGTAGGTGGTTAACATTAAATCAAAATACATTAAAATATCAACAATTGACACCTATTATAAATTTAGGTGTTTCCAATTTCAATAACATGATATCATCGGCAACAGGTGGAGCGAGTAGTTATATTTCATCAGCAGGTCAAATTGACAGTGCGAGAACTACCCAAGGACAATTCTCTGGAATAGCAGGCGCAATCGCTAATAGAGTATCATCATTAGGAACGCAAATTAATAACACTGTAAATAACCTTGTATCAACTGGAGAACAAATATGGAGTTTTTACGCAAAAAAAGCTGATATGGAATTACAGCCAAATTTATCAGCAGGAAATTATAACGCAAATAATATTTTACAAATGAATCAAAAATTAAATTTTAGGGTAATGTTTCAAAGAGTATGTTTCGAACAATTCAAACAAATAGATAACTATTTTGATAAATTCGGTTATGCCATAAATGATTTTAAATCTGTTAACTATAATAATCGTTCTAATTTTGATTATATTGAAACATCACAAGTTGTTATTGATGGTGATGTGCCAGAGGACGATATGGATACAATAAAAAATATATTCAATAGTGGAGTTAGAATATGGCATGATACATCAACATTTTTAAATTATTCAGCATACGAATATAATACTAGCGATAAAAAATAGGTGGTGATAATATGGGAAAACGTAAACCATGGGATACTAATTTGTGTGGGTATAAAAACAACACAGCTTTTATGATGTACTATTCATATCTTGCAAATTTGCTATTGTCTAGGTATGAATGGAAAAATTTACCCGAATCAATGAACGAACGTTTCATAGAATTGTGTTTGTTCGAAGATGGAAAAGCAGTATTTGTAAATGATGATTTGTATGGAATGCTGAATTTAAGATATTCCGAATCGAATACATTAAATATCTATCAAGAGCCAGAAGAAATAAACGCATATTCTCTTGACTATCACAAAACATATAAACTACAAGATGTTGCACTGATTTACAACAATTATACCAAAATGCCAGACTTAGGGATTGTCTGTGAGTATGCTCTTAGGTTATATGATATCAGAAGAACGATAGATGTAAATACTAGAGTACAGAAAACACCATTGCTAATGTTGTGTCCTGATAATAAAAAGTTGACATTAAAAAATATTTATATGCAATATGACGGTAACGAGCCAGCTATATACGGATATAAAGACACGTTCAATGACACTGAATTTAAAGTATTGAAAACAGACGCACCGTTTATCGGTAATGACATGACATTACTGTTTAACAAAGTTCTAGATGAATTTTTGACAAGGTATGGTATCAACAATGCTAATACAGACAAACGGGAAAGACTAATTACAGACGAAGTAAATGCAAACAATCAGTTGGTACAATTATGTGGTGATACAGGTTTGTTGTGCCGTAAACAGGCTTGCGAAAAATTCAACAAACTATATGGAACAAACATAGATGTTGAACTAAGACAAAAGCCAGTTGAATATAATACCGAGGTGATTCAAAATGAGCAGATATACGATTGAACTTAGGTATTTAATTGAGGGTAACTATGACTTAGGGTTAAAAGATTATCCGATATTTGATGAGTCATATCGTGAACAATTAAATAATAAAATCATTCAGCATTATTATTTTCGTGAAATTGGATTCGAAACAGAAGCATTATTTAAGAACAGATTGAACCAAAAAATGAAAGAAATAATGCCATACTACAATCAAATGTACAAGTCTGAATTGATAAAAATAAATCCTCTTTACACTACAAATATAGAAGAAAAATTTGCAAGAGAATCAATATCAGCAGGAAGCGGAACATCACAAACAACAGGAAGTGGCAATAATACATCATCATTCAACAGTACACAAACAACAGATTATGGAAAAGTAAGTAAATTTTCTGATGTAGCACAAGCACAAACTACGCCAAACGAAATATTAAACGACAAATATTTAACTAGTGCGATAGTAGATGATGGGCAAGATAAAGATACAAATAACGGCACGAACACTTCCGAATCACAATCAACATCTAGTGGAACAACATCAAGTAACAATAATTTAAATGAAAGTACAACACTATCCAAAACTGGAAACAATGGGACTGCAAGTGAAAGTGAATTATTAAATATGTATCGTGAAACATTTTTAAATATTGACATGATGGTTATTGATGACTTAGAAGAATTATTTTTAGGTATTTGGTAAGGAGTGAATTATAATGATTGATTTTACAAAAATCCCTAATATCCATTATTGGACGCAAAGGGTATTGCCATGCGTGTTTGATGAAAGTTTATCATATGTTGAAAAAATTAACAAACTAGAAGAAGAAATAAACAAGCTAATTGGAGAATACAATACATTCGGTCAAAATGTTGTAACAGAAATAAATACATTTGAAGAAGAAACGACAAATCAAATTAATGCTTTTATTCAGCAAGTTACAAATGAAATTAATCAATTTAAAGCTGACATTACTTTACAACTAAATACATTTAAAACAGATATAACAAATCAGCAAAATAATTTTGAATCACGTATAACAAATCAGCAAAATACTTTTGAAACTACTATTAAATCTCTACAAAAAACATTTGAGAATAATATAACAAGTAGACAAACAGAATTTGAGAATAATATAACAACAATAGTTAATAATTTTAAATCAAGTGTAAACACTAGTATTGCAAATATGCAAAGTGTGATAGACGATATTCCTAATACTGTAAGTTCTAGTGTGAACGATGTTGCCGTACCATGGTTACAAACAAATGTTCCTAATATGGTTAGTGAACAAGTTGCAAATGATGTTAATAAAATATTTGATGTTGACAGTCTAATATATGTAACGCATGATACATCTATTGAAGATTTAAATAACTGGACTACAACAGGCATATATTATGGTACATCACTTTCAATACTAAGTAATTACCCTGCTAATATTGTATCGGGAGATATGTATTGGTGTTTCGTAGGACATACAGGTACTGATGGTGTCAATAGAACTATTCAACAAACTTTATATTTAAACGATGGAAGTTGTTTTACTAGGGCATATGTAAATACTAGTAATGCATGGGATTTATGGCTTAGAGTTAGTAATACAAATAGGAAGATAGAATACGACACTGAAGTTGATTTTAATACGTTCTTTTATACAGATAAAAATTATGGATTAAATGATACATGGATAGGTGTTTATCAATTATCTAAATGGAGCAATGCGCCCAGTGATTTAATAGAGAGTGATGTCGTAATAGTAAATAAATATAGTTATATTGCAAACGGATATAATTATAATATGCAAGTTGTAACTAAAATAAATTCTCATGCAAACAACTTTAAAAATTTAGGAAAAATATGGACTAGGAAGAGATTTGGTACAGAGTGGTCACCGTGGGTATTAATTAATTATTACCAATTTCCTTTAATACTAAAGGGTGCATCATCAATAGACACTTTTACAGATTCTGGTATTTATTATAATGGTGGAGAAAGTGGAGAAACATGGAATGGTAATATACCAACTGATTTGGAACAAGGAAAATATTATATACAAACTGTTGCAAATTCGTCTACTGAAATAATTCAAACAATTATTAATGGTAATTCAACTGGAAATCCGTTGTATGTTAGAATGAAATATGGTGACACTTTTGGAGAATGGAACGGAATTTCAAAACGAGAATTAGTTTGGAAAGGTATAGCTAACGTAACAAATACAAGAGGAAGTACTGGTATTATATACTGTACTAAAACATATCAAACAAATATAGAATTATCTGGTAATACACAAACAGTTTTACAAGAATTAGCTACAAATTATGAGGTTAATATAACAGTAGCAAATAGTAATACTTCATTGACACCACCACCCGTCACTACTGGTTATATATTTGGTGTTACTACTGACGAAATAACAGGTAAATCAGTTGCGACGGTCACTGTAACACTAGAAAATGAAAATTATGGTACAACTAATGACTATTATTTT
>OGXX01004522.1_pt1 | contig 10675 bp, 8 predicted proteins | sample 1576301 | NCBI WGS metagenome assembly OGXX01 (sample SAMEA3541469, study PRJEB24748) | human gut metagenome | biome: human gut; feature: human-associated habitat; material: faeces | place: China | collected 2012 | reverse complement strand
GACTGAAAATCCTTGTGTCCCCGGTTCGATTCCTGGTGGCACCACTTGAAAGTCAAGCAGTTACTAATTAAGGTAGCTGCTTTTTTTATTTCTTTTTGCATCTTTTTCGGTGATTTCTATCTGAAGCAAAAAAAGACAAATGAACAACAATAAAAAGTGAAACAAATGATACGTATAAAACGCTTAATACGAACTCCATAGGCGCAATTACAATACAAAAATGGAAGGTTCTTGTTAAGTTCTCATTGTTAATCACTAACTTTGCAAATATCATCAATCAATTATCGCACATTTGCAATATAAGCCAAATATGGGAACAGAAAAGACAAACAAGTATTGATAAACAAGGTAAAACTAGAAAATGGCTTGCCGGACAGTTAGGAAAGAACGAGGCAACTATTTCACGATGGTGTTCTAATACGAGCCAACCCTCATTGGAAATGTTAATGAAGATAGCTGCCATATTGGGAATAAGTTCAAAAGATTTGATAAACAACGGTATTAACAACGAAACGAAATGACAACATTTACAAAGATAATTGACAAGTTCCGACAAGAAGCATGGTCTGAACGAGATAAAGGTTTTCGCTTTGAACGCCTGATGCAGGCTTATCTGAAAACTACAGCCTTATACGAAGGACTTTTTTGAAGAAGTTTGGCTATGGACTGAATTCCCTTGTCAGGACCAATTTGGAGGAAAAGACTTAGGTATTGATTTAGTCGCGAAGACCTTTACCGGAGAATTTTGGGCTATACAATGCAAATGTTATGCGGATGACAACTATATTACAAAAGCAGATGTAGACACATTCCTCTCCACTTCAAGTAAGACCTTTGAAGCGGAAGGCATAGAGCACGCTTTTGCCCAACGCCTGTGGATTTCTACTACCAACAAATGGAACAGTGCCGCCGAACTGACAATCAAGAATCAAACACCGCCTGTAACACGCCTTAATTTGATTGACCTTGAAGCTGATGATGTGGATTGGGAAAAACTGGAGCATGGACTTTATGGCAAGGCTTCTCGCCCCCAACCTTTCTCTATAATGGAGCATCAACGAAAGGCAGTCAATCGGGTACATGAATATTTCCAAACTCACGAACGGGGCAAGCTGATAATGGCTTGTGGAACAGGAAAGACTTTTACTTCTCTTAAAATAGCAGAAAACGAAACAAACAACAACGGTTTGGTGCTTTTCCTTGTTCCCTCCATTGCATTGTTGGGACAGACTTTACGAGCTTGGTCAGCACAAGCCTGTGTTCCTATCCATGCCGTATGTATCTGTTCAGACGGGCAAGTTTCTCAACAGAAAGTAAAGAATGAAGAAGACGGAGTGAGTATTGTCGATTTGGCTTTGCCTGCCTCAACCAATACAGACTATATTATTCATCAGCTCGAAATTATCCGGCGCAAAGAACGAGAAGGTATGACAGTCGTATTTTCTACCTACCAGTCTATCGAAGTCATATCACGTGCGCAGAAAGAATTGCTAAGTCGTACACAAGGCAAATATGGCATTTTCGATTTGATTATCTGCGATGAAGCCCACCGCACTACCGGAGTCTCATTGAAAGGGACGAATGAAAGTGCCTTTATCAAAGTACATAACAACGATTTCATTCAGGCAAAACATCGACTATATATGACTGCCACGCCTCGTCTTTATACAGATGAAGCACGCAAGAAAGCAGAAGAAAATGATGCGATATTGTGCTCTATGGACGATGTGTCAATGTACGGTGATGAGATTTTTCGTATCGGTTTCGGTGAATCCGTAGAAAAACAATTACTGACTGATTATAAGGTATTGATTCTTGCCGTAGGCGACAAGGATATTACGCCTGCACTCCGTGATGTGATAACCAATGAAGACGGCACGATAACCGTAGATGACGCTTCTAAATTTGTGGGTTGCATCAATGCTTTGTCAAAACGGGTATTGGGCGACGAAGGACTTATCAAGACAACCGACTCACTACCTATGCACCGTGCCGTAGCTTTTTGTTCCACCATTAAGGCTTCAAAAGCAACGGCTACTATTTTTACCGATTGCAAATCGGCTTATATGGAAGACGTGAGTACAGAAGACAAGGCTATGATGGTAGATGTCGTGGCACGTCACGTGGACGGTACGATGTCGGCTACCGAACGCGACCAACGGCTAATGTGGCTAAAAGAGCAGTCTGATAACGATAAAGAATGTCGTATGCTGACAAATGCCCGTTGCTTGAGCGAGGGTGTAGACGTACCTTCGCTCGATGCAGTTGTTTTCGTTTCGCCTAAAAACTCACAAGTGGACGTGGTGCAGTCAGTGGGACGTGTCATGCGTCGCAGTCCCGGAAAGAAATATGGTTACATCATTATTCCGGTAGTCATACCAGAGAATGTAGAAGGTGATGAGGTTTTGAGCAAACACCCTAATTTCAAAGTGGTATGGACGGTGCTCAATGCTTTGCGTGCTCATGACGACCGTTTCAATGCTGAAGTCAACAAGATAGAACTTTCCAAACAGAAACCTAAACACATCCTTTTCGGAGGTGTGGGTAGTTCACATGATGACGACAGTGTGGACAGCAGCCTTGCAGATGCTACGAGGCAAGACGCCACCAACGCAGCCATGCAAATGGCACAACAGCTTTCACTGCAATTCGAAGATTTACAGAACGTGTTCTATGCCAAGATGGTGACCAAGGTAGGGAGCAAACGCTATTGGGAGCTTTGGGCAAAAGACATCGCTAAAATAGCAGAAGAACACATCAAGCGCATCAAAACATTGATTGCAGACGAAGGCAAGCACAAGAAAGCATTTGAGCAACTGATGCGCGGACTGCGCAAGAATATCAATCCCAACCTTACTGAACAGGAAGTCATTGAAATGCTTTCACAGCATCTGATAGCCATGCCTGTATTCGAAGCTCTTTTCGGTAATTACGAGTTTGCTGTCAGCAATCCGGTATCGAAAGCCATGCAAAAAATGCTTGCCTTGCTAGATGATGAAGCCAAGACGGAAGAAGAAAATGAACGCCTGCAAAACTTCTATGATTATGTGCGAACTACGGTCGGTGACATTACCGATGCAGAAGGTCGCCAACGCCTGATTGTAGAGCTTTATGACAAGTTCTTTAAGGTGGCTTCGCCTAAAACGGTGGAAAAATTGGGCATTGTTTATACACCTGTGGAAGTAGTAGATTTCATCATCCGTTCCGTAGGTTATATCATTCAAAAAGAATTTGGACGTTCGCTTTCTGATGAGAATGTACATATCCTTGACCCGTTCACAGGAACCGGCACATTCATCACTCGCTTGCTTCAAAGTGAACTGATAAACCACGAGGCATTGGCCCGGAAGTACTGCAAAGAAATCCATGCCAATGAAATCGTATTAATGGCTTATTACATAGCCTCTATTAACATCGAGAGCGTATTTCATTCGCTCGTTCCCGAAGAAGAATACCGGACTTTTGACGGCATTTGCTTGACCGATACGTTCCAATTAGGAGAAAAAGATTCTGACGAGAATCTTTATTCCGAACAATTTCCTACTAACTCCAAACGTGTCATGGCGCAGAAGAAATGCCCGATTACAGTTGTTGTGGGTAATCCTCCTTATTCCATTGGACAAAAGTCTGCCAATGACAATGCACAGAACCAATCTTATCCAAGATTGGAGAAACACATTGAAACGACTTATGTAGCGCAATCGGAAGCTAATCTAAACAAATCTGCATACGATAGTTATGTGAAGGCTTTCCGTTGGGCTTCTGACCGTTTGAATGAGAAAGAAGGTGGAGTTATCGGTTTTGTGACTAATGGTGCTTGGTTGGATGCCAATGGATTGGACGGTATGCGCAAATGCTTTGAACAGGAATTCTCTTCGATTTATGTGTTCAATTTAAGGGGGAATCAACGGACCAGTGGAGAACTGTCTCGCAAAGAGGGTGGAAAAATATTTGGTTCAGGCTCTCGCACTCCAATTGCTATCACTATTTTGGTGAAAAAGCGTAAAGCAAATAATTTAGAGAAAGCACAAATCTTTTATCACGATATTGGGGATTATTTAAGCAGGGAAGACAAACTGAAAATCATCAGGCAAATGGGTGACATCAGCAACCCTACGATGATGTGGAAATTGGTTGAACCGAATAAGCATGGAGATTGGATTTCCCCCCGCAACGAGATGTTCAAGCTGTTTATCCCTATTGAGCCTGAAAAGAAGTTTGCGAAGGGGCAGAAAAGTTTCTTTGACACGTATGCTATTGGTGTAGCTACCAATAGAGATGCGTGGGTTTATAATTCTTCTCGGCAAAGACTTGAACAGAATATGCGGTCTATGATTGACTTTTATAATCGACAGAGGGAAACATATAACGATGCGATAAAGGTTGATAAGAAATTGTTCGTGGAAAGTTTTATCAATACAGATGATTCTAAGATAAGTTGGACTGTCAATCTCAAAAAAGATATTGAAAGAAACATAGAACATAATTATGTTTCAGACTTAAGAGATAGCGCATATCGCCCATTTTTCAAACAAAGATTATATTTTGATAAACCCTTTATTGAACGTATAGGTCTTTCATCTAAACTATTCCCCACTCCCAACCACAAGAACCTTGTGATTTGTGTGTCATGTGTCAGTGCCAATAATGGATTATCTGTATCTCTAACAGATTGCATTCCAGACTTACATTATATAGGTGATACTCAATGTTTCCCTCTTTATTGGTATGACAGCAACGACACTGATATTGCCAACTTGTTTAATCAAGAAACGGAAAGGCCGATGGACAGATATGTGCGTAAAGACGGAGTAACCGATTGGATATTAAATACAACCCGTAAGCAATATGGCTACAAAGTAACGAAAGAGGACATCTTCTATTACGTCTATGGACTGCTCCATTCCCCCGACTATCGTACCTCTTTTGCCACAGACTTGAAAAAGTCCTTGCCACGCCTGCCTTTGGTGGAGAAAGCGGATGACTTCTGGACATTCTGCAAAGCCGGACGTGAGCTTGCCAACCTGCATCAGAATTATGAAACGATAGAACCTTATCGAAAATGTATTGTCCAATTCGCACCGCTGACAAACAAAGGAGACAAAATGAACTATCACGTAGAGAAAATACGTTTCGGCAAAATTGATAGTAAGACATCCGACAAGAGCGTCATCCATTATAACCATGCCATTACCATTACCGGCATTCCCGCCGAAGCCTACGAATATGTGGTAAACGGAAAGTCTGCTATCGAGTGGATAATGGAACGCTATGCCATAACTACCGACAAGAAAAGCGGCATCACCAACGACCCTAACGACTGGGCACGCGAGCATAACGATGAGAAATACATCTTCAACCTTCTGCTCCGGGTCATAAATGTATCGGTACAGACGGTGAAGATCGTGAAAAGATTACCGAAGTTGAAGTTTAAATAAAAAATATATGGCTTTTTCAGCAGAACAAAGACCCATTAGTAAGCTATTAAATGATTGCATACTAGAGATTCCTCGGAATCAAAGACATTATGTTTGGAAGAAAGATAATTGGCAAGATTTACTTTCTGATATTAACTTTATTGTAAAAAATAAGGATGATAAAAGACACTTTATTGGTAGTATTGTGTTAAAAAGAGAGGAATCTATAAACGGATTGGATAGGTATACTATAATTGATGGGAACAACGAACCATCACCATTATGTTATTTCTATCTGCAATAATGAAATTGTTCCAAGATAAAGAAATGGAGAAGGATTTTAAAGGAACAATACCATATTTAATTTCTAAAGATAGAAAAAATGAGGCATATTGCATATTACACTCAGAGGAACATTTGTTTATCAAGGATTTTGTATTCAAAGTTACTAATTATGATGAGAATAGAAATATAAATGAACTCATAAAATTGTCAAGCATAGACAGAAAAAAGGAAGATAATATAGCTAAAGCCATTCTTTTCTTTTACGATGAGCTAAAAGAAATGAGTAATAAAGAAATAGAACCAAGTGCTTACTTAATAGCAATGCGAGATGCTCTCATAGATACAAATTGTGTGGAAATTATTGCAGATACAGAAGAGGACTCTTATACTATATTTGAAATCCTTAATGCCCGGGGACAAGCTTTGGCTGATCATGAACTTTTGAAAAATTATATCATGAGATATATTTTACCACAAAATGCGGTTGATGAAGTCAAAAAAAAATGGGAGATATTAGAGGGGTTATTAGGTGGATCTATTAATCGCTTCTTTAAACATTATACAGCGCATAAGATACAAGTAACAAATAAAGAACAAATTTTTCGAATTCTCCAGAGAACTTATCCTAAAGATAAAGTGGGTGCTCTAATGAAAGATATCATGTTAAAGTCCCGTTATTATCATACTATTATTTCACCCCAGAAATCAGGTGAAAATAAAAATTGTTCTGAAGTTGAATACAAAGTATTTTCTTTCTTTAAAGAAAAACGTGCAGAACAATTTAGACCTATTTTATTAAGTCTAATGGATAAGAAAGAAAACAACCAATTATCATCTGAGAAATATGAAGATGCATTGCATTTCTTGTACTCATTTTTTGTGTGTTACAATATTATAGGTGAAGAAAAATCAAACAAACTGGAAGATGTGGTATATAAGTATGCTCCAATTTTAGAGAATAATTTTAGCGAACAAGAATTAGAGAACTTTATAAACGGTATAAAAAAGAAAATCCCGTCATTAAAAACATTTACTGAAAGATTAAAGACATTAGGCTGGTCGAATCACAATGACTTTTATAAATCTCAAAAGAATAAAGATAGGGTCAGAATCGTATTAGAGTTGATAGAAGAACATTTGTCAGGTAGAATTAATTTTGAGGAATCTTCTCTTGAGCATATTCTTCCTGATTCACAAGATAATGAAAACGCCTTAATCGGTAATATTATCTTGTTAGAAAATAGAATTAATCAAAATTGTAAAGACAAGCCTTTCCGAGAGAAACTGAACTTCTATAGGGATTCTAATTATAAAATGGCTAGAGAATTGGCAAATCGTTACGGAGACAAAGAATTTTTGCCTCAAAAAAGAACTGATTTTTTAGCAAATATTAATATATAAAGACATTTTACATTTAGATAAAATATGATGTCAACCGAATCCCAAAACATAGGATTCAAAGGCACTCGACCGCTTCATGCTTCGCAAGCAGGGCAAGACTTGGGATGGTGCACCTGTGCCTTATCTGAAAGCGGAGGACTTGGATAACGCTACGTTTGATTTGTTCCGCAAGTATGCCAAACGGAGCGGACGCATGGAGGAAGCGGACTTAATGGACGATAATCACGGACTGTTGGAGAAACTCCGGCTTTATGAGGGCAGTTACCTGAAACGTGCTGCCGCCTTACTATTCCATCCCGACCCGGAAAAGTATGTGACCGGAGCGTTTGTAAAGGTTGGCTTCTTCCGCGAAGGTATGGATTTGGTATATCAGGACGAAGTGCACGGCAATCTGTTCCAGCAAATCATGAAACTGATGGACTTGCTGTGTACCAAGTACATGAAAGCCATCATTACCTACGAAGGCATCCAACGGATAGAAACATTGCCTATGCCCCATGAGGCACTCCGTGAAGCATTATTGAATGCCTGCATCAACAAAGACTACGCAGAACCTTCTCCTATTCAAATCCGCGTGTATGAAAACAAGTTGGAGATAATCAACGGTGGGGTACTGCCCGAAGGATAGACGGTGGAAAACTTATTGTCCTCACATCGGAGTATGCCTTATAACCCTGATATAGCCAATACGTTTTTTCGTGCTGGTGAGATTGAGGCATGGGGACGCGGCATCGAGCGCATTATCACTGCTTGTAAGAAAGATGGATTCTCCACACCGGAATTTCGTTATGATGCTTCGGGTATATGGACAACCTTTAAGTTTGAGTACCCGGAAAGGGCTACGATCCAAAGCGACCAGAAAACTACCCAAAAGACCATACAAAAGACCATACAAAAGCTAACGGAGCAACAACAAGCCATATTGGTCTATCTGAATGAACACCCCAATGCCACACGAAAAGAATTATGTGAGAAGATTCCAGGTGTGACAATGGGAGGTGTTATACACAATCTTTCCCGCCTTCAAGAGCTTGGCTTACTGAAACGTATAGGAGGCAGGAAGCAAGGATATTGGCAAATTATAGAATAAAAAAGGATTATGGACGATTGGGAAGAATCTGAAAACTGGCACGAGGACTTGATGGCATGGGAACGCTTTCAAGATGAGCTTGAAAGGATTAATGGATCCCCCTATAAATTTCTAAAAAGCCCCTTCATCTTTCAGTTCGACCCGTAACCCATTGTCTGAAAGCCTATTGACGGGCTGAAGGATTAGGTGTGCATCTTTCAGCCTGCTGTCATGCAGAAGAGGCCAAATCATTCTGCGCCAAACGAAAAATCGTTCGGCTGAGAATGATTTTTCGTTTGGCGCAGAAAAAAATAGCGTCATGCCCAAGGCAATGTCCGCCTCTCTACGAAGTAGGGCTGAAACATGGCTGAAAGATGTCCGGATGAAAGTTCAGCCTATAACCATCTTATTATAAACCTATTATATCAATCCCTGAAGGATGAAAGGCAATTTCGTAAAACTCTTGGGAGGGAAGCCGCATGAACTATCCTTAATAATGGAAAGAGCTTCCCCCCACAAACTCACGCAGCAGGGAAGTCGGCGGAATTTCATCGTCTGCCATAGGCACGAAATAGCGCAGGAACTTACGCAAACGATAAGCCTCGGAATACTCCGGTACATTTTCAGGCACCCTTTCCAATATCGGCAGAGCCTGGTTGCGAATGACCGCCAATTCGAACAACAAAGCACTGTTGAACATGGCATCGGCCTCTTCCTGATAAGGGAAAATCCATTTGTCTTCCCCCTCTCGCACACTGGGCCAACGGCGGATGGTATCCAAGGCCGAATATCCCCGGTATTTGTAATCGCGGATGATACGCCGCAACAAACGGTTGTCCGTAGTCGGAATATAATTATGCGCATCCAACAGGATAGTCGTCATGGCCGAGACATAAATACGATATTTGTATTGTTCCTCTATCTGGGCTGTCAACTCAGGATTCAAGCCGTGGATGCCCTCCAGAATCAGTATCATGTGCTCTTCCAACCGAAGTTTCTTCCCGCTCTTCTCACGCAGGCCTGTCTGAAAATTGAAATGGGGCAGTTCCACTTCCTCGCCTGCCAACAACGCTTGTAGTTGGCTGTTGAAAAACGGAAGATCCAAAGCATAGAGCGACTCGAAATCATATTCTCCATGCTCGTCCCGCGGCGTATGCTCCCTATCCAAGAAGTAATCATCCAACGATATGGGATAAGGTTTTATCCCGTTGGCCATCAACTGAATGGACAAGCGTTTGCTGAACGTCGTCTTTCCGCTCGACGACGGACCGGCTATCAATATCAGTTTCAAATTCCGCCTCGACTGTATTTCATCGGCAATACGTACAATCTTCTTTTCCTGTAATGCCTCGGCTACGTTGATCAACTCCGTAGTCCGACCCTCTTGACAAGCTTTGTTAAAGTCACCTACAGTACCCAGTCCGACAATTTCCTGCCAACGATGATGCTCGCGAAAGATTTCGAGCATCTTCTCCTGATGTACCATCTCCTCCAGTTTTTCGGGATTCTTCCTGGACGGAATACGCAACAACAGGCCATCATAATATTTCATTACGTCAAACACCTTCAATCCTCCCGTCGATGTCAGCAGCGAACCGTAAAAATAATCCACCGTCTGATCCAACTGGTCATAATGCGTGTAGATAGCACAATAGCTCTCCAGCAACCGCACTTTGCTCGTCATTCCCTGACGGCGGAACATTTCTATCGCGTCCTCTGTAGGACTTTGTATACGATGGAAAGGTATGTCGGCATCTACAATTTCCCGCATCCGGCGCCAAATGGCCGTCACGTCATCCTCTTCTATCGGCCGCCCTATACGCAAGTCGCAATAGTACCCTCTCGATACCGGCGTCTCGATGCGCAACACACACCCGGGAAATAAATCTTTCACTGCTTTTACCAACACGAAAAAAAGCGAGCGGGTATAAGTACGCATTCCTGAAGACGAGGTAACATCAAGGAACTCCACATCTTTATCATTATAAAAACGATAATGAAGTCCTTCCACCTTATTATTGACCTTCGCACTGACCGGCCCGTAAGGCATTTGCAGATTTAACGCATGATAAGCGTCCCAAAGTGTACTTCCGATAGGGAGTTGAAGAGTTTTTTTATTATTTTTGCAACGTATTTTGATTTCTTGTACCATAAAGCTTTTCGGGGATTTGAATAAACACCTTAAAAATAGGCAATGGGACGGAGAAAACATACTATCGTTCACTTATATTTCGACTGTTTATGGTGGTTTTAGCATTTTTAAAGCTTTTAGGTTGCCTTGGCCTGCTGATGTACGGTACAAGACTCATGGGAGAGAGCCTGCAACAATTAGCCGGGGAACGGCTCAGGCATATCCTCGATTCACTGACCACCAACCGTTTCACGTCCTTGCTCACCGGCGCGTTGGTCACAGCCATGATACAGTCCTCCACCGCAGCTTCGCTGATGACCGTCAGTTTCGTACATGCCGGCATGCTCACGCTCGTCCAGGCCCTGCCCATCC
>OGXX01004512.1_pt1 | contig 10694 bp, 10 predicted proteins | sample 1576301 | NCBI WGS metagenome assembly OGXX01 (sample SAMEA3541469, study PRJEB24748) | human gut metagenome | biome: human gut; feature: human-associated habitat; material: faeces | place: China | collected 2012 | reverse complement strand
GGATGAGCAGAAAAAGCGTGCCCCCAAGCCATTGGGCAAACCCATCCACAAACAAATTACACCTATATTGATCCGCCGTAATACAACACAATAGTTTATCCTCTCGGCTGCGCTGTAAGGAACATGCCACGATACCATTTCGGGCAAGCTGTGGAGTCTGCTGTTTACGGGCATCTTGGCACATCAAACCTTGCTTACCACAGAGGAATTATTCAGGCTTGCTGTATCGTTAATTATCTTTAGAAGGCGTAAATGGATCATTCGTTTATGCTGATTTACGCAACCTGCTTCCACTCGCTCTTTCCTGCCTTACGCGCCATCCTCCAGAGCACGGTTGCAAGCCCGACCGCCATCGGCACATAAAACGACGCCGCCCGGCTGACGATCATCGACACAGGTAACGTCCCTCCGATGAAAATCTGTGCAAACGCGCTCCGATACACGAGCTCCGTAATTCCCTGCGCGCCGGGCACCGGAAGCATGTCTACCGCCAGCGTCACCGCCGCCTGTAAAAAGACGACGCTCCACAAATTTGTCCCGAAAATCCCCATTCCGCAGTACACCAGCCAGGTAATCACAAATGCACTGTTTCTCTGCACAAAGGTCAGTAAAAATGCTGCCGCAAGCCGCCCCGGATGCTCTTTTAAAAACAGGACTGCCCGATGATATTCCTGCACGAAGCACCGCACCTTTTCCTGTCTGCCCGCGTTTCCCGAAGCTTTCCACAAATGTAGTTTCACGAACAATCGGTCAAAAACATTCGCTCCTGCGATTATCCATTGCGGCAGGACAATCATTCCAGTCACGACGAGCGTGATCGCCAGATTCAAAAACAGCCCCAGAAGATACAGACCGAAATATCCGCCAAGATATTGCCGCAGCATTTTCCCCTGAAAAAACAGCAAAAATGTACCGATACAGACTAACACCAGCTTATAGCACACCGCTGTGACCATCAGCACGACCGCACTGCTGCTGACGCTGTTTCCATCCCTCTTCATTTCATAGAGCTGCATCGGCTGTCCCCCGGTCGCGGACGGTGTGATTCCGGAATAGAAAAATCCGAGAAACGAATAGCTGATACATGTCAGGAGCCCGCTTTTTCCGCCTGCTGCCCCAAGCAGAATCCTCATGATCGTCCCTTCCATGCAGACAAAGAAAAGGCCAAGTGCCACCGCCCCGGCCAGACTCATTCCCCGCATACTCTTTACCGCTGCCCAGATCTCCTGCGGCTTCTGCCCGCTAAAGCAAAACCGCAGCGTGAGTACCATCACCGCCAAAAACAGCAGTGTCTCCCAAACATATTTTTTTCGTCCGCCTGCAGGCGTATCCTTTTTTCGAACCTTCATATCCCTCTCCATTCTACAGGCACGCAGCGCCCAAAAACATGTGCGCGCCATGACTGCGCTGCTGCGCATGCAGCACGAACATCCATCAATTCATCGCCGGACGCGGCCGCCAGTCACGACCCGTGCCAGTAGATTCCGATGTCGCTGCAGTTCCTACTGCGCTGCCCTCCACCAGCTCTGCCAGTGTCCCCTCGAATACAAGCGTTCCGGCACAGCTGTCTTTTCCCAACTGTTCATACACATCCCGTGGCGTGACAAGTGGAAACGGCTTTTGCCATTCCTGCAGGCCGACCTTCTGGGTTACACGCGCCAGCCACGACGAACAGGTGTCGTGATTTTTCTGGTCAAAGGCGATTCCAGCTAACAAAAACACAAGCCCGATCACCATATAATGATGGGTAAAGCGTCGTTCCCATTCCGTCTTTGCCTCCTGCTGCAGCGCTTCCCTCTGCACTTTCGTACATGCCACGCGACAGACCTGATAGCGTGCGGTCGGATATTTTTTCAGAATTTTTTCCCGATTTTCCCGTTCAAAGCCTGCAAACAGCGGAATCGCCGGATTGCGTCTGCCGATGCTGTAGGCTTCTTTCAACTCCGGATCGAAGCCCAGCACGACATGCACATAATTCTGCCCGATCACTCGGCGGATGATCGAAGCAAACAGACCAGGCGTGTCTACAAAGCCAACGTAGATTGCGGACTGCACCGCGGCATTATCCTGCTTTTTCCTATTCTTCATCGCCGCACCCTCACTGAAACTGCCAGATCCGGCGCGCCATGCGGTATCCTCCGATCACCACCGCCGCACCAAGCGCACCTGGCAGACAGGTCAGACCGCTGATGCTGCCAAGCCGCAGCCTTCGATAGAGCTTCGGATTCTCTTTTTTTAGTGACTGCCAGAGCTTTTTTCTGCGCTGTCGCCCTTCTTTTCCGAGCATCAGCAGATGGATCGTGGAAATCGCCATCATAATCGAGCTGTTGCGGTAGAGATAGCGGCGCAGCTTCGGTTCAGTGTTCTGCACCGCGTCCGACCCGACAAACCGGTTGCCGAGCTGCGTCACGAGAATCTGCTGATCGATGCGCGACACGAGCACTTTTTCGTTAACCGACTGATCCTCGCGCCCCAAATAATAATGGTACAAATCCTCATTCAGATAATAAATCCGCTGCACGAACGGAAGCGGGCAGTTTGCAAACAGGTTGTCCACATAAAACGTATGCTCCGGAAGCTTTAACCCACAGTCATACAGCACTCCCGTCCGAAAAATCAGCGCATGCATGACAAGATACTGTTCCGGCGAAAAACAGCCGATTTCGTCCCACCTGCAGATTTTTTGCTCGGGAAAAAGATTTCCGTAGCGGACTGCTTTCGTTTTTCCCTCTTCCAGATGATCGTATACATAGTTGCAGACAACCAGGTCGGGGCGTTTTTCCTCCTTTGTCCGGCACCAGAAACGCAGGACGCTCATCAGCTTATGAAATGCAGCCTCATCCAGCCAATCGTCCGAATCCACAACCTTGAAATAAATTCCGTTTGCGAGCATCAGCCCTGCGTTGACACCGGAACCGTGCCCGCCGTTTTTCTTGTGCACAACCCGAACCACATCCGGGTATGCACGCGCATACTGATCTGCAAGCTGTCCGGTTCTATCCGTCGACCCATCATCCACCAGAATAATTTCCAGACCGTCGCGCTCTTTTAAAAGGGATTCCACACACCGTTCCATATAGCTTTCCGAATTATAGCAGGGCACTGTCACCGTCAGGCACTTTCCTTCCTTTTCTCTATCGATATCCATAAAAAAACCTCCGCAGTCGTTTGTTTCATTTGCCCTTATCATAAAGACAAATTCCAAACAGCCGCAGAGGCTTTTCCGAAATTTTTTCTAAACAAAAGCTTATTTTTCTGAAGGAATTTCTGAATCCTTCAGAAGGATCATCCTGCCATATGAAAGAACTCGATCAAAAACAGCCAGCTCAAGCCGTAGTAAGACACCACTGCAACAAGGTCGTTGATGGTCGTAATCAAAGGACCGGAAGCAACTGCCGGATCCACCTTGATCTTTTTGAAAAGCAGCGGAATACACGTACCAACCGCACTGGAGATCAGCATTGCCAAAAGCAGGGCGACACCGATGCACGCGGATACCGCATAGGAAAAGGCAAGGGTCTTTCCTTTGATTGCAAAAATATAGAGTCCGATCAGTACAAAGGACATCAGTCCCAACAAACCACCGTTGCATAAACCTATCTTCATTTCCTTAAAGACAAGCTCTGCCTTCTGCTTACCTGTCAGAGATTCGTCCATCAATACCCGGATCGTCACAGCCAGGGACTGTGTACCGACGTTACCAGCCATGTCCAGAATCAGGGACTGGAAGCACATGATGATCGGCAGCTGCGTCACAACGGTCTCGAACACGCCTACAACCGACGAAACAACCATGCCGAGCGCAAGCAGGATCAACAGCCACGGCATTCTCTTTTTCATGCTTTCCTTTAACGGCTCCTTGAGATCCTCTTCTGCCGTCAAACCAGCCAGCTTTGCGTAATCCTCGCCCATTTCGTCATCAACCAGCTCGATGATGCTGCTGGATGTGATGACGCCCAACAGGCGGTTATCGTTATCCAGGACAGGAACCGAATCCTCAGAATAATCCTTCAGGCGTTCGATACACTCGTCGATCTCCTCCTCCGCATATACATACGGATAAGAGGTTACAACCAGCTCCTCAAGCGGATGATCCTGCCTTGCAATAATCAGGTCTTTTAAGTCGATGGCACCGTAAAATTTCTGCTGGCTGCTTACGACAAAAATTGTAGAAATATTATCGTTTTTGGCTGCCTGACGGATCAGGCTGCTCATTGCTTCCTTCACGGTAACATTTTTCTGGATGATAATACAGTTAGTAGTCATCCTGCTGCCGATCTCATCCTCATCGAAGGATGCGATCACTTCGATATCGTGGCGGACATCGTCATCCAGCAGATCGATCAACAGACGCTTTTTGCCTTTATCGAGCATGCGCAGTACTTCTGCCAGCGAGTCTGTCTCCATTCCGGAAAGAATCGCCGCAGCCTTGCGCGGTTCCATTTCTTTTAAGTACTCTGCTGCTTCATCTGCTTCCGTATATTCTAAAATATCCGAAAGCATATCCTTATCCAGGATCCGGTACAGCTTACAGCGTTCCTGTACCGTCAGCTTTTTGAGAACTTCCGCAAGGTCATTGGCATGGTAATCCTCCAGTCGGCTGCTCATCACCGCCGGGGAGGTATTGCTCCGGATAATGTCAATGATCTCTTGAGTATAGTCCTTTGTCTCCATCTCTCCCGTCTCCTTTCTTCTCCCAACTTGCACACAGAGACAACCGTCTTCTGCATAAATCACGCAACAAAAAGAAGCCCCTTTGCGTTGATCCACGCCTGCGGCATCTTCTGCAACCTGCTTTTCACCTGACTTGTCGTGCTATTGGATTCCATAGGACAGGAACAATAGAAACTCTATCGCCACGAAGAAGAAAGAACTGAACAGAAAAAAGGCTCAGAACGAAACGGATTTGCTGCGTCTCTGTGCTTTTTCTGCTTCCCATCCTATGCAGCGACTTCGCCCGTGAGCATCGCAGCTATCCATTTCATTCACCTGCCTTTGTCTTTGAATTTCTAAACACTATGATGTCGGGGGCAAAAACCCCCGACCTTGATGCCTGCGGATTGTTCCGTGCTGCGCACTCCCACAATCCTGCCCGATCATACTATAAATTATTATAAACATCAAATTTTGAAAAAGCAATGGCATTTTTCCACTTTTATTATATCCCTTTTTTCAGGCCTCTGTCACCTCATAGTCCATGCACACGCGGCATTTCACGTTCGGGCGCACCTTTCCGTCCGCAACCGCCACATGAGCCGGATGTACAGAATAGCCTTTCAGGGAAGCTGCATCTGCAAAGCAGGAATCCAGCATCAGATCCGCATTGGAAGAAGGAAGCCCTTCTGTATGTACCTGAATGGAAAGCAGACCGGGAATCTGCCCTGCAAGCCCTTCCAGACCAGCTTTAATGCCCGCCTTGATTTCCGTTTTTTCTTCTTCTGTAAAAGAATCCTTTAACTGCCATAAAATCACATGCTTTACCATTTTCTTATCCTCCTGCTTTCTATTGAAGGCATTTTCCTGTTTCTTAGGCTTTCTTTCCTTTTTCTTTTGCAAACTGCATACCAAGCACCAGCGCCAGTCCGATGATGCCGGCAATCCAATGAAAGCTGGAGAAAGCCAGCGGAGCCTGCGCTTCTTCCAGCGTTGTCGGTCCCATCACGATTGCATAGAAGGAGCCCACCATCATGCCGACGATGCAATACAGCGTCTGGGGGCGGAAACGCTCCAGGCAAACCTTGATAATCTTTACAACACTACATGCTCCTGCTACGATACCAAGTCCAAAGAAGATCAGGTTCGGTACATAGGAAAGCTGCAGCCCCAGCACTGCGCGGATCGCAGAAATCACCGGAATGTATACACCGAAGATCAAAAGCAGGGTGGAACCGGAAATACCGGGTAAAAACATCGCAGAAATCGCAATCATTCCGATAAAGAACAGTTTAATCGCATTTCCGAGCTGGAAGTGGCTCAGATCCATCGAAGAGGTTCCGGCTCTGCCGTTTAACCAGGTGATCCCGGCCACCAATACGATACCTAGGATCAGGAATAAAATGCCCTTGCCAAACTGCTTGAAGCCATCCCTTTCTTCCCGGATGATCAGCGGAATCGCGCCCGCAATAAATCCGATAAACAGAGAGCTTACCACATAAATATGACTTTCGAACAGCGCTGACAGGATGACAACCGCCAGCCCCATGCCGATGATCCATCCGATACCCAGCTTGATCAGATAAGCGATTGCTTTTTTCTTATCTTCCATCTTGCCAAAGGCAAGGTCATGGACCGAACCGATAAACTGGTCATAAAACCCCATAATAAAGGCCACCGTACCGCCGGATACACCGGGAACGCTGTCCGCCAGCGCCATACAAAAGCCTCCAATTGCTTCTTTAATCATGAATATCCTCCTAAAATTTTCGTTTTTCCAATTACATCTTTCCCAGAATACCTTAACTACTGGCTCCTGTCAACCGCTGGCAGCTCTGCGCAGATATTCTTTACGCAATCTTTACGCAGCTTCCCAAAGCACAATAAAATACTGTATCGTCAGCATACAGGAACGGACTGCAGCTTGCTGCGTCACTGTTTTCTAGGGAAACAGCTTTTTCATCAGCTCTGTCTGGGATGCCATTGCATTTTTCTGAAAAATATCGATTCGGTGGATTTCTGTACTGCGGTCAGAAAAGGCAGGAAACAAAAAGCCCCACTCCGGTTCACCAGGCTCGTATTCGCCCTCCAGCGGACTGATCGTGCACACTAAAAAATCGTACACCTCTTCAGACTCCCACAGACTTTCCTTGTCGGACGCTTTGAGCGGGACGTCATAGGTTCCGTGAAACAAAAAGACCGCGTAATCTTTTCCAACGCTCTGATAATGCTCACCGACCAGTTCATAAAACGTTTCGTTCAGGGCGTCATTTTTGAGCCTCGCCTCCCGCATCGCCATCAACAGCTGCCACAGGCTTCCGGGCCTTTCCTGTGTCGGTGAAAATTCGTATTCTTTTAGCTGTTCATTTGTCTTCGAAAAAGGAACCGCCTTTGCAAGCGCGAGGTTCTTCGCCTTTTCTTCCCCGGAAAGCTTCAGAAAATGTATGTTAAAGCTTCCGTCCAGAAAGCCGTCCTCATCCATATATCCGCCCGCGATCCGATCCATGCAGGTGCGGCTCGGTGTCATCCGTCTGGTCAGTTCCAGCATATCTTCCCTGTTGATCATTCTGAGTTCCCCATTCCTCAAAAAATTTCCGGTTGCTTCCAAAGTCTGTTTTGCCCGGCAATCCGTTCACCCGCGCCATTCGCAGCTTCTTTTGCTCATGAAGCGGCGCTCTCTTCGTGTACTTGTAATCCCTAGTGTACCAGAATCTCTTTTTTCTGACAACTTTTCTTGCTTTTTAAATGGGCTTATTATATGATGAAACTATCTTGATACAGGTCTGTTTTCCTGTACTGACACGGATTCTATTAAACGGAGGCTTCCTTATGAAAATGCACAAACATTTCGGGCTTGTTTTAACAGCCTGTCTGGTTCTGTCCCTGCTCTTTACACCGGCTTTTCTGCTTCCTGCCCAGGCAGCGAATACGGTTACCGTACAGGGCAAGGTCATGTCCGGCACCACCGGCAGCCTTTTGCTGCTGGATACCCCCCAGGGCAAAATGGAGATTAAGATCGATAATGCCACTGACACCACTTCCGGTAAAATCCTGCTGCCCGATCAGGCAATTTCCGTCACCGTTACCGGCAGCAACGACGGCTATCTGCATGCAACTAAAATTTCCACCGGCAATCAGATAAGCAAGGTCATTGTAGATACCAACAACACGGTTGACGTCACCGGAACCCTCAACCAAAATACAAAGGACAACGATCTGCATCTGGATACTCCTCAGGGTGAGATGATCATCCGGCTGGATCCTTCTACCGAGATGGGCAGCTGTGCTTTCCTTGTTTTAAACGGCAAATACCGCATTACCTGCGGACGCGGCTCTGACGCATATCTCCACGCTGTAAAAATCGCGGACGCTTCTTCTGCTTCCAATTCCTCTGGGGCTGTAAACGGCGATAACTCTGCTTATCCCTTCGTCAGCGGCACGGTAGATTCCAAAACGACCAACAACCTGCTCTATCTCTCCACCACCGGAGGCACGATGCAGTTTGTAATCGACAACAATGCAAACACCTTAAAGGGTCTGATGATGACAAGCGGACGTTCCCTGACCGTTTATTATTACCACGGCAATGATGGCTATCTACACGCCGTTACCACAGTCGGCGCAAGAAGCAGCTCCTCGGCTTCTGTCAATACCGCTTCCACGCTGACCGCCACCGGCACTGTAAACGGAAACTCAACCGAAAATATGCTTTTCCTCGATACACCTCAGGGACAGATGGAAATCAAGCTCGATTCCGTCAACGCAATCAACGGCTGCAGGGTTCTGGTCACCAACCAGCGCATTTCCGTTACCTGTGCCTCTGGCTCCGACGCCTATCTGCACGCGGTTACGATCACTGCAAAATAACAATAGAATGCACGCTCTGCGAACATTCTATTGTCATGAATAAAATGCGCGCTTCTCGAAACATCCTAAGGGGGTTTTTCATGGACATAGAATTTTACAACAAACTGAATCAGGCTCTACATGGAGATGCGGGAAAAATTGACCGGGTTATGCGTTTCCGCTATCTCAACGAGTTCGTCAAACCCGGACAGATCCTGTTTGCAGGCTCCAGCCTGATGGAACAGTTTCCCATTCAGGAATTTATCGCGGATTTCGACCTTCCGCTGACCATCTATAACCGCGGTGTCGGCGGCTTTACCACATCGGAAATGCTCGCCTGCATGCAGGACTGCGTTTATGCGCTCCGTCCCGCCTACATTTTTATCAACATCGGAACCAACGACTTAAACGATCCCGCCTGCACGCCAGACGTTCTGCACAACCGCTACCGCACCATTCTTTCCGGCATCCGCGAACATCTTCCACAGGCAAAGCTGTTTCTGCTCGCTTATTATCCGGTCAATCCGGACGTCGCCGACGCAGGCATGAAAGAAGTGTTAAAAGTCCGCAACAATGACTGTATCTGCCGCGCCAACGAGATGGTAAAAGAGCTCGCCGCCGAGGTCGGTGCAGCCTACATAGACGCCAACGATGACATCAAGGATGAAAAGGGACAGTTAAAAGCGGAATATACCGTAGAGGGGATGCACATGTACGCAAACGGCTACAAAGCGGTGCTCGACCGGCTGCTTCCGCACCTTTTAACGTTAAAGTAACAAAAATACACTTTAGAATGGAGCCTTCAACCAATGTACACAAATACGACACAATATTTACGTGCTCTCGCCTCCGATCTTGTCCATGGCTGCCGCCGCACAGCTGCAGACGGCACTGTGATTTATACCCCGGACGGCACTGCCAGCTATGACGGACTGTGGCTCCGCGATTTTTCCTATATGGTGGAATACGCAGGCTTCGCCATTCCGGATCAGGATATTGTAAACTGCATCCGCTATGCGGTCCGTCACCGCCGTGCCGACGGATGGATGCCAGACCGGGTGACGACAGACGGTCTGGCTGTTTACGCCGCCGGAATCGCTGCAGCTCCCGTCGGAGAAGCGAATCTCGACAATACGCCGTTTTTGATTTTCACCGTAGACAGCCTTTCCAGACGGATGGATCCGGAAGCCTTCCTGCCTCTGTTTACCGAATGGGAGGCCGATCTCGAGCAGGGATTGTTCCTGCTGCCCCTCGAGGAACACGGTCTGATCTACAACGACGTTCAGACCCCCCATTCTCCCTATGGCTTCACCGATACCATCGGCAAAACCGGCACGCTCTATATGGAATCCCTGCTCTACTGGCGTGCCTGCCGTATGATGGAGCGCATGTGCAAAACCTACGGTATCAAAAATCCGGACCGCTTCGCAAAAGCTGCCGAATCTGTCGAGCGTTCCCTTTCCCTGCTGTTTGATCCTGCTGCCGGCGCTTTTTATGCCATACTTTTCGGTCAAGCGCAGGGCGGCAGTATGCCGGCGCTTACAGACAAGTGCAGGGTCCTCAGTCCGTCACAGTCGGCCATGCTCGCCGACATTATTGACAGCTTCATACAGGCAATCCTTTCAGAGCGTCAAAAGCAGGAACCGTAACAGAATATCAGACTGTCAAAAAAGTATTTTGCCAGTCTGCTTGAAAATCTGAACTTTCAAAAAAGTTCAGATTTTTTCTTATTGGACGTGAAAGACACCCCTCCTGGGTTTCTTTCACCGTATCTTCCTTCCCGTAACTTCTGCTGCATACAGATTCTTTGACACGCTCATTTTCATAAAACTTTGATTTCTCCTATTGACTCTGACACTGTGTAAGGCATTATTATACGCATGAGCTCAAGGAAGAACAGCACGGAGGTACCGCTATGCTGAAAATAGGTGATTTTTCAAAACTGTCCAGATGCAGCGTCCGTATGCTGCGCCACTATGACGAGATAGGTCTGCTCGAACCGGCGGAGATCGACCGCTTCACGGGCTACCGCTATTACAGCGAGGCGCAGCTGACGGTGATAGGTCAGATAATCTCGCTGCGCGGCATGGGCTTCAGCCCTGCCGCGATAGGCGAGATGCTCAAGCTCGATGACCCGGAGCGCTTAGACAGCTTCTACGCCATACGGCAGGCGGAGCTGCGCGCCCTTGCGAGCG
>OGXX01004511.1_pt1 | contig 10694 bp, 8 predicted proteins | sample 1576301 | NCBI WGS metagenome assembly OGXX01 (sample SAMEA3541469, study PRJEB24748) | human gut metagenome | biome: human gut; feature: human-associated habitat; material: faeces | place: China | collected 2012 | reverse complement strand
TACGCCGCTGGCTGCTGAAACAGCAGCCGAATAAAACGGTTTTTAACCGTTTTATGAAAAACCAGTATAAGGCAAACTCCGGCTTCGGACAGTTTAATGGAGGGGAATATGAAAAACAAAAAAATGATTTCAGGACTTTTGTTATTTACAATAACTTCATATATGACAATACCAGTATTTGCAGCATCAAAATCAGAAACAGTTTATTCAAACCTAGACTCAAATGGTAAAGCATACAAAACAATAGTAAGTACTCAATTAACAAATGAAGATAAATCAGATGAAATAACTGATATATCTAACCTATTAAATATAGAAAACACAAATGGAGATGAAACTTTCAAGAAAGAAGGAAACCAAATAGTTTGGGACAGCAATGGAAATAACATTTACTATAAAGGTGAAAGTGACAAACAATTACCAGTAGAATGTAAAATAACTTATGAACTAAATGGAGAAGAAATATCAGCAGAAGAATTAAAAGGAAAAAGCGGAAATGTAAAAATTAAAATAAATTACACAAACAACGAAAAACACATTGTTTCAATAAATGGAAAACAAGTTACAATGTATACTCCATTTATAATAGTTGCAGGAACAAAAATAGATAATGCAAAAAATAAAAATATTCAAATTACAAATGGAAAAATAGTAGATAACGGAGAAAGTACATTGGCGGTTGGAATTGCAATGCCAGGAATGCAAGAAAATATCGGAATTCCAAAAAGCAAAATAGATATTCCAGAAGAAATAGAGATTTCAATGGAAACAGAAGATTTTGAAATGGGAAATATTATAGCAGTTGTAGCAGTAAAAGGTATAGATGAAGATTTAACAAGTGATTTAAACAGTATGTATAGCCAAATTAATGAATTAGCAAATGCAAGTAACAAAATATTAGCAGGTGCAAATCAACTAAAAGAAGGAACATCAGAATTAGTAAGTGGAGTTGACCAATTAAAAGATGGAACAGGAGCAGCGTATGCAGGTTCTAAACAAATAAAAGATGAAGTTGAAGAAAGTACAAAAAATTTAAAAAATGAATTAGTAAAAGTCAATCCAAGTGATATAATGTCTTCTATTATGGGTGGAGCATCAGTAATGATGGAAAGTTCTATGTCAATTTTTTCTGAGTTACCTGAAAGCAGGGATATGACAGAAGCAGAGTATGAAATTATAGAGGGTAAATTTCCTGAAACATATAATGAAGTAGCTCTTGTTTTACCAACTAAAAATACAATTTCAGATTTATTATTATATAATTTAGGACTAAAAGATATAAGTGAATTAGAAAACCTAGTTTCAAAAGTTATGAAAGGCGAAAAAATTGACAATACAAGTAATCCATTAGAAATATCATATGATGAGTTAAGGAAAATTGAACTTAAATTAATTGAACCATCAAATTTATATAAGTTTAATAAAGACTATAATGTATATGAAGATATGTCAAATGATGAAGAATTTATGAATGCGGTATACAATAAAGCTACTCCATTAAATATAGTTGGTATTGTTATACCTAAAAATGAAAGTTTAAATATGACAGGGGTGCTTTATACACGTGACTTAACAGAATATGTAATTAATAGTGCCTCTGAATCTGAAATTGTAAAAAAACAGCTAAAAAATAAAGATGTTAATGTATTTAATGGCAGGAATTTTAATGAAAAAGATAATAGTACAAATATAGATTTTCAAGATTTAGTTAGTGTGGATGAAAGTGCCTTAGAATCAACATTTGATATTAATATAACTCAGGATGACATAGAAAATATAACTAAAGGATATATGTCAGAAATTTCTGAAGCTATAACTGCAGATAATTCGAAGGCTCAAAAGGTGATAATAAATAATTTATCTACTATTACTAAAAATATATTAAACGATTATATTAAAGAAAACTCAATAGGAGGTTTGGCTAAATTAAAACTTAGCGATGTAGATAGAGTAGTAGATAATGGATTAAAGCAAGAAAAAAATATAAAAATTTTGGCGGCTATGGAAAAAGAATTTGTAATTTCACAAAAGAATTTTAGTCAAATGTATAATGGAATAATTAAAGGATTCCTAAAACAATACGTAAAAATGATGTCAGGAATAAATACTGAACTAAAAGAAGAAAAAAGAAATAATACTATAAACAATGAAATAGAGGACAATGGTATTAGCAATATAACAAACAATATAATAAGTAATATAACAAATGAAAATAATAATTCATCTGAAAATACAACAGATAAACCAAATGAACCAACAGCAATTTTAATGCCAGCTATGGTAGATAAGATGGTAGATACATTAGTAAAACAAGATTCTATTGTTTCTGCTACTTCTAAAATTGCACAAGCGATGACTGAAGCTACAATGCAAAAAACAATATTAACAAAAGTTGGAGAATTAACAGGAAAACTTATGGAAACTTTGGCATCTTCATTTAATATAGATACAAGCAAATTTGCAGAAGCATTTAAATTTACAATGGATGAAGATGAGATAAGACGTTTAATGCAATCTATGTCTACAACAGCTGCCGTGCATAATGCAGATACAAATCTCTTATCCTTAGGTTATCAAAATTTAGATAAACCAACAAGTATACGTTTTTATTTTAAGAATTTTGACTCAAAAGAATTATTTTTAGATTTTATTGATAATTATAATTCTAAAATGGGTCAAGAAGATGAAGAAAAAGTTATAAAATATACAGATATAACAGGATTACTTATGTCTTCTGTAAAAACAATTATAGATAGTGTAAGCTATGTATTAATTGCTTTTGTTAGTATTTCTTTAATAGTATCATCTATTATGATTGGAATTATTACATATATTTCTGTATTGGAAAGAACAAAAGAAATAGGTATATTAAGAGCAATTGGAGCATCAAAAAGGAATATATCTTCAATATTTAATGCAGAAACTTTTATAGTAGGACTATTTTCTGGAATAATGGGAATTGGAATAACAATATTACTACTTATTCCAATAAATCTTATAATACATAGCTTTAATACAGATATTACTGCTGTTTTACCGTTTACAGGAGGAACAATTTTAGTAATATTAAGTGTAATTTTAACATTAATTGGAGGATTAATACCTTCTAGGAAAGCTGCAAAACAAGATCCAGTAACAGCATTAAGAACTGAATAAGTAAATGAAATTTTTAAAAAATCTTGAAAGGATGTGATAATATGTTGGAACTAGAAGAAAATAGTTTTAAATTGTCTGAACTATCAGAAAGAATACAGAAGATAGGTGATTCACTTTGATGTAGTAAATAAAGAAAAAGAATTGTTAGAATTAGAAAAACAAACTATGTCAAATGAGTTTTGGAGTGATACTGAAAATAGTTCAAAGGTATTAAAAAGAATTACAGATTTAAAAAATAAATTAAATAATTTTAAGAAGATAAATTCTGGTCTTGAAAATTTAAAAGATATGAACGAATTACTACAACAAGAAACAGACGAAGAACTTGTAAAAGAGCTTTTAAATAATACAATATATACAGAAAAAGAAATTGATAAATTGGAAATAACTATACTTTTATCTGGCAATTATGATATGAATAATGCTATTGTAACAATACATCCAGGAGCAGGAGGAACAGAAGCACAAGATTGGGCAGAAATGCTTTATAGAATGTATAACCGTTGGGCAGAACGCCACAGCTTTAAGGTTAAAACTGTTGACTATCTTGACGGTGATGAAGCAGGCTTAAAGAGTGCCGTTATTATGATAGAGGGCGAAAATGCTTATGGTTATCTCAAGAGTGAAGCTGGTGTTCATCGTCTTGTCAGAGTTTCTCCTTTTGATAGTTCCGGCAGACGCCATACTTCTTTTGCGTCACTTGAGGTTATGCCTGAAATAGATGATACTATCGACATCGAAATTAGTCCTGAAGATATTAAGATGGATGTTTATAGAGCGAGTGGTGCAGGTGGTCAGAAGGTTAATAAGACTTCTTCAGCTGTTCGTCTTACTCATATTCCAACAGGCATCGTTGTTTCTTGTCAGGTTGAGAGAAGCCAGCATCAGAACAGAGAAGTCTGTATGACAATGCTTAAATCAAAGCTTATTGAAATTAAAGAGCGTGAACATCTTGATAAGATTGAAGATATTAAGGGAGTTCAGAAAGAAATAGCTTGGGGTTCTCAAATTCGTTCATATGTCTTTATGCCTTACACAATGGTTAAGGACCATCGCACAAACTTTGAAACTGGTAACATTAATGGTGTTATGGACGGCGACCTTGACGGCTTTATTAACGCATATCTCAAGGCATCAAGTCTTGGTGAACTTGATAATCAATAATATAAATAAAAAATCTCCTATTATTGTGTACCGACTTTGAAATGTTAGATTAAAGGCTAACTATTTTAGAAAGTCGGTACATTTTTCATAGGAAATTTTATTATATTGAAGTTTTACTTAAAAAAGATTTTGTGGATTGAAAGTAATAATTTATTAAAAAGCTTTAATTAAAGAAATTTTAAATTATTTTATAGTATCGAAATATTATGTGCTTTATGAACGGCAGTTTGATGTATTATAAACTTTTTACCTCATTTTTGCATATATATCATAAAAAACTCTTGCTATACATATACACTTTGGTGTATTATAATGGATAGTAGAATTGTACAAAAATTCACTCTATTATTAAAGGTAAAGGGGCGTTTATTTATGAAAAGAATCGGTATTTTAACAAGTGGAGGAGATTGCCAAGGTCTTAATGCCGCAATTCGTGGAGTTTGCAAGACTCTCTATAATCACTATAAGAAAGATGAAATAGAGATTTATGGTATTATAGATGGATATAGAGGCTTGATTACGGGTGAATATCGCCTTATGAAGCCTGAAGATTTTTCTGGTATTCTTACTCGTGGAGGAACTATTCTCGGAACCTCTCGTCAGCCGTTTAAGCTTATGCGTGTTATTGATGAAGAAAATAATGTAGATAAGGTTGCTGCAATGAAAGCAAATTATAAGAAGATGAAGCTTGACTGCCTTGTTATTCTCGGCGGAAATGGTACTCAAAAATCTGCAAATATGCTTTCTCAAGAAGGATTAAATGTTGTTTCTCTGCCTAAAACGATAGATAATGACCTTTGGGGAACTGATATGACTTTCGGTTTTCAGAGTGCGGTTGATATTGCAACACAGGTTATTGACTGCATACACACAACAGCAACTTCTCACAGCCGTGTGTTTATAGTTGAGCTTATGGGACACAAGGCAGGTTGGCTTACACTTTACGCAGGTATTGCAGGTGGTGCTGATGTCATTTTGATTCCTGAAATTCCATATGATATAAATAAGGTTATTAAGTGTATCAAACAAAGAACTAAGTCTGGAAAGAATTTTTCGATTCTTGCTGTTGCTGAGGGTGCTATATCAAAAGAAAGAGCCGCACTTCCTAAAAAGCAAAAGAAAGAAGCTCTTGCAAATCTTATGTATCCATCAATTTCTTATGAGATTGCCGCTCAGATAGAGAAGGCAACAGGTCAAGAAACCAGAGTTACTGTTCCAGGACATTTTCAGAGAGGTGGAAGTCCTGTACCCTATGATAAGCTTATTGCAACTCGTTTTGGTGCGGCTGCCGGAGAATGTATTATAAATGAGCATTATGGCTGTATGGTTTCACTTATAAATGGAAGAGTTGTACCTGTTGCACTTTCTGATATTGCCGGAAAGTTAAAGACTGTGCCTGCTGATTGTGAAATCATCAAAACCGCAAGACTCACAGGCATAAGCTTTGGCGACTAATTGACAGACTTTCCTAAGACATTGAAAAGTTTTGCTCAAGCTTTTTCAAAAGCTTGCAGTTTCCAAAGGCAGAGCCTTTGGTGGGTTTTAAGGGCAAAGCCCTTAACATATCTTTCTTTATAAGGGCGAACGAAGTTCGCCCTTACGGTAGTTCATTGGTAATTACTTTAAACCTCGGCAATATAAGTAGATTAAGAATATCGAGGCTTTGCTTGCAAAACCGATTACGCGTCTTGGGAGCGGCGGCTCGCCGCTTTATATTTTATTAGAAAAGGAGAAGTATCGTGGTAGAAGAATATGCAAAAGATGTAATAATGAAAGAAAGAAAGCGTTGGTTGTTATTTGGAATACCTTGGACATTTACTAAATATACACTTACTCCAAAGAGAATTATACTGAATGAGGGACTTTTGCGTTCAACAGAAAATGAGATTTTGCTATATCGCATTATAGATATTGAGCTTTCAAAAACACTTTTTCAGAAAATTTTTAAGCTTGGTACAGTTACAGTTAAATCAAAGGACGCATCTCACCCTATTCTTGAAATTAAAAATATTAAAAATGCAAGAGCATTCAGAGATAGTCTTGCAGAGGCCGTTGAAAATGAAAGGCTCAGAATGAAAGTTCGTCAAGGTGAGGTTTATGACCCTCAGAGTATTGCTGGGCCTGATGATGATTTTGATGATGGTTTTTAACCTATAATAATTAAAAAACATCAAGTTGAAAGTTTTGGTCAGCATTTATCTTTCAGGGAACCCCCTGCGAGGGTTCCCTACGAAAAACATTCCGCTGGAATGTTTTTCTACCTTCCTGCGCTTTGAAAATGATAAAAAGCTTAGACGCGAATAGCAAGTTTTAATTTAACAAAAAAGTAGAACGCGTCTTGACAGCGGAGGCACTCCGCCTTGAGCGAAACTTTTAATTTTTATAGAACTTATGTTATAGTAATTGAATAATATTTGCAAAAAACTGTTTATCAGGTTGCAATATAAGGGCTTGCCGCATAAACTGTTATAAAAGAACAGTGAGGTGATTTTGTGGGCAAGCCTTTAATTATGGTATCATCTGTTACCTATGCTATGAAAGGACGACAGCTTCTTTCGAGATATGGTATAAGAAGTGATATAGTGCGTACTCCGAGCCATATTCGTGGAAGCTCGTGCGGATATAGTTTATATGTTCCTAAAAGGACTGATGAAGCACAAAGGATTCTTGAAGAGGCAGGCATAAGGGTTGCCGGAAGAATGGAGAGGGAGAATGTGCCGTGATTTATCTTGATAATTCTGCGACAACTTTTCCAAAACCAAGAGTAGTTATAAACTCGGTTAATAATTCATTTATGAAATATGGTGCTAATCCGGGCAGAGGAGGACATCAACTTGCGATTAGGTCTTCGCAGATAATGTTTGACTCAAGAAACACACTTATGCGTTTTTTCAATGCACCTGATGAGAATAGTATAATTTTTACTGGCAGTTGTACAACGGCTTGTAATATGGTTCTGAAAGGTCTTTTGAAATCGGGCGACCATGTTGTTGTTTCGTGTCTTGAGCATAACGCTGTTATGCGTCCTTTGCAAAAGCTTTCTGAAAATGGTATAAACTATACAGTTGCGAGAGTTTATCCTAATGATAATGATAAAACGCTTGATTCATTCCGTAAGGCAATCAATCAAGATACAAGGCTGATATTTTGCATATATGCTTCTAATGTATGGGGAATAAAGCTTCCTATTGATAGAATTACAGCTCTTGCACATCTTTATGGTATTCCAATAGCAGTTGATGCAGCTCAGGCAGCTGGTATCGTTCCAATAGATTTAAAAGAAAGTGGCATTGATTTTCTGTGCTGTGCTGGTCATAAGGGTTTATATGGTCCTATGGGAACAGGTATGCTTATATTTAATACTGATATTCCCCTTGATACAATTATTGAGGGTGGTACAGGAAGTAACTCATATTCTCTTGAACAGCCAGAAATATTGCCAGATAGATTTGAGAGCGGAACACAGAATTTGCCAGGAATTGTTGGGCTAAAGGCATCAACAGAATTTATTATGAGGCGTGGAGTTAATAATATAGCAAATTCCGAAATGCGTCTTATACAATATCTATATGACAGATTTTCTAAGATAAAGGAAGTCAAGCTCTATACTGATAGACCTGAAAGCGAACATTATGTTCCGCTTTTATCTTTTAATATAGAGGGTATGGATAGTGAAACTATTTCGGCTATGCTTGATAAATATGGGATTGCAGTAAGAGCTGGTTTGCATTGTGCACCATTTGCACACGAGTTTTTTGGAACTATTGATGGCGGTGCTGTAAGAGTATCTCCGTCTATGTTTACAACAAGAAATGATATGGATTATCTTGTTAATGCTATTTTAAAAATTATTCATAATTTAAGAAAGCATTGACAAATGCCTACCAAAGATTATATGATAGTGTTAGTATACCCGCAGATGATTTGTCTGCGGGATTATACAGTCTATTTTTTAAGGAAGTGAAATATATGTGGGAATGGGTTCAATCGGCATTCAACGGCTTTATAGCTCTTATGAATACCTTTCGACTTACTGATGTACTTGACATTGCCGCAGTTTCATTTATAATTTACAGCGTGATAAAGCTGGTTCGTGAAACGAGAGCGGAACAGCTTGTTAAGGGTATAATTATTCTGATTATTGCGTTTGCACTTTCATTCCAGTTTAATCTTAAAATGTTAAGCTCACTTTTCAGTAGTTTCTTCCAATTTTCAGTTCTGGCGGTTCTTATTCTGTTTCAGCCTGAATTGAGAAGAGCCTTAGAGCAGATGGGAAGAAGTAAGCTTGGAAAATATTGGACAAGCCTTGCATCAACTCCTGCTGAGGAAGAAACAGTAAAGCATACAAGAGCTTGCATAGATAGTGTTGTAGATGTATGCGATATGTTTCATAAGACAAAAACAGGTGCTTTGATTGTTTTTGAACGACAAACAAAGCTTGGCGAAATCGTCAATACAGGTACAGTACTTAATGCGATACCATCTACGCCGATTATAGGAAATATTTTCTTTAACAAAGCTCCACTTCATGATGGTGCTATGGTTGTAAGAGATGGTATGGTTTATGCCGCAGGCTGCATTTTACCGCTGACAAAAAATGACCAAGTAAGTATAGACCTTGGCACAAGACACAGAGCGGCTCTTGGTATAAGCGAATATTCTGATGCGGTTATTGTTATAGTTTCGGAAGAAACTGGCACAATTTCTATTGCTGTTAATGGTGTACTTACAAGAGATTATACTAAGGAAACCCTAAAGGGTGAGTTGGAAGCTTTGTTACTTCCACAGCCTAAGAGCGCAGAAGAAAAAATTCCGATTATTTCGGGTTTAAGAAGGGGACGAAAAAATGAAAAATCGGAAAAGAAGTCCGAGGACGATTAAAAGAAATTTTAGTTTTCATAACTTCCTATATAATGATAAATACATATTGATTTTTTCAATCTGTATGGCTTTTGTTATTTGGATAATTGTTTCGTCAACATCTTCAGACCCTGATGTTAAGACTATAACGGATATTTCAATAAGTATTCCAAATCTTTCAGATGGGCTTGAGGTTATGAAGACTGAGGATACAAAGGCTGAAATCAGAATAAAGGGAAACAAGCTTGTTATTGGCTCTGTTCAGAGCAGTGATATTCTTGTTTCAGCAGATGTTTCAGAGGTTAATAAGCCAGGCGAATATAAGCTAAAGCTTAGCGCTAAAAAGCAAGGCATACTTAGCGACTATGAATTTGATTCAACGGTTACTCCATCGACAATTACAGCTTATGTTGATAGGAGAGCAGAAAAAATTCTAAAAATAGAAGAAGATGTTCAGGTTCAGACAGGAAGTGAATATCTTAAACAGCAAAATCAACTTTCGGTTGATACTGTCAAGCTTTCTGGTGCTGAAACTTATATAAAGAGGATTGCAACAGTAAAAGCAGAATACACTTCAAATGAAACTCTTACAGAAACTAAAACTTTTGATGTTCCGCTTAGATTTTATGATGAAGATGGAGCGGAGGTTTCTAGCGATTATGTAACTGCTGAATTTGATAGTGTTCAGGTTACTGTTCCTGTTTTGAAAGTTAAACAGGTGCCTATTAAGGTAGAATTTACTAATATTCCTGATTCATGGGAAATGCCTGATAACTGGGTTTCTATTGAAAGTCCTGAGAGCGGATATATTCAACTTGCGGCTTCTGATGAGGTTATTGACAGTATTACTGAGATAAAAACTGAACCCGTTGACCTCTCACAGATTTCTGCTGAAAGGAAAACAATGAGTGTTTCTATTGAAGTTCCTACATCATGTACTAATGTTGACAGAATCGAAAAGGTTACACTTAAATTTAATACTGATAAATTCACATCTAAAAGCTTTACGGTAAGCAATGTGGAGCTTAGGTCTAATGTTTCGGGGGTTACTGGTAAACTTTCGGGCAATAGCTTTAATGTGACGATAGTAGGACCTGAGAACGAGGTTAATGCTATGAAAGCAAGTGATATTACACTTTATGCAACTTTAACGGAGTCGGAATCCACAGCGGCATTTATTACCAAACCTTTGCAAATAAGTATAGATGGCTATAAATCTTGTTGGTGGAATTATTCTGATGGAGAAAATCACGCAACCTTTACGCTTACAAATAAATCGAATACAAGCTCAAGTCCAAGCGTAAGTTCATCAGCTTCAAATCATTAAGATTAATTTTAGAAGTCACAGCAGAATTATAAACTGCTGTGACTTTTTGGTTTAGAGTTATTAAAAATTTAAAAGTTTGCTGACACAGATTAGGTAAATATCGAATAGCTGACAAATTTATCTTAGACACTCAAAAGTTTCGCTCGAGCCTTTTCAAAGGCTCGTAGGTCAAGGGCAACGCCCTTGT
>OGXX01004510.1_pt1 | contig 10696 bp, 3 predicted proteins | sample 1576301 | NCBI WGS metagenome assembly OGXX01 (sample SAMEA3541469, study PRJEB24748) | human gut metagenome | biome: human gut; feature: human-associated habitat; material: faeces | place: China | collected 2012 | reverse complement strand
GTTTTCGCATTGGCCGGGGGAGGGGAGGGTGTAATTTTGCTGCAAAAAAATCAGGTTATGGCAGCTAAGAAAACTAAAAACGGCAGTGTGATCAGTGTGAAGGGTGAGGATGCGTGCCGCCCGGGTGGCGTGTGCGTGAATATGCGGCCTGACGGCACCGGCGGAGTGGTGGCCGTGGGTAGGCCGGTGGAGTTGGGGGCGTTGGCGGCATTGGCGGACGCAATCGGACATTTCGGACTGAATCGGACTGGATCCGACCTCGATATGGCCTCGTTGACCCCTTTGTGCGAGGCCGACGACGGCGCGGTGGTGTGTGCCGTGGGTCGGCGGATATGTGTTGCCTGTGGGGGAGCGGTGACCGATGTGGGCGACGCCGGTGGCGATGTGTACTGCGGAGTGTGCTCGGGCGGGGCTGTCACGGTGATGACTTCCCGCGGGCCGGGGCGCCTGACGCGCGATGCGTCGGGCGGGTGGCGCTGGCTCGGGGTAATGCCGCAGTGGCCCGAACTGCATTTTTCGGCGCGGGACATAGGCACCGTGTCGGGCCGCATAGCGGCCTTCGGCTTCCGGCGCAATGTCGACCGCCGCACTGCGCAGAGGCTTCCGTATGACGATGAGGCCACCCTCGGGGCGCGTATGGCAGCGGCCTACCGTGAGCTTGACGGCGAGGCCATTGCATGCCGGGCCATGGTGCAGCCTGTGCTTATGCGCTACAAGCTGCGCGACAGCGCCGGCAGGCTGCTGCATGTGTCGGCGCCGGTGATGGTGGGCCCTGACGACGGTTGGCAGTGCACGGGGATGTTGCGCATACGCCTCAAGGCCGGAGGCGAAGAGCTACAGGGTCTTTACGACGCCACAGTGGAGGGCCGCTGCTGGCGTCCGGAGGTGCTGCTTCCGGCAGTTCCCGCAGGTGTTTCGGCGTCGGAGCGGGCATGGATGGCCGAGGTGGCCGAGGCTGAGATCACTGTCACGGCCCCGGTGCACCCTGTCTACGGACGCACGCCCCACTACCGGCTCCACGACGAAGGGAATGCTACTGCGTGGATCGACACTTTCATGCCCGGCACTGCCCACGGCATGGCCACCGACACGCGCAATGCGTCGCGCCGCCTGCTGCGCCTCGGCTCCATGATGGAGGGGCATGAGGTGACTTTGGCCCGTATCGCCGACCCGTTCACATCGGTGGCCCGCAGGGTGGAGATGGAGCGGCCGGTGGCCGAGAGGGTGTGGCGCATGTGGCCCGAGGAGGTCACGGAGGCTGTGCGCTCCTGGCGAGCCGTGCCGCAGCCACGGGAGGGCGCCTTATGCTCGGCGCCGCACTCCATGGCGGCACGCTGTGTGGCCGCAGGGGGGAGCACGGCGGTGTGGGCCGACATAACACCTCTGCCCTGGCATGGCGCAGGACTCGGAGCGCTGAGTGTGGGGGATGCTCCGGCGCAGGGTGTGGCGCGGGCGTGGACCCGTGTGGCCATAGCCGTGGAGCAGGGCAGGGAAATGCTGTTGACGAGGGTCGACGAGGCTCCCGCGGGGGCGTCGCTGGCTCTGTCGGGATTTGTGTATTATCCCGACGCGCGGGCCCGCTCCATAGCCGTGGTGGCGCAGGACGGCCGCGGACGGGTGTATTCGCGTAGAGTGGACCTCACGCCGTGTGCCTCGGGCTGCGGGGCCGCGTGGATGAGCCATGACGGGTGCCCTGTGGAGCTTACCGAGCAGGACGAAGGGGTGTGGACCGTTCCGGGCGAGGTTGCCGTGGAGTGCCGGAGCCCGTCGGCGGCGCTGATAGCCCCGTCGGCCGATGTGCTGGCTCCGGTGAGCGGCGCCGTTGCGGGAGAGGGGCGGATTGTGGCCGTGACTCCTGCCCACGGTGCTCACGCGGGGTGGGATTTCGGCTGTGGACGCTATTATCTGATGACCACCGCCGGCATTTTCGCTTTTACGGCCGGGCATGGGCTGGAGCATGCACGCTGCTCGATGATAGATCCGCGGGGGTGCGGCCCGGCGGCGGTGGCCACCCCTGCCGGCGTGTGGGCCGTGGCGGCGGGCGCGGTGGTGTGCGTGTCGGGCACTAAGGCTTCCGACGCCGGACGCCTATGGACATCGGCCCCGGTCGCGGCTATTGGCTGGGAGCCGCGCCGCAGCGAGCTGTGGCTTGTTGAGGAAGGGGGGCGTACGGTGGTGGCCATACCCGCCTCGGATCTCTGTTATGAGCGGCGCGACGTGAGGCCGGCATCGCTGTTGTCGGCGCCTGGGCATCTGTATGTGGCCGAAGGGCTTAAACTGCTTGACGCGTCGCGCGAACTGGCGTCGGACGATGTCGCAGTGGAGTGGAGCGTGCGTGTGAGTAGTGATCGCATCAGGGTATCGGGTGTGGAATGGCGCATCAGCAGCGACGCCATGGAGTGCTGGCTCGATGTGGCCGCTCCCTCGGGAGCCCGCATGCTGCGCCTGAGCGTCAACGGGCCTGTGAGGCGGCCGCTGCGCGCTGCTGTGGTGGCACCCCCGCGCACCGGGGTGCGCCTGCGCATCACCGGCGCCGTGGCCGCGGCAAGCGCGATTGAGGAAGTGGGAATCAGCCGGCTGTAATCGGACAGCATCGGACGGCATCGGACTCAATCGGACGGGATCAGACGGGATCGGACAGCGGGAATTAGCGGAAATTGTGGCAAGCGGTGCGCGGGCGGTGGGTTCCGGTGGCGCGGAGGGCGGCGGTCCGCTCAAGTCCGATTGAGTCCGATTAAGTCCGATCCCGTCCGATTCCCTCAGATATTTGCGAAAATAAAAAACAATGATTATATTTGCCGGGCATATATTTTGCAAAACGACCCTTAAACTGAATCAATCAATCCAATTTTTATAACAATCATTATCGAAACTATGCGAAAATCTACTCTGAGAGCGTTGGCGGCTTCCGTGCTGCTGACCTCAGCGGCATGGACGCAGGCGGCGGAAATGGTCACCGAAAATTATTTCGAGGACTTTGAGAACTGCTCGTCTGACCAGCCGATTCCGTTGGGATGGTATCACCTGATCGATACTTCCGGCGATGACACAGTATCCTACTATTGGGCCAGCTATGGGGGACATATGCCCGAAGGGCGCGAAGGGCGCGCGTGCATGCGCGTCGGCGAACAGTCATGGCAGGAGAACTACTGGAGCGACTATACCTATCCCCTCAACGACTTTGTGATACCTCCCCGCGTAAAGGGCGATGTATCATTCTTTGCCAAGAAATATGGTATCGTTGCAGAGTTGAAGGTGTATCAGTTTACCCGCGACTCCGAAGGCAATTATATCCGGGGCGAACTTCTCGAGCCGGAAGGCGCTTTGGCATCCAACACATCCGACTGGGCTGAATTCAAGCTGCATTTCGACGACTTCACCTACATAGGACTGAAGATCGACAACTGCTATTTCGACTCGTTTTCGGCCTCACAGGCCATTGAGGATGAGATCCCGGCCATGAAGCTGAGCCAATTCTCGCTCTATGACAAGGATACTTTCTATAGCGATGCCGACGGCAACACCACCGTGTTGGCTTCCATAAAGGTTGAGAACACGGGCAACTGTGACCTTGAGCCGGGCAACCCCAAATTCAGCCTCACCATCCGTTCGGGAAGTTCCGTTTCATCGCCCGAACTGGCTGTGGTGCCTCTCGACACCGTACTTGCAGTCGGCGCCACAAGGGTATACCGTATCGAGATACCCTACACTCTGGAGGATCCCACAGTCCATAAGAGTGTTACAATGTGTGCGTTTGAGAATGCCACCAACACGTCGTCCTACTCCATCTATCCCAAGATCCGGGCATATATCCCCGAACTTGAGATCTACGATGACGCCGTATCGACCGGCGGCCAACTCGGCGCCTATAAGCTCACCGATCTCAATCTCGGCCTGTTCAGCGGTGTCAAGGAAGCGTCGGTGACCCTTGTGAGCATGGGCGGAGCACCCCTTGTGGTGTCGGCTCTCGATCTTCCCGAAGGTGTGACCTGCGTCACCGAGCTGCCCGTCACGCTTGAAGCCGGCGACAGAGTGCCGTTGAATCTGCACTTCTCATCTACGGTTGAAGGCCCTGTGAGCGGCGTTGTGGGACTTACCACCAATGCGTCGGCCGACAATGCCTCAAGCCGCAATTCATTCAATTATTTCGGCGCCATGGCCAACGAAGGCACTTTCATGGAAAACTTCGAGGCCGGCGGTTCGAATGTGCCCGGCGGCTGGACAGTGACCGGCAGCACATGGTCGTTCTACACATCGTCGGGGCTTAAGGCCAACAGCTATGCCCAGTGCAACGACTATTCCGAAAACGCCACACTCGCCACTCCGCTCATAGAGTTTGCCGAAGGCGGAAAGATCAATTTCGCCCTGGCCCGCACATCAAGCTACGGTGAGGTGTATGCGAAAGTGTACACATCGCCCGACCGTGTGAACTGGACCGAAGTTGGCGAAATATCAAAGGAAAACAACGATCAGTTCGCTTCCGCATCGATGTATGACTTCACCTACTTCTCGGTGGATGTTCCTGCCGGACAGCATTATATCGGCTTCCGCGGACGTTCGATATATCTCGACAACGTGTTCGGCGGCCAAAGGGCCGAGGTTACCGACGACCTGTTCATGACCGGCTACAAGCTCGCTCAGGAAGGCACTGTGAACTCGCCCATGGAGTTCACAGTGTCGCTGCGCAACCTCGCCTCAGCCGATGTAGAGGACTATACCGTGGCGCTGATGGATGGCGAAACCCCCATCAAGGAGGCCGCCGATCTGCCCGTGCTCTCGGCCACGGAATCGACCCCCGTCACAATCGCATTCTCCTACACGCCCCACGAGGCCCGCGAGATGAATCTCAGCGTGAAAGTGGAGCTTTCCTCAGGCTACAGCATAGCCACTCCGGTGCGTAACCTCACGGTGAAACCCGAGACATTCTCGTCGGATGTGATGGTGGGCACTGTGACAGCTTCCGAAACCTCCAACAGCAACCAGGTGCCTCTGGCGTTCTACGACAAGAATTCGATAGCCGAGCTGATATATCCCGCCACCGACATCAATGCCGGAGCCGGCGCCAAGGTAGTGTCCGTGACATTCCCGTTCCATTTCTCGTTCAGCTCAAGCAGCGAGGCTATCAAGGACATCAAGATATGGATGGAGAACACAGCCGCAGCCGACGTGGAGATGCGTATCGGCGATGTGATACTGAACGACACAGTGAACATGGTCAAGGTTTACGACGGCCAGCGCACATTTGCCTCAGGCTGCGAAGGTGAGCTTATCTACAACGGCAAGTTCGGAACCATGACGTTCACTTTCCCCGAGGAATTCATCTATTCGGGCGAGAACCTGCGTCTGATTGTCCACAGCCGTATGGCCAATGACAAATATATCAGCGGCACAGGCTTCGCCACCTATAGCGGCACCACCGGCCAGTTTGCGGCTGCCGACCAGCTTGACCGCTACCTCACCAAGGAGACCTCACGCATATCGTCGATACCCGTGATGATACTCGGCGTCAACGCGCAGGCTCCCGTGCTCAGCGGCATAGTGACCCGCGAGGGCACCGGAACACCCAAGGGCGGTGCCAAGGTTACCTTCAACAGCGGTGACGTGATGTACACAGCCACCTCGGCCGACGACGGCACATTCGCCGTGGAGATACTCAAGCCGCTGCTCACCTATACCGGCAAGGTGGCCGCATCGTCGTATGTCGACTACACTTTCGATCCCGCCATGTATGAGGAGGCCACCGATCTCGGCACAGTGGCCCTTGCCCCCAATGTTATCGACGGGACTTCGCTTATGGCTACCGTTGACGGCACTGCCGAGGGCACTATAGCCGTTGTATGGGATCCCATAGTGCCCGGATCGGAGGACGAGAGCGTCGAATACACAGTGACACTTGACGGCACCCCCGTGGCCTCAGGTCTCACTGACTGCGAGTACACTCTTACCGAAGTGCCCGAAGGTGACCACACCATAGGCGTGTTCGCCACATTCCTTCCCTCCGACCTTGACTCCGACGTAGTCACCACTTCGGCCACACTTACCGGCATCGACGGTGTTACAGTGGAGGGAGAGAGCCTCGTGCTCAACGGCCGCACAGTGATAGTGAACGCCACCGAAGCAGGCACAGTGCGTGTGTTCAACACAGCCGGTCAGGCCGTGCGCACACTCAATGTATCTGCCGGAACACATACATTTACTCTTGCTCCCGGCACCTATGTGGTGACGTTGGGCAAAACCGTGCGAAAGGCCATTGTGAAATGACCTTGCACATCATAAGCACTAAGGTTTAATAAATTTGTGATGGATGCGCCGCCTGTGCGGCGCATCTTTTTTGTATAAACCGGATTAAAGTGCTATTTTTGTGGATAATATTGACATTTGAATCTCCACAAGCACATTTACCGACATAACATTATGCATCTTACCAGAATATTTGCCGCAGGGGCGCTTGCCCTGCTGTCCGCTGCGTCCGTGGCGGCCATGCCACGTGTCCCGTTCGCCGAATCGTGGCGTGGTGGCACACCCTCCAATGCCGGATGGACTCTTCCCGCCGGGGTATGGAAAGCTGTGGCGGCTTCTCCTGGGCTGGTGCCGGCTGACGGCGACGGCGGCCTGCTGCTGTTCGGCAGCCCTGCGGAAGGGGCCGAAGGCACGGCCCTTTCGCCGCGCATAGCCCTCGCGGGAGCCGCGGAGCCCCGGTTGGCATTCGCGTTGGCCGCACAGGGCGATGTGGCCGTGAGCGTGACGCTGACGGGTGCGTCGGGACTGCGGCGCACCGAGCCGGTGGAGGCCGCTGCAGCCGGGGAATGGACCCCGGTGGATATTCCGCTGCATGATTTTGCCGGCGAGGAATGGGTGTCCGTGGGCTTCACTGCCGCAAGCGCTGGTGAGGCGTTGGTAAAGATTGACAATGTGAGCCTCAATGCACCGGTCAAGCGCGATATGGCCCTGCTTGGCGCCGAATGGCCCGAAAGGCTGGCTTACGGAGCCACCGCCGAGGTGCGTGTGCGCGTGGTCAACAACGGCTCGGTTCCCTCACGGGCCTACATCATAGAGATAACTGACAGTGACGGGGCGGTGGTGGCTTCCACCGGCGAGCAGCCCTGGCTGGCTCCGGGCGCCGGAGCCGTGCGGCAGGTGGCCGTGGATCCTGAAGCCGGTTGGCCGGGCAGTGTGGAACTCACGGCCCGCATAGTGTCGCCCGACGATGAGTTGCCACTTAACGATGTGTCGGAGCCGGTGACACTGGCCGTGGACCGCCGCGAGCTGCCTGTGGTTACGGATCTCGACGGCATGAGCTGCGGCTACCATGCTGTGGAGCTGGTGTGGAGTTCGCCCGACATTCCCGAGCCTGAGCCCGTGGAGGTGACCGACGATATGGAGCATTACGATGATTTCGCATCGGCTTCGACACTGGCTTCACGGGGCTGGACGCTCCATGACGGCGGCGGAGGCCCTACGGGGGTGCCTGTGGATCCTGTCACGGGACGGGAGGCTGAATTTCCCGGAGCCGGCGAACCGCACGCCTTCATGGTGCTGAACCCGGCGCTTGCGGGGCTGTCGCTGTACGACGCCGACGGCACCCCTACCGGTTGGATGCCCCATTCGGGCGACCGCTGCCTGGCGGCGATGCGCCACACCACAGGCCGCAACGACGGATGGCTCATATCGCCAGAGCTTACCGGCCTGGCCCAGACGGTGAGGTTCTGGATCAAAGGGGCTTTGGAGGAATTTCCTGAAACCTACGAGTTTCTGTACTCGGCCACCGGCAACGCACTGACCGACTTTGTGCGTGTGGCCACGCGCATGGCGCCCGTACGGTGGACTGAAGCCTCATTCAACCTGCCTCGCGGGGCGAAGTATTTTGCCATACGGTGCACGTCGTCCGACGCCATGGCCCTGCTTGTGGACGATATAACGTGCGTCACGGCGGCCTCCATGCCGCAGGATCTGCTGCTTACGGGCTATAATGTGTGGCGCGACGGCGAGCAGGTGAACGATGTGCCTGTCACGGCCCACAGCTGGCTTGACTACGATGTGGCCGAGGGGGATCATCTCTACCATGTGTCGGCACTCTACAGCCTCGGCGAGTCGGCGCTTTCGAACGGCGTCACCCTGATGTCTCATATCACAGGCGTGGAGGCCGACGGGCCGGAGATCACCGTGCAGCCTGTGGCCGGCGGAGTTCGGGTGCGGGGAGCGGCCAGCGCGAGGGTTTACAACACAGCCGGGGTGCAAGTGGGCCAGGGCGCCGCAACCACAGGCGGCGAGATATACATCCCCCTGGGCCCCGGCCTCTACATAGTGCGCGCCGGCGCCCGCACGGTAAAATTGGCGGTGAGGCGTTAGCGGAGGCGTTGGCGGACTCTTTAGCGGACGCAATCGGACTTTTCGGACTGAATCGGACTTAATCGGACGGCGGGAATTAGCTGAAATATTGGCTAATTCGGCCGCGTGCGGTGGGGTGTTGGCGGGCTTTAGCGGACGTGATCGGACTGAATCGGACTTAATCGGACGGTGGGAATTAGCTGAAATATTGGCTAATTCGGCCGCGTGCGGTGGGGTGGCGCCCACCGGGCGCGTGCGGTGAGGTCGGATTCAGTCCGATTCAGTCCGAAAAGTCCGATTGCGTCCGCTAAAGTCTGATTAAACGTGCGGTTTTGGGATGATTTCGGTTAAACTTCGTTAAAAATGGGGGGGTTAAAATTTCACTTTTTTATTTGGAGGATATGATATACTTTTGCGCGAATTGTCGCTGACATGATTCTGAACAATATCATAGTATCAATATTATTCACAATAATAAAAATCTAAACAAACCAAATGAAAAAGTTAATTTTGTATCTGGGCCTCCTGTGCGTGCTCTTCTCCATGCCGCAGGTAGCCCATGCAGCTGACCCGGAATTATATATCCGTGGCGGCATGAATGGATGGAATGCTTCATCCGATTGGAAGTTTTCCCATACTGAAGGCACTGACATATACACCTTGAGCGTTCCGAACGCGGATTGGAAAGCTACCACCGAATTCAAGGTCGGTGCCGCAGGTAATGAAAATTGGGATTCATACGGATTTCTCGCAGCTGATGAGAATGAAAGCATTCCTCTCAATGGTTCATGGACGCTATGGCACAGCACAGATTCCAAAAACATGAAAATGGATAAGGATGTGCCGTCCGAAACCAAAGTGACATTCAACACTACCACATGCGAACTCGTTGTAGGGGAAAAGGAGTCGAGCAACAATTTCACGCCGCTCTTTATCCGCGGCGATATGAACAACTGGGGCCGCAACCGCCCGATGCAGACCACCGACGGCGTACACTATACTCTCGTTACACAGGGTGAATGGACTAACACCCAGAAATTCAAAGTGGCAACAGGCGATTGGACAACAGCTTGGGGCAACCATTCCAGCATTCCATGGAATGAAGAGGTGACGCTTACTACCGATACGGGTGATGGTACAGATGCCAAGATGGCTGAAAACGTACCTATCGGCTCGCTTGTGGAGTTCAATAAAACTACCGGCGCCTTCAAAGTGTCGGCCGGATCAACCGAAAACATTTCCGCTCTCTATTATCGTTACAACTCAACCGTAGGCGCCGACGGCGAAGTGAATCCCAACACGTGGGTCTACTCCAACAAATCCACGGCGGCAGGTGAAAACAAATTCACAGGCACTGTCAACTTCCGCACTGACAACGGTGCGATATGCTTTGCGTCGCGTCCGCAGTCAGGATGGACAGGCCAGTTCAACATAGGGCCGGCCGAGGTGGAATCCATCACCTCAACCACCCCGAACGAGTCGTTCGCCGGCAAGGAAATGGCTCTTGGCGAAACCGGCTCCTGGATACTTTCCAAGGGACTGTGGAAATTCGAAGCCGACTTCAGCGATGCCGAGGCTCCCAAAGTGACTTTCACCTATCTCGGCGACGGATCGGCCGACAACCACGACGAGCACTGCACCGCTCCCAAAGGGTTCATCACCGGTCCCGCCACAGGGCAAGGCTGGAACTTCAACAACAATTGGCAGATGACCCATGTGAGCGGTGACCATTATACATTCACTGTTCCTGCCGCCAACAATTGGGATGCTTCCAACGCTTTCAAAGTCGTGATAGGCCAGGAATGGAACCAGGCTTATGGCGGTGTGGGCGCCATCAAGCGCAACGTTGTCACTCCTCTTAGTCAGGCTTCCGGAGCAAATGACAGCAATGCGGCCACAACATTGCGCGATGTACCCGCAGGCGCTGTTGTGGAATTCAATACCGAAACAAAGAATATCCGCATCATTTTCAGCGGCAGCGAAACCACCGACGTGGCCGAACGCTGGGCCATCAACGGCTCATATGCTCAGCCCGAACTGTATGTGGTAGGTGACAAGTTCAACTCCTGGGAACCCAACCCCGGCTACCGCATGACCTCACACCCAAAACGGTACCACCTATGGCTGGCAGTTCGGCTGGCAGGCTTATTCAGCCGGCCACAAGCGCAAGATTTTTGCCGAGGATATCGAGAATGTAGGCAACACCGGACAGGCTGTATACAACACCGTATGGCCTCCGCGCAACCGTATCGACTTCTCCGACGGCACGGACACATGGACGTCCGAGGCCATAGTGTTCAGTGTCAATGAGGAAGTGAAGGGAAAAACACTTGACAGCACACAGGCTATAGCCGAGCTTACTGCCAAC
>OGXX01004508.1_pt1 | contig 10702 bp, 9 predicted proteins | sample 1576301 | NCBI WGS metagenome assembly OGXX01 (sample SAMEA3541469, study PRJEB24748) | human gut metagenome | biome: human gut; feature: human-associated habitat; material: faeces | place: China | collected 2012 | reverse complement strand
TTTACAATAACTACACGATGGAGTTCGGGAGCGAAATCATGAAAAGCCATGACCTTATCAAACCATCGCGTTTGACCGCAAAGTCCTCATAGACCTGGGCGATATCGTTGAGGGTGTATTCCTTGTTGAACAACGGCGTGGGATCCAGCTTTCCTTCGGAGATCAGCTGCACCAGATAAGCATCCTTGCAGGCGTCTACGCCGCCGGATTTCCAGGTGAGGTTCTTGCCATACATGCTGGGCAGGGGCAGAACCTGATCTTCCTCGTACATGGCGAGGAGGGAGATGACCGCATTGGGACGGGCGATCTTCCAGGCCAGCTGGAAGGTGCCGTCCTTACCGGCGGCCTCGATAACGGCGTCGGCGCCGCGGCCTTCGGTCAGCTCCTTGACGCGGGCCTCTACGTCCTCCTTCTTGGAGTTGATGAACACATCGGCCCAGCCGTGATCCAGCGCGAACTGGCCGCGCTCGTCATGGCGGTCCACCGCGATGATGCGGGCGGGCTTGAACAGCCGGGCGCTCATCATGGAAGTATAGCCGCAGGGGCCGCAGCCGAGAACCACCACGGTGTCCCCTTCCTTGATCTCAGCCAGCTCCGCGCCAAAATAGCCGGAGGGCAGCACGCAGCTGACGGCAAGAACGTCTTTGTATGTCAGATTGTCGGGGATCAGCTCCAGACCGTTGTCGGCGATGGGAACGCGGACATACTCCGTCTGGCAGCCGTCGATCTTGTGGCCCAGATACCAGCCGCCCTCTACGCAGTTGTTAACATAGCCGCGTTCACAGAAAAAGCACTCGCCGCAGAAGGTCTCCACGTTGGCGACGACGCGGTCGCCCACCTTGATTTTCTTGCAGGCATCGCCCACGGCAACCACATCACCGGCAAACTCATGACCCAGAATGATGTCCTTGTTGGCGGAGGGCACGGCGCCCACCTTGATATGGAAGTCACTGGCGCAGATGGAGGACAGAGCAACCCTTACGATGGCGTCCCGGGGATCCTGAATGGTAGGAATGGGACGATCCTCCAGACGAAGATCGTTAACGTCTTTAAACACATAACCCTTCATGGTTTCAGCCATAGTAAATTACCGCCTTTCTAAAACTTTTCGATTTTTTTGTAGGGGCAAATTTTTTCTCCGGAGCGGACAGCCGCTCCGGGCTGTGGTTGGATCCGACAGGGAATATCAGATTTCTTCGTAGGTCAGGTCTTCGTTGCCTGCCCACTTGTTGACCAGAGGCGAGAGCTTGTTCAGCACGGGACCCAAAACGGGGCCGACGCAGAACATACCCACCAGCGTGGCCACATGGATGACGCCGCCCATGATCAGAGCGCCCACCACCATGATGGCGTCGAAGATCATACGCCACCACTTCAGCTTCATCTTCAGGGTCTTGGCCATGAACTGGTTGAAGCCGTCAGAGGGGCCTGCGCCGTAGCCGGCGGCCTGATAGCTGCCAAGGCCGACGCCCAGAGCCAGCGTGCCGGTGATGACCAGAATGACGCGGGTGACCATAGAGGGGGTGGGGCCGATGAGAGCGATGATCCAGGGCTCCATCATGGAGCAGAAGGTGCCCAGCGTGAAGGTGTACAGGACCGTGGCAACACCGATGCCCTTCCGGTACACGATCAGGATGACGACGAAGCAGAGGACGTTGAATACGTTCATGGCCATGCCAAAGTCGCCATGCACGAAGGGCAGCACCTTGCTGAGTCCCTGTACAAACGCTGTGACCGGGTCAGAACCCAGATTGGCCAGAACAAACGCTTCGGCGCCGTAGGCAGTGATGAAGACGCCGACCATAATGACAACGCAGCGGACGATGATACTTCTCAGAGTGTATTTGCCTTTACCCATGTTAGAATGCCTCCTTCTTTTTTGCGTTGCTTGAAACACATGGTTCTCCTGAAGTTGCGCGTGGTCTGTGCCGGCTGCCCGTTTTCCGAGCCGCCGGCCGCCTTGAATAACGGACTCGCTGTGCAGCAGGATGCGGAGATGTGCTTTGTTGTGCGCCCGAATATCGGGAAAGAGAGGGGGTGCGCTGCTGGGGGGGGTGGAACCTTGTAATGATCCGGTCTCCGGAGGATATCGTCATATGCTCCGGAGCACTGTCTGCTGACGAGCCGCTTCCGCCATCCGGCAGGAAATGGCCGTGCAGATTTCCTTCCTACGCCGTTCTCCTTTTGGGTTTCTCAGCTGCTTATCTAGAATGGTCAGCTTCACTATAATCAGTAAGCCAGAAAGAAAATCTTTTGTCAAGATTGCACGAATAAAAAACCCTCCCCTCGGGTGAAGGTTACTCTGCCCTACCTCGTTTTCTTTGTAATAATCTGCTAGTTTCGCTCGGGGTCCTTTATGCATTCCTTCCAGACCGGAAGAAAAAAACGCGCCGACGCATTCCGGAGAGATGCGCCGACGCAGCGGTTTTTGGTATTTGCTTGATGCACCGACGCAGCGATTTGGCATTTGCTTGTCGGATATTGGAGACTCAGCCGGCAACGTAGAGCGGCATGTAGATCGTCTGGCCGACGTAGTACGTGGCAAGATTGTCGCGGTTGTTCAGCCGCTGCAGGAAGGTGATGTTGTTCTCATAGCTCAGGCCGTAGGTGAGGCAGAGACCGTAGACCGTGTCGCCTGCGACGAGCTTGTGCGCCATGATCTTGTAGTATGGACCGGAGGAGGGGTACGTGGTCGAGGGGATGAGGATGATGTTGCCGGGGAGCAGGTAGCTGTAGCTCACGCTCGGGTTCAGGCGCTGGATCGCGGCGTCGTTCGCAGCGAAGTCCACTTTGTATTTATCGCAGATACTCATGACGGTGTCGCCGGCCTGGATCTTGTGCGGGATGATGAGATAGCTGAGCGTATCCTCGGCGGGGATGTTGGGCGTCGTAGTGGGCTTGGCGGAAGCGGCGGCTGTGGCGCTCGGCGCGGCGGAAGCCGTTGTGCCGGCAGACGCGCTCGGAGCAGGCGTCGCAGCCGGGGCGGCCGTCGTACCGGCAGAGGCGGCCGGCGCGGGCGTTGCGGCAGGCTTCACCGTTGTAGAGGCGGCGACATACTGCGGCATATAAAGGATATTGCCGGGGAGCAGGTTATAATAGGCCGCGTTGGGGTTGAGCAGAGAGATCAGCTTGGAATAGGCGTAGTAATCCAGACCGTAGGAGGCGCAGAGCGCGTAGAGCGTGTCGCCGGAGACGATCTTGTGCGCCATGATCTTGTAGTAAGAACCGGAACCCGGGACCGTTTTTGTCGGGATGAGGATGACCTTTCCGGGCATCATATAGTTGTAGTTGGTGATGTTGTTGATCTTGCGGATCGTCGCATCGTTCGAGGAGAAGTCCACGCCGAGCGCGGCGCAGACGCCGGAAACGGTCTCGCCGTACTGCAGCGTGTGCTGCGCGAGATAATAGCTCACCGTGTCGCCGGTGGGAACGTTCGCCGTCGGGGCGGGCGTCGTGCCGGGCTTGGGCGTGGCGGTCGGCGCGGCGGAGGTGCCGGAGGTCGGCGCCGGAGTCGGCGTCGCGGCGCCGGCAGGCGTTACGTACAGAGGCAGAATGAACTGCTGGCCTGCCATGAACACGTTGAGATTGTTGTTGAGCGCGGCGAGCAGCTTGTAGTTGGCGTTGTAGTCAATGCCGTAGCTCTGGCAGAGCGCGGCAGGCGTCTCCCCGGCGACGAGCGTGTGCGAGAGAAGAGAATAATACGACTCCGAAGTCGTAGCCGTCTTCGTCGGCAGCCAGAGGACCTTGCCGGGCATCATGTAGTTGTAGTTCGTGATGCCGTTGATCTTGCCGATCATGGCGAGGTTGGCGTTGAAGTCGATCTTTTTCGCTTCACACACACCGTAGATCGTGTCGCCCGCTTTGAGAGTATAGCTCGTAAGATAGCCCACGACCTTGTCGTCGGCGGCGTTCGCCGTGCCGGTGAGACCGGTGAAGAGCGCTGCAACGAGACATACGGTCAGCAGCAGGGAAAGAAGGCGTTTTTTCATATCAGTTTTCTCCCTCCGTTGACCCCGCGCGGGGGTCGCGTAGTTTGGAAAATCGTTCGTATCGGTTTACCTATAATAATGACGCATGGACGGGGCGATCCGTTCACGCAAGAAGCGTGATCGGCGCGATGTCCTGCCAGACGATGCCGGTGCGGTTGCCGTCCTGATCAACGAGATCCTGCGAGATCTTGCCGGTATAAACCATTTCGCCGTTTTGCAGCGTGATGACATACTGCGCGTCGGCATCGCCGGTGATCCAGTCCGTGCCGGAGAAGGAAGCGCCCTCACCGGGGAAGAAGTCCTGCTCGGCAAGACTCATAAGCCGCATGTCGCCGGGGAACAGGCCCTGCGCCGGCTCGCTGATGCGGTGGGCATGCCAGAGCGCGGTGATCTCGCCCTCAATGTACTCGACGATCGCCTTGTCGGTCGCGGTGTAGAGCAGGTACCGGCTGCCGCCGAGGGGGACAAACTCGGTGAACTCGGTCAGCTCGCCGTCAATGTACGCGCGGACGCGGATCGCGCCGGTCAGCCCGTCGCAGTCCCATTGGCATTTGCCCTCGCGCTGCACCTCCGTGCCGGAGGTCTTGTCCACATAGGTGTATATCGCCTCGTAGCGTCCCGGCGCGGTCATCGTGAGCACGGCGTCGGGGAACGTTTCGCGGAGCGACGTCTGCGCTGCGTCCAGATTGTCGGCGCGCAGCTCGCGCCCGAGCGACGGATACGCCGTCGTGAACGGAACGTACACAAGCAGAAGGTAGTCGGAGTTCATGTAGTAGCTGTCCGGATACGCGGCCTGGAGCCTGGCGTCGTGCGTGTCGAGCCGCTGCTGCACGGCGTTAAGCAGCGCACCGTAGATCGCAGTGTACTGCGCGTAGGCATCGGCATAGGAAATGCCCTCCGCCGCGGCGGGGTTTTCGCTGTTCGGAGCGGTCTCCGTTCCGGCGCTTGCCGTCGGCTGCGGCGCTTCGGTCTTGCCGCAGGCGGCGAGAGAGAAGAGCAGCGCGCAGCAGAGGATCAGAGAAAGGATCGTTCGTTTCATGGAGTATCTCCCGGTATGTACCTTATAAATACAGATAGATCTGTTAACATAATATTATGCCACAAGACGGGAAAATTGCAAGCCCCCGCCGCAGCATTTTTCGCGGAAAAATCCGGCAGCGGAGTAAAATCGGGCGGAAAAAGCTTCCGCCCGTGAAAAAAATCAGTTCACGTCCTCCTCCACGGACTCCGGAGCCAGCTCCAGAAGGTGGGGGTTGCGCAGGAAATATTTCAGGCATTTGAGAGCGCTGGCAAAGTAATAGCTGTCGGCGATGCGCTCGTCGCAGGCGATGCGCAGATCGACATAGTGCCGCTCGACGCCGGAGGCGGTGCCGTCCGCCTCGTTCACCTTGCGCCGCGCGCCGAACGAAACGGCGCAGGGCATGTTGCCGAAATCGGCAAGGTGCGGATCCGCGGGCGGGACGCCGAAGCTGCCGAGATCGAGCATCGTTACGCTGCCGTGGAACGGGCTGACATCCAGCCAGGTGCGCGGCAGCCAGTCAAAATAATCCATCAGACGGAAAATACTCATCGCCATGCGCAGCAGAACGCGGGGGAAGCGCATGAGCGTGTTGGCGAGCTTTTCCGGGGCGCTCAGGGAAATGTCGGCGCGGACCTCGTCCGTGGCCTCGGTGAGCTTGCGGTAAACGTCGAACACCGTGTCGGTCGGCGCGAAGCGGACCTTGATGCTCGTCTCCGTCGCGGTGACGGAGGCGCTGCGCTTGACGGGGAGAACGACTTCAATGTCGCTGCGGGCATAGATGCGCCGTCCGGATACGAACCGGTTGATGCCCGGACGCATGGACACCGTGCGGACATAAGCCGCGATGATCAGATGCAGAAAGCCGAGGTTCGCCCAGCCGCCGGCGCGCTTTTCCCGCAGCCATTTCTCCACGCCCGTGACCTCCACGCTGTCCGAGAGGAAGCAGGCGGCGTCGCTCCGGCGGCGGAGGATGTACGGCTGGATGCGGGCGTAGGCGGGAAGCGTATAGAGCTGGCGGCCCTCCCGCCGGTCGTTCATATGTCGGGTGTATCGCTCTGCCATGAAAGAGTCTCCTTTTATGGGTGCAGAATGGGGCTTTTTCGTGCCCGCTCGATGGGCACAATTTGTTTATTATATAATATTATATAGTTTCTTCTCAATTTTGCAAGCATAAAATACAACTTGCCCAAACACGGCGGCCTTTATTTGGTTAAAACGGAAAAAATGCTGCGCACAAGACTTTTCGGGTGACAATTTAACAACATTATCACTTGAATTTGATGAAAAAAGAGTGTACATTTACGATGTCAGAAAATTTGGCTTTGACGGGAGGTGTTTCAAAAAATGGCACTGGAAGCAATTCTTGCCGTAGAGCAGGCGGAACAGGATGCGGCCCGAAAAAAGGCGGAAGCGGCGCAGAAAGCAAAGGAAATTGCCGCGAAAGCCGACAGAGAGGGGGCCGCAGCTGTGAAGGAAGCCGCAGAAAGAGCTGCGGCAGAGCTCTGGACTCTCGCGAAGAGCGCAGAGGAAAAGAGCGCTGCGGAAAGTGAAAAGATCCGGGAAGCGGCGCGCGAGGAGATGGATTCTCTGCGCAGTCACGCGGAGGACCGTCTGGAAGAGGCGGCAGACCGGATCGTGGAAAGGATCGTGAACGGATAAATGAGCATTGTAGCCATGAAAAAGCTCCGGCTCATCGGCGTTCATTCCCAGAAGGAAGAACTGCTGCGTGAGCTGATGCTTCTCGGCTGCGTGGAGGTGTCGGATCCGGCAAACCGGCCGGACCGGGAGGAGCTGGCGGCCTTCCGGCGTCCGGACGGCGGAAAGGTCTGGCAGAAGCGCTCGGAACAGACAACAATCGTCAACGCGCTGCGGCTGCTGGACAAGCACGCCCCTGCCAAAAAGGGCCTGCTTACGCCGAAGCCGGAGGTCGAATGCGCCAAGCTGCTCGACGAGAGCGCTTTGGCCGCCGATCTCGCTCTGGCGGGAGAGATCCTCTCGCTGGATGCGGAGGCGCGCAGCCTTCTCACCCGCGCAAGCCGGGAACGCGCCTCGGCGGAGGCCATGACGCCGTGGACGGCGCTGAACGTCCCGCTTGAGCGCATGGAGACGCAAAGCTGCGAAATGCAGCTCGGCACACTTCCCGCCGCTGTCCCCATGGAGGAAGTAAACGCCGCGCTCTCGGAGCTGGAGGTCAGCTTTGATCTCGTTTCCGAGGACAAAACCAGCCGGTATGTATCGCTGCTCTTCCGCCGGGAGGATCGCGAAGCGATCGCCGCGGCGCTGCGGCCGCTCGGCTTTTCGGCCATTTCTCTGCCGGAGGGTACCGGAACGCCGGAGCAGGTCTATAACGCCGCGCTCCGCCGCAGCGAGGAGCTGACGGCACAGGCGGCCAAGAAGATCGAAGAGCTTGCCTCCTACGCGGCGCACCGCGACGCGCTGCAGCTCGGCGCGGACACGCTCTCGACGCGCATTGCGCGTGAAGAGACGGCCGAAAAGCTCCTGCAGTCGGACAGCACCTTCTATTTTGAAGGCTGGCTCACCGCGCCGGAGGAGAAAAAACTCGGCGAGACTCTCTCGAAATACTGCTGCGCCTGGGAAACGGAGGAGCCCGATCCGGAGCACCCGGAGGAGGTCCCCATCCAGCTGCGCAACAACGCGCTGACCCGTCCGTACAACATCGTCACGGAGATGTATTCTCTCCCGGCATACAACGGACTTGACCCCAACCCCTTTATCATGCCGTTTTTCGCGCTGTTCTTCGGCATCATGTTCGCGGATATGGCGTACGGCCTGATATTGCTGATCGCGGGACTGCTCTTTCTCTGGAAGGCAAAGCCGAAGGGAAGCATGAAAAACGCCGCGGGGCTGCTGATCGAATGCGGCATTTCCACATTCATCATAGGCTTCCTGACCGGCGGCTTCTTCGGCGACGTTGTCTCCGTCATCGGCGGTTGGTTCGGCAGGGACTGGTCGATCGTACCGCACCTCGGCACGATCCATATCGGCAGCATCGCGATCAATCTGCCGCTCAACCTGCTCGAGGGCAACAACCCGCTGTATGTCCTCATCGCGGCGATCTGCCTCGGCGCGATCCATCTGGCGCTCGGCACGGGCATCGGCATCTATCTCAAGCTCAAGGACGGCGAGTGGGCGGACGCTCTGCTCAACGATCTGTGCTGGTGGGTAATGATCGCGGGCATTCTCGTCATGGTGACCGGCGGAACGAAGATCGTTCTCTTCGTCGGCATCGGCATGCTCGTGCTCGGACAGCTCATCACCGGCAAGGGCTTCGGAAAGATCACCGGCATTTTCGGCGCGGTATACAACGGCGCGACCGGGTATCTGGGCGATCTGCTCTCTTACTCGCGTCTGATGGCGCTGATGCTCGCCGGCAGCGTTATTGCGAGCGTATTCAACCAGCTCGGCTCGCTCGGCAACGCCAACGGCATGACCGTGGGCGGCACGATCCTCTTCGTGCTCGTGTTCTGCATCGGCCATGCGCTGAACTTTGCGCTGAACCTGATCGGCTGCTTCGTGCACACGCTGCGACTGCAGTTCCTCGAGTTCTTCGGCAAGTGGTACCGGGACGGTGGCAAGGCTTTCCGTCCTTTGAAAATTCAAACGAAATATGTAGATATCAAGGAGGAGTAAAACAATGATCACTGCATTCTTTGAGAGCTTCGGCGGTCTCGCCATCGGTTTCCTGGGGGCGTCCCTCGCGTGCGGTCTCTGCTGCGCCGGTTCTGCCAAGGGCTGCGGCCTTGCCGGTGAGGCCGGCACCGGCCTTCTCAGCGAAGATCCCTCTTACTTCGGCAAAGTCCTGATCCTTCAGGTCATCCCCGGCACCCAGGGTCTCTACGGTCTGGTTGTCTTCTTCGTCGCCATTATGCAGATGGGTCTGCTCAACGGCACCGGCGCCGACCTGAGCTTCATCGACGGCTGCCGCTACTTCGCAGCCTGCATGCCCATCGGTATCGGCGGTCTCGTCACCGCTAAGGCACAGGGCAAGGTCGCTGCCGCTTCCGTCAGCCTGCTCGCAAAGAACCCCGACCACTGGGCAAAGGGCATGATCCTCTGCATCACCGTCGAGTTCTACGCCATTCTGTCCCTGCTTGCATCCATGATGATGCTCCTCTCCATCTGATGGGGATCGCTCTTAAAAATTCAAAAAGGCAGGACATACTATGAAAGGCACTGAAAAGATAATCGCACATATCCAGGCTGACGCCAAGGCACAGGCCGATGCGATACTGGCTCAGGCAGAGCAGCAGTGCGCAGAGATCCGCCGGGACTATGAGATAAAGGCAAAGGACGCTTACGCCGAGAAGATCCGCCTCGGCGTCAAGTCGAATCAGGACAAGCTTGACAGCGTAGAGCGCCTGACCCGCATGGAGAGCAGGAAAGCCATCCTCGCTCTCAAGCAGGAGATGGTCTCCGCGGGCTTTGACAAGGCCGTGGAAGAGCTTATCGCGCTGCCGCAGGAGAAGTACATTGCTCTGCTTGCAAAGCTTGCCTCTCAGGCCTCCTCCACCGGCGATGAAGAGATCGTGCTCAACGCGCGCGATAAGGCTGAGATAGGCGCGGCGGTCGTCAAGGCTGCCAACGCCCTTCTCCCCGGCGGCAAGCTCACGCTTTCCGACGATACCGGCGACTTCAAGGGCGGGCTCATCCTCCGCCGCGGAAGCATCGAGGCCAACTGCACCGTCGAGCTTCTGGTGGAGCTGTGCCGCGGCGATATGTCCGCGCAGCTTGCCGGAGTTCTCTTTGAATAACGGCCCGGCCGTAAATCCCGAAACAGGGAGGGAAAAAATTGTCAAATAAAAAAGAAGCGTATCTCTGCATATCCGCCATGCTTCGCGCGCGGGAGCCGCGGCTCCTGAGCAATGAGAAGGCGGAGCGTATGCTGGATGCCGCCGCCTTTGAGGACGCCGCGAAGCTCCTGACCGACTGCGGGTACCCCGACATGTCGGCAATGAGCGCGGGCGAAATTGAGGAGACTCTGGCGGAGCACCGCTCGGCAATTTTCGAGGAGCTGGGTAAAATGGCGCCCGACAGCGCGCTTACGGATATCTTCAAGCTCAAGTACGATTACCACAACGCCAAGGCCATCATCAAGGGCGAGGCGATGGGTCAGGACGCAAAGCATCTGCTCAGCGATTCCGGGCGCATCCCGGGGCTGAAGCTGCTTGAGCTGTACAATGAAGAGAAGCGCATCATGCTGCCGGAGACGCTGGCAAACGCCATGGAGGAAGCCAAGGCGACTCTTGCCCGCACCGCGAATCCCCAGCTTGCCGACTTCGTGCTCGACAAGGCATACTTCACCGAGCTTCGCGCCGCTGTCGACAAGGTGGACAGCCCGTTCCTGCGCGGCTACGCCGCCATCCTCATTGACAGCGCGAACCTCCGCAGCGCCGTGCGCACCCTGCGCATGGGCAAGGGGCAGGACTTCCTGCGCGAGGTGCTCATACCGGACGGAAACGTCGGCGCGGAGCGCGTCGCGAACGCCACGGATAAGGACAGCCTTGCTGCTCTCTATGCCCACAGCGCGCTTGAGAAGGCCGCCGTACTCGGCGGTGAAGCGCTCTCCGGCGGCAGCATGACGGCCTTCGAGCTTGCCTGCGACAACGCCGTGAACGACTACCTCAAGGGCGCGCGCCTCATCAGCTACGGCTGCGAGGTGCCGGTCGCCTAT
>OGXX01004507.1_pt1 | contig 10704 bp, 9 predicted proteins | sample 1576301 | NCBI WGS metagenome assembly OGXX01 (sample SAMEA3541469, study PRJEB24748) | human gut metagenome | biome: human gut; feature: human-associated habitat; material: faeces | place: China | collected 2012 | reverse complement strand
CCTATGCCGTGATGGGATAATTTGCCGTGACCTGGCGTAAGATAATCCTCCGGCGGCTCGTTCTGAGCGCCCTTTTCTCCAGCAATAAACCACCGGTTCTGCCGGTGGTTTTCGCTTGTTTTTATTTCCGTATAACATGCAAAAGAAAGGAAACCCAACGAATGTCAAAGAAGATCACCGCCCTGATCCCCGGAGCCGCACTGGCACTGGGCATCGCCTGCATCGCCAAGTGGCTGGAAACGCTGGAAAGCAGCGCCGGGCTCCACCTCATTGGCGCTTCGGTCATCGCCCTGTTTATCGGCATGGCCGTCAATGCGTTTTTCCAGCCCAACAAAACAACCGCGCCGGGCATCAAATTCACCTCTAAGAAGGTCCTGAAATTCGCCATCGTCCTTCTGGGTGCCAGCCTGAACATCCGCACCGTGCTGACCGTGGGCCGTTTTTCGCTGACGGTCATGCTCTTCACCCTGGCCACCTGCTTTGGGCTGGGCGCGCTGATCGGCAAAGCGCTCGGGCTCAACTGGAAGACCAGCAGCCTGATCAACGCCGGAACCGGCATCTGCGGCGGCTCTGCCATTGCCGCCATTGCGCCGGTGATCGAGGCCGATGACATGGACATCGCCTACGGTATGTCCGCCACCTTCCTGTTCGATACGGTGATGATCGTTGTGTTCCCGCTCCTCGGCCGGTGGCTTGGGCTTTCCGATGCCGCATTCGGTCTCTGGGCCGGTACGGCAGTCAACGATACCTCCAGCGTTGTAGCCACCGGTTACGCTTTCAGCGAAGCAGCCGGCGACTTTGCAACGATGGTCAAGCTGACCCGCACGCTGGCGATCATTCCGGCGGTTCTGGTCTTTGCCGCCATCAACCTGCACCTGAAAAAGAAAGAGAGCGCCCAGGCCAACGGTGTCAAGGTGAGCATCCGTTCCATTTTCCCCTGGTTCATCCTTGCGTTCCTTGCCATGTCCCTGCTGACCAGTCTGGGCCTTCTGCCCGCCGGGCTGGTTTCCGGCCTGAAGACCATCAGCAAGTTTCTGATGGTCGCGGCCCTGGCGGCCATCGGTCTGAACACGAACTTTAAATCGCTCTGCCGTTCCGGCGCAAAACCCATGCTGCACGGCTTCATCATCTCCACATTGGTCGTTCTGGTCGCCATTGGCGTTGAGTACATGATCGGCATTGCACCCTACGGCACGCTGTAACGCTCCTGCCAGCTGAATTTTCCCACAAAGAAAGAGCAGTGCTCTCCAATGGGTCCACCCACCGGAAGCACTGCTCCTTTATTATTCCGCTTTGCTCCACAAACGCGAAGTTATAACATAGATCAATTGTCAATTGCCTGTTTTGCCTCTAAAAACAGCACAGGTGTAACAAAAGGATATGTCAAATTTTCAGGAAGATCATCAAAGGCCTTCACTGTACTCATTTCGCTTTCCGGAAGAGTTCCTAACTCTTGAATTTGAACAGTATAAACCCGTCCGTTTGAGGAGCCCTCGGAATCATAAGCATAGTAGTCGCAAACAGGAATCAACTTTTCCGCTACGATCCCACTTTCCTCATACAATTCCCTGTGTGCAGCTTCCTCGGGGGTTTCATCTGCTTCAATATGTCCGCCTTGTGTCTCCCATGATGCGTGTTTCCGATGATAGCTCAGCACATATTTCTCCCCTAAAAAGGTACAAATAACAACAAACCTCAATTGATTGAGTGTGCCATAAGGATATGTTTTGCACTGCAACTCCGCATGCCCTGTCATATGATATACCTCCACAATTTCCGAGTTGTTGAACTGAGCCGAGTATACCACACTCTTCCCACAAATACTACTACCACACAAAAAACTCCCATGCTCACATCGGAAGATGCTGTGCATGGGAGTTTTTGCTGCGCCTGTTACGGCGTATTGTTACTTATTGAAGGACTCCTCGTTCAGCAGGCCCTCGCTCCTGGCAACGCAGATGCTGGCAACTGCATCACCCACCACGTTCAGGGAGGTGACCAGCATCTCGATGGGGCGGTTGATGGCCAGGATCAGGGAGTAGGCCAGCAGAGCGCCGTCGTTGACGAAGCCCATGCCGGACAGGATGGTGAACAGGATGACAGCACCAGCGCCGGGAGCGGCGGGGGTGCCCACAGATGCCAGCAGGGCCAGCAGGGCGACCACGACCAGCTGGCCGGGGGTGACGGTGTAACCGGCACAGCCTGCAATGAACACGGTGGCAATGACCTGCATGATGGCGGTGCCGTCCATGTTGATGGTCATGCCCAGCGGCAGGACGAAGGAAGCAATGCTCTCATCCACGCCGAACTCTTCCTCGCACACCTTGATGTTCAGGGGCAGGGTGGCGGCGCTGGAGGAGGTGGAGAAGCCAAACACTGCCACGTTGGCGATCTTGCGAATGAAGGTGAAGGGGTTCAGCTTGGCACCCAGTGCAATGACCAGCGGGTAGGCAATGACCAGGAAGGCTAGCAGCAGGACCACCGTGACCACCACATAGACCAGCGCGGGCTTGAGGTAATCGATGCCGTAGATGGCGAAGGTACGGGTCAGCAGCACAAAGACTGCAAAAGGGGCAAAGTTGCTGACGATGAAGTTCAGGAACACGACCACCACATCGTTGACCTCGCCCAGCAGGCGGCGCAGGGTCGCGGTGCGGCTCTCGCCCAGGGTGTTCATGCTCAGGCCGATGGCCACTGCCAGGAACACGCTGGAAAGCACAGCGCCATTGCTGCCAAAGGCAGTGACGATGTTAGAGGGGATGATGTTCAGCACCACGTTCAGGGGGTTGGAACCGGTGGAACCGCTGGCTTCTGCCAGACCCTCGATGCGGGTGTTGAACAGGCCCATGGAGTAGGCACCGTAGCCCACACAGCCTGCCAGCAGCAGCGCCAGGAAGGAGCACAGCAGGAACCAGAACAGGGTCTTTGCGGAAATGCGACCCATGGTGCGGGTGTCTGCAATGCTGCCGATGGCCAGCGAAATGGAGGTAAAGACCATGGGGATAATCACCAGCTGAAGCGCCTTGATGAAGAGCTGGCCGATGATATAGAAGATGCCAAAGGCTCGCTCAGCGCCCTCGGCGGTGATATCCTGGAACAGCAGGTTGTTGATGGTGGTCCAGGTCTCTGCCTGACCGCTGGCGTTCAGATGCTCCCGCAGGAACATAAAGGCCAGACCGGCCACCAGGCCGCAGACCAGAGAGATCGCCATGCGTTTTGCAAGGGATAATTCGTGTTTCTTTTTTGTTTCCATATACTTTTCCTCTCACAGTACCGGTTTTTGGCTCACACTTTGTCTACTCTAGCACAGCTTCCCCTGCAATGCAAGAGAAAATCGCGCAAAATACAGCTTTTTTGCAAGTAAGTATGACTTTTCACCGCAAAAATCCCCCGGAAGCTCTCTGCCTCCGGGGGATCTGCTCACTTATTTCTTGAACTTGAACACCGGCGCGCCAGCGGCAGCATCGCCGTCCGCAGCAACACTGATCTCCGGCAGGTCATCACTGTTGGTCACGATGAGGGCCGTTGCCGTGGGGTGGCCTGCGGCGCGGATGGCTTCCAGATCCACCTTCAGCAGCGGGGTGCCGGCCTTGACCTTGGCCCCTTCTTTGGTCAGGGAGGTAAAGCCCTGTCCCTTCATCTCCACCGTGTCCATGCCGACATGGATCAGCAGCTCAATGCCGTCATCGCTCATCATACCAACGGCGTGCAGGCTTTCGGGCACCTGCGTAACGGTGCCGTCAAAGGGAGCATAAACGGTGTCGCCGGTGGGCTCCACGCCGCAGCCGGGGCCCAGGATCGCAGAGGCAAAAGTCTCGTCAGGCAGCTGCTCCAGCGGGATCACCTTGCCGTCAATGGGAAGCATGACCGTCATCTTCTGGCCGGAAAATTTCGTCTCGGATGCGGCCTTGCCGCCAAAAAGCTTGTCAAAAAAGCCCATAATACAAACCATCCTTCCACGGTGCACAAAGTGCAGCCTTTATCCAGTTAAGAATAGCATATCCGCGCAGAAAATACAATCTGCATCCTGCACAAAGAGACGCACCGCCATTTGGCAGGTGTGCCCTTACATCAGCTCCAGCAGCTGCTCCACCTCTTCCATCCGGGTGGCCCAGCTGGTGGCAATGCGGACAACGGTGTGGGTATCATCGTACTTCTCCCAGAAGCCGAACTTGGCCTTGCCTTCCAGCGCGGCCAGCTGCTCGTTGGACAACACGATGAACACCTGATTCGTGGGCGAATCCATGAAGAACGAATAGCCCTTCCCGGCCAGCCCCTTCTTGAGCACGGCGGCGGTCTCAATGGCATTTTTGCTGATGGTCTGGTACAGGTCATCGGTGAACAGCACATCGAACTGAATGCCCAGCAGACGGCCCTTTGCCAGCAGAGCACCCTGCTGCTTGACCATGGTCATAAAGTGAGCCGGTGCGCCGTGGGGGAACACAACTGCCTCGCCGCAGAGCGCGCCCACCTTGGTGCCGCCGATGTAGAACACATCGGTCAGGCGGGCCACATCGGCCAGCGTCACATCGGTGCCCTCGGCGGCCAGACCATAACCCAGACGGGCACCGTCCATAAACAGCGGCATGTGATACTTATGGCAGACAGCGGACAGCGCTTCCAGCTCTGCCTTGGTGTACAGGGTACCGTACTCCGACGGGTGGGAGATGTATACCATGCCCGGGAACACGAGGTGGTCCACATTGCCATCGGCATAGAAGGTCCTGCACCAGTCCTCAACAGTCCCGGCATCCAGCTTGCCGTTGGTGTGCGGCAGGCCGATGACCTTGTGGCCCGTGAACTCGATGGCACCGGCCTCGTGGGCAGCCACATGGCCGGTGGATGCGGCCAGCACACCCTCCCAGCGGCGCAGCATCGATGCAATGACGATGGCATTGCTCTGGGTTCCGCCCGAAATGAACCAGACATCGGCATCCGGTGCACCGCACGCCGCGCGGATCTTCTCCCGCGCGCTGGCGCAATAGGGATCGGTGCCGTAGCCGGAGACCTTCTCAAAGTTGGTCTCCACCAGCTTCTGTAGGATCGCCGGATGCGCACCCTCGCAGTAATCGTTTTCAAAATACAGCATATACTTTCCCTCGCTCTGCATTCAAGATAAACCTATTATCTGCTTTTTGCGCAGGGTTGTCAATGTGGAACCCCCGCGTGGGCGGGGAAAAGGGTGTCCGGCAAGGCAGTATTCGCCTTATCATAGGATCACCCCCGCGCAGGCGGGGAAAAGGAACTGGACGATAGGTTCAAGACTGCTGAACTGGGATCACCCCCGCGTAGGCGGGGAAAAGTCCCAGTCCTCTTGATGCTGCTGGTCTACATAGGGATCACCCCCGCGTGGGCGGGGAAAAGAGCAGGGTGATGGTGTTGCCGTCCTGCCGGATGGGATCACCCCCGCGTAGGCGGGGAAAAGCGAAATTTGAAGTAAATGCCGGGCCGCACTTTGGGATCACCCCCGCGTAGGCGGGGAAAAGAGGTAGCTGATGAAGGGATAGGTGGAATCATCAGGATCACCCCCGCGTGGGCGGGGAAAAGCTGTCCAGCGGCGCGTATGTTGCCAAGGACAAGGGATCACCCCCGCGTAGGCGGGGAAAAGGGGTCAACGTCAATTGTTCTGCCGATGACATTGGGATCACCCCCGCATGGGCGGGGAAAAGCCGCCCATCCACTCTTGGCTGAGTGTTGGCACGGGGATCACCCCCGCGTGGGCGGGGAAAAGATAAAGAGCGGTGGGCCACTGGACACGGCGAGGGGATCACCCCCGCACAGGCGGGGAAAAGCAGACCATCACCCGCATCCGAGATGCCAACGAAGGATTACCCCCGCGTAGGCGGGGAAAAGATAAGGCAGAGCATCTGGTACAGGACCACATAGGGATCACCCCCGCGCAGGCGGGGAAAAGTTCTGCTTCTTGTGCTTCTTGGGGTCCAGAACGGGATCACCCCCGCGTGGGCGGGGAAAAGCCCGGCATCTCAGCCATGGTCTCCTCCCCTGTGGATGATGGTCATCAGGCCAAGGCCATAGGCCTTGCCCCGGCCAACGCCCTTGCACAGCAGGGCCTTGAAGGCCTCCGGGTCCGTCACCTGCAGAATGCCCTCGTAGGTCACAGCCAGCAGGGTAACGGGCCGGGTGCCGTTTTTCTTGAAGTGATAGGTCTGCTTCCGGGTCACTGCGAACGACCCCTCCGAGACGGCAAAGCCGTGCTTTGCGGCCTGCGCCCACAGCCATTCCTCCTGCTCCACCTCGAGATAGCAGGGTTTCAGGGTACCCCGGGCCGTATGGTCGGCAGTGTCTTTTTTGCTGCGGGTAGGGTTGGCAGTCAGGCGGAACTGCCAGCAGCTGCCCGCTGTCACCCGTTCCAGCAGCGGGTCATAGGGCCGGGTCTCCGGGGGCGCACCGGTGCCGAACTGCGCACACAGGGCGGTCAGATCCGGCCGTTCCTCACTGAGCAGGAGCAGGTACAGTTTTTCTCCCAGCTGATCCAGCCGCCACAGCCTGCGGCGGCGCGCACCGGGAAAAGCGTTTTCCACCGCACCATGGAATTTCTGGGGCGAGATCAGCGCCACCATGGTCTCACGGCGGGTCGGGTCAAGTTCTGCGCGGGATAGATACATGATTTCTCACCTCAATTCTGCCATTGCGTCATGTTCGGTCGCGCCGGGCATTTCCGGCGGGTTTGTGTTCCACTCCCGCACCGGGCGGAAGCCGTACTGCCGGTGGATGGGGCTGAACGACACCGCCAGATCACGCCGGGGCACGGCAGCAGCATCCGCCGGGTCCGCGTCTGCCACGATGCGCAAAGGGGCCCCATTCCTCTGTTTCACCAGCAGCGGTTCTGCCCGCAGGGTATCCTGTAGTTTCCCGGCCCGGAGGCCAAGGCAGAGCGGAAGGGTGGGCGGGCAGGAACGCCGCCCCAGATACAGCGGGTAGACCGGATGTTTCAGGGCCGTTTCCAGCTCCTGTAACAGGGCGGTGTCCTCGCTTTCCAGCCCCACCAGAAAGACCGCATCCTGCAGGTAATGGCGGTAGGTCACATAGGGAGCCTTGCCTTTTTTCCGATCCTCTTCCCGGTTGGCTGTGTGGAAATCCACCAGCAGGCTGCCCTCCCGGTCAGCACGGACGGCAAAGTGCAGGCCGTTCAGCCGGGCAAGGCCTGCGGCATCGTCCCGGCGCAGGCCCAGAGCCGCTGCCAACAGGCCAATGACACCGCTTTTGGTGGGTTCCCGGTTCGTTTTGCGGGTCTCAAATTTGGAATCCGCACCCCACGATTGCAGGGGCGCGGCCAGCCGAAGCAACAGCGTTGCCATGGTCACACCTCATTTCCGGGCAGCTTCTCCTTTACGGCACGTTCCAGCGCGGTGAGCATCTGGTTCAGGGGCATGGCCGGGGCCAGCTCGTCCAGCCCGATGCCCACAGCAAAGCTCTGGGCTGGAGCATCCGCATAGCAGGCATACACCTGCTGCGCATACTGCTTCAGCGCCGTCTTGGAGGGTTCCGCATAGCCCTCGGGGCTCTTGCGCACCGGCTTTTCAAAGGCACCGCAGAGGTTCACAGGCTGATCTTCCCGCAGGGTGACATAGACAGCATCCGGCAGGGTGCGGTTGGCAAAGCTGTTCTGCTTTCCGGTGGGCATGGAGCGGATGAAAGCTTCGCCGAACACCCGGACAGCCTGGGCTGCCTTTTCAGCCCCCAGCAGGTGTACCAGTTCCACCATGTTGACGGTGGCATAGCGATACAGGGTGGAAGAGTTGTACTCCACCGTGCCCAGATGGCCCGCACCTGCCGAATCCTCCGGGGCACAGTCATCCACAGCGGTGAAGTAATCAAACTCGTTCTGCACGGCATGGGTGGAGATGCTGTGGGCCACCTGAGCGGCGGCATCGTAATTCAGGGAAGGATCGCTGGCGACCATCCGGCCAAACAGAGCCATATCCACCGAAGGGTTCTCCTTCAGGGCCTTTTTGTAGTCCTCCTTCTCCTCGCAGTCCTCGGCGGCCAGCCGGGCCAGCGCCCGGGCCTGGGCCATGCTCAAAAAGAGCAGGGCGGCGTTGTTGTCATCTTTCAGCTTGATGCCCGCATTTTCCAGTGCCTTTTTTGCATCCTTTTTCAGTCTGGCATCGTCCAGTTCAGGAGCCAGTGCGGCCAGTTCCCCGGCCACAAGGTCAGTTGCTTTCAGGGTACGTTTTCCAGTCTCGACTATGTCGGCCATTTCTTCGGCAAACATTTTGCGGATTGCGTGCTTCCACGCCTGAGAGGATACCCGGGCGCGGGTGGCACCGCCATAGACAGCCGTCTTGGGGCTGCCGGTATCGTCGCGGTTCACACAGCTGGGCGGCACCGTTTGCAGCACATGAAAATCAACATACAGACGCTTGGTATCCATTTCAATTCTCCTTTTCTTCGGTTTCAGGTGTGTCGGCATTCATCTGGTAGAGGTCCCGGCCCCACTGCAGGCGGACATTGGCTGCCTGATCCGGGAGCTGGAACCGGTACAGCTCCACAGCCAGCCGGGGGTAATCCAGTTTCAGCTTCGGTTCATTTCCCCGGAACAGCTGCACCATCCCCCGGAGGTAGTGGGACACCTCGGGCATGGAATCCGCTGTGGCCAGTGCGTTGAACCGGCGCAGGACGCTGCTCTCGGTCCAGTCCTGCGCGGCAGCTGCGGAATTCTGGGCCAGCAGGCGCACCGCCCTGCCCAGTGTGCAGCCCTTTTCATTCATGGAAACGTTCTCTTCTCCCTGCTGGTGCAGGGCGTAGAGAGTCAGGGCAAGGTAGACCGCCCACTCGGCTTCCGATGGTTCCCGGCACTCCCCTGCCGCCGTTTCCCTGCCCCAGAGCTCTTTGGGCAGTTCCTGCAGGAAGCTGCCCCACAGCGCCGGCAGGTCGCCGGGCTGATGCCCAACGCCCCGGCGCAGCTCTGCCAGCCGGGCACGCCGCTGGGGTTTGGGCAGGCTCCACAGCCTGCTCAGCTGTCCGGCCACATAATCATGGATCGCATCCGTTATCATGCTGTTCCTCCTTCTTTCTTCGGGTAGAGCTTCCGCAGATTGTACAGGAAGCTATTGTAGGCCTTGGGGGCCGTATACAGAACGGTTTTCTTTTCGTCCTTTTTACCGCCTGTTTTCACCTCGACCCTATGGCCCACAAAGGCGGCATTTCCGGCCCGCTCCACCATCTGGCGGCCCAGCTCTGCGGCCAGTTTGTGGGCTTTCTCCTGCCATTCATCGGCTTTTTCGTCCAGCTTGTCCGCTTCGGGGTCAATGCTTTGCAGCCAAAGCCGGAACGGCTGGTCGATGGTAAAGTAGAACTGGGTGCGGGCGGATTCCGCGGTCGTATCGTTCTTATCTCCCGCCGCAAGGGAGAGCTCCCACGCAAGGCGGCCGACATATTGCGCGGCCTGCTCGCAGCGCCCGATCTCATCCCGGATGGGCACTGTCCAGCGCCGTCCCAGTTCTCCCAGCAACGCGGCCTGAAAGGTCAGGCTGTCGCTGAAAGAATCGTTCACGAAGAAATCCTTATCGCCATACTTCATGCCGCTGATGGCAAAGCGGATCAGCCGCTTGCGTTCCAGCGGACAGTCCGGGTCATTTTGAAGCATTTCCACCCAGCGTACAACGCCGGGCCTGCGGACGCTTTCCCCTTCCTCACAGAACACTGCCGGAAACTCCCGCCAGAACTGCTTTGCCGGGTCGTGACGGCTGGGCACAAAGGTGACCTGCCCGGTCTTTTTGCTCTTTTTGGCATCCGGGTCACGCCAGACGGTCATCTGTTCCGCAAATGCATTCTCTCTTGCGAAGAAATCGCCGCCCAGCAGGGTAAAGCCGGTCACGATTTCCCCCTCTCGGTCGAGCAGGAGCCGCCGGGATTGCAGGGTCAGCAGCTGCGCAGGATTGTCCGGCAGGGCGATTTCTGTGCGCTCTGCACTGCGGGGCTCGTCCAGCTCCCAGCAGGGATGATTCTCCCCCCACAGTTCTACGCCATCCTTGAGCAGAGTGAGGTTCAGCATCAAAGTCTCGAACAGGTTGCTGCCCTGCGCCTGAATGTACCCCAGCTTTCCCAGCCAGCCAGCGCCCACCGAGGGCAGACCCTTGCCCTTGGGCTTTGCAGAGGTGTCATCGTAGCCATTCACACTCAGCAGCCAGCGGGCCGCTTGGGCATAAGTCAGGCCCTCCTTGCCCTCACCCGCATAGGACGAGAATAACCGCAGCTTGTTGCTGCTCTCAGAAAGCTCCCCGTTCAGCTTGGAAGCGGTGTATTCTGTGCCGATCTTCGCTTCCGGCACCTGCCAGAAGGGGCGCTCCGGGTGGAACAGCCAGAAGCGGTCCTGCCATTTGTCCAGATAATCCCGGATCGGCTGTTCCGGGAAGTGCCCCAACTGCCACAATTCGCTCCAGCGCAGCAGGGCGTCCTCAGTTTCTTCAAACGGTGCCGGTACACCGTTCCCATCCACGCGGGAGAACACGGTGTGCAGCACCGCCAGCAGCAGCCGCAGCATGGCGGCGTCCTGCGTGGGCATCTCGCCCGCAAGGTCCACATACGCGTGTGCATGGAGCAGGGCGTCGGTCAGCGAGACTTCCTGCACAGTGCAGTCCTGTGTCCGCACCCGGACCCACGGTTCCCGCAGCAGGTTAAACTCCATTGTCTCCATTCTCATCCTCCTTCTGATAGGTCAGGCCGTTCTCACGGTCGTAG
>OGXX01004503.1_pt1 | contig 10711 bp, 10 predicted proteins | sample 1576301 | NCBI WGS metagenome assembly OGXX01 (sample SAMEA3541469, study PRJEB24748) | human gut metagenome | biome: human gut; feature: human-associated habitat; material: faeces | place: China | collected 2012 | reverse complement strand
GCAGCGCCGGCGCGAAGAATTCGCTCGAGCCGGTGTAGTCGAGGAACGCCTGGGCTGACAGTTCGCCGGTCACGATGACCGGGTGCGCGTAATCCTCGAGGTAGTGTTCGATGTTCTTGGCGGACCCGGGCTCGCTGATGTAGCGGTTGGGGCCGGGGTGGACGTCGGTGACGCGGTTGAACGTTGCCATACCGTGAAGCTCCTTTGATAGACATTGCAGGCGACTGGTGTGGGCCAGCCGCCTGCGGATCGCCTCAAAGGAACATGCGCGCGGCTGGTCACATTGTCGGCCAGTGTACTATCGCTTCACTGTTGGCGAACCCCGCTGTCTCACTGGGCAGTCACGCGAGCGTTTCGAGCGTGCGCATCGCCTCGATGATCTGCGCGGGCGTCACGCCGGGCACCGCGGCATGGAATGGTGAGTCGGGGGCGGCCGCGAAATCGGCCACCGTCTGCAGGTTCCCATCGGTGAACTCAAGGTTCATCTGCCTCCACGAATGCGGCAGCCCTATGGTGGCGTAGAAGGGGAGCAGCGCCTGCACCTCGCTTTCCTTGCCCTCCACGAGCAGCTGCACGAGCACGCCGTACGCCACTTTCTCGCCGTGCATGGTGGCGGCGGATCCGGCCACGCGTGTCAGTCCGTCGTGCACGGAGTGCGCGCCGGATTCACGTGCGCGCACGCCGCCGAACCCGCCGACCGTACCGGCCAGACCGATGATCGTGTTGATGAGCGTGCGCACATGCTCGTTGTCGTAGTCTCCCGCACGCACGGCCTCGAGCGCCGGTTCGCTCTCCTCGAGCAGCATGTCGTGGATCAGGTGTGCGGAATGGTAGGCGAGCCGGTCGAAGACGGTCAGGTCGCTCGCTTGGTCGAACACAGGCGCGGATTCGTACCATTTCGCGATCGTGTCGCCGATGCCTCCGACGAGTTTGTCGGCGCCGGCGCGCGCGATCAGTGATGAATCGACGAGCAGCGCGATGCTGTTGCGCGGGTGCACCGGTACGCCGAGGAAGCGGTGCTCGTCGTCGTAGTCCACCGAATACGGCGAATAGGCGGCGCACGCGCACGCGAGCGTCGGCACGATGATCAGGTCGAGGTCCAGGATCTCGGCCACGTTCTTGGCGGTGTCGGAAAGCTTGCCCGCGCCGATCGCCACGATCGCGTCGGCGTCGAGCGCGCGGGCCTGTTCGGCGAGTTCGCGCGCGTTGCGTTCGCTCGACGATCCGTCGTAGCGCAGCGCCGGCGCGAAGAATTCGCTCGAGCCGGTGTAGTCGAGGAACGCCTGGGCGGACAGTTCGCCGGTGATGATGACGGGGTGGACGTAGTCCTCGAGGTAGCTGGGCACGATCGTGGCCACGCCGGGGGTGCTGATGTAGCGGTTGGGGCCGGGGCGGACGTCGGAATCTTGAACATTGGTTGCCATGGGAAAGCTGTCCTTACGACAAAGGGGCAAATGCGAAAAGAAGGATCAGGGCCGTGCCGCACCAAGGGCCGTGGGTTGTGGCCGGTGTGCGGGGCTCCTCACCGTTGCGCGTGCGACGGTGAGCTTGTGGCCGGGCGGCAACGTTGGGGCCGATTGTAGGATGACCGTTTGTATTTCGTGCATGCCATGTTCACTTCGAGAGGAAGGGCACCGGGCCGCACGGCCCGCGGCCCGGATTCAACTTGTAAGTGCAACGCTTGTGCTTGGGTTGGTGGTTTTAGATTGTAGTCTGCTGGTCTCCTCGTCCCATGCCTCGTTGGGTGTTTTGTATTCGAGCTGTTTCATGGGGGTGTCGTTGATCTCCTTGACGATCGCGTCGAGCTCGGCCTGGGTCAGGTCGTCGAACGGGGTTTTCTTGGGCAGGTACCGGCGGATCCTGCCGTTCCTGTTCTCGTTGGTGCCGCGCTGCCAGGAGCTGTAGGGGTCGGCGAAGTAGGTGAGCATGCCCAGGGCCTCGTCGACCAGCTGGTGGCAGGAGGCCTCGGTCCCGTTGTCCCAGGTCCGGTCGATGCGCGCCCGGGGCGGCAGGTCCCTGTAGATCTCGTATTCGGCGCGCGGTGGCCATGGCGCTCTTGTCGGGGATCAGGCGGGCGAACAGGCTGCGGCTTTTGCGCTCGACCTGCGTGTCGATGCACACGCGGGACGGGGCCGCACCGACGATCGTGTCCGACTCCCAGTGGCCGAACTGCCCGCGCGAGTCCACCGTCTTCGGCCGCTGCGAGATGGGCACGCGCATCGGGATGTGCGGCCCCCTGACCTTGCGTCCCTTCCGTCTGACGCGGTGCTTCCTGCCCCGCGGCAGGTATTGGCGCAGGTCCAGGTCGCGCTGCGGTTTCGCGTAGATCCATTGGTAGAGGCACTCGTGGCTGACGCGCATCGCCGGGTCGCCGGGTACTCCAGCTTCAGCCTGCCCTCGATCAGCTCGGGGCTCCATTCACGGCGCAGCGCGTCCATCACCCACGAGCGCAGCCGGTCCGAGTCCATGCGATGCGGTTTGCGGGACTCGTGGCGCCTCAGGTCGGCCCTCCGCTGCGCCGCGAGGGCGGAGTAGAACGGCATGGACGTCCACGGGCCGGTCTTCAGCCGCCGCGGCCGGTACGGGCGGTATGACCCGTTCTCGTTGGACGCGAACCACAGTCCCCGTTTCAGCTCGCGGCTGACGGTGGTCTTGTCCCGGCCGATCAGCCTGGCCGTTTCCCTGACGCTCAGACCCTGCTCGCAATGCAGCCTCTCGATCCGGATCCGCTTGTCCGGGGACAGGTGCGAATAACATGTACCCACGAGTGCAACACCTTCTTCGGTAAGAACTTGAACACCTCCAACCCTAGGCAGGTGTTGCACTTCTATCTAGAACCCGCGCGGTCGGGGCCGCCGGGGACGGCGGAGTAGAGTGGGAAGCCGGCGGAACATGCGCCACGACCACCAGCAAAGGATGAGCCATGACTGAAGAACAGACCAGCAAGCCACGCCCGGAAAGCTTCGAACTCGACCATACCAAGGTCAAGGCCCCGTATGTGCGGTTCATCGACACGCAGACCGGCCCCAACGGCGATGTGATCTCGAACTACGACCTGCGCCTTGTGCAGCCGAACGAGAACGCGATCCCCACCGCGGGCCTGCACACGATCGAGCACACGATCGCCGTGCTGCTGCGCGAGCGCATCCCCGGCTACATCGACTGCTCGCCGTTCGGATGCCGCACCGGTTTCCACTTTCTCACGTGGGGCGAGCATTCACCCGAGGACGTGGCGAAGGCGTTGAAGGAATCGCTCGAGTTCATCGCGTATGAGGCCGAGTGGAGCGATGTGCCCGCCACCACCATCGAAAGCTGCGGCAACTACCGCGACCACAGCCTGTTCACCGCCAAGGAATGGGCCAAGGACATCCTGGACAAGGGCATCAGCTCCGACGCCTTCGAACGTAAGGTCGTCTGAGCGCGCCGACGACAATGTACGTATATATGCGTATATATGTATAAATACACAATGGTTTGACCGCCACCCACCATCGTCGAGGAGTTACCGATGCCGAATGCCTCATCGCGCCGCTTCCGCCACGCCACCATGCAGGACTACCCGCAGATGGAGCGCATCTACGCCCATGCCCGCGAGCTCATGGCGCGCAACGGCAACCCGACGCAATGGGGCAACACCTTCCCGCGCCCCGAAGTGGTGCGCGACGACATCGTCAACCACCGCACGATCCTGCTCGTAGACACTGTGGGCGGCCATGAGCGCATCCTCGCGCAATTCGCCGTGTGTCCCGGCCTTGACCCCACCTACGGGTCGATCGAGGGCGCGTGGCTCGACAACGACTCCTACATCACCATCCACCGCATCGCCTCGTCCGGACTGGTGTACCACGCCGCGCGCGACTGCATCGAATGGACGCTCAAACACTACGGCAACGTGCGCGTGGACACGCACCCCAACAACAAGGCCATGCAGCATGTGCTCGAATCATGCGGTTTCGCCCGTTGCGGACTGATCCAGCTCATCGACCGCGACGAAGACCTCACACGCATCGCCTACCAGCGCCACGAATGGTGAACCACGATGGGCCCCACGGCCCCATGCGCGTATCGTATTCGTCACATGGCTGAGGCACAATACCGCCTATGAGCGCACCCAATGCTGAAAAATGGCCGTTTTCCGACCCCCAAGGCGAAGCGAACTACCACGCCGCACGCCGCGCCTACCCCGCACAGGCCATCGTGGACCTCGCCGCGATCCGCGACAACATGCGGCATCTGGTGGGTGTCGTCGGCGAATCCAGCGGCACGACCGAAGTCATGGGCGTGGTCAAGGCCGACGCCTACGGGCACGGGCTGGTTCCGGTCGCGCTCGCCGCGCTCGCGGGAGGCGCCACATGGCTTGGCACGGCGCAGGCGCGCGAGGCGCTGCTGCTGCGCGCCGCCGGCATCGGGCCCGACCGTGCGCACATCCTCACATGGGTTAACAATCCGCTGTGCGCGCCGTACGGTGAGCTGATCGCCAACAGCATCGACCTGTCCGTGGCCACGCTGACCGCCGTCGAACGCATCGCCGACGCAGCCCGCGCCACCGGCCTCACCGCCCGCGTGCATGTCAAAGTGGACACCGGCTTCGGGCGCAACGGCTTCACCCTCGAACAACTGCCCGAGGCCATCTCCGCACTGCGCCCGCTCATCGACGAAGGCGTGCTCGACGTGGTGGGGCAATGGAGCCACCTCGCCGTGGCCGACGCGCCGCAGGACGCCGGATTCGTGCACGAGACCGACATGCAGATCGAACGGTTCGAACGGTTCACGAGCGAACTGCGCGCCGGCGGCATCGACCCGCGCGTGCGCCACCTGGCGAACACTGCGGCCACGCTCACGCGCCCGCAGATTCACTACGACCTGGTGCGCCCGGGCATCGCGTTGTACGGGTACGAGGCGGACCCGGCGATGGGCACGCCGGGCGACTTTGGGCTCACCCCGGCCATGACGTTGCAGGCGCAGCTGAGCTCGGTCAAAGACGTGCCCGCAGGCAGCGGCCTGTCGTACGGCCGTGTCTACCTGACCGGCGAGCGCACGTCGGTCGCGATCGTGCCGGTCGGGTACGCCGACGGCATCCACCGCTCCGCCTCCGGATTCGACGAGGCGGGCGCGCGCCACGAATACAAACCCGGTGGCCCGCTGCGCGTCGACACCGCGTACGGTCCCAAGCTCATGCGCGTCAGCGGGCGCGTGTGCATGGACCAGTTCATCATCGACCTGCACGGCTCCGCGCAGGAACTCGGCGTGCACATCGGCGACACCGTGCGTTTGTTCGGCCCCGGCGCCGGCGAGGCGGCCGCCGAGCCGACCGCCGACGACTGGGCGCGTGCGGCCGACACGATCAGCTACGAGATCTTCACATGCCTGCGCAACCGCGTGCCGCGCCTGTACCTGCACGCGCGCAGCGTGCTGCCTCCAGAAGACGTGGCGCGCCTCGACCCGCAGTCGCTGCTCTAGCGCGCCGCTGTAGGCATACCGGAGCGCGCCGCGCTACGCTGTGCACAAGGAGGCGATGCTCATGGCAGGGCACGAGACGCGCCGTGACTACAGCGCGCACGATGAGGAACGGTGGGCGCCGGAAGACCCCAAATCCGGCGACCGCACCGCGTTCGAACGCGACCGCGCGCGGCTGATCCACTCGTCGGCGTTGCGCCGGCTCGGCGCGAAAAGCCAGATTCTCATGGCAGGCACCAACGACTTCGCGCGCACACGCCTGACACACACGCTCGAAGTGGCGCAGATCGGCAGGCAGATCGCGCAGATGTTCGGCTGCGACCCCGACGTGGTGGATTGCGCGTGCCTGGCGCACGACCTGGGGCACCCGCCGTTCGGGCATAACGGCGAACATGCGCTCGCGCGCATCGCCGAGCCGATTGGAGGATTCGAAGGCAACGCGCAGACCTTGCGGATCCTGACGCGCCTGGAGCCGAAGGTGTTCTTCCGTGACGGCCGTTCGGCGGGCGTCAACCTGACGCGTGCGTGCCTCGACGCCTCGGTCAAATACCCGTGGGACTACGCGCACGCAGACGACCACCCGAAAGGCGAACGGAGCCGCAAATTTGGCGTATACCCGGACGATGAACCCGTGTTCCGCTGGTTGCGGCAGGGCGCGCCTGGCACGGCGACGCCGATGGAATGCCAGATCATGGATCTGAGTGACGACATCGCCTACAGCGTGCACGATGTGGAGGACGCGATCGCGACCGGCGCGTGCGACCCGGCGCAGCTGCGTGACGCGCGCGTGCTCGACGCGGTCGTGGAGCAGATCCTGGCATGGTACGGCAGCCAATGGGACCCGGATGAGCTGCTCGCCGCGTTTGAACGCCTGCAGCGCCGCCACACGTTCCCCGAACGATTCGACGGCTCGCGGCACGCGCTGGCGCAGCTCAAGAACGTGACGAGCGCGCTGATTGGCACCTTCGCGCACAGCGTGGAGGCCGCCACGCGCGACACGTACGGCGCGGGGCCGCTCGTGCGCTACCGCGCGAACGTGGTGGTGCCGCCGCGCACGCGCTACGAGATCCTGGCACTCAAAGGCATCGCCGTGCACTTCCTGATGGAGCCGCGCGAGCATTCGTCGTTGCATGGCGAAGAGCAGCGGATCATCACCGATCTGGTCGACGTGCTCATGGCGGACGCGCCGGAGCCGTCGCTCGCGCTCGAACCGGTGTTCTGGGAGGATTGGGCGAACGCCGCAAGCGACGGCGAACGGCTGCGTGTGGCGGTCGATCAGGTGGCGAGCCTGACCGACGGGTCGGCCATGACACTGCACGAACTGCTGTGCTCATAGCGTGCCGCGGCGGCTGCTTCCACGGGCGTTGTGCCGTGTGGGGGCGCCTGATATGCTGTGCACCATGGCGGGCATGATTCACAAGGAAGACATTGAGAAAGTACGCAACGCGGCCGATCTGCACGAGATCGTCTCCGCCACCGTGGCGTTGAAACCATCCGGCATTGGGTCGTATGTGGGCCTGTGCCCGTTCCACGACGAAAAGACCCCGAGCTTCAGCGTGCGCCCGGCGATGGGCGTGTGGCACTGCTTCGGCTGCGGCCGCAGCGGCGACGTGTTCAAATACGTCGAAGAGCAGGAGAACATCGATTTCCGCGAGGCGGTGGAGCTGCTCGCCGACCGCTACCACATCGAGCTGCATTACGACAAGACCGGCAATGCGCCCGAAACCAAAGGCTCCAAGCGCACGCGCCTGCTTGAGGCGAACGAGGAGGCCCAGCGGTTCTTTGTGGCGCAGCTGGTGACCGACGAAGCGCTGCCCGCCCGCAAACTGCTCGCCGGCCGTGATTTTTCTCAGACCGACTGCGCGCGGTTCGGCTGCGGCTACGCGCCGCGCGGATGGGACAATCTGGTGCGCCACTTGGCCAACAAGGGGTTCACGCAGCAGGAGATGCTCGACGCCGGTCTGGCCCGCCAAGGCCAGCGGGGCGTGTACGACTATTTCCGCGGGCGTGTGACGTGGCCGATCCGCGACTCCACTGGCCGCACCTTGGGATTCGGCGCGCGCAAGCTGTATGACGACGACCAGATCAACGCGAAATACATCAATACGCCGGACACGCAGCTCTACCACAAGAACCAGGTGCTCTACGGCATCGACCTGGCCAAGAAGCAGATCGTGGACAAACGCCAGGTGGTGATCGTGGAGGGCTACACCGATGTGATGGCCATGCACTTGGCGGGCGTCGACACCGCGATCGCCACATGCGGCACCGCGTTCGGCGACGAGCACGCCAAGATCGTGCGCCGCCTGATTGCCGACGATTCGCTCGGTGCGGTGCAGTTGCGCGGCCCGCTCAATGTGGAAGGCCAGCAGCTGAGCTCGCGCATCGTCTTCACCTTCGACGGTGACGCGGCCGGCCAGAAGGCCGCGCTGCACGCCTTCGGCCTCGACTCCTCGTTCCTCACGCAGACGTTCGTGGCCGTGGCGCCGGACAACCTCGACCCGTGCGACCTGCGCATCGAACGCGGCAACGACGCGCTGTGCCAGCTCATAGCCAATGCGAAGCCCCTGTTCGACTTCGTGATCGACACGGCGATTGACCGCTTCGCCACCACCTACACCACGGGCCAGATGGGCGCCGTCAAGGCGGTCGCGCCGCTCATCGCGCAGATCCGCGACGAATCATTGTGGGACCTCTACGCGCGCAAGGTAGCGCGGCGCATCGGCGTGGAGCTCGACGTGCTGCGCAATGAGGTGCGCGCGGCGCGCCGGCAGCTGCGTGTGCGCGGCGACGACGCATACGCGCCGAAACGCCGCTACGAACAGAGCGAACGCGAGCAGCGTGCGCCCGCACCCGAACAGGCGCGCCGCATGGAGGCGGCGAACGCGCAACGGCAGTCGTTCTACCGCATCCAGGACCCCGTGTTCATCTGCGAGCAACAGTTCATGGCCACGCTGATCCAGATTCCGCGCGCGATCAACCCCGAGCTGTTCCGTGCGCTGACGGTGCACTGCTTCCAGACGCCCGTGTTCCAGACCCTGTTCCAGGCGGTCGAAGTGGCGGGCGGCCTGCCGGTCGAATCGATCTCGCAAGGGCTGTGGCTGCACAACCTCACCAAGGCCGGCGGCCCCATGCTCTCGTCCGCGATCACCGAACTCGCGGTGATGCCGCTGCCGCTGCTGATGCCGGCCAACGCCACGCACAACGACGAGCACGGTGCTCCTGCCGCGCAGCCGCTGCGCGAGGCGAGCGCCGAAGAGCGGCAGTACGCCAACCAACTGCTCGCCAAACTGCTCGACGTGGGGTACATGCGCCGCATCGACGCCACCAAACACCGCATGGCGCGCACGGCGGACACGCAGGAGCAGATCAGGCTGCTTTCGGTGATCACCGAGACCGAAAAGGAACGCAAGGACCTGCAATCACGGATCTTCGGCGGCAACATCGGCTAGGGTGCGCATTGGGCGAACGGTCGGAAACCAACGGCAATGATTCCAAGAGCTCACGGGGTGCAATGGGCGTGCGCGGTCGGACAGGTGACCACGCCGAACCGTTGCAACGGCGGCTTTTCGTGTAGGATGGTACCGTTTTACACATTCTTCCTGGAGGCTGAATGCGGCAACGGGTGCTGACCTTCCTGCGGAGCGAGACCATTCTGATCGTCGCGACGCTTCTGGCAATAATATCCTGTTTCATCGTGCCGCCCGACGGGCAATATGGCGGCTATGTGCACGTCAGCACGATCTCGCAGCTCGTGTGCCTCATGCTTGTGGTGGTCGGGTTCCAGCGCATCGGCGTGTTTCGCATCATCGGGTCGAGTCTGCTCCACCGCGTGCACACGGCGCGTGGTGTGGTGCTCACGTTCATCGCGCTCACGTTCATCTCGGCCATGTTCATCACGAACGACGTGGCGTTGCTCACCTTCGTGCCGTTCGCGCTCGCCGTGCTGGTGATGGCGCATATGGAAGACAAGGCGATCATCGTGTGCGCACTCATGACGGTCGCTGCCAACACCGGCAGCATGCTCACGCCGGTCGGCAACGCGCACAACCTCTATTTCAAGGCGCTCACCGGCATGTCCACTGGGCACTTCCTGCGCATCATGGCGCCGTATTCCATTCTTGCGGCTGTGCTGCTCGTCGTCGTCACCTGCGTGGTGTTCCGCGGCCGGCGCATCGCCGAATTCGATGGCATGGACAGCAAGGGGTTCGAACGCGGTGTGCTCGCCCCGGACCCGACGCGCCACCAGCCCGACGAGATCAAGGTGACCGGTTACGGCGCCGGCTATGGCGGCTGGCGGGCGATCGTGTACACGGGCGTATTCGTGGTGTGCGTGCTTACGGTGAGTGACATGGTGCCGCTGTGGGTCATGTGCGCGGTCACGTTCGTGGCGATGGTCGTCTGCGACCGCGGGTCGTTCCGCCACGCCGATTGGGCGCTGCCGCTCACCTTCATCATGTTCTTCGTCTTCATCGGCAACATGAAGCGTGTGCCGGAGTTTGCGGGTATCGCGCAGGCGTTCGTGGGCCAGCATCCGCTCGAAGTCTCCATCATCTCGAGCCAGATCATCAGCAACGTGCCGGCGAGCCTGTTGCTCTCCGGTTTCTGCGACCAGTGGGTGCCGCTGATCATCGGCACCAACATCGGCGGCATGGGCACGCTGATCGCCTCGATGGCCTCGTTGATCACCTACAAGAACTACACGCGCCAATACCCGCGGCAGAAGGGGCGCTACCTTGGCGTGTACACGGCGGTCAGCGTGATGTTCCTGCTGTTGATGTACGGCTTGGCCGTCATCATCGAATAGCCGGCAGCGCCAGCACGCGCGGCCCGTTCCGCGGGCACAGCGCTTTGGCCACGGTGGGCAGTGCCGCCGCAGGGAAGAGCACCGTGCGCGTGTTGCCTCCGGCGGCGAACCCGATATCACCCTGTACTCCGGCGACCGCCTCGTCGATGACCAGGTGGATCGACTGGGCGTGGGGATTGTGGAGCAGGCCGAGCATCGATGCACAGCCCGGGTCTGCGCCGAGCGTCTCGCGCATCGTCTTGGCCGGCGCGAAGCTCAGTCGTGTGGAGCCGAGTGCGCGGGCGAGCCCTTTGAGGTCGAGCCTCGTGTCGCCGAACGCCACCACAAGATACAGGTTGCCATGGGTGTCGCGCAGCAACAGGTTCTTCACGAGGTGTTCGGGCGCCACGCCCATGAGTTCCGCAACGCCGTGATCAATGCCGTCTTGCACGGTGAACAGCGGCGCAT
>OGXX01004501.1_pt1 | contig 10722 bp, 9 predicted proteins | sample 1576301 | NCBI WGS metagenome assembly OGXX01 (sample SAMEA3541469, study PRJEB24748) | human gut metagenome | biome: human gut; feature: human-associated habitat; material: faeces | place: China | collected 2012 | reverse complement strand
GAAGTGGGAGTCTCAACTCAGACTGAGATGAAATCGATGACTGGATGATGCAGTACAGCTGTCTGCTGGAACTGACCGCAGAAATGGAACCATTATTCGCCAAAGAAAAAAATGAACAAAATAAAATCTCCGGCTGCCAGGCAGATCTGTGGATCGTACTTTCTTTTTCAGACGATCTGATTCATGTACGTGCCGACAGTGATTCTCTGATCGTAAAGGGAATTGTAGCTGTCATTGTTGCCCTTTTTGACAAACGTACCCCGCAGGAAATCTGCGGGGCACATATTGATTTTCTTGAAAAGACTCCATTAAAAGAGCAGATCTCTACAGACCGTTTTCACGGTATGCAGACCGTTATCAAAAAGATTCAGGATTACAGCACTTCTCTCACACAGATGTAAACCATGTATGCCGCATAAATGGCAAGCATGCTTACACCGCCTGCACGGGTCAGAAGCTGCTTTCTCCATACAAGGATCATAATGTAGATTGTCGGGTAGACTAATGATAACGGCATCTGCGAATTTTGTTTTATTCAAGGCTTCTTTCCAATCGGTAAATCTGTTTTCTTCCGGGACATCGTGGTCTTCGGCCATAGATTTTAGCCGCAATTGGTTTTTATCGGCAACTCCTACTATTTTCATGCAATCGGGGTACTTTTTCGCATATCCGGCGTAAACGCTTCCTCTGTTACCTGCACCGAGGACAAGAAATGTTATCGGTCGATTTACATTGGCTTTCAGGTCTTTTATGTCGGTGGCGATTCGAGATACATTGTTTGTCTGTTTTCCGTTGGCTAAAATAGAAGGCGCAAAAGCTGCACCGACAGCGGTAAGCCCCATTACTTTTAAAAATTCCGAGCGTTTCATGATTTAGATTTGATTTTCAAAATTTCTACAAATATATAAAAGAGAAAAATACGAAACAATTTATATGTTTAATATTTTCGATTTGTATATATATTGCTTCGATTTGTTTCTTATGAGATTGTAATGGTGTTTTTCTTGATCTTGTTTGTGTGAGAGAAGTTGAATGATTACATTTGTTTGTTCAATATCGGCATGTATGGGGAGCGATGAGTTGAAGGCATTTTTGACGGCTCTGTCGGGTAGGGATATGAAAATTCGGATTGCAGAATTTTTACAGCAGAAGGATTGTATCGCCGAAGCAATGGATATAGCTGTGGGGGAATCTGGTTCAGAGGCATTTCGTGCAGCATGGGGTATCTCTGCAATATACGAAACGAACCGCCTTTGTTTTTTACGATATAAAGATAAGTTCGTTTCGGATTTTTGTCGTGTCAACCACCACGGGGTAAGAAGAGAATATGGCCGTATAATGTTGAGTATGTTGAAACATAAGGAGTATATTCCAGATAGGCATTCTGCTGAAAATTTGGCCGAAATAGTCTGTTCGTGGAGTATTGACCCGAAGATAACGATATCGGAAAAAGTGTGGACTTTTTCGATATTGAAATTTTTATCCCGGTGGATAGAATGGGGTGAAGATATGTTACAACAATTGGAGGCTCTATGTGAAACTGATATGTCGCCGGGAATGAGGGCCTTAATGCGTCGATTGCGCAAATAGTTTAAAATAGCTTAAATGTTTTTTATTCATCTCGTGAACACTTTGCCTAGTATTACATTTGTATAATAGAACCTAAGGCATAAAGGAGATTTATATGAAGAAGTTATGGGGTTGTATATTGGTATTTGCTGTGTTGCTGACGGGATGCCGATCGGCTTCGGTGCTCTCGTTCGATGTGTGGCGACCGGCAAAAGTCACTTTTCCGGCGGATATCGTGCGGGTAACTGTCGTTAATAATTCGGCAGAGCCTAACGAAAAAGAGGGGAATAAATATAAGGATATTTCGGGTAGGGAATATACGTTGGTCGTACCGCATGACAGCACGACTTATCGTTTGGCGGAATATATAGCATTAGAGCTTTCTGATGCACATTATTTCCCTGAGATTACAATTTTTTATGACGACTCTATAACCTTGCCTAAAAGTTTGTATCCTCTTTTGTCGGAAAATCAACTTTCGATTGTAAGGGGAGGAGCCGATAATACAGCGGTCGTGTCTCTCGATAAAACCGATATGGTAGTAAAAATGGAGGATCACACTTTGTTAGGTTCTTCCGGAGAAACAGTCTTTGTTACAGACTTATCGGTAGCCACGACTTTGAATTTACGTGTATATTGGCCGAACAAGATAGAACCTTCTTCCGAAATGGTTACGGATACGTTATATTGGCAATCTTTCGGGTATACGCCAGATGATGCTCATAGTTCATTGCCTCTGACCGCTGAGTTTATTCAAGAGGCGATGAGGCAGATTTCTGCACGGGTAAGAGAATTGTTTATTCCTCATGTAGACAATGTCAATCGTTATATTTATACATCTACCAATCCGGCGATGGATGATGCTTATGATTTTTGGCAGCAGAAAAAATACAAAGAGGCTTCTTATTTGTGGGAATATGTTTATGAAGAACAGAAAAATGAAACTACCCGAGCTATGGCAGCAGCCAATTTGGCTGTGTATAATGAGCTGTTCGATAATTATAAAGTCGCTATTGAATGGGTAGATAAATCACTTTCCTTATTTGAAAAGAGGGTGGATAGTAACGCTTCTGATATAACTGCTTTACGGGATTATCGTCGACAACTGATGGAACGGAAGTCTGATAATTCTTTGTTGCAGAAACAGATGTAGAGACAAAGATTGAGAAGCCCTCTATTTTCTTGCATCTTCATCACCAAATAAAGGTGATGTATTTGAGAGTGAAGTTTTTGTTTGTATTAACCCCCTCGCCCTGCGGGCACTCCCCCTATATTTTGCTGCGCAAAACACAGGAGGGAGAGGGTGAGGTGTATATCTCCCTTTCTCCTCGGCTCCGATGTTATTCAAAACGACCCGTCATGCTGCGGAGTACGGCAGGGGGAGAGGGTGAGATGTATATCCCTTTTGTCTCTGCTTCGATGTTATTCAAAACGCCTCGCCATGTTACGGGGTATGGTAGGAGGGAGAGGGTTAAAAAGCACTTTTAATATTTTAAACTCCTCTATTGCTGTGCCTCGTAGCATTACGGGGTGTGGCGTTAGCTATATAGGGGAGGTGTCACAAAGTGACGAAAGGGTTGAAAACGCCATCGTATCAGTCTGTTTATACTGGATATATCCCTTTCTTCTCTGAGTGTCCCATAGCATTACGGAGAACTGTGTTAGCCATATAGGGAAATATACACGAACAATCTCCGTTAATTATCGACTAAGATCCAAATAGTTCCATACTAACTTGTAATAAAAAAACGTCCAAATTTTATTTGGACGTTTTTTATAAATATTTATGGGCATGTTAGCCTTGTATGGCAGCTATACCCGGTAAAGTTTTGCCTTCGATGGCTTCGAGTAGAGCTCCACCTCCGGTCGATACGTATGAAACTTTATCGGCCAATCCGAATTTATTTACGCAAGCCACAGAGTCGCCCCCGCCTACGAGAGAGAATGCTCCGTTTTTAGTTGCTTCTACAATGGCTTCTGCAACAGCACGGGAACCTGATGTAAAGTTATCGAATTCGAATACTCCTGTCGGACCGTTCCACAGAATAGTTTTCGATTTCTTGATTACGTCGGCGAACAGAGCTTCGGATTTAGGACCGATGTCCATACCTTCCCAACCATCGGGTATTTTATCGACATCACAGAAGTCGGTATTGGCATCGTTCGAGAAATCGTCGGCGATCTTGGCATCGACTGCTAAAACCAAATTTACATGGTTGGCTTTGGCCTTGTTGATGAGTTCGAGAGCTAAATCGAGTTTGTCGTCTTCACAGATGGAGTTACCGATTTTACCGCCCAATGCTTTGGTAAAAGTATAGGTCATACCACCGGCGATAATCAAGTTATCTACTTTGGTCAATAGATTTTCGATAATATCGATTTTCGAAGAAACTTTCGAACCACCCATAATAGCAGTGAAAGGACGAACCATCTCTTTCATTACTTTATCGACGGCGGCAACTTCTTTACCCATGAGGTATCCGAACATTTTGTTTTCGGGAGAGAAATATTCTGCCATCAAGGCCGTAGAGGCATGGGCACGATGTGCCGTACCGAAAGCATCGTTTACATAAACATCAGCCAAGTCGGCGAGTTCTTTCGTAAATTCTTTTTGGCTGGCTTTGATCGCTTTTTTAGCAGCAGCTTTTTCTTCGTCGCTGGCATCTTCGGCCAATCCTCTGGGCTTTCCTTCCTCTTCGGCATGGAAACGCAAGTTTTCGAGAAGAAGAACTTCTCCGGGTTTTAATGCGGCTACGGCTGCTTTTACTTTATCGCCAACACACTCATCTACGAATTTTACTTCGGTTCCGAGCAATTCGCTCAAATGTGCAACGATATGACGCAAAGAGAATTTGTCTTCTGGACCTTTTTTGGGGCGTCCCAAGTGAGAACCGATGATGAGGCTACCGCCATCGGCCAATATTTTTTTCAGTGTAGGTAGTGCTTTTACCATACGGGTGTCGTCGGTGATATTAAAGTTCTCGTCGAGAGGAACGTTAAAATCTACGCGGACAAATGCTTTCTTACCAGCAAAATTGTAATTGTCAAGTGTTTGCATATCGTTTAATATTTAGTATGTAACTCTTTTACTCTTTGGCAAATTTAGATAAAAATCGATTATCTTTTTACTATTAAATGCTATTTTCTCTAAAAATCAAAGTAGTCCCTTTGCGTGCAATAGATGTTCCATTTCATATTGTACTTTTAGAGCTTCTTCCCGGGCAGCTTCTGCGAATTTCTCGTCTGTGGCAGCATAGATGATCTTTCGGGAAGAGTTGACGAGTAAACCGCATTCGCGGTTCATGCCGTATCGAGCCACTTCTTCGAGGCTTCCACCCTGCGCTCCTACACCCGGAACTAAAAGGAAATTATGCGGAGCTATACGGCGTACGTCCTCGAATAGTTTTCCTTGTGTCGCTCCGACGACAAACATCAACTGTTCGTCTGAGGCCCAATTTTGAGCCGTGCGTATTACTTTTTCAAATAGCCGTTCGCCGTAAGAGTCTGCTGTCAATTGGAAGTCATAAGATCCTTTATTCGAAGTAAGTCCGAGCAGAATGACCCACTTGTCGGGATAGCCGAGAAAGGGCTTCACGCTGTCTTCTCCCATGTAGGGGGCTACGGTCACGGCATCTAAATCGAGGTGGCAGAAGAAGCTACGAGCATATAGCTCCGATGTGTTTCCTATGTCGCCACGTTTGGCATCGGCGATGATGAATTGGTCGGGGTAATTATCCCGAATATAATTTACTGTCTTTTCAAAAGCGGCCCATCCTTGCATTCCTAAGCTCTCGTAAAAAGCCAGATTGGGCTTATAGGCCACGCAGAGATCGGCCGTAGCATCGATAATAGCTTTGTTAAACGCAAAAATGGGGTCTTCTTCTTGTTTCAAGTGAGACGGTATCTTTTCCATATCGGTATCCAGACCAATGCAAAGGAAAGATTTTTTCCGTTTGATATTTTCAAACAATTGTTTCTTGTTCATGACATATGTGGATTATAGTTCGCTCTCTTTTAATCGTTCTGCATTCTCTGCCACGATTAAATGGTCTATACAATCTTGTATGTCTCCATTCATGAAGGCAGGTAAGTTATAGATCGTATAATTGATACGATGGTCGGTGATACGTCCCTGAGGATAATTGTAGGTGCGGATTTTGGCCGACCGGTCTCCGGTAGATACCATTGTTTTACGCCTGCTGGCGATATCGTCTATGTATTTCTGGTGTTCTTTGTCGTAGATGAACGAGCGTAAACGAGAGAGTGCCCGTTCTTTGTTTTTAGGTTGGTCGCGGGTTTCGGTACATTCGATAAGAATTTCTTCGGAGACACCGGTGTTGGGATTCTTCCAAATATATCTTAACCGTACACCCGATTCTACTTTATTGACGTTTTGGCCTCCGGCTCCGCTCGACCGAAAAGTATCCCATTTTATTTCTCCTTCGTTTATTTCGACATCGAATTCTTCGGCTTCGGGCAATACGGCCACTGTTGCCGCAGAAGTGTGCACGCGGCCTTGTGTCTCGGTGGCAGGGACTCTTTGTACTCGGTGTACTCCCGATTCATATTTGAGTGTGCCGTATACATTATCGCCCGATACTGTGAAAATGATTTCTTTGTATCCGCCGGACGCTCCCTCGCTGTAACTGCTGACTTCGGCTTTCCAACCTTTGGTTTCGCAATATTTGGCATACATGCGGAATAAGTCTCCCGCGAAAATGGCTGCTTCGTCTCCACCTGTTCCTCCCCGTATTTCTACGATGGCATTTTTGCTATCTTCGGGGTCGGCAGGAACCAACAGTAATTTTATTTCTTCTTCGAGTTGCGGCAATTGTGACGTGCAAGAATCGAGTTCCTCCTTTGCCATATCCCTCATTTCGGGATCGTTTTCGGTTTCGAGTAATCGGCGAGATTCTTCTATTCCGTTAAGTATTTGTTTGTATCGTTTGGCTGCCTCCGATATTTTTTCGAGGTCACGATATTCTTTGGTGAGTTTTACAAACCTTTTCATATCGCCGATAACGGCAGGGTCGGTAATCAAAGTTCCTATTTCTTCGAATCGGATAAGCAGTCCTTCCAATTTTTCCAATAGTGTAGTCTGTTCGCTCATTCGGCCTATTTTTGCTTTTGGGCAAAGATAAGAAATTTCGCTCGATTTATTTTAACAGAAGGATTGAAAAAGATGGCTCGGCATAGAACGATAGTTTTTGGAACCAAGTCTGTGCCGAGCCACCCCACATACAGAGTAGTAGTTTAGGTATTAAACATACTTATCTATATAATGTTTGATGTTTATCCTTGCTTAACGTGGTTTAACTATAAAAATAGCCGAGAAAGGTACTCGGCTATTTTTATAGACTAAAACCAACGGACGTAGGCCAAATCTTGACGATGTGGCAGGTCTGGATTTTTGGGATACATTCGGAATGAATAGCGGAAGACCCCTGAATCGTTAAGTTGGTATTGTATTTTATAAGTTACTTTCGTTCCATCGGTTTGAACCGGTTCCATTTCGAGTGTCTTGTATGGCTCGGTGTTACCTTCTTCTACATTGGCTATGACTAGTTCTACACCCAAACAGTTGCCCAGTCCTTTATTATCCAAAACGACTGACATTTCGTATTCTTCACCTACGTGCGGATTATAAAGCAATCCGTCGGGTATGGATACGGAACAGATCTCGATATCGTTCCATTTGGATACAAATTCTTCTTTCCAAGCTGCGATTTCTTTGGCTTTGGCGAATTGGTCGGCTTTTAGTAATCGGGTACGTTTGCCTTCTTTCAGATAGAACCGGTCGATATAATCGTGCAGCATGCGTTCCATCGTGAACTCCGGTGCAATCTTCGCAATGGAATTCTTGATGTATTGTATCCATTCCGGGGAATATCCTTTGCTGTTTTTTGCGAAATAGAGGGGTACTATTTGATTTTCGAGCATGGAATAGATTGTCGCCGCATCGAGTTGATCTTGTTGGTTTTGGTCTTGGAAAGTTCTTTTATCGGTAAGTGCCCAGCCGGCTCCTTCTTTGTATCCTTCGTACCACCAGCCGTCTAATACGGAGAAGTTGAGTACTCCGTTCATTTCGGCTTTCTCACCCGATGTACCGGAGGCTTCCAATGGACGGGTAGGGGTATTTAACCAAATATCGACACCGGAGATAAGTCGTTTGGCGACTTTCATGTCGTAATTTTCGAGGAAAATAATTTTACCGAGGAATTCGGGCATACGGGAAATTTCCACAATTCTTTTTATCAAACCCTGTCCGGCTCCGTCGGCGGGGTGAGCTTTTCCCGAGAAGATAAATTGTACCGGATAATTGGGGTTATTGACTATTTTTGAGAGTCGTTCAAGGTCTGTGAATAACAGGTGTGCTCTTTTATAAGTGGCGAAACGACGGGCAAAACCGATCAGTAAAGCATTCGGATTGATTTTTTCGAGAACCGAAACAATACGGGAAGGGTCTCCTTGATTCTTCAACCAAGTTTCACGAAAATCGTCTTTGACGAATTTAACGAATTTATTTTTTAAAGTTTGTCTGATGTTCCAGATGATTTCGTCGTCCACTTCGTAAATCTTTTCCCACATTTTGGGATCGGATTGATGGGTCATGAATTCGGGCCCGAAAGTCTTAACATAGAATTCTTTCCATTCCGAAGCAGCCCACGTGGGCATGTGTACACCGTTGGTGACATATCCGACATGCAATTCGTCGGGGCTGTATCCTTTCCAAATGGGTTGGAACATTTTCTGTGAAACTTTACCGTGCAACCAGCTTACCCCGTTTACTTCTTGACAAGAATTGCAAGCGAATACACTCATTGAGAATTTTTCGTTTGTATCGGGATTTTCTCGTCCCATATTCATCAGGTCTTTCCACTCTATCCCTAATTTGGCCGGAAATTCTCCCATGTATTTCCCGAAAAGAGATTCATCGAAATAGTCATGACCTGCGGGTACAGGGGTGTGTACGGTATAAAGAGAAGACGATCGTACTACTTCGAGTGCTTCGTTGAATTTTAAGTGGTCGTTTTGTACGTAGTCTACCAATCTCTGTACATTCAGTAATGCCGCATGGCCTTCGTTACAATGGTATAGGTCGGTTTTGATTCCCAATTTATTCAACATTAAGATACCGCCGATTCCTAACAAATATTCTTGTTTCATGCGGTTTTCCCAGTCGCCGCCGTAGAGCTGGTAAGTGATAGGACGATCCCATTCGCTATTCGTATCGAGGTCGGTGTCGAGCAGGTATAATTTGATTCGACCGACATTTACTCTCCAAATGTGGGCATAGACGATTCGTCCCGGGTAGGGAACTTCAAGAACCATCGGTTTGCCGTCTTGTTCGGTTAATTGCTCGATGGGTAGTTGATTGAAATTCTGGGCTTCATAGTTGGCGATTTGCTGCCCGTCCATCGACAGAGTTTGAGTGAAATATCCGTATCGGTATAGGAATCCTACGGCTGTCATATCGATATTACTGTCACTTGCTTCTTTTAAGTAGTCTCCTGCTAAGATACCTAACCCTCCCGAATAGATTTTCAAAACATGACTCAATCCATACTCCATACTGAAATAAGAAATGGAAGGAACGTCTTTGCGTTTTTCTACTTGTAGATATTTCTCGAACTTGTCATACACATCTTGAATGTTGCGCATGATTTGTTTGTCTTTGGTTATTTCTTCGAGCTTTTCGTAACCAATGCGTTGTAGGAATAAAACGGGGTTTTCATGAACCGATTTCCATAAATCTTTATCGATCGATTTGAAAAGGTTTATGGCTTCATTATTCCATGACCACCATAGGTTTTTAGCTAATATTTCTAAGCATTTCAAATCTGTCGGGACTTGTGATTTAACAGTTATATCCCGCCAATTAGGAGTGTTTGTATTGCTTACTTGTACTTTCATAATTGAAATATATTATAAGTTTATTATTTTCGTAATGCTGCTTTTTTCAGAGCCAAGTGGAATGCTTGTGTATAATATTCTATAAAATGTTTCCATTCGGCTTCGAGTGAAACGTTCGTGGCCGCTTGTCCTATTTTTGCTCGTTGAGCTTTCCCGCAGTGGCTGAGGGCGAGGATAGAGTCGGCTAAATCTTCCGATACTTCTACAAAATTCAAATCTCCCCGATGCAAAACTTTTACACCCGATTTCTCTAAACCCTGTTCCTTTCGGCTGTTTATCCATTGCCCGAACCCTGATAAATCGGTAGTGATCGTGGGTATTCCGAACGCAATGCTTTCCAAAGGTGTATATCCCCACGGTTCGTAATATGATGGAAAAGCCGTAGCATCTAATCCTATTAACAAATCGTAGTACGAAAGGTTGGCAATTCCGTCTTTCCCGGTGAGGTAGGACGGCAGGAAGATAACTTTCAATCGGCTTCCAGCTTCGTTATCTAAATTTAAATAATGTATCTGATTAACCACACTGTCTTGATCGTAATTGTGAAGCGTGTGGGTGATGAAGGGAGCGGGAAGGGGCGTTGCCTCATAGGTAGCGGATTGAAGCCTGTTTTGTAAGTCAATTCTCGGACCTTCCACCCAAGCCGGGACTAAAATAAACGCTACTATTTCTCTTTCTAAATCAGGACTTTTTGAGACTCTTTTAACCGCATCGATAAAGAGGTCTATCCCTTTGTTTTTATATTCGTAACGTCCCGATGTGGCGATCAAGAAAGCATTTTTTTGCGGTCGCTCCCCTGTCAATGCTTCGACAATATCACATAACCGTTTACGGGATAGGTTACGTTTGGTTGAGTATGATTCTTCCGCCGGAACAAAATCCCTCTCAAATCCATTCGGGGTGACGATGTCGGGTGTTCGTTCTAGTAATTGAGAACATTCTTTTGCCGTAATGTCGCTTACTGTTGTGAAACAATCTGCTTCGTGGGCTGCACTTTTTTCTAAGGAGTGTTTCGATACCATGTTCAACTCTTCGGCCATCTGATCTCCGTTGTAACCGGCTAAATAGTCATATAGAGGTTTCCCATTTCCTGCAATAGAACGACCGATAGATGTCGCATGAGTTGTGAAAAGCGTCGCGATTTGCGGTAAAGTGTACTTTCCGATCCACGAGGCGAGTTTTGCTGTTGCTGCTGCTTGGCTTGCTGTTCGGCGCGGCGGCGTGGCGGCTGCGCAATGG
>OGXX01004494.1_pt1 | contig 10738 bp, 11 predicted proteins | sample 1576301 | NCBI WGS metagenome assembly OGXX01 (sample SAMEA3541469, study PRJEB24748) | human gut metagenome | biome: human gut; feature: human-associated habitat; material: faeces | place: China | collected 2012 | reverse complement strand
ATTTCCGAACAAGGAGGGAAAATCCGTCGCTATCGTATACCAAAATGAGACAATAGGCGCGTTTGTGAGAGACTTTTTTATTGGATTTACTTATACGGCAACGATTGCGTTGCGCAAATCGGCTCTACGAAAACGTTAAACTGATTAAAAAGGAAAGGCATGTCCCGGATAGAAGCGGTATTTTTCGACTGCGACGGTACGCTGGTCGACAGTGAAGTCATTTGCTCTCGCGCATATGTAACGATGTTTCAGGAATTTGGTATTACGCTCGATCCTGAAGAGGTATTCAAACGTTTCAAAGGTGTAAAACTGTACGAAATTATCGATATTGTTTCCCTTGAACATGGTGTTACGTTAGCGAAAACAGAAGCTGAACACGTTTACCGTGCAGAAGTCGCTCGGCTGTTCGATTCAGAACTGGAAGCCATCGAAGGGGCTGGAGCGCTCCTGTCAGCGATCACTGCGCCAATGTGTGTGGTATCTAACGGCCCAAATAACAAAATGCAGCATTCTATGGGCAAGCTGAATATGTTGCACTACTTCCCGGATAAACTGTTCAGCGGCTACGATATTCAGCGCTGGAAGCCAGACCCGGCGTTAATGTTCCATGCGGCAAAAGCGATGAATGTAAATGTAGAAAACTGCATTCTGGTTGATGACTCAGTTGCCGGTGCGCAATCTGGTATCGACGCAGGTATGGAAGTGTTCTACTTCTGCGCCGACCCGCACAATAAGCCGATCGTTCACCCGAAAGTCACCACCTTTACCCATCTTTCGCAGTTACCGGAACTGTGGAAAGCGCGTGGTTGGGATATTACGGCATAGTTCTTCACACTCCCTTCACTTACCCCGCTTAAATTGGCGCTCAAAGGTAAGTTAAGGGTGTTTGATATGTCTGTTTCACGTCGGGTAATACATCACGGACTTTATTTTGCGGTTTTAGGACCGTTAATTGGTGTTCTGTTTCTTGTCCTCTACATATTCTTCGCAAAAGAACCGCTGGTTCTTTTGGTAATAATACAGGTACTTCCATTGTTTCTCTTATTGTCGATTACTACGGGAGCTATTCCTGCATTGTTAACCGGCGTGATGGTCGCCTGTCTGCCGGAAAAGATCGGGTCACAGAAAAATTATCGTTGTCTGGCTGGTGGCATAGGTGGCGTCGTTATCACCGAGATCTATTGTGCAGTTATTGTACATATTAAGGGCATGGCTTCCTCGGAGTTGTTTGAAAACATTCTTTCTGGTGACAGTCTCGTTGTCCGCATCATTCCTGCATTGCTGGCAGGTGTGGTGATGAGCAGAATCATTACCCGTCTGCCCGGATTGGATATTTCATGTCCTGAAACAGACTCTTTAAGTTAAGCGGGATACTTTATCTTTGGGCTACTCAAAAGCAGACAGGATGTTACTATGACTCAAAATATCAGGCCGTTACCCCAATTCAAATATCATCCCAAGCCACTGGAAACAGGCGCATTTGAACAGGATAAAACCGTAGAGTGCGATTGCTGTGAACAACAGACGTCAGTTTATTACTCGGGTCCCTTTTATTGCGTTGATGAAGTTGAACATCTCTGTCCGTGGTGTATTGCGGACGGTTCTGCTGCTGAAAAGTTTGCAGGTAGTTTTCAGGATGATGCCAGCATAGAAGGTGTTGAATTTGAGTATGATGAAGAGGACGAATTTGCCGGTATTAAGAACACATATCCTGATGAAATGCTGAAAGAGTTGGTTGAACGCACGCCAGGTTATCATGGATGGCAACAGGAATTCTGGCTTGCGCATTGTGGCGATTTCTGTGCTTTTATCGGCTATGTGGGCTGGAATGATATAAAAGATCGCCTCGATGAATTTGCCAACCTTGAAGAAGATTGTGAGAATTTCGGTATTAGAAATTCTGATCTAGCTAAATGCCTGCAAAAGGGTGGTGATTGTCAGGGTTATCTCTTCCGCTGTCTCCACTGCGGCAAGCTGAGACTGTGGGGTGATTTTTCGTAGTTATTTAAATAATGAGAACAGGCCGGAGCGTAATTCATACATCCGGCCTTATTTCTTCAGCTTAACCGAGCGCTAATTCTGCGGCAGCGGCTTTATCAGCGATTACCATCAGCGAAGGATGCAGCTGCAACACGGAAGCTGGAACATCTTCGGTAACCGGACCTTGCAGCACATTTTTCAGTGCCTGCGCTTTACCTGCGCCACTGACAATTATCAGCAAGTTTTTCGCCGCCATGATGCTTTTCGGCCCCATCGTCACGTAGCTGTCAGGCACTAACGAAAAGTCGCCGCCCAACTCACCATGCGCCACAATATCAACCATCTCTCCCTGGATCGGGAACTCCACGGTTTGCTCATGGAAATGGGTCGTATTCGGCAAATTGCCACAAAAATGACCATCTGCACCTAATCCCAGCACCACCAAATCCAGGCCGCCTTCACGCGCCAGTTTCTGATCATGCTCGCGGTAGTTATCAATAGTGAGCTTCTGGATATTCTCTTCTTTGATCCCCGCAGGGGTGAAAAACAGATTACGCAGATTGGTAATCGTTACACCTTCTCCCTCTTTGCCGCGAAAGGGAATTTCATCGAAATTATAGAAATAGCAGTTATCGTACCAGGGCTTACCTTTAACCAGGGTGGTGAGGTATTCATACATGCCTTTGGGCGTGCTACCGGCGGTAATTGCCAGGTTAACACGACGCGTCTTCGACATATAACCAAGCAGATGGTGTGCCGCGACACGGCTCATTTCCTGGTAATCTTCGGTAATGATTAATTTCATCTTAGTGCCTTATTTTATTTAAATAATTTCTGTACGAAGGCTGCATAGGCAGGCCGCCAGACATCCATTTCATGGTTCAGGCCGGGATATTCCTGGTAATCAAACTTAATTTTTTTCTGCTCAAGCTCAGTTTTCAGCCCGGCGATATCCTTGCCGGTTACGACATCTTTATCACCAACGACCACAGTAAAATTACGTAGTTGCTGGTTAATAGCTGCCGGATCGTTCAGCCGGGCCGCGACACCTTCATCCGGTACGGTTGTCGTGGTAACACCACTGAATGTGGCCAGCCAGCCAAAGCTTTCCAGATGATTCATTCCGGAAACCAGCGCCTGGTACCCGCCTTGTGAAAGCCCTGCCAGCGCGCGGCCATCGGCATCTTTACGGACATTAAAACGCTTGCTAATCAGCGGGATAATATCGTTCATCAGTTCGCGATCTGCCGCTTTAGCATTCAGCGGATAAAAGACTTTACGTCTTTCCTGAGGCACGAAATCTTCGGGAATAATGCCCTTCGCATCGGTTTCTGTATCCGGGATCACCACCAGCATCGGTTTAATTTTCCCTTCAGCAAGCAGGTTATCCATGATTTGCGGGATACGCCCCTGATCGATAGCGGAACGTCCGGTATCACCAAAGCCGTGATAGAAATAGAGCACTGGCAAAGGCTCGCCCATGCCGGTGTATCCTGGCGGGGTCCAGACATACATCTGACGTTCAGATTGCAATGCGTTGGAGTGGTAAGTTATGGCGATCAAATCACCATGCGCAACAGAACGCGTATCCAGATAACTGCCTGGCACCAGAATCATACTGGAGTTAACCTGGCGCTGAGGCTTAGTCATTGCGGTGCCTGTATCAATGCTGCGTACACCATCAACATTGAAAAAATACTCGTACAGGTTGCCTTTCAGGATAGGTGTGCGCCACGACCAGACTCCTGCTTCGTCTTTGGTCATCGGGTGAATATTGTCCGGAACCGGAACACCCACCACTACAGAGACATTTTTTGCCCCAGGGGCAAAGTAGCGAAAGGTCACGCTGTTATCGGCATTGACCTGAGTCACATACTGTTTCACCGGGATAGTGGGTGCCGGGCTGGCTGGCATATCCGCTGCTATGGCCCACTGAGCAGAAATACCGCTGGCAATAGCCAGCGTTAAAGCAGCAATTTTTATATTCATCGTAATATTCCTTTCATTAAGTTCCATTACCACCAGATTTCAGCCTGGGCACCGACAGCAAACTGGTCGTCTTTATTGTCTTCAAAGGTGAAGCCATCCAGTTCGTTTTCCAGGGCTTTGATATACGTGGCGTAGAAACGAATTTCCGGACGCGAGGTCAACATACTGGTATTGACTTTAAAGGTATGGAAGAGCGTGGTTTTATAACCAGACTCATTAAATTTATTACTATTCGCATCTTTGTTTTGCTGGGTGAAATAGCCCAGTTCAACACCTGTCTGGTTATATTGGTCCCAAATATAGGCCGGGCGAACAACCGCACGAATAGATTCGAAATCAGAGTGTGCGCCTGTTTCGTAGCTATAAATATCGTTACCGAAGGAGTAAACAATCGCGTTAGCCACAATAAAATGATCACCGATATAGGCTTCGCCCTGCGAGGTCAGACGAACTGCTGTTCCGCCGGTGTGATCACCATAATAACGACCATTAAAGGTGGTAAATGGACTTGCGCCAGCATAACGGCCAAAGTTACTGGCGATAGAGTTATTCGCAACCAGGAAGGAGAATTCGTTGAAGCCACCTTTATCAAATTTCTGCGTTAAAGATGTGCCGAACATCCAGGTATCTTTCCAGTCATAATACCCGTTATTATCCTGATTATCTTTTTCCGATGCGCTTTCGTTTGCCGTGACATAACGACCACTCACCATTAAGGTCGCTTTATCCCATAACGGGATATCTTTATAGCGTAAATCAATAGTATTGGTATTAATCTGCTGTTTGTTTTGCAGGCTGCGATCGTAATCATCGACATCTTCGCGAACCAGCGCGATATCAATTTTACCCGGACCGACTTTCCAGTTTTCCAGACCTACACCCGCTGCGGCATCAGTACGCTGCGTTTTCCAGTCCAGCATCTGGATTTCAATTTTCGGCGCACCGTGTTTACCCACCCAGAAATCAGCCTCTGGCGCAAAGGGCAGGAAACCTTTGGTGGTAACGTACATATCGGAGAACTGCATAAAGTTCTCGCCACCGGCGTTATCGCCAAACCAGCCGGTAGAGTACTGCTGACCAACGTTACCATCCATCATCACAACGGCATCAACCCGTTTGCCGTTTTCGTTGTAGACACGTTGTTTTAACTGCAAATCAAACCAGCCGGAGTATTCGTTACCAAAGCGGCCCAGAGAACCAATCGCCCATGATTTAGGTGAACCATGAGAGGCGGTCCCCCAACCAGAACGGTAATAGCCGTTGTAACTAAAGCCAATTTCATCTTTCACAAACTTACTGAAATCTTTCAGAGTCATGGAAGAATAAATCGAGCCTGTCTCACTGGCATTTTTCTCTTCATTTTTGACCAGTACAGCATCAGGTTTTGCGGCACTACTGGTCGGGAACGGATTGGCGGCATACCCTTGATCATTCGTACTTACGCTACGATTCACCGTCGCTGGCGTATATTTTTTCTTCTCTTCATCTTTATACTTTTTGAGTTCGCTTTGCGTTTCTCTTAACGCTTTTTCTAATAACTCAAGGCGTTGTTCCACCGTTAATGATTCAGCCAATGATTGTGCAGAAAAGGCTAACGGTGCCATTAATAAGATGGCAGAGGTAATAAGATTTCGTCTAAACATAATATCCCTTTATGGTGCAAAGAAAGAATTAACGTATCGCATCCAGACTGTTCTGAATGCGACGATAATTAAGGTGCTTTATTGGTTATTTTTTTAATGACAGCCCCCGCGTTTTGATCACTTCTGCATACCATCCGAAGCTTTTCTTACGCGTTCTTGTGAGGCTTCCTTCGCCATTATCATCACGATCCACATAAATAAAGCCGTAGCGCTTAGACATTTGTGAATGAGATGCACTGACTAAATCAATTGGCCCCCAACTGGTGTACCCCATAATATCCACACCATCGGCAATCGCTTCATTTACCTGTACCAGGTGATCGTTTAAATAGGCAATTCGATAATCGTCCTGTATCGAACCATCCGCTTCAACGCTGTCTTTTGCGCCTAATCCGTTCTCGACAATAAATAACGGTTTTTGATAACGATCCCAAAGCGTATTTAACAGAACCCGTAATCCAACCGGATCAATTTGCCACCCCCACTCTGAACTTTTCAGATGCGGATTGGGGATCATATTCAGTATGTTGCCCTGCGCATTTTTATTAATGCTTTCGTCGTGGGAAACACAACCAGTCATGTAATAACTAAAAGAGATGAAATCGACGGTATGTTTTAAATCTTCTGCGTCACTTTCAGTCATCTCAATGGTGATATTGTGGTCGCGGAAGAAACGCTGCATATAGCCGGGATACTGGCCACGCGCCTGAACATCACCAAAGAACATCCAGCGCCGGTTCTCTTCCATGGCCTGCAACATATCCTGTGGCTGGCAGGTGAGGGGGTAAACCAGCCCACCGAGAAGCATATTGCCGATTTTCGCTTCGGGGAGCAGGCTATGACAGGCTTTAACTGCCCGCGCACTGGCAACCAGTTGATGATGGATCGCCTGATAAACTTCCGCCTCGCCACTCTCTTCTGCCAGCCCCACGCCCGTGAATGGCGCGTGTAACGACATATTGATTTCATTAAACGTCAGCCATAACGCTACTTTATGTTGGTAGCGGGTAAAGACCGTGCGGGCGTAATGCTCGAAGTGATCGATGACCGCCCGATTAGCCCAACCGCCGTAGTTTTTCACCAGCCCATATGGCATTTCGTAATGGGATAACGTTACCAGCGGCTTGATCCCCGCCTGCGCCATTTCATCAAACAGCCGATCGTAAAACGCTAACCCCGCTTCATTCGGTTCGGCTTCGTCGCCCTGAGGGAAAATTCGCGCCCAGGCAATGGAAATACGCAGACAGGTGAAGCCCATCTCGGCAAATAACGCGATATCTTCCGGGTAACGGTGATAAAAATCGATGGCGACATCTTTGATATTCTCTTTCCCCAGGATGCGCGGTTCCATTTTTCCCATAACGCCATGAGGCTGTAAATCTGAGGTCGTAATCCCTTTGCCATCTTCCAGCCAGGCACCTTCCACCTGATTGGCAGCTGTTGCGCCACCCCAAAGAAATGTTTCTGGAAATGCTTTCATAATTAACTCCTTTTATCGTTAGCGAATGATGGATAACAGCGGTTCACCTGCGCTTATCTGCGCCGTGCCGTGGGGTAATACGTCTGTAAAATCATCGCTATTACTGATTAATACCGGCGTCGTCACATCAAATCCGGCCTCGCGAATAGCAGGGATATCAAAAGAAATCAGCCGATCGCCTGTATTGACCTTGTCACCCACGTTGACGTGAGCGGAAAAGAATTTGCCGTCCAGTTTTACGGTGTCGATACCGACATGAATCAGGATCTCCACACCATCATCTGACTCAATGCCAATGGCGTGTAATGTGGCGAACAACGAAGCAATTCGACCCGCAACCGGAGAACGCACTTCACCAACCGAGGGCAGAATGGCGATACCTTTACCCAACAGGCCACTGGCAAACGTGGTATCAGCGACGTGAATGAGCGGCACAATCTCTCCCGTCATCGGTGAACAGATACCGCCCTGCTCAGGTGGTGTAATAACCTCTGGTGTTTTCTCTTGCGGGGCACCCTGCGCTGGCTGACGTTTAGCGGTGATGAAATGAAGCATCACCGTACCGACAAATGCGCAACCGATGGCAATGACACCGCCAATAACGCTGGCCCAGACGGTGAAATCAATCCCCGTTGACGGGATGGTCTGCATGAAGGTGAAAATACTCGGCAAACCAAAGGAGTAAACTTTTGTTTGCGCGTAGCCAATGATGGTGGCCCCCAAAGCCCCACTGATACAGGCGATAACAAAGGGGTACTTACGCGGCAGGTTGACGCCATATACCGCTGGTTCGGTGATACCAAACAGGCCCGTCGCGGCACAATCTCTCCCGTCATCGGTGAACAGATACCGCCCTGCTCAGGTGGTGTAATAACCTCTGGTGTTTTCTCTTGCGGGGCACCCTGCGCTGGCTGACGTTTAGCGGTGATGAAATGAAGCATCACCGTACCGACAAATGCGCAACCGATGGCAATGACACCGCCAATAACGCTGGCCCAGACGGTGAAATCAATCCCCGTTGACGGGATGGTCTGCATGAAGGTGAAAATACTCGGCAAACCAAAGGAGTAAACTTTTGTTTGCGCGTAGCCAATGATGGTGGCCCCCAAAGCCCCACTGATACAGGCGATAACAAAGGGGTACTTACGCGGCAGGTTGACGCCATATACCGCTGGTTCGGTGATACCAAACAGGCCCGTCAACGCCGCCGATCCGGCTACCACTTTTTTCTGCGCATCGCGTTCGCAGAGGAAGACGCCGAGCGCCGCCCCGACCTGCGCCATAATGGCGGGCATTAACAGCGGGATCATGGTGTCGTAGCCCAGCACGGTGAAGTTATTGATACACAGCGGCACCAGGCCCCAGTGCAGTCCGAACATGACGAAGATTTGCCAGAAGCCGCCCATTACCGCGCCCGCAAATGCAGGAACCGCCTGATAAAGCCAGAGATAACCGGCGGCAATCATTTCGCTTATCCAGGTTGATAGCGGCCCCACCAACAGAAAGGTGACGGGTGTGATAACCATCAGACATAGCAATGGTGTGAAGAAATTTTTGATTGCCGACGGTAACCACGCATTAAGTCGGCGTTCCAGAATGCTGCACAACCAGGCAGAAAAAATAATGGGAATAACCGATGACGAGTAATTCAACAATGTGACCGGAATACCCAGGAAATCCAGCCCCAGCGCATCCGCTTTTTGCCCGTTCTCGAAAGCAGTCAGAATTAATGGATGCACTAACGCTCCACCAATCACCATGGCAGTAAATGGATTACCGCCGAAGCGTTTCCCCGCGGTGTATCCCAGGATTATCGGGAAGAACCAAAACAAGGCATCACTGGCGCTGAATAAAATTAAATAAGTACCACTTTGTTCGGTCGTCCACTGAAAAGTGAGCGCCAGAGCCAGCATACCTTTCAGGATCCCGGTTGCCGCCATCAGACCGATCAGAGGCGTAAAAATACCTGAAATAACATAAACAAAGCGGTTTAGCAGATTACCTTTCTCATCATTTTCCGGTGCCTGTTGCGCTTTTCGCCAAGGCCTGCCACGCTGTTAACCGCCAGGAAGACATCGGCCACATGGTTACCTATGACCACCTGAAACTGACCACCGCTTTCCACCACCATAATAATACCGGGGGTCTTTTTCAGTACCTCAGCTTGCGCTTTGCTTTCATCCTTTAACTTAAAACGTAATCGCGTTGCGCAATGCATCAGACTCACAATGTTATCTGCGCCCCCGACTCCTGCGACTATTTTTCTGGCTAACTCCGTCATAACTTGCCCTCTACCGCTTTGCGGCAAAACTCCAAAAAAAAACCTGAAAAAACGGCCTGACGTGAATCAAGCAATTTTTTTCAGGTTTTGCCCGCTTAGTGCGGTAACAATCCTTTACTCAGTAATAATATTTCAGTGTTCTTTGCGCACGCGCTCTATATTTATGGCTAAAAACATAATCTCTGCGGGTGAAATTTTACGTTGATACTGCAAACCAATAAAAATGGCGATCCGTTCCGCACATTGCCATGCTTGCGGGTAATTTTGTTTTACTGCTTGTTGTAATGATTCATCACTATCGTTAATTGAAGCATGTTCAAGAATACGCCAGGATAAAAACTTCAGATGTGTAACCAGTCGCTGATAACTCAAGCTTTCTTCCTGGTAATTAAGGCTGAACTGAAATTTTATTAATTGCAGCATTTCGCGCATTAACTGCGTGACACCTGCAACATCCTCCATATTTCCGCTCATTTGGGCACTGACCAGATGCATGGCAATAAAGCCCACTTCATCTTTCGGTAACTGCACGCCCAACCGTTTATCAATAATGGTTAACGCTTCTTCCCCTAGCTGGAACTCTTTCGGGTAAAGCCGCTGGATATCCCACAGCAATGGGTTGGGCAGCAACACGTTTTGCTGAAAGCGTTTAATCGCAAACTGGCAATGGTCAGTTAGCGAGATATAAATACTGTCCTGTAATTTTCCCAAGCGCTCCTGCGCTAAAGAGATAATACGATCACAGGTTGCCATCACCTCAAGAGGAATATGACTTAAGAGTTCGCTTAATCGCCCGTTCAGTTCATGACTGCTCAAGGCATACTCTTTTTCTATTCCACTTGAGTTAATTCTTTCGCCAGCGCGTTTTTGAAAGCCAATTCCGCGCCCCATGACGACTTTTTCCCGCTGTTGATCATCAATAACCACCACAACATTATTGTTGAGAATTTTGGTGATTTGCATGTTCATAGCAAGGACCTTTTTTATAAACAAAAAAAACCCGACTTCACCAGTATTCTCTGGTTATGTCAGGTTTTGCCTGCGAATGCAGTAACAATCCAGTCATTTATTAATGGTTTTTATAACGAACATCCAGGTTCGGAAATTAATTTAATTGCGTGCAGAGAAAATAGCAATGCGCTATTGATAAAAATATGACCATGCTCGCAGTTATTAACTTTGTGTAATTTTAGGAATTTATAAAGTTATATATAACAAATCCCAATAATTAAGTTATTGGGATTTGTCTGGTGAATTATTTGTCGCTATCTTTCCCCGCCAGCAGTTTATCCAGCTCATCGCCACCGACGTGACGGAAATCCTGCCCCTTCACGTAGTAGAAGATAAACTCACAAATATTCTGGC
>OGXX01004492.1_pt1 | contig 10744 bp, 3 predicted proteins | sample 1576301 | NCBI WGS metagenome assembly OGXX01 (sample SAMEA3541469, study PRJEB24748) | human gut metagenome | biome: human gut; feature: human-associated habitat; material: faeces | place: China | collected 2012 | reverse complement strand
TGTGGCTGAAAACGTTTCCACCGTGTTCACCATTCACAACATCGAGTATCAGGGCCGCTACGGCAGCGACAGCGTGGACCAGCTCTTCGGTCTGGACCGGGGCTGGTACGATGACGGCACTCTCCGCATGGACGGCGACGTGAACCTGATGAAGGGTGCCATGCTCATGGCGGACGCCGTCACCACCGTCAGCCCCACCTACGCCGCCCAACTCCATGACCCGGCCTATGCCGAGGGGCTGGAGAGTGTGGTGGACGCCATCGGCTGGAAAATGCATGGCGTGGTCAACGGCATCGACACCGTCACCTACGACCCGGCGTCCGACCCGGCGCTTCCGGCGCATTACACGGCGGCAGACCCGGCCGGCAAGGCCGTGTGCAAGGCATCCCTGCAGGCTGCCCTCGGACTTGCCCAGGAGCCGGACACGCCGCTGATCGCCATGGTGACGCGGCTGGTGGGGCACAAGGGGCTTGATCTTGTGCAGCAGGCCATGGACGGCATCATGGCCGCCGGCTGCCAGTTCGTGGTGCTGGGCACCGGCGACGGGCAGTATGAGGACTTCTTCCGCTGGAAGGCGGGGCAGTACCCCGGCCGCGTGTCAGCCCAGATCCTGTACGCCGAGGACCTGTCCCGGCGCGTATACGCCGCCGCGGACCTGTTCCTGATGCCCTCCCGCAGCGAGCCCTGCGGCCTGAGCCAGATGATCGCCATGCGCTACGGCGCGGTGCCCATCGTGCGGAGCACCGGCGGTCTGGCGGACACCGTGCACTCCTGCCAGGTGGGGCAGGAGGACGGCACCGGCTACCTGTTCGGCGACTATGACGCCGGGGCCATGCTCTCCGTCATCGGTCAGGCCACCGGCCTGTACCGGGGCGACCGGACAGGCTTCGACACCGTTCGATACCGTGGCATGACCGCGGACTTCAGCTGGGGCCGCAGTGCGGCGGCCTACCGGCACATTTATGAGAATCTTTGACCCAAGGAGGAGTTACCCGATATGACCTACAACAAAGAGACCCTGAAAGAGGCCATCGTGCAGAAGCTGCGCCTCAACTACGGCTGCACCGAGCAGCAGGCCACCGACGGCGAGATGATGAAGGCCTGCGCCATGGTCCTGCGGGACATCATGGCCGAGCACGGCATACAGACCCGCGAGGAGACGGCCCACGAGGAAAAGCGCAAGGTCCACTACCTGTCGCTGGAGTTCCTGATGGGCCGCAGCCTGATGAAAAACGCCTTCAATCTGGCGCTGCTGGAGCCCCTGACCGCCGCCATCGGCGAGCTGGGCTTCAAGGCGGCGGACATCTTCGACATGGAGCCGGACGCCGGTCTGGGCAACGGCGGTCTGGGCCGTCTGGCCGCCTGCTATCTGGACAGCATGACCACCCTGGAGATCCCGGCGACGGGCTACTCCATCTGCTATGAGCTGGGCATTTTCAAGCAGAAGATCGTGGAGGGCCAGCAGGTGGAGCTTCCCGACGACTGGATGCAGCTGGGCGACGCGTGGCTGCTGCCCAAGCTGCAGGAGGCCGAGGAGGTCCGCTTCGGCGGTAAGGTCCGCACCCGCTGGGACAACAACCACCTGATGGTGGTCCATGAGGACTACACCCGTGTGCTGGCCATCCCCTGCGATATGGAGATCGCCGGCTACGACACCGACCATGTGAACACCCTGCGCCTGTGGCAGGCCCGCAGCCCCAAGCCCATCGACATGAAGCTCTTCAGCGAGGGCCAGTACCTCCACGCCGCCGAGGAGCGCGCCATGGCTGACGCCATCAGTCAGGTGCTCTACCCCGAGGACAACCACTACGAGGGCAAGTCCCTGCGGCTGAAGCAGCAGTATTTCTTCGTGTCCGCCACCATTCAGTCCATCACCCGCAAGCACATCCAGCAGTACGGTACCCTTAAGAACTTCCATGAGAAGAATGTCATCCAGATCAACGACACCCACCCCACGCTGGTGATCCCGGAGCTGATGCGTATCCTCATCGACGATGCCGGCATGGGCTGGGACGAGGCGTGGAACATCACCACCCACTGCGTGGCCTACACCAACCACACCGTGCTTTCCGAGGCCCTTGAGGTCTGGCCGCAGCAGCTGTTCGAAACGCTGCTGCCCCGCGTGTGGCAGATATTGCAGGAGATCTCCCGCCGCTGGCAGCAGCAGGTGGAGGAATTCTATCACGACCCGGTCAAGACCGCCAAGCTGGCCATTATCTGGGACGGCGGCGTCCGCATGGCCAACCTGTGCATCGCCGGCAGCATGGCCGTCAACGGCGTCAGCGCCCTGCACTCCGAGATTTTGCGGAAGGACCTGTTCAAGGACGCCTGCCAGATGATGCCGGACAAGTTCAAGAACGTCACCAACGGCATCGACCACCGCCGCTGGGTGCCCCAGATCAACCCCGGTCTGGACGGACTGCTCCGTGACCTGATCGGCGAGGGCTATCTCACCCATCCGCAGGAGCTGAAAAAGCTGGAAGCCTACGCCGGTGACAAGGCGGTCCTTCAGCGTCTGGAGGACATCAAGCACCAGAACAAGCTGGCCTTTGCTGCCTTCGCCAGGAAGCACCAGGGCGTGGTGCTGAACACCGACGCCATCTTCGATGTGCAGGTAAAGCGCCTGCACGAGTACAAGCGCCAGCTGCTGAACGCCCTGCAGATCATCTACCTGTACCAGCGCCTGCAGGATGACCCCAGCCTGGACCTCCCGCCCCAGACGTTCCTGTTCGGCGCCAAGGCCGCCCCCGGTTACGCCGTGGCCAAGCGCATCATCCACCTCATCAATTCTCTGGCCGACCAGGTCAACAGCGATCCGCTGTGCAAAGATCGGCTCCAGGTGGTGTTCCTGGAGAACTACCGCGTCTCCCTGGCCGAGGTCCTCATGCCCGCCAGCGAGGTCAGTCAGCAGATCTCCACCGCCGGCAAGGAGGCCAGCGGCACCGGCAACATGAAGTTTATGATGAACGGTGCGCTGACCGTCGGCACCCTGGACGGCGCCAACGTGGAAATGCACGACCTGCTGGGCGACGACAATATGTTCCTCTTCGGCCTTCATGCCGATGAGGTGGAGCACCTGCGCCACACCTACGACCCCAACTTGCTCTACCAGCGCGACCCGGTGCTGCGCCGCGTGCTGGACCAGCTGAAGGTTGGCTTCCGGGACGGCGTTACCTACGAGGACCTGTTCCAGCGCCTTGTCACCGGTGTGGACGGTCAGGCGGACCAGTACATGGTCCTGGCCGACTTCGCCGCCTACTGCGAAGCCGAATCCCGTATGCGCCACACCTACCGCGACCGGGAGACGTGGAACCGCATGAGCCTCACCAACATCGCCCGCAGCGGCGTCTTCGCCGCCGACCGGGCCATCTCCCAGTACGCCGACACCATCTGGCACGTACCCTACAAGCAGTAACGCACAAGGGAGCGCCCCGCGGGGCGCTCCCTTTCTTCGCCGCACCTTCAAAGCCGCGCGGGAAACCTGCCCATATGCCGCCCCGGTAAAATCTCTATTGTAATCCCGGAGAAAGTAGTATATAATACTCCATATTATCGTGTGTTATTATGCCATTTCCGCAGAAAGGAAGTCCGCTATGATAAAAGTCCCCACCGAAAACGGCGAGATCACCATCAGCGACGCCGTGTTCACCACCATCACCGGCGCGGCCGCCACCAACTGCTTCGGCGTCAAGGGCATGGCCCAGCGCAGCATGACTGACGGGCTGGTGCATCTCCTGCGGCCCGAGGCCATGAGCAAGGGCGTCAAGGTCACATACAATGATGACGGCACCGTGTCCATCGAGCTGCACATCGTCGTGGAAAACGGCGTCAACATCGCCACAGTCTGCCGATCCATTATGGGCGAGGTCAAGTATGTGGTCAACCTCAACACCGGCGTCACCGTCAAAGCGGTGAATGTCTGCGTGGATTCCGTCACCGTGTGACGCGCCCGGAAGGAGAACAGACATGACAGAAAAGATCAGCGGCGGCGCCTTCAAGCAGATGGTCGCCTTCGGCGCCGCCTGCATCACCGCGCAGAAACAGGCCATCAACGACCTGAACGTATTTCCGGTGCCCGACGGCGACACCGGCACCAATATGTCCCTGACCATCCAGACGGCGGTGAACGAGCTCCGCAAGGCCGAGCCCGCCACCGTGGACGAGGCCGCCAAGCTGACGGCCTCCGGCCTGCTTCGGGGTGCCCGGGGCAACTCCGGCGTCATTTTGTCCCTGCTGTTCCGCGGCATGAGCAAGGTCCTCAAGGGCCACGACACCGCCGACGGCGCCCTGCTGGCCGAGGCCATGCAGGAGGGCGTTTCCACTGCCTACGGCGCGGTGATGAAGCCCGCCGAGGGCACGGTCCTCACCGTCTCCCGCCTGGCCGCCCAGCGTGCGCTGGAGGCCGCCGGCGAGAAGAACGACGCCGAGTTCGTACTGGACGAGGCCATCAAGACCGGCTATACCACCCTGGCGGAGACCATCGAAATGAACCCCGTGCTGAAAAAGGCCGGCGTAGTGGACGCCGGCGGCAAGGGCTACCTCATCATTCTGGAGGGTATGCTCCGCGCCCTGCGGGGCGAGCCCGTGCCCGAGGTGGTCGATACTGCCGAGGAGAAGGCGGACTTCGCCGCCATCGGCGACGAGGACATCACCTTCGCCTTCGACACCGTGTTCATCGTCCGCAAGACCTCCGACAAGCCCCTGGACGGCCTGCGTGCCTATCTGAACAACATCGGCGACAGCCTGGTCATTGGCGAGGATGACGAGGCCTTCAAGGTCCACGTCCACACCGACACCCCCGGCGACGCCCTGAACGAGGCCCAGAAATACGGCACGCTGGAGCTGGCCAAGATCGAGAATATGCGTACCCAGGCCGCCGACCTGGCCGCCGGCAAGAAGGCCCAGTCCACCGACGATCTGGACGCCGTCGAGGCTGAGCTGGAGCGCGGTGAGGCCGCTGTGGCCGCGCCGGAAAAGCGCTACGGCTTCCTGGCCGTCTGCGCCGGCGAGGGCCTCGAGGCCGTGTTCCGCGACCTGACCGTGGACCGTATCGTCTCCGGCGGGCAGACCATGAACCCCTCCACCGAGGCAATTTTGCAGGAGGTCAACCGCACCCCCAGCGAGATCGTGTTCATCCTGCCCAACAATAAGAACATCATCATGGCCGCCCAGCAGTGCGTGGGCCTGACGGAAAAGCAGGTCATCGTGGTGCCCACCGCCACCGTGCCCCAGGGCATCTCCGCCATGATGGCCGTGGACCCGGACAACGACGATCCCCAGGCCATCCTGGCCGCCATGACCGAGGCCGCCGCCAACGTCACCACCGCCCAGATCACCTACGCCGCCCGCAACTCCGACTTCGACGGCTTCGCCATCAACGAGGGCGACTATCTGGCCCTGCTGGACGGCAAGCTCTTCGGCACGGAGCGGGACATCACCTCCCTGCTGACCCGACTGGCGGCGCTGGCGGCGGAGCGGGAGGCGGCCTTCGTCACCCTGTTCTACGGCGAGGGCGTATCGCAGGAGGAGGCCGAGGCGGCGCAGGCCCTGTTCACCGAGGCCTGCCCGGAGACGGAGATCTCCCTCCTCAGCGGCGGTCAGCCGGTGTACTACTATACCATCTCCATCGAGTAAAGCCGAGTCTATCGCACCGAAGCATTCCCCGGACAGGACGCTGTCCGGGGAATTTTTTCTGCCGGGCGGGGTTCGGGTTTCCCCGGCAGTGGCCGTCATTTTCCGGCAAATGATTTTTCGGTGTGATATTGCAAAATGGTCGCCCTTGTGTTATGATGAGGAGGATAACGTTCCAGCCATTGAACTGGACTCCGTTTCTTTTTCAGCAGACGGTCCCGTCCCTGTGAGGGGACAGGTGGAATAGGGTGCAAATCCCTGCGAGTGGGTCACTGTGAAGCCCTCCCGGCGGCAAGTCCGACGGGGCGGATAAGTCAGATACACCGGGCCGTCCGCTGCGGTACCTGCCTGCACCGGGACTGCCTGCACAAAGAGAACGCCCTTGATGCGTCCGTGCTGCCGAACCGGCGGCACGGACGCTTTTGCTTTGTGCCATCAGCAAAAGCCGCCCCCGGCCACGGGGGCCCGTACGGCAGACAAGAAAATCCCATCGGAGAGGAGGTGAGGGCTGCGGCCTGCACGCAGGGCCGCCGATCCCGACTGACACCACGACATATTTGAGAAAAGGAGAAACGAAATGCAGACAAAGAGCACGTCGTACGGAAAGAAGCTCCTTGCGCTGATGCTGTCCCTGCTGATGCTGGTGAGCGTCCTGCCGGTCTCGGCTTGGGCCGCTGCCGACGCAAAGCCCGAGAAGATCACTCTGGTGGGCAGCAGCGATGCGCTGGAGTACGAATTTGTAGACTATCTGACCTTTGCGTGGGAGGATATCCCCCACTATAAGGTCACTGTCCCCGCCGGAACCAAGAAGGTCCAGCTCTACGGCACCGTCTATCTGGATAAGGCCGGCAGCTCCGGCAGCGGCTACACGCAGGAGGACGGTCTGAATGATTGGCCGCCCCCCGTGGATTACTGGTCAGCAGATGAGGTAGGCTCCTCCGCCCCCTACACCATCGAGACCCGCACCAGCGGCTACGAGAAGAACCTGTCTCTGGTCAAGACCCGGAGCTATGCAGACACCAGCTCCGCCTATATTCTGGAGTTCGTGGAGAAGGACGACTCCCCCGCCGCCCCAGCCCCCGTTCTGACGGCAGACCTGTCCACGGCGGCTGTCACCTACACCTGCGGCGATAGGGCCAATGCTCTGGCGGTGCAGGCCACCGGCAGCGGCACCCTGAGCTATCAGTGGCAGGTGAGCACCACCTCCGCCGCCGACGGCTTCGAGGACATCACCGACGCCACCCAGAGCAGCTACACTCCCTCCACCGAGGCACCGGGCAGCTTCTGGTACCGTGTGGTGGTCACCAACACCGTGGCGGGCAACAAGCCCACCAGTGTCACCAGCGCCGTGGCTCCCGTGACGGTCAACGTTCCGGAGGGGATGCGGCAGGTGAAGATCACCACCTCCCAGGGCCGGGGCACCGGCATGACCCTGACCCTGAAGGATGCTGCGGGCCAGCCTGTGGCCATCCCCGCAGACACCAGCGGCAGCTACACCGTATACGAGTTCCTGACGGCTCCCGGCACCTATACCTATGAGGCACGGGACACCGTCCAGGGCGGTGACTATCAGATCGGCACAGGCACCCTCACCGTCACCGAAGGCAGCGGTGAGCAGACCTTCGAGCTGTATCTGGTCTATGTCTACGCCATCGAGATCGGCTGGACGGCAGATGACTTCACCACCGAGGTCAAGGCCGCCGACGGCACCGTGATGACTCCCGGCGAGCCCCATCAGTCCGGCAGCTATGTAGGCTACCCCTACCTCATGGCCCCCGGTACCTACACCTGGTCCGTCCAGCCCTCCGAGGCCAGAGCGGCCGAGGGCTATCAGGCCTCCCAGCCCACCAGCCAGAAGCTGACGGGCTCTGCTACGTGGAGCGTCACTCTGCCCCAGATCGTGAGCACCGGCTTCGTGGTGCCTAAGGGCGGCCGTGTCGTCATGCACAGCATTCCCTCCACCACCTATGGGCAGGGTACGCTGATTCCCGGCGATGCCGATCTCACCGGCGATGACAGCGACGTCTACACCTTCCGGCTGGCGGCCGGCAGCAGCTACATCTATCAGGCCGCCGGCGACGGGCTTGTCACCGCCACCGGTATGTTCAAATCCACCGGCGCCACCACCCGATATGACCTGACGAAAACCATGACCGGCAATCCCAAGGCCATTCTCCGGGACGAGGAGAGTGATGCGGCGGATATCCGCCTCAACGGCGTGGACTACACCGGCAGCGTCGCCCTGACCGTGGGCGGCATGAAGCAGCTGCGCCCCCTGCGTATGTTCCAGATCTCCAACAGCTACGCCGCCGGCAGCAGAGGCTCCACGCTGGAGCCCGTGTTCCACTACACGGCACTGGATGTGGACGGCACCAATGTGGTCAGCGTGGATGACAGCGGCCGCATCACCGCCAACAGCGCCGGTACGGCCGTCGTTCTGGTGACCTATGACGCCATGTATGTGACGGACTGCGGCTGGGACATCAACAAGAACAAGACCTTTGGCGCCATCTGGCCGGAGAACACCGGTGTGGTGGTGGTGGAGGTAGGCGAGAACGCCGCCAACGGCCCGGATGCCAACATGACCATCAACAACGGTGACCGGAAGGTGGCCGGTAACAAGCTGGATGCTGAGGCAGACGTGCTGTACTACACCGGCGATGACGGCTGCCAGTACACCTTCCGGCCCGCCGCCGGCAGCACCGTTACCCTGCTGCGCCCCACGCTCACCGAGACGGCCATGACCTACACCGGCGGCTTCGGCACCGACGGTGTGACCACCAAGGGCGGCGACGTGACTCTGACTCTCACCGAGGGCAAAAACATCGTCAAGATCAGCAAGGATGGCGCCGACACCTATCAGGTCATCACCGTGAAGAAGGCCGGGGTAGTCATCACCAACAAGACCGACCCCACCCGTGATATCCTGCCCGGCGACACCGTCACCGTGCAGCTCACCGGCGTGTATCACCCCGCCAACACCATGGCGAACCTGTATAGCCTCTACGCCTACGTCTCCTACACCGATCCCGGCAGCGATGATACCGTCACCGGCTATAAGAACCTCTTCCAGCGTCACCTCTTCGACCGGGCGGACGGCGACAGCTGCCGCACCGTGGAGGTGAAGATCCCCGCCAACTGGGATGCTGATAAGCCCTATGTCCTGACGGACGGCGTTCTCAACTTTTACGGCAACGGCAAGGATATCGGCTCTCACCGCAATTCCCTGCCCGATCTCTCCACCAACGTTCCCAACAGCTACAGAAGCTTTGCGCTGGGCGCCCTGCCGGATATCACCATCCCTGTGGTCAAGCCCAATACGGCGGACGTCACCTTCTCCATGAAGGATGACTCCGGAAACGCCATCGACAGCTGCACCATCCAGCTGACCAACAGCAGCAACGATACCGTCACCATCAACGCCACCGCTGCCTCCGCCACCCGCACGCTGGCCAGCGGCAAGTGGAGCTATGTAGTCACCAAGGAGGGCTATCTGCCCGCTAAGGGTACACTGACCGTGGTGGGCGGTGAGGATCAGGCCGTGAATGTGGAGCTGCCTCTGGTCACTGCCATTCAGGTCAAGACTCTGCCCAAGAAAACCGTTTATACCGAGGGCGACACGCTGAATACCGCCGGTCTGGTGGTGCAGGCTGTCACCAGAAACGGCGCTTCCACCCTGTCCGCCGACCAGTACACCCTCTCCCCCACTCTGCTGAAAACCGTGGGGCAGCAGGCCATCACCGTGACCTTCGGTCAGCTCACCACCACCTTTGAGGTGACGGTGCGGGAGGATATCGTCACGCTGGAGACCACGCTGGAGGATGGCATCACCCAGCGCAACTCCCGCATGACCTTCGATGTCTTTGCCAAGGACGGCGACGGCAACAAGCTGCCTGCCAGCGAGGTCACCGTGCTCCTCAACGGTGATCCGGTGTCCGTCAACTGGGACGATGACACCAAGACCAGCTATACCCTGCACTTTACCAAGGAGGGCGTCAACACCGTCGTTGTCAAGGCCCACAAGGCCTCTCTGACCTACACCATCACCTATGTGAAGGCCGAGCCCGGTGATGTGGTGGGCAAGGCCGTGTTCACCGTGGAGGCCCTGTCTCTGGGCGGCGGCTACATCATTGAGCCCTGCTATGTGGATATCATCGAGGGCGAGAACGCTGCTCAGGCGCTGGCCCGTCTGCTGGAGGAAAGAGGCTTTACCTACAGCAACACCGGCTCTCTGGAGAGCGGCTTCTATCTGTCCCACATCCAGGGCGATGCGCTGGCGGGCATTGATCCCACCGGCGACAGCATCCCTCAGGCCCTGCGGGAGAAGCTGGAGGAGAAGAACTTCGATATCCAGACCCGGACGGACGAGACCAGTCTGGGTGAATTCGACTACACCAGCGCCTCCGGCTGGATGTACTGCCTGAAGAACGTATTCCCCAACGTGGGCTTTGCCGATTCCTATCTGTCCGAGGGCGACGTGGTGCGTGTGCAGTTCACGGTGGCCTACGGCTCCGACATCGGCGGCGGCTTTGCCATGGGCTCCGGCGACAGTGCCGGTTACTTTGACATGGCCAACAAAGACGCTTTGACCCGCCGTGTAGCGGCCATCAACGCCGAGATCGAGGCGAACCCCTACTATCTGGAGCAGAACTGCCTGACCAAGGCCTATGACGCCGCTATGGACGTGCTGACCACTCTGTACGTCTCTCAGGCCGACGTGGATGCCGCTTTGGCGGATCTGCCCGATCCCCCTGTGGGCCACCAGCTGACCGCTGTGGAGAAGGTTCCTGCCACCTGCGAGACCGCCGGCGTGGAGGCTTACTGGAAGTGCTCCGTCTGCGGCAAGCTGTTCAGCGATGCCGAGGGCCAGACCGAGACGACGCTGGAGAAGCTGGCTATCCCTGCCACCGGTCATGCTTACGGTGAGCCGGTGTGGAAGTGGAACGACGACTTCACCGCTTCTGCCACCTTCACTTGCGCTAATGATACTTCCCATGTGGAGACGGTGAACGCCACCGTCACCAATGAGGTGACCACCGAGGCCACCTGCAAGGCCGACGGCGTTCGCACCTACACCGCCAAGGTCACCTTTGAGGGCAAGGAGTACACCGAT
>OGXX01004491.1_pt1 | contig 10752 bp, 8 predicted proteins | sample 1576301 | NCBI WGS metagenome assembly OGXX01 (sample SAMEA3541469, study PRJEB24748) | human gut metagenome | biome: human gut; feature: human-associated habitat; material: faeces | place: China | collected 2012 | reverse complement strand
CCCGTCTACCCGGCTGCACGCCGGCAATTGGGACGGCACGGCGTTTTCTGCGGCGATCACACCGCACGGCAGGTGACCGCCGCGGACTTGCGGCATTTCGACCGGATCTATTATATGGATAGCAGCAACGCCCGGCTCCTGAGGCGGCTGCTTCCCGACGACCCGGAGAAGATCCGGCCGCTGCTTGACCGGGACGTGGCCGATCCCTGGTATACGGGGGATTTTGGCAAAACATGGGACGACCTTGTAGAGGGCTGCACTCAGATTATGGAGGAATTTGGATGAATCAGGAAATCTTAGAGGAAAAGCTGGCGGAGCTGCCCCTGTACTGCTACCAGTTCTTCGATCCGCAGGAGCTGGAATTCTCCCAGCGCGTCCGGTGGATCTGCGAGCACGAATGCCCCATGTACGGCAAAAGCTGGGCGTGCCCTCCCGGCGTCGGCAGTGTGGAGACATGTCAGGAAAAGTGTATGCGCCACAAAAACTGCCTGATGATCGCCACCGTCACGGAGGTCCCCGACATCGCCGACATCACCCAGACCCTCGCTACCCGCACCGACCACGAGAACATCACCAATCAGGTGGGCGGCTTCTTCCGGGAACAGGGCGTGGAACCATATATCCTGTCCACGGAATCCTGCGCCATCTGCCCCCGGTGCGCCATCGAGGACGGCCTGCCTTGCCGCCACCCGGAGCGGATGCACCCCTGCGTGGAAAGTCAGGGCATCAACATTATTCCCACGCTGGAGCGCTGCGGGATCGAGTTCCAGTACGGGGACAATGTTGTGACGTGGATTTCTTTGCTGCTTTTTTGAAAAAATGCCGGGGCAGTGCCGTATCAATGCGGCGCTGCCCGGATTTTTTTGTATTTGCCTATTGACAAAGGGAGAAATGCGATGTATACTGATATCAACAAATGAGCGTATGCTCATATATACATTTAATTAGGGAGGCATTCCCATGGTGAAGAAAGTATATCGGGTAGAGAATCTGGACTGCGCCAACTGCGCATCGAAGGTGGAAGCGGCGCTTAATGCCCTCCCGGAGGTGCAGGAGGCGGTACTTACCTATGCCACGATGCAGCTTCGGATCACCGCTGAAGACCCCGACGCCCTGCTCCCCAAATTGCAGGAGGCCGCTCAGAAGGTGGAGCCGGAGGTGGAATTCTACCCCAGAGACGGCGCTCACACCCACCACAGCAACACCGGCGAACATGAGCATCATCATGATTGCTGCTGCGGTCACGAGCATCATCACGACCACGCTCATGACCATCATCACGATGATGACGATGAGCATGAACACGAACACCATCACAACCATGAACATACCCACGAGCACAGCCATGACCACGGTCACGAGCACGGCGGCGAGGAGTCGGAAGACCTGAAGCCGATTCTGGTCGGTGCGGTTCTGTTTGTGGTGGGTCTGGTGCTGGACCATTTCGGACTGAAATGGCCGACGCTGGGCGTGTGCCTCGTGGCCTATGTCCTGCTGGGCAGGGAAGTCATTGCGACGGCCGTAAAGAACCTTGCCCGGGGCCAGATGCTGGACGAGAACTTCCTGATGGCCCTTGCCTCCATCGGCGCGTTCTTCACCGGCAGCTTTACCGAGGCCGTCGGCGTCATGCTGTTCTACCGCGTCGGCGAATATTTTGAAGACAGAGCCGTCGCCCGCAGCCGCAGCCAGATTATGGAAGCCGTTGACCTCCGCCCCGAGGTGGTGCAGCTGGTGGACGGCGAGACGGTGCGGGAAATTCCCGCGGGAGAAGCCAGAATCGGCGACATCGTGCTGGTTCGTCCCGGCGACCGTATCCCGCTGGACGGCATCGTGGTCAGCGGCAGCAGCCGCATTGATACCGCCCCCATCACCGGCGAGCCGGTGCCGGTTTCCGTAGCTGAGGGAGACAGTGTGGTCTCCGGCTGCGTCAATACCACAGGTCAGCTCACCGTCCGGGTGGAGAAGTCCCTGTCCGAATCCATGGTCACCCGCATTCTGGACAGCGTGGAAAACGCCGCTGCCAGCAAGCCCAAGATCGACCGCTTCATCACCCGCTTTGCCCGGGTCTACACCCCCATCGTAGTGGGCGCCGCCGTGCTGACGGCGATCATTCCCTCCCTCATCACCGGCGACTGGGGCAAATGGGTCTACACCGCTCTGACATTTCTGGTCATGAGCTGCCCCTGCGCTCTGGTTCTCAGCGTACCGCTGGCCTTCTTCGCCGGTATCGGCGCGGGCAGCAAGAGGGGGATCCTCTTTAAGGGCGGCCAGTCCATGGAGGCCATGAGCAAGATCAAGGCCGTCGTCATGGATAAGACCGGCACCATCACCAAGGGCGACTTTACCGTGCAGAAGATCGTAGGCGGCGACGAGCTGCTGGAACTCTGTGCCGACTGCGAGCAGCAGTCCACCCACCCCATCGCCGAGAGCATCGTCGCGGCGGCCAAGGCGCGGAACATGGAGCTGCGCCGTCCCGAGGAGCTGGAAGAGCTGGCCGGACGGGGCATCCGGGCAAAGCTGGACGGCAAGGAAATTCTCTGTGGCAACGAGCGGCTGCTGACGGAGAAGGGCGTGTCCTTCCCCAAGTCCAGGGAATACGGCACCAAGGTGCTGGTGGCGGTGGACGGCGCTTATCAGGGCTATCTGCTCATCGCCGACACCATCAAGACCGGCGCGGAGAACGCCGTCCGTGCCCTGCGGGACAGCGGCATCGAGACGGTGATGCTCACCGGCGACGCCGAGGAATCGGCCAAGGCCGTTGCCGGAGCCGTGGGTATCCGGGAAGTCCACGCGGGACTGCTGCCCCAGCAGAAGCTTGAGCGGCTGCAATCCATCCGGGAGACCAAGGGCACGGCCATGTTCGTCGGCGACGGCATCAACGACGCCCCCGTGCTGGCCGGTGCGGACGTAGGCGCGGCCATGGGCAGCGGCGCGGACGCGGCCATTGAGGCGGCGGATGTGGTGTTCATGACCTCCGACGTGGCGGCGGTGCCTCAGGCGCTGCGCATTTCCAGACAGACCGCCCGGATTGCGTGGCAGAATGTGGTGTTCGCTCTGGCGGTGAAGCTGGCGGTCATGATCCTCGGCCTGTGCGGCTATGCCTCCATGTGGCTGGCGGTGATCGCCGATTCCGGCGTGGCGCTGCTGTGCGTCCTGAATTCCATTCGCATCTTATATAAGAAGTAACATCCGCGGCGCCGTCACCCAAAAAGTGGCGGCGCCGCCTGCAAATCGGTAAAAACGGCCGCAAATCCCGGGATAGCCGAAATAATCACCAAAACAGCGCACCGAAAATTGTTGAATATGCAGAACTTTCAAAAAAGCAAAAATTTCAGTTGCACTTTTGGATAAAGTGCGCTATGATGTTGACATGGAAACGTTGGAATCGTTTCCAAACCACCATCCGGCTCTGCCGGAACGAAAATAGGAGGAAACACGAATGAAAAAGCTGATTGCATTGCTGCTGGCAGTTGTCATGGTAATGGGTCTGGCCGCCTGCGGCTCCAAGACCACTACCGAGACCAAGGCTCCCACCGAAGCCAAGGTTGACACTCCCGCTACCGAGGCAAAGACCGACGCGCCCGCCGCTGCCGGTTCCGTCTACTACCTGAACTTCAAGCCCGAGTTCGACCAGGCTCTGCAGGGTCTGGCCGCCAGCTACACCGAGAAGACCGGCGTGCCTGTCAAGGTCGTGACCGCTGCTTCCGGCGACTACTCCAACACCCTGAACGCCCAGATGGGCAAGGACGGCGCTCCCACCGTCTACAACATCGGCAACATGTCCGGCCTGAAGGACTGGGATGAGTACGCTCTGGATCTGACCGGAACGGCTCTCGCCGGCGAGCTGGCCACCAACGACTTCAACCTCTACAACGAGGCCGGTGAGCTGAAGGCCATGGGCTACTGCTACGAGTCCTTCGGTATCATCGTCAACACCAAGCTGCTGGCCGATGCCGGTCACTCTCTGGATGAGATCAAGGACTTCGCGTCCCTGAAGGCCGTCGCTGACGACATCCACGCCCGCGCCGCTGAGCTGGGCTTCGATGCCTTCTCCTCCGCCGGCCTGGACGGCTCCTCTTCCTGGCGCTTCTCCGGTCACCTGGCCAACATGCCCCTCTACTATGAGTTCCGTGACGACGGCGTGACCGAGCAGCCCGCCGAGATCAAGGGCACCTACCTGGACAACTTCCGCAACATCTGGGATCTGTACATCACCGATTCCGCCGCTGACCCCACCGCTCTGTCCACCGCCACCGGCGACCAGTCCGAGGCTGAGTTCGGCGAAGGCAAGGCTGTCTTCTACCAGAACGGCACTTGGGAGTATGCGGCCCTGACCGCCGACAAGTTCAACCTGAACCCCGACGAGATCGCCATGATCCCCATCTACTGCGGCGTTGACGGCGAAGAGAAGGCCGGCCTGTGCTCCGGCACCGAGAACTGCTGGGCGATCAACAGCCAGGCCAAGGAAGAGGACATCCAGGCTTCTCTGGACTTCCTGTATTGGCTGGTCACCGATCCCGACGCATCCGCTGTCCTGGTCGAGCAGCTGGGCGCTGTTCCCTTCAAGAGCTGCCCCGCTTCCGCCAACAAGTTCATCGTTGACGGCAACGCGCTGCTGGCTGACGGCAAGTACGCTGTGACCTGGGCGTTCAACTACACCCCCAACGTGGACTCCTGGAGAGCTACCGTTGTCACCGCTCTGGCCGCTTACTCCGCTGATCCCACCGACGCCAACTGGGAAGCTGTTAAGACCGCTTTCGTTGACGGCTGGGCCATCGAGTACAAGACTGTGAACGGCTGATCGGCACACCACAACTGAAACCCAGAGGGGCGGGCGGTAAGCCCGCCCCTTTGAATGTCCCGGCCTGCACAGGGTGGGAGGGTACGTCGGCTTTTGGGCGGATGCAGCCTCCTGTCCTGCGCGGCAGCACCGGAACGCAGTTCCGTTCTGACACGGTTATTTTGGTAAGCAGCCAAATATAATAAAAATACAATACAGGAAAGCGAGGGAATCTCATTGAGCAAAAAAAATGACGGCGCCGGACTGAACAGCCGACTGATTCGCCGTCCCATTCAGCGGTGGGCGCCGCTGTTCATCCTCCCCGTGTTCGCTGCCTTCTGCATCGGCTTCGTCTGGCCGTTTTTGCAGGGCATCTACCTGTCCTTCTGCACCTTCAATATTCCCAAGGATGCCAAATGGGTCGGCCTGACGAATTATTCCAAAATCTGGACGGACGTCAGCTTCTGGAACGCCTTCAAGAACACCGCATTTTTTGCCGTGGTCTCCATTCTCCTGATCAATGTGCTGGCCTTCTTCATCGCCTATGCCCTGACCCAGAAGATGCGCGGCTCCAACCTGTTTCGCACCGTGTTCTTCATGCCCAACCTGATCGGCGGCGTGGTGCTGGGCTACATATGGAGCATGATTTTTGACGGCATTCTGCGGAACTATTCCACCTACCTCACCGCCAACGCCACCTACGGCTTCTGGGGCCTGGTCATTCTGGTGGCCTGGCAGCAGATCGGCTACATGATGATCATTTACATCGCGGGCCTGCAAGCCGTGCCCGAGGACATGCTCGAGGCCGCGAAGATCGACGGTGCGGGCCGCTGGCAGACGCTGTGGCATGTGACCATTCCGAATGTCATGCCGTCCGTCACGATCTGCGTGTTCCTGACGCTGACAAACTCCTTCAAGCTCTTCGATCAGAACCTTGCTCTGACGAACGGCTCGCCGCAGATTCCCGGCACGAACATCTATAAGACGGAAATGCTGGCCCTGCACATCTTCAAGACGAACGGCATCGGCAACAACTGGAAGGGCGTTGCGCAGGCCGAGGCCGTGATATTCTTCATCCTTGTGGCGGCGCTGGCCCTGCTCCAGCTCCGCGCGACCCGCACGAAGGAGGTGCAGCAGTGATGCGTAAAGACAGAATGAAAATCAAAGAGTATTCCGCCGGCAGCACGGTGCTGACCGTCGCCTTCGTGCTGATCTGCCTTGTGTGGATCATGCCCATTTACGAGGTTGTCGTCAACTCCCTGAAGTCCAACAATGCCATCAATCTGGACGTGTTTGCCCTGCCCAATTCGGAGAGCTTCGTGGGCTTTGCCAACTATGTCAAGGGTATGACCTTCGGCAATTACCCCTTCCTCAAGTCCGTGGGCTACAGCCTGTTCATCAGCGTGGTTTCCACGGCGCTGATCCTGCTGTGCTGCTCCATGGCGGCATGGTACATTGCCCGGGTGCAGAGCGGCTTTGCCAAGTTCTTCTACTATCTGTGCCTGTTCTCCATGATCGTCCCCTTCCAGATGGTCATGTTCACCCTGACCTCCACCGCCGACTCCCTGAAGCTGAACACCCCCTGGACGATTCCCGTGATCTATCTGGGCTTCGGCGCGGGTCTTGCCATCTTCATGTTTGTGGGCTTCGTCAAGAGCCTGCCTCTGGAAATCGAGGAAGCGGCGTCTATTGACGGCTGCGGTCCCGTGCGCACCTACTTCAACGTGGTGCTGCCCATGCTGAAGCCTACCCTCATTTCCGTGGGTATTCTGGAACTGATGTGGGTCTGGAACGACTATCTCCTGCCGTATCTGGTTCTGGACATCACCAAGTACCGCACCATCCCCATCCACGTCCAGTACCTGAAGGGTAGCTATGGCACCGTGGATCTGGGCGCGACCATGGCGGTCATCATGATGGCCATTCTGCCCATCATCATTGTCTACCTGTTCTGCCAGAAGTACATCATCAAGGGCGTCGCTGCCGGCGCGGTGAAGGGCTAAGCTCCCTCAACTGCTTTTGCTATGCAGAAGCATAGCAAAAATAAGAAATGTGCCATTTCCTCGCCCCTGCGGGGCAACCGGAAATGATGCACAAAAACTTCATGCTTTGGCCTTTGCGCATTTTCGTGGTGCAGCGTTCCTGCATGAAGTTTTATACCCACCGGCCGTGTAAACAGCCGGTGGGCATTTCAAAGATTCCGAAAAGAGAGGGGCGGCGGATGCCATGACAATCAAAGATCTGGCTGCAAAGACCGGCTATGCCGTCGGCACCGTTTCTCGGGCGCTGAACAATCATCCCAACGTCAGCGAGCGGGCAAGGCAGGAAATCCTGGAGGCCGCCGCCGAAAGCGGCTTTCAGCTGAACGTCAACGCCAAGCAGCTCAAGCAGCACCACTCCACCACCATTCTGGTGGTAGTAAAGGGTATCGGCAACGAGCTGTTCGGGGAGATGGTGGAGTCCATCCAGACCCTGATCGCCCAGACCCGCTACCAGCTGGTGGTGGACTACATGGACGAGGACGAAAATGAAGTGCGCCGAGCCGCGCAGCTGTGCCGGGAAAAGAAGCCTCTGGGCATCCTGTTCCTCGGCGGCAACAACGAGAATTTCATCCGGGATTTCGGGGGCATTGACGTTCCCTGTGTCGTGGTCACCAACGACGCCTCCATGCTGTCCTTTGACAACCTGTCCAGCGTCTCCACCGACGACCGGGAGGCCGCGTGCAGCGCCATGGATACGTTGATTCGTCTGGGACATAGCCGTATCGCCATCATCGGCGGCGACCGGGCCATTTCCGACACCAGCCGTCTGCGCTACGAGGGCTGTATGCAGTCCTTCACTGCCCACGGCATCCCCTTCGACCCCAAGCGGGACTATCAGGGCGTGCGCTATTCCTATCAGGCGGGGTATCAGGCGACCAAGGCGCTGCTGGATAAGGGCTGCCGGTTCACCGCGATTTTCGCCACCGCCGACGTGATGGCCATCGGCGCCATCCGCGCCTTGCAGGACAACGGCCTGCAGGTGCCGGAGGACGTGTCGGTCATGGGCGTGGACGGCCTGCCGCTGAGCAGCTTCCTGGTGCCGAGACTGGCCACCGTCCGTCAGACCGTTTCCCTGCTGGCAAAGCGCAGCGTGGAAATTCTGCTGGGGAATATCGAGCGGAACGCGCCCGCCTGTCACGAGACGGTACCCTTTGAGATCCTCTCCCGGGAGAGCATCCGGGAAATTTCACACTGATAATCCATTAAAATGCTCAATTCTGAATTGAGCATTTTAATGAACGATCACATATCACAGATGCTGTTTTTCGATAAGAACGTAAAGCGGTATCAATTAAGGAGACTATTGCAATGCGCGAAAGCGGAATTTTGATGCATATTACCTCCCTGCCGGCCCCTTACGGCATCGGCACCATGGGGAAGGACGCCTATGCCTTTGTGGACTTTCTGGTCAGGGCCGGACAGCGGTACTGGCAGATCTTGCCCCTGACTCCCACGGGCTACGGCGATTCCCCCTATCAGTCTCTGGGCGCCTGCGCGGGCAACCATTATCTCATCGATCTGGACAGGCTGGCAGACGAGGGACTGCTGAAAAAAGAGGAAATTCAGAACATTTCCTGGGGCAGCAATCCGGCGCGGGTGGATTTTGGAGCCATGTACGCTCATCGGATGAACGTGCTGCGGCTGGCGTTTCAGCGGTTTGCACCGGATGAAGCCTACGAAACCTTCGTGGAGCAGAACCGGAGCTGGCTGGAAGACTATGCTCTGTTCACGGCGTTGAAGGACACCCTCGGCGGCAAGCCATGGCTGGAGTGGCCGGAAGCCCTGCGTCTGCGAAAGGCTGACGCTCTGACGGAAAAGCGCCGGGAGCTGTCCGATGAGATCCGGCTGCAATACTTTGTTCAGTACGAATTTGACAGGCAGTGGAAGGCGCTGCGCAGCTACGCCAATGCCAAGGGCGTCCGCATTATCGGCGACGTTCCCATTTACGTGCCGCTGGATTCGGCGGACGTGTGGGCAAATCCGGAACTCTTCCAGCTGGACGAAAGCCGCCATCCGGAACAGGTGGCGGGCTGCCCCCCGGATTCCTTCACCGCGGACGGCCAGCTCTGGGGCAACCCCATTTACGACTGGAAAAAGATGGCGCAGACTCACTATTTCTGGTGGATTCAGCGCCTGACGGCTGCCGGAAAGCTGTACGACGTTATCCGTCTGGATCATTTCCGCGGCTTTGAAAGCTACTGGTCGGTGCCCGCAGGAGATACCACCGCGCGGAACGGCAAGTGGGTGAAAGGCCCCGGAATGGACTTCATCCACACCATTCAGCAGGCTCTGCCCAATCTGGAATTCATTGCCGAAGATCTGGGCTTTATCACCCCCGAGGTGCGGAAGTTGCAGCAGGACTCCGGCTATCCCGGCATGAAGGTTCTGGAATTTGCCTTCGACTCCCGGGAGGAAAGCGACTACATGCCCCACCTGTACCCCGTGGACTCCGTGTGCTACACCGGCACCCACGACAATGTGACATTGAAGCAGTGGTTTGACGAAGCCGCGCCGGAGGATGTGGCCTGCGCGAAAACCTATCTCGGACTGAACCGGGAGGAGGGCTATATCCGGGGCATGATTCGCGGCTGCATGGGTTCCGTGTCCCGGCTGTGCGTGGTGCAGATGCAGGACTATCTGGAACTGGGCAAGGAAGCTCGGATGAACTTTCCCGGTACGCTGTCCAGCGCCAACTGGACGTGGCGCGCGGAAAAGGGCTTTGACTCCGACGCTCTGGCCGCGAGAATTTACGCTGCCACAAAGCTGTACGGACGCGTGGGGAAATAACGGATTTCCCTTGCGGAACAAGGAAAAACTGCTCTGAACCATAATGTAGCGAAATTTCACCGGGAACCGGGATTTTGTCCGGGTTCCCGGTTGATTTTTTGGAAACGTTTTTTCTTGCATCGGCAGGGATTTTTCCGAAAAAACGGCACAAATTATGCAAGTTTCTGCATTATTCACAAAATTCTGCCCCAATGTCCATTTTTTATGTGAATACTATAAAAAAGTTGAAAATTAACATTTTTTCCGATTGATTTTACCGCCCGTTTGACTTACAATAGAAGACGAGCGGATTTTGAGAAAACAGTCCGACGCGACTGCCACCGGGGTGATGTGCATGCTGAATATTGTTCTGGTGGAACCGGAGATACCGCAGAACTGCGGCAATATCGCCCGCACCTGCGCCGCAACAGGCTGCCGTCTGCACCTGATACGGCCGCTGGGCTTTGACATCTCCGAAAAGGCCGTCCGCCGTGCGGGTCTGGATTACTGGCACATGGTGGAGGTTCGGGACTACGAAAATCTGGAGGACTTCTTCGCGAAGAATCAGGTGGAGGAAATGTGGTGCCTGTCCACGAAAGCGCCGAGGAGCTATACCGAGGCTGCCTTTCACGACGGCTGCTACCTGTTTTTCGGGAAGGAGACTAAGGGACTTCCGGAGGACTTCCTTCGGGCGCACTACGACGCGTGTGTTCGCATTCCCATGCGTCCGGATGCCCGGAGCCTGAACCTGAGCAATGCGGTTGCCGTCACCGTCTACGAGGCACTGCGTCAGCTGTCGTTTCCCAATTTGCGCGACTTTGGTAAAATGCGGGAGTGACCTCCCGAGAATATGGAGGAGTTATCATGAACTACAATAAAAAGTCCATCGAGGACATCGACGTAGCCGGCAAGCGGGTCCTGTGCCGCTGCGACTTCAATGTTCCCACCAAGAACGGCGTCATCACCTCCGACAAGCGGATTGTCGCCGCCATGCCCACCATCAAGTATCTGGTTGACCACAACGCAAAGGTCATCCTCTGCTCCCACATGGGCAAGCCCAAGGGCGAATGGAAGCCCGAGCTGAGCCTGAAGATCGTGGCGAAGCGCATCAGCGAGCTGCTGGGCAAGGAAGTCATCATGGCCGCCGACGTGGCGGGCGAGGAC
>OGXX01004488.1_pt1 | contig 10758 bp, 6 predicted proteins | sample 1576301 | NCBI WGS metagenome assembly OGXX01 (sample SAMEA3541469, study PRJEB24748) | human gut metagenome | biome: human gut; feature: human-associated habitat; material: faeces | place: China | collected 2012 | reverse complement strand
TCGGACTTAATCAGACAGAGGGAATCGGCGGTCACTTTGGCTGACCCGGCCGCAAGCGGTGGATTCCTCTTTCCTAATTGTTAATTCCTAATTAGTGTATAGTTGGAGGCGCGTCCTTTTTCTCCGCTGTTTCTGAGCATGTTTTTTGCGATTAAATCATTGATGTCGCGTAGTGCGGTGTCCTGTGAGCAATGGCATATCTTGGCCCATTTTGATGTGGTGAGTTTGCCTTCAAAGCCGTCCCACAGGCGGTTTATGATTTTGCGCTGACGTTCGTTGATCTCGGTGTGGCGATGCGTTTCCCAATACCGCGCCTTCTCCACGGTCCGGCCAACTATGTCTATTGTGCGGCTTATCGCTTTTTCTAAACATGCGAAAAACCATAAAAGCCATTTTGTAACATCGAGCGAGCCCTTTTGTGTTTCCTCCAATACGGAGTAATACGTGTTCTTTTCACGGTTTATCTGAGCTGACATGCTGTAATAACGGCCGCTGCCGTCCACCTGTGAAAGGAACATATCGGCTATTGTTCGGCTTATGCGTCCGTTGCCGTCATCAAACGGATGTATGGTCACAACCCAGAGGTGGGCTATTGCCGCTTTGATGAACGGTGAATGGTTTGCGGAATTGCACCAGTCGATAAACCGCTTCATCTCAGCAGGAACAGATTCGGACGGTGGTGCTGTATAATGGATTTTTTCATGGCCTAAAGGTCCGGATACAACCTGCATAGGCTCCTTCCCCTTACGCCAGTCCGCAACGGTGATTCTGACTCCTCCGCTTCTTCCGTAAGGAAACAATGCGGAGTGCCATCCGAACAGGCGTTCTTCCGACAATGAAGCCCCGTTGTTTGTCACAGCATCCATCATTACATTTACAAGTCCTTCTACATAATGGTCTTCTTGCAACATACCGTCCTGTTCCATGCCTAAGTGGCGGGCTATGGAGCTGCGTACAGAGTCGGCATTGAGTACAATGCCCTCGATTGCCGATGAGTTCAGCAGGTCATCTGTAAATGCTGAGAGCCGGGTCTCGCTTTTATTGTCAAAGCCAGCTAACGACATCAGCCCTTTCAGTTCGCCATGCAATCGGTTTACTCTGCTTAGAGGCTCGATCAATAGAGCGCTGTCCCAAGTGAAATTCGGCCAATCGGGTGACTGCCAGATATATCTGACGGGTATGTAATGCTTTTTCATTCCGCAAAATTAATGAGTTGCGGTGAAAATATCAAGTTTTCGCCGCAAATTTGCGGCGATTTCGGCTGTCTTTCACCGCAAGGGGCGGATTTATAATTAGTAATTTAAATTTGGCATTGCTCTCGCTTATTCGTATCTTTGGCTGACGCCTTAGATACTCACGCTCAACAAAGCTCAAACAAGTTTGGCTTTGTGCTCGCTTATTCGTATCTTTGCAGTGTGAAAGCGCGCGTGGCGTAATTGGCAGCCGCGCTAGACTTAGGATCTAGTGTCCCACGACGTGGGGGTTCGAGTCCCCCCGCGCGCACTGATAAGCCCGGAGGCCGGTCAAAACCGCCTCCGGGCTTATTGTTTGCAATAGGCGCCGCAATTAGTTAGTAATTAGGAGGGAGGAATTAGGAATTGAGCGTTAGCGGGGCGCAATCGGACATATCGGACTTGATCTGACATTTCGGACTTAATCGGACTTAATCGGACAGAGGGAATTGGCTGTCACTTTGGCCGGACGCGGGCGGTGGATTCCTTCCTCTTAATTCCTAAATCCTAATTATCAATTCTTCACCGGTGGTGGCGGTTGGCCTTATGCTGGCGGTGGTGATGCTTGTATTCTTTCTTGTGGTGTTTGTGGTGCTTCTTGTAGTGCTTGTCGTGATGTTTGTGGGCCTTGTAGACGTGGCGGGGTCCGTGGTGATGGTGCGGACGGTGGCCGTAATAATATCGGGGCGCAGGTACGTAATGATGCACTACATGGCGGGTGGGGGCGATGTTTTCCACGACGTAGCCGCCTTGTTGTCCGAGGGTGAGCACTACTCCGGGAAAGGAGGCTGTGACGCTTACGTGGGGGCCGGAGGCTGTTGCGGGCAATGAGCCGAGCATCAGCAGCGACGCCATGGCTGAAATGATAAGTGTCCGTTTCATAACGCAAGTGTTTTTATGGGTTTCTTATCATTATGACAACTGACAGCGGAAAAGGTTTATTTCAATTAGGAATTAGTAATTGCGGGGCAGCCCGCTAAGGGGCGTTAAGGTCGTTAAGGACCTTAAGGTCTTTAAGGACGTTAATTCCTAATTAATTCCGGAAGCGCAGGGGGGTGGGGGCGGCGAGGTAGGTGCGCACCACGCGGTGGCGCAGCACAGTGCCGGCCAGCGGGGTCCACCGGCAGAGGCTCACGGTGTCGGCGTCGGTCACGGTGTAGGGGGCTGTCTCCTCCACTACCGCCATGTCGGCGGCATAGCCCGGCTCTATGAAGCCGCGCCCCTCTATACCGAACGCCACAGCGGGATTGTGTGCCATGACGCGAGCCACGGTGGGGGCGTCATATAGGCCGAGCATCACAGGCAGCGAGAACTGCACCATAGGCATGCCCGAAACGGCTTTCAGGGCCCCTCCGGTCTTTTCTGTCAGCAGATGCGGGGCATGGTCGGTGGCCACGGTGTCGATAAGGCCGGAAGCCACGGCACGGCGCAGGGCTTCGCGGTCAGAGGCCTCTTTTATGGCGGGATTGCACTTTATCCGGGCGCCGAGACGGTGATAGTCCGCTGAGTCGAACAACAGATATTGAGGCGCGGTCTCGAATGTGATGCGCTTGGCGGCCACATCGTAGCCTTCGGCGGCAAACTGAAGCTCATCGGCTGTCGACACATGGGCCACATGCAGGCGTGTGCCATAGCGCCGGGCCATGGCCACAGCGCGGCGTGTGGCCTCCGTGCAGGCTTCGCGGGGCCGGAGGGTGGGGTGCATCTCCACGGGCAGGTCGGCGGCGCCTGAGGCGGCTTCTATGGCCCGTGCGGTGGCGGAGGCAACAATGGCCTGATCCTCGGCATGCACGGCCACGAGGGCCGGAATATCGCGCCACACGCGTACCAGTGCGTCATCGTCGTCGAGCAGCATTCCGCCTGTAGAGGAGCCCATGAACACCTTTACGCCCGCCACGCGGGTGTAGTCGGCATGCAGCAGTTCTTCGGTGTTGGAGCGGGTGGCGCCTATGAAGAAAGCATAGTTCACGGCCATTGACGCGGCGGCCAGTTCCATCTTGTGTTCCCAGGCCTCTATGCTCACGGTGGGGGGTACGGTGTTGGGCATGTCTATCACCGATGTGACCCCTCCGGCCAGTGCCGCGCGGCTCTCGGAGGCCATGGTGGCCTTGTGGGTCATGCCCGGCTCGCGGAAATGCACGTGGGTGTCGATGGCGCCGGGCATAAGCAGGCGTCCGCTGAGGTCGTGGATATCTATGCCGGGTGTGCGCAGCAGGGCTTCGGGTGCCGGGCCTTGGCCTGTGGCTGTGATTACACCGCTCTCCACGGCCACCCATCCGGGCCTCGCCGCGCCGCGGTTCACCACCGTGGCATTGTGTATGAGCAGGGGAGCGTTCACCGGCGGTAACGTCTGAACATGCTGCCGAGCTTGAGGCTTATCACACCGAACAGCGCTTCGCCGAATATGCCGGTGTTCATCTTGCTTGTGCCGAGCACGCGGTTCACGAAAATTATGGGCACTTCCACTATGCGGAAACCGAACATGTGGGCAGTGAATTTCATTTCTATCTGGAACGCATAGCCTTTGAAGCGGATCTTGTCGAGATCCATGGTGGCCAGCACACGTCGGCGCCAGCACACGAAGCCGGCTGTGGTGTCGCGCACACGCATGCCTGTGACCAGGCGCACATAGCGGCTGGCGAAGTACGACATCAGCACACGTCCCATGGGCCAGTTGACCACATTTACCCCCGACACATAACGCGAACCCACGGCCACGTCGGCGCCCTCCTCGGAGCATGCGCGGCGCAGGGCCAGAAGATCCTGAGGGTTGTGGGAGAAATCGGCGTCCATCTCGAATATGTATTCATAGCGCTCCCGCTCCAGTGCGCGGCGGAAACCGGCAATGTAGGCCGTGCCGAGGCCCTGCTTGCCTGCGCGCTCTATCAGGTCGATGCGGCCCGGATATTCATCGGCTTTAGCCCGCACTATGGCGGCTGTGCCGTCGGGCGAGCCGTCGTCGATCACGAGCACGTCCATCTTCACGGGGAGCGCCATCACTGCGTCGATTATGGCGCCTGCGTTCTCGCGTTCGTTATACATCGGTATGATCACCAGGCTGTCGGCCACGGTGTCGGGAATCATGTTGCGGTCCATGTCGCAAAGGTAGCAAGAAATAATTAGAAATTGGAAAATTAGGAAATGGAAATTGACAAGGCCGGCCCTGTCGTCACGACAGAGCCGGCCTCTCTTGGAATTTTTACCAAATAAAAAAACTATGGTTGTGTTACATTTAACTTTTTATAATATGATTAAGAGATCATTTGATCAGGATCTTGCCTGTGCGTGAACCCTGACGGAAGATGTATACGCCCGCTGCGGGGTTCTCCACCTTCACGCCCTGGAGGTTGTAGTATTCCACGGGGGCGTTGTCGTTGTCGTCAGTCACATTGTCGATGCCTGTTGTGGCGCCGTCAACCGGTGTGATGCCGCTGAAACCGATTTTTTCGGTTTTGCCGGCGAGCACGGTTTTGAATTCGGCGTTGGCAGGGAGTGATGCGGCACGCATGGCCGTTTTTGCAGCCGGGGTGTCAAGTACAGGCGATGTCACTGTGGCATGATCTGTAGCGAGCATGTTGTAGGCATAGTAGATCTTGGCTTCCACAGGGGTGTAGACATCCGGATTAAATGCCCATTCCGCATGGTCGACATATGCTCCGGCTGACGCGAAGTAGCGTGCCTCGTGGTGCACATGGTGCACTTTGCGGTAGATCTTGTGGCCTTTCAGCCAGGCATCTTCGCTTTGGTTGCCTTTGGCGTCGGCCATCAGGTTGTCGGCTTCGCGGTCCGAGATGGTGCCGGCACCCTTGGCTGCGGCTTCCTTGCTGTGGTCAACGGTGCAGAACCACTGGTTCTGGCCGTTGAAGGCATAGAACGGATCGTTGTTGGGTTTTCCGTTGTAATGTTCGTGGCCTGTTGTGCCTGCGGGCAGCGGCGAGTGCCACCATGCGCCTTCGGGCAGGTCGCTTTGTTCGAGCAGGTTGCTGTAAGCGTAATTGCCGCCGGCTTCAACGGGTGCCACAACATTGCTTCCATTGGTGGTTATCTCGGCAAGGGCACCTACGAGTACGCCTTCTACTCCGGGGAAGTCGTTGTTGAACGGAGTGTTCGAGAGCGACAGGCCCAGATAAGCGTCATACCAATAGGAATGGAGTCCGTGGAAACGCTCGGCGTAATTCCTCACAAGCACTATCTGGTCATCCTCACCGCCTGTGCGCGGGGCTATGAATGTGGAGGCGGGGAGGGTAGCGTCAGCTTTCTCCGGTTCCACTGCCGTGAATGTCCATGTGCGGTTCGAGTCCGACTCAGGCACATCTTTTTCGTCATATATGGTGGTTATGGCAAATTCGTGCTTGGTGTCGGCGGCCGATCCGTCGGCATTGATCTTGACGGGCAGATAGTCTATGGTGACTTTGCCGCCGTTGGCTATTACTTTCTCACGAGGAACAGTGATCACATGCACCGTGTCACCGGCGGCATGGATATGCCTCAGCTCGTATGACACGTTGTAGCGGGCAAGGCTGGCGGCATCGGCGTCGGGGTCTGTGATAGTGCCGGTGAGGCGCATCCAGTTGGACGCCGCGCGAAGGCTGGGGCCGTTGAGATCATACAGATCAGATTCACATTCCACTCCTGCGCTGTTGGCTACGCCGGCTGTGAGTGCCATTGTGGCGTGGGGACCATAGACGCGGGCACGGGCTGTATAACCGGGGTCATTGAGCCCTTCGCCCTGGCTCTGGATGGTGAAGCGGTAGGTTTTGCCTACGCGGGCATTCTGCATTATAACCTCAGGCATGTCATAGCCGTAATCGGCACCGGTGGTCACGGTGATGGTCTGCGGCGAGGTCTTGCCGGAGATATCGAATGTCTCCTCGGCCTTGTCGGTGTATTTCACAACGAGTTTGGCTCCGGTGGGGAACGGACGGCCTGTCTGGCTGTTCACTGTGAGTTTGTATGAGGTTATGTTGGCCTTCTGCTCATCTGTAAGCTGTGCCGGGGCAGTGCCTGTGGCGCGGAGACCGAAAGTATACTTTTTGTCGTTCGTCATCACCTGCGCGAGTTCGAGGTGGGAAGCCACCTGCGGGAACACGGTGAGCACGTTGGATGTGGCGTCATATTCCTTGACATCGCCGTCGTAGGTCACCACCACCTTGAAGCGGTAGTCGCCGGCGGGGAGGCCGAGTGCCTTGACAGTGCGGTCGGCTGCGGCCTGGGCATTGAAATCCTTGATGGATATGCCGTCGGCCCACGACTTGTCGGCGAGGCATTTCTCGGCGTTGTCAGTGTTGAATGTGGTGCCGTCAGGCTCCGAGATATATACCTTGCAGGTCTTGATCATCTTCGATTCCACTTCGGCGCCGGTGATCTGCTGCTGGATTGAGTATTCGGCCTCGAGGTCGGTGGGTCCGTCACCGCGTGTGGCTGCTATGCGGGGATCCTCGGCGGCAAGGCGTGCCACGAAGAAGTAGCGGTAGCGTATTCTCTTCTCCTTCTCATCGTAGTAGCGTGCGGAGTAGAACGAGAACTGCTTGAAGTATTTGTCCTTGTCGGTGAAGTCGAAGTTACCGCCGGCGTCGCGTTTGGCCACGCTGCTGTTCTCGTAATATTCTATATTGCCATCGGCGTCCTTCTTGGGGTTGAGCTCGTCGCGCGAGTAATATACCAGGTTGGGCTGGATGTTGATGGATGACTCCTTGTCAAGGTCGCCCACACCCCAGTTGTGGTGGTGATACCAGTCGGCGCTACCGTCGTCGATATGGCCGCCCCATCCGCTCCAGAGCTTGTACCATCCGTTCATGAGGATGTTGTCGGTATCGTAGCGGGTGTAGATGGCCTTGGTGGGGATCATGTCGCGGGCCTGAGTGAGTGTGTTGTCGATCGTCACGCCCTGTCCTTCTTCGAGCAGTTTGATGGCATCTTCCTTTGACAGCTCTTTGTTCACACAGTCGGGGTTCACGTTGAAAGTGATGGCGTCGGTGGTCCAGTTGCGCTCGTTGCCCTCAGTGTCCACGTTCTGGAAGTCGATACGGTGGCGCGGGGGCCATATGGTGTTGGGAATGGCTTCGCCGGCATTGCCCACGCCGCTCACGGTGCTGCCCATGATCTCGCGCTTGTGGTTGGCTGAATAAGCCTGCCATCCGTCCTGCCATCCGTTCTTGGTGTTGTTCACACCGTTGTTGTAGGTAGTGGTGTTGCCCGGATGCTGTGAGAGCCGTCCGCCCACAAAGGCTACATAGGGCACGCCGTACACCTGGTTGTCGCAGTCGAATTCGGCCTGGTTGGGTACTTCGGGATGTATGGTGACCTCCAGCCTGTTGGCGTTGCGGTGGTAGGTGAGCGAGATCATGGCCACGCCTGCGGTCCATTTCACAGTCTTGCTGTCCTCGCCGCGGCTGGTGGAGAATTCTTTTGTTGTCACATTGTGGCCCCACTGTGCATCGGTGGTGACCGCGCTTGTAGGTCCTACCTTATAGAAAGTGGATGCGCCGAGATATTCACGCAGTGAGAATTCGGTGTTCTCCTGAACCACGAAGCGGTCGAGCGTGTAGGTGTCGCCGCCTGTGTAGGTCATGCGGTAGCCTGGGTTGGGCTTGTTGTCGTTGAGATATTCGCCCACCACGTAGATTTCGGGAGCGCCTTCGGCACCGCCGATAGTCCATGAGTCGGCTGCGTCGACTTCCTGACCGGCGGTATAGGTGATGCGGATGGATTGGGTGTCGGTGTCAAATTCCACGACGGCGCCTGCGGGCACATCGCGGAAAGTGGTGGCTGCCACTCCGTCAGTGCCGTGTGCATCCCCTAATTTTATCCAGCCGGCATTGGCGGCTATATTCTGCACATTGCCGAAAGTGTAGCTGTCATTCCAATTTGTGTTGTCGTAGGAAATGCCGGCTGCTATCTTGAACTGAGCACCGGCTTTCCAGCCGTTCCATGAACCGGATGCCTCGGGTACGGTGTAGGTGTAAAGCGAGCCGGTCACATGCACCATCTGGCTGGATGCATCCAATCCCCATTCGCCCGGTGTGGCCGGTCCGGCGATATATACACGCGGAGCATCGCAGAAGCCATCCTTATGGAGTTGGTCGTGGTTTTCGGCTGATGCATCATCGTAGAGACGGTTGAATTTCACTGTGGGGTTCTTCGCATCGGAGAAGTCGCATTCGAATGACCAGATACCTTTGGTAAGGTGCCATGACGCTGTGTTGCCAAGGGCCATGGGATAGGCCGTGTCGGGAGCGTCGGGGTCGACGGTAGTATTTTCGGCAGGGCCGTAGTTGTAGGTTCCGGCCCATCCTGCCCCCGCACGTGTGGCGAAGCATAATGCCGCTCCGTTGGGGTTGACTACAGATATCGAGCCTTTGAATATGTTACCGTTTTTCTGGGTGGGGTTGGAGTAGATCCACGAGCTGTGGCCGGGTGCGGCATTGGCTGCGGTGTTGAATCGGAAATAGAGGTTTTCGGGGCCTGCCACATAGTCGGGATCCTTGGTGAAGGAGATTACGGGGGTGTCGCCCGAGAAGTCTATCTCGTATGACCATTTGCCGGTGCCGAGGCGCCAGTACATGTCGTCCGATCCGGTCGACACTTTCATGTTGTCAGTAAAGTTGGCATCCTGCACTGTAGTTTTGTTGGTGGGGATGTAGCGGAGGCCGCGGCTTGAGAAGCTGTTGCCGTCCTGAGTGAAGAATGTCACTCGGCCGTCGGTTCCGGCGATAGCGGGAATTTCGCCTGTGAATTTGTTGCCGCTCTTGGTCAGTGCGGTGTGGTCATGGTGCCATGCGCCTCCGGTGTAATACACCTGATAGAGCGCTGAGGGCTTGACATTGAGGGGAGTGATGGTCATGGTCATGTTGGCCGGGTTGACGCTCACTGAGTATTCCACGTCTGCGGTGAGGTTGGATGTGCCGTTGGACGAGCCGTTGAGTGTCATTGCGTTGCATCCTCCGGCGTTGACAGTGGAGCTCGGGAAGAGCCATCCTATCTGGGTGGAGCCGGCGCAGAGTTTCACGCCATATTGGATTCCGGCATTCTTGGGGGTGAAAGTGCCTTTGAACACTTTCTCGGCGCTGTCCCAGTTGAGGGTGGCGGCGGTAGACCAAGTGCCGTTATTATCCCAGTTGCCGTGCAGTTCTATTTTGTTTACGATGCCGAAAGTATTTTCGTCCCACCAACAAAATATGTAGGGACGGTTGGTCTCGAGATTCGATATGGCCTGGTCAGTAGCGCTTGTGGCTGTGGTGCAGGGAGTGGCGGCAGTAGCGGAAATGGCATTGTATTTCCAATAATTGTCGCCACCATCGCTCCAATAACGTTTGATTCCGTAATCGCCGGATGTTGAGTTTACAGTGCCGTTCCAATAATATCCTTTGTCGGATTTGGTCATTGTTTTCTCTTGCCATCCGTTCCAAAGGTTGGCATTGAAAACTACCTTGGTGACGTCAGCTGCATTGGCCACCTGCGGCGCCGAGAAGAGAACGCACAAGAGGCCCAAATACAAAATTAACTTTTTCATTTGGTTTGATTAAATTATTTGTTGTGAATACTATGATTGTAAAGAATACTATGACTTATCGTGTGTATCGTATGGTATCAGCGACAATTCGCGCAAAATTATACTATATAGCTGATATAAAAAAGTGAAATTTACCCCCCCCCTCGGTTTTAACAAAGTTTAACAGCGGAGCGTTAGCGGACTTTAGCGGCTGCAATCGGACATTTCGGACTTAATCGGACTGAATCCGACCTCGGCGCCAAGCAGCCGGTGGCCGCCAGCAGGCGCCCACCTCACCACCTCACCGCTCGCGCCCGAATTAGCCAAAATGCCCGCTGATTCCCGCTGTCCGATTTAGTCCGCTTCAGTCCGAAAAGTCCGATCACGTCCTCTAATGCCGCCTCTAATACCCTCGGGCGGCGCGGCGGGCGGCGCTCATGGCTTCGCGGATGCCGCCTTCTTCGATGAATTGGCGCTCCTGGGCCTTGATCAGGCGCCACAACATGCACGATGCCTGGTGGATAAGGGTTATCTGCAGATTGCAGATGGCTTCGGCATCCAGTTTGGTCACGGCCTCGCGGTAATTCGCCATGAATTCTGCCGAGCGGGCGTATGCGCGCATGGCTTCGTATCGGCTGTGGTCGCTTTCCCATTCCGTCATGCCGTGGTGGCGCAGATAGTCCTGATAGTCAAGTTTCAGCTCCTCGAGGCTTGCCCGGGCCACGTTGGTGAGTTTGATTTCCGTTTCGCGCGAGGTGATCGAGGCCATGCTCCCCTCACAGATGTTCTGGCGCCCGGAGCGTGCCGCCTGCACCATCTGGTCGATGGTGCGGTCGCCTTTGGTGAGGAAACGTTTCACGAAATAATCGGTGATGTCGAGTATCGCGGTGGTCACTGCGAATACTTTCAGCTTGCGGTAGCCGCCGCGTTGTTGTATAAATCCCATGGCCTCAAATGATTGGTACTAAGCCCGAAGGTATGGAGATTTTGCCGGCACTGCAAATTTTTTTGAGAAAAAATAACGTTGGCGGGGTG